>Ga0302314_10014654_pt1 | contig 13400 bp, 13 predicted proteins | sample III_Palsa_N2_3_FD_200533 | JGI IMG/M metagenome (GOLD analysis project Ga0302314, IMG submission 200533) | Peat permafrost microbial communities from Stordalen Mire near Abisko, Sweden - III_Palsa_N2_3 | ecosystem: Environmental > Terrestrial > Soil > Palsa > Peat permafrost | place: Sweden...
GGCTGATGCTGCTGGAAGGCACGGGCGTCCCGCAAGACGCACGCGCCGCGCGTACTTGGTTTGAGCGCGCGGCAGCGCAAGGCGATGCCGCGGCCATGAACATGGTGGGCCGCTGTTTCGAGAATGGCTGGGGCAGCGAAGCGGATCCGGTCCGGGCCGCCGCGCAGTACGAAGCCTCTGCCCGGCGCGGTCACGATTGGGGCGAATACAACTTCGCCAACATGTTGTTCAACGGTCGCGGGGTGGCCGCTGATCGTGTCGGTGCCCTCCTCTGGTATCGCCGTGCGGCGCGCCAGGGTCATGGCCGCGCGATGAACCTCCTGGGCCGCTGCCTGGAGGAAGGCTGGGGCTGCGATCCGGAGCCGAGCGCCGCAGCCGTATGGTATCAGCGCTCCGCCGCGACGGGCTATTTTCGGGCCCAGTACAACTACGCCGCGGTGCTCGCCCAGCACGGCCACGCCGCGGCGGCGGCCGCCTGGTATTTGCGGGCGGCCGCAGGCGGTGATCAGCCCATCCGTCGCGCCATCGTGAAGGCGCTCAGCAATGCGACCGATCCCGCCCTGCGCAGCGCGCGTATCCGCGTCGCGGCGCTTTGCCAGTAGATTACTGCACACCTCCGGAGGCCAGGATGGTGTCCCCGGATACCCAGCCCGAATCCTCAGACGCCAGGAACAGGACAACCTTCGCGACATCCTGCGGCTGACCGATGCGGCCCAATGGAGTCTGAGCGAGCACGCTCTTTTCGAAATCGCTGCCTATGATTCCCTGGGAACGCGTGCCCTCGGTCTCGACCATGCCCGGGTTGACGGAGTTGACGCGGATCTTGCGCGGCCCCAGCTCCTTGGCCAGCACGTGGGTGATGAGGTCCACCGCCGCCTTGGTGCCGGCATACACGCTGGAGCCCGGCAGTTTCAGCTGCGACACCACCGATGAAATGTTGATGATGCTGCCACCCTTGGGACCGATGTGCTTCGCAACCTCCTGGGTCACCTGCAGCAGGCCCAGCACGTTCGTGTCGAACTGTCGGTGAAAGTGCTCCGCGGTGATGGCCTCCAGCGGGGCGAACTCGTAAACGCCGGCATTGTTGACCAGGATGTCCGGAGCACCGAACGCCTTGATTGCATCCGCCACCAGGCGCTGCGCGTCCCCGGCTTTCGCCACATCCGCCTGCACCGCGATGGCTTTGCCGCCAGCACCGGTAATCTCCGCCACCACGCTTTCGGCGCCGGCGCGCGAGCCTGCATAGTTCACCACCACCGCGGCGCCAGCCGCCGCCAGCTCCCGGGCGATCGCCGCGCCGATACCCTTGGATGCACCCGTTACGATGGCTACTTTGCCTGTCAGTTTGCTCATGATCGCTCTCTTTAGGTTCCTGCCTTGCGGCCGTTCGTTCGTTAGTTCACGTTTTGTGAACTATTGCACAAAGGTTATACTCTGCACCTGAACTGGAGTCTAAGATCCGCTGGTTCTCAAGGTATGTCATTGCCATGAAGCCCCTGTTGCACCCGTCACCGGAGGACATCACCGTCGAGGGCATCCTGCATGCGCTCAGCGATCCTGTGCGGGCGCACATTCTGGCGAAAATCCTGCACGCCGCTGGCGCGAAGACCTGTTCCGCGTTTCTGGAAATCAGTGACCGCCCTATTCCCAAGTCCACGCTTTCCCAGCATTTCAAGGCGTTGCGCGAGGCCGGGCTGATCCGCAGCGAACGCAAGGGCGTCGAACTGCATAACACCTCCCGCTGCGCGGAGATCTCCGCCCGCTTCGGCTCATTGGTGAGCACCGTGCTGGCGGCGCACCTGGCGCAGGAGCAGCGACGCAGCGGCGCCCAGCGAACGCGGCGCGCGAAACGCGCCTGAGATGGTATGGCACGAATGCCGGGCCTATGATGTGCGCCTCTTTGGGTCTTGAGGGGGATCATCATGCGAGCATCACTGTTTATGGCCGCGGCACTGGCCTCGGCGCCGCTGCTGGGGGCTGCTGCCTGGGCGGCCGGAAAGATACCGGCACCCATCGCCGCCGCGGTTGCCGACTCATCCCGGCCGGCAGCGGATACCGATCGCGATGCCGCCCGCAAGCCAGCCGAAATGCTGGCGCTCGCCGGCGTCAAGCCCGGTGAAACTGTCGCTGAACTGCTGCCCGGTGGCGGCTACTTCACGCGGGTGCTGAGCCTGACGGTGGGCCCGAAGGGCCACGTCTATGCGTTGAACCCGCCGCCGCGGCCGAACCCCGCGGGCGGTGCGGCGCCCCCGTCGCCCACCGAGACGCTCGCCCAGGATCCGCACTACGGCAACATCAGTGTGCTGCCGCTGTCGGCGCTCACCGCGGATCCGCCGACGGCGCCGAAGGTCGATCTGGTGTGGACCTCGGATAACTATCACGATCTGCACAATCTGCCCAACGCCGACCTGGCGGCCTTCAACAAGCACGTGTTTGATGTCCTGAAGTCCGGCGGCGTTTACATCGTCATCGATCATGCGGCTGCGGCCGGTCACGGCACGAGCGATACCAGCACGCTGCACCGGATCGATGTCGAAACGGTCAAGAGCGAAGTGGAAAGCGTGGGCTTCAAACTGGCGGCCAGCAGCGACGCGGCGCACAATCCCGCTGATCCGCATACGGCGAGTATCCGCGACCCATCGATCCGCTATCACACGGATCAGTTTGCGCTGAAATTCGTCAAACCTTAGACCGTTCGGATCGGGCCCGGGTCAGGTAGTTCCTGCCCGGGTCAGCCGGCAACCTGCGCGACGAAGTACAGGAAGACTGCGCCGGCCACCGTTGCAAACGTCGTCAGCACCCGCGGATGGGCGTGATGGCTTTCGGGAAGCAGATCGCTGCCGCCGACATACAAAAAGAATCCGGAGAACAACGCCAGCGCCATGGCGAGCCCCTGGGCCGGTATGGTGAGCGCCATACTGGTGAGCGCGCCGGCGACCGGCGCCAGGGCGTCGATCACCAGCCATTTGAATGCGCCCCGGCGATCACCGCCATTGCGCAACACCACGCTGACGGTGTTGAGGCCGTCGGAAAAATCATGCGCCAGGACCGCCACGGCGACTGCGATACCCACGGCCCGACTGGCCTGAAAGCCCACGCCAATGGCGAAGCCATCCAGGAAGCTGTGGAGCGCGAAGCTGCCGGCCGCCGCCCAGGCGCGTCGCGGGTTGCCGCGGCCCCGCGGGTCACTGCCATGTCCGGGCAGCGAGCGGTCCAGCAGCATGTACAGCAAGAACCCCAGCCCCGCGATGGCCAGCACCGCGCGGGGCGCGAGCGCCGCATGCGCCGCAGTTGCGGCTCCCAGTTCCACGGCTTCCGGCAACAGGTCGAAGAAGGCCACGCCGATCACGGCGCCGGCGCTGAAGGCCAGAATCAGGTGCAGGCGGTCGCGCAGCGAGATACCGACCCAGCCGCCGATCATGGTGGCCACACAGGTCGCTGCGGCGATTGGGAGGATCAGCAGATTTGGCACCCTTCAAAGGCCCCTGTAGGCGACCAGCGGTGCCACTTCCGGCGGTCGGCCGTAGAAATCGAGAAACATGGCCTGCGGATCGCGGCTGCGCCCGCGTGACAGCACTTTCGCACGCAGGTTCTCGCCGTTGGCACGACTCAGGCCGCCATTGGCGGTAAACCACTGACCGGCATCGCGGGCCAGAACCTCGCTCCAGATATAGGCGTAGTAGCCGGCCGAATAGCCGCCGGAGAACACGTGCGAGAAGTAGTGCGTGTGATACCGCGGCGGCACCAACGCCGGATCGATACCGTGACGGGCGAGAACCTGCGCCTCGAACCGGTCCGGATCGGCGGCCTGGGCTGCATCGTCGATGCCCAGTTCGTGCCAGGCCTGATCAATGAGTGCCGCGGCCAGGTATTCGGTGGTGGCGTAGCCCTGATCGAACGTCTGCGCCGCCAGCACTTTGGTCAGGAGCGCCTGGGGCATCGGCTCCCCGTGCTGATGGTGGCGCGCAAAGTTCGCCAGCACCGCAGGGTCGCGCGCCCACATTTCGTTGAACTGCGACGGGAACTCCACGAAGTCGCGCGGCACGTTGGTTCCCTGCAGCAGCGGATAGCGCACATCCGACAGCATGCCGTGCAAGGCGTGTCCGAACTCGTGGAACAGGGTCGTGACTTCCTCGAAAGTCAGCAGCGCCGGCTGGCCGTCCTGGGGCTTGGGGACATTGAGGTTGTTGACGATCACCGGTCGCAGACCCAACAGATGCGCCTGGCGCACGAAGTGGCTCATCCAAGCGCCGCCCTGCTTGGTCTCGCGTGCGAAGTAGTCCGCCACGAACAACGCCAGCGGTGTCCCATCCGCGTCGAACACTTCGAAGGTCCGCACGTCCGGGTGGTACACCGGCAGCTCCGGTCGCTCCTTGAACGTCAGGCCATACAGTTCGTGCGCCGAGTAGAACACGCCATCGCGCACTACCCGGTTCAACTCGAAATAGGGCGCCACCTCGGCGCGGTCGAAGTCAAAGCGCACCTTGCGCAGTCTCTCGGCATAGAACGGCCAGTCCCACGCCTGCAGACGAAACGGCGCGAAACCCTCGGCGCGCGCATGCGTCTCGATCAGTTGCTGCAGATCCCGGGCATCCGCGCGGGCCCGCGCCAGCGCGGCCGGCACCAGATCGTTCAGGATGCGGCCGACGGCGGCCGGATTGCCCGCGGATTCATCCTCCAGCTGGTAGGTGGCGTGGTTGCGGTAGCCCAGCAGCGCGGCCCGCTCGGCGCGCAGTGCGATCAGTTGCCGGACGATCTGTGTGTTGTCCGCGGCACCGCTGCGCGCGCGCGCCGTGGAAGCTGTGAACAGCCGCTCACGCAGCGGGCGATTCGCCAGCTGCGCAAGCAGCGGCTGAACCGTCGTGTTCTGCAGCGCGATCAGCCATTTCCCGACCAGGCCGCGTGCGGTGGCGGCGACGGCGGCAGCGCCGATTTGTTCCGCGGACACACCCGCCAGCTCCGCGAGGCTGTCGACCACCACGGCGGCATCGCTGGTCGCCTTGAGCACGTTCTGCCGGAACTGCGTCGTGAGGGTGGACAGCTGCGCGTTGATCGCCTTGAGGCGTGACTTCTGCGCTGCAGGCAAGCGCGCGCCGGCGCGCACAAACTGCGTGTGATAGCGCTCCAGCAGCTGCACGGCCTCCGGTTCCAATCCCAGTTGGGTGCGCCGCTCGTGGAGGGCACTCACGCGCGCAAACAGCTTCGGATCGAGCAGGATCGCATCCTCGTGCGCGGCCAGCTGCGGGGCGAGTTCGGATTCGAACTGCTGCAGGACATCGTTGGTATTCGACGCAACGAGGTTGAAGAACACCGCCATGGCCCGATCCAGCAGCTCACCGGTGCGCTCCAGGGCGATGATCGTATTGTCAAAATCCGCGGCCGCGACCTGGCCCGTGATCGCGGCGACTTCCCGCAGCTGCGCGCTCATGCCCTGCGCGAATGCCTCACGGTAGTGCTGGTTCTCGAGGTGGTCGAAACGGGGCAGCTGGTACGGCAGCGTGCTGGCTTGCAACAGGGGATTGGCTTGCATGAATCTGGTGGCGGATGTCTGGTAAGAGCGCCATTTTCACAGGCCGGGGCGCCGTTGCCTAGCGACAATCTCGAGCGCGGTCGAGACTCCCCCGCGCGCGCGTATTTCGCTACACTGCAAAATCCCCTACGGATTTTATATTCATGAGCATTCAGAAAGACTCCGTCGTGACTTTCCATTACACCCTCAAGGACGACGGCGGCGAGGTCATTGATACTTCCGACGGCGGGGCACCGCTGGCCTACATGCATGGCCATGGCAACCTGGTCGCAGGCCTGGAGCGCGAGCTGACGGGCAAGGCCACCGGCGACAAACTGACTGTGAAAATCTCACCGGCCGACGGCTATGGCGAGTATGACGCGGCCATGGTACAGCGCGTACCGCGACGACAGCTCAAGGGAATTGCGAAGATCTACGTCGGCCTGAAACTGCATGCCCAGACCCAGGAAGGCCCCCGCGAGGTCACGGTCACCCAGGTCGTGGGCGACACCGTCACCATCGACGCGAACCATCCGCTGGCGGGCAAGAATCTGAACTTCGCCATCGACATCACCGAGGTGCGCGAAGCGACCGCCGAGGAGCTTGAGCACGGCCACGTGCACGGCGAGCACGGGCACCACCACTAGGCGGCGGTGCCCTCAGCCGTGTGAGTCCTGGGCCCGGCCCTTCCACTGCCCCCCGCGTCCGCTGCGGTACTGCCACGCTGAATACACGGTGGCCCCGGCATAAAAAGCTGCGGCAGCCGGCAGCGTCAGAGTCCACAGGGGATTCAGGCCGTAGAAGCGCACCATCGGTGCGTAGCACAGGCTCATGAGCGCCCAGGCGCAGGCTCCCCCGAGAATGCCCGGCAGGCTGCCGCTGAAGAGCAACAGGGGCGGCAGCAGATAGGTGGCCACAAGACCCACCAGTGTCCCCAGCAGCAGCAGCCACGAGTGGCCCAGCTGGTTGAACGCGGTGCGCGCAATCATCCGGCCGATTTCACTGAGCGACCCGTAGGGCCGCACACTTCGCGCACGACGCGTCAATCCCAAGCGCACCCGGCCGCCGGCACGTTTGATGGCACGAGCCAGCGAGCAGTCATCGATGATCTCAGAGCGGATTGCCGCAAGGCCGCCGCTGCGGCCTAAGGCGTCCGGGCGGACCAGCATGCAGCCGCCCGCGGCCCCCGCAGTCGCTGCGCCGCTCGCGGCGATCCAAGTCGGGGGGTACAGCTTCAGGAAGAAGAACACGAACGCCGGGATCAGCCAGCGCTCGGCGCCATTATCGACGGTGAGCAGGACCATCGAAGAAAGCAGATCACTGTTCAGCCGCCGGGCGTTCGCCACCAGCCGCGCCACATTGTCCGGCTCGTGATGGATGTCCGCGTCGGTGAACAGCAGGTAGTCCGGTTGGAGCGGCCCGGCGGCCGCAACCCCCCGGGCCATGGCGCAGACTTTGCCGCTCCAGCCCGGATCCGGGCCCGAGCCGCGGATCACGGTGACCCGTTCGGTGGCGCCGGCCTGCGCCGCCGCCGCCCGCACCACATCGGCGGTGCCGTCGCTGCTGGCGTCATCCACGACGACGATGTGCAGTTCGCCGGCAAATTGCTGCGCCAGCAGGGACTGGACGGCCAGACCCACGACCGGCGCCTCATTGCGCGCCGGGATAACGGCAACGACGCGGGCCGCGGCGCCCGGGGACGTGGTATCCGTCGACAGCAGCCCCCCCACGAGCCAGAAGCCGCCGCGCCCGAGCATCAGGTACAGCCAGATCAGGGCCGGCAGCAGCGCCAGGTACAGCATGGGTGAGTGCGCGCCGGCGTGGGGCCGGCGCCGCGTCAGGCGACCGTGGCGCCGGACAGGGTGCCGACGGCACCTTCAGTACCACCAGCCTGCGTCTGCAGGCTCGTCTCATCCGGACGCATCTTGAGGAACAGCAGCGCGAAGGCAGCAATCACCGAGCCCAAGGCCATGACCTCGGCCACCTGCGGCACCGGATGACCGGCCTTGAACAGCAAACCGGCCACCCAGGGCGCCAGCGCGGCGCCGCCGCGGCCCACACCGATGGCCCAGCCCGTGCCGAAGGCGCGCACGTGCGTCGGGAACGCGCGGGCGAAAATCGCGTACATGCCGACGATGCCGGCATTGCCGAAGAACCCGGCACCCGCCGCGAGCAGCGCGAGGCGATCCAGATTTGGGGGGCTGTGGCCAAAGATCATCACGCCAACCGTGGCCAGAATCATGGTGATGATCGTCAGCGGCTTCAGCGGGAGTTTCTGGGTGAGCACACCAAACAGGGCGCCCCCCGCAGCGCCGCCCACGTTGGCCCAGGTCAGCACCCCGGCGGCGGCCGAAGCGGGGAACCCCATGCTGCCGATAATGGATGGCACCCACTTCAGGATGAAGTAGAAAGTCGTGACGTGGAAAAAGTACGCGATCGTGAGAATGACGGTCGTGGCAATCAGTGTGGGCGCAAAAATATCCCAGATCGAGCCCCTGGGCCCCTTGAGCACTCGCGCCGGCAGGCTGTCGATGGCGGCAAACCCCATGCGCTTCATGGCGTGGTTGATGCGGGCCAGGGCATTGGCGGGCTGCTTGCGCGCCAGCCAGTGGACCGACTCCGGTACCAGGAACCACACCAGAGGTATCAGAGTCGCGGTAAAGGCAGCACCGAAATAAAACACCGAGCGCCAGTCATGGGTCTTCAGCAGTTGAGCGACGATGACGCCGCCGAACACGGCGCCGAGCGGATAGCCGATCGACATGAAGGACACGCAGGCGTCGCGGCGGCGCGCATTGGAAAACTCCGCCGTCATGGCATTGACCGCTGCCAGAACGCCACCGATTCCCAGACCCGTGAGCACGCGCCAGAACGACAGCTCATAGACGCCGGAGGCATTGGTCGCCATGAACATGCCGACGGTCATCAGGACCAGGCAGCCCAGGACCGTGGACCGGCGGCCGATGCGATCGGCGAGGCCGCCCAGGAAAATTGAGCCCGCCGCCATGCCGATCAGTTCCATCGACAGCACGGCGCCGAGCGTTGCCTTGTCGACGTGCCATTCCTTCTGGATGCCGATCGAGGCGAAGCTGATGGACATGACGTCGAAGCCATCCAGGGCGTTCAGACCCACCGCGATGAACACCACGATGATCTGCAGCAAACCCATGGGCGATCTGAGGAGGGTTTCGCGCGGGTCGTTATTGTTCGTCGGCAGGTTCATGGGCGGGTTCCTTGACCGTCTCGGCCACAGCTGTCATCGCCAGCGGCGCAGATTATCACGGCCGCCCGTCGGAATCCGCCGCGTCCAGCCGGGTAAAGAGCCGGGTCATAGCCGCCACGCGCGCCAGGTACGAGGCAACGTTCTGGTCGCCACAATACTGTCCGGGTTCGGTGTGCAGCCCCTGGCGGACATATCCGGCGGCGGCCCCCGCACCGCACAGGTGGATCACCGTGGCCAGCTGCTGGCGCTGCTGCAAACTGGCATGGCTGCGGTGAGAGCGGGCCAGTAGGTCCTCGGTATCGGCGGTCAGGTACGCCGAGACCAGCTCCACCGCATGGCTGGGAATGACCCGCGAATACAGGCCGTTCATCCAGCAGGCCTGCCAGTCGTTCCAGGGTCCCTCGCGCACCACGCGGTGATCATGTATGCACAGGTGCCGGGCTTCGGCGAAGGTGCCGTCGGTGATCTGATACATGCCGACCGCGCTCGATGCCGGCCGGTATACCTCGAAGAAATGGGGTTTCCAGGACCAGCGCCAGTAGGTCCGCGCGACCGGATTGCCGGAGGCCTCCACCTGCGCCAGCGCCGCCAGGAAGGGAGCCGTCGTCACCTCGGTGGCCTGTTTGCGGAAGACGGGCGCGTACCGCCGCCAGGTCTCCTCGGGCATTTTGTTGAGCGCGCCGCTGACCGGAAAGAAGAGTTCAGTCGGTTTGCGCAGTACCTGGTAGACGCCGTTGACGGCCAGCGCGACGACGGCGAGGACGATCAGCACGATCAGCCCCTGCAGCAGTCCCGGCGCGCGCCGCACGGCACGCCAGGTCCGCTTGCGCAGTCTCGGGCCCGGCCACAGCCAGATACGCAGCCGGCCCCGCGGAGCGCGCGAGCGGCGCTTCCCGATGGGGCCAGTGCGACGGGCCTTCGCCCTAGTGCTCGTCGTGCTTATCGTCGTGCTTTTCCGGTGCGGGGTGACCCTGCTCGTGCGCGGCCTGCGGATGCGGTGCCTGCTCGCGCTGCTGGACACGTGGCTCGCCACCCTGCCCCGGGGGCGGGCCGCCATGCATTGCCTGCGGCGCAGGACCACCTTCGTGGTGCTCCGCGGGCGCACCGCCTTCGTGGTGCTCCGCGGGTGCACCGCCCTCGGGGTGTCCGGGGTCGCCGTTATGTAGCTGCACCGCGGCACGCGCTCCGGCCGCATGATGATTGCTCAGACCGGGACCCGGGTGCGCGAAGTCACCCGCGCGCGCCGTGGTCAGGATCTGCGGGTGGCCGCCGTTCTGACGCATGTGCATGGCCGGCATGCTCGCCGCATGCTGCTCATGCTGCATCTGCATGGGCGTGGCCGCGATATGGTGTGCACTCATGGCCACGCGTTCGGCCGCACTCGGCTGCGCGCGAATACCGCCCTCGCCGCCGTTGAAACTGACCCGCGATACGGCCACGCGCGACACCGGCGCGTTGTAGACATTTACGATGTTCACCGTGCCGAAATTTGCCACGGAGCGGTTATAGAAAAACGCGCCACCATGCCAGTAGCCGCCCTCGAACCCCGAGCCGCCGTAGCCGTAGCCGTAGTTGACGCCACCGTAGAAGCCTACCTGCGGACCCCAGTACCCGGCATTCCACACGTACAGGCCATCGTTCCAGCCCCAGTAACCGGGCGTCCACAGCACGCCACCCTGCGGCGGCTCCACCCAAGTGCCCGGTACCCAGTAGTAATCCGACCCATCCCATGCCCAATAGCCAGGTGTCCAGATGTAGCCCGGGGCCGGTAACGCCGGTTGTACGTATACGGGAAGAACCGGCGGCGCGATGTTCACCGAGACGCTGATGCCAAAGGCAGCCTGTGACAGCGTCGGGACGGCACACAGCAGCAGGGCCGGAATCAAAGCAAGAAATTTGTGATAACGCATGGTGTACCTCGTCGATTTGCAAACATACTAACGCGACGGCATCACGTTTGTTTACATTGTCCTTACCTGGCGACAACCCTGGCAAGGTCACTGCAATGCTTGGACTGTCCGCGAATATCTCGCTGCTTTTTCGGGAATTACCGCTGCTCGAGCGTTTCGCTGCGGCGCGCACAGCAGGCTTTCCGACAGTGGAAATCCAGATTCCCTACGAGCAGTCGGCGGCCGCGCTGACAAGCGCCGCGCGGGCCGCCGATGTCCAGGTGATACTGATCAACGCCCCGCTGGGCGAGGATCCGCGCACCTTCGGCACGGCGAGTCTGCCGGATCGCGCGGCGCTGTACCGCGCCGAACTGACGCGTGCGGCCGAGTACGCACAGGCCTTGGGAACACACCTGGTCAACGTGCTGGCCGGCCGCACGACGCCCGCGCAGCAGCCGGCGGCCGTGCAGCGACTGACGGATAACCTCGCCCTCGCCGCCGAGATTCTCGGCCCCGCGGGCGCGCGCCCGTTGCTCGAAGTGATCAATCCCGTCAACGCACCCGGCTACTGCGTCACGGATTTCGCATTGGCTGCCGGGATCCTCGCTGCCAGCGATCCGCGCGTGGGCCTGCAATTCGATGTCTACCACGCCGCCATGTTGGGACTGGATCCTGCGCAGGCATTCCTGCAGCAGCTGCCGCGGATCGGTCATGTGCAGTTTGCAGACAGTCCCGGTCGGCACGAGCCGGGGACCGGCGGCCTGGACTTCGGCGGGATTTTCCGCACGATCCGCGGCAGCAGCTATGCAGGCTGGGTGGGCGCCGAGTATCACCCGGCCGCCGCAACGGCGGCCGGACTTGGCTGGATGCGCGCGTTCGGTTTCTAATGATCGTAGAAGATATGCGGCGGCTCGTCCTCGACATCCGCCAGATCCGGCGCCGTGACGCCTTCGCTGAAATCCACGCGCCGATACTTGCCTGATACGAACAGCAATGGCTGCAGCGGTGTGATGCCCTTGTGCAGGCAGATCACCTCGCCAAGAACCAGGTAGTGATCACCGGCTTCACTGATGCTGTGCGTGCGGCAACCAATGGAAGCCAGCGCACCCTCCAGCCGCGGACCCGCCGCGCTGTCCACGAAACGAAACGGTGGCGGCGCGGTGTCCTTCCAGCCGCCCGCGAAATACGTCGACAGGGCCTGCTGATCCTGGCGCAGGATGTTGATCGAAAAGCGCGTCAACCCCGGCGGATCCTGCGCGATGCGCGCCTTGCGCGAGGGACAGAAGAGCATCAGCAGCGGCTCCAGCGACACCGAGGTCACCGAATTGGCCGTCATCGCGTGCACCTGGCCGCGGACCTCGGCGACGACGATCGTCACGCCGGTCGCGTACAGTCCGACGATCTCGCGAAAGTGCCTGGAATCCAAGCTCATTTTTTATGGTCCTGTCTGCGGGTGAGGGGCAACGCCAGGATGGATCCGTTGGGCTTGCCGACCCTCACCCAGACCCGTCCGGGCTGTGCATACACCACCGGGTCGGAGGCGCGGCATTCGCCGCAGGTGGGGTGCACACCCAGCTCTCCCAGGGTGGGATTGTGCGGATGCAGACTGTCGGGTACCGAGACGCGTGCCACAATCGTCGCCAGAAACTGGCTCAGATCGGTCGCCGCGGTACTTACCTGGTCATCCAGCGGACCCTCCATGGCGAATTGCGCCAGGCTGCGGCGCGGCATGGCGCCGTCCGCTACCAGCGGTGGTGCGAAGTATTCCACGTGGGTGCGCACGCGGGTTTCATGCGTCGTCGCGATGGCGCGCACCGTCACCAGCTGCATCGTCACATGCAGCTCGACCTTGCCCGTCAGAGCCACCAGTTCATCGCGTACTGCCGCGATGACGGCATCCTGGCCCATCAGCAACTGCAGCCGGCTGTCACTGTCCGGGCCTGAGCTGCTGACGATCAGCGTTCGCCACGGCCAGTTCGCGGATGCCTGGGATAGCTGCATCAGCAGTGACTGCGTGAAGCCACGGTCCGGTTCGGAAGTGAGCCAGGCCGATGGGAGCGGTCCACGCCGCTCCTCACGGTCGCGGCGGATGACCGACGCGGCGATCCAGTAGCCGAGCTGCATCGCCAACGACTCGGCCTGCTTGTCCGGCAAACGCACCGCGTGATGCACCAGCTGCAACGCGCCGTGGGGCGGTTCGAGGACCAGGACCGGTCGCAGATCCGGCGACAATCCCGCCCCCGGCCCCGAGCCTGCGGCGTGCGCGCTCACGAGCACCGCGCCCAGGGCCGCGCCCGCCCTTCGCATCAGGCGCTGCAGCGGCAACAGACGACAGGACCGTGATCGCACGCTTCATTGTAATATGCGCCCCCCGGTCCCAGGTCCAGAAGAGGTGGCGGCAATGAAGATTTCAGAACTGTTCGCGGTCGGTGACTATGGCGTGGTGGTGACCGGCGGCGCCAGCGGACTGGGTCTCGCCTATGCCGAAGCGCTGGCCGAAAACGGCGCACGCGTGACGCTCCTGGACCTCAACGCCGACCAGGTCGCCGCGCAGGCCGTGCGCCTGAGTGCGGCCGGCTATGACGTGCGCGGCGCCGCCGTCAACGTCACGGACCATGCAGCGCTGGATGCCGCGATCGATGCCGCGGCCAAACTCTACGGCCGCCTGGACGTGGTGTTCGCCAATGCGGGGGTCGATTCCGGCCCGGGATTCGTCGATGGCTGGGTGGGCGATGATCGCAAGCGCGTGCCCGAGGGCGCGCTGGAGAACTACACCGAC
>Ga0302314_10014655_pt1 | contig 13400 bp, 5 predicted proteins | sample III_Palsa_N2_3_FD_200533 | JGI IMG/M metagenome (GOLD analysis project Ga0302314, IMG submission 200533) | Peat permafrost microbial communities from Stordalen Mire near Abisko, Sweden - III_Palsa_N2_3 | ecosystem: Environmental > Terrestrial > Soil > Palsa > Peat permafrost | place: Sweden...
TCAAACAGAGAGCATTTTCCCGGTTGAGCCGCGAACCAGTTTATCTGATCGTGTCCAAATGTCCTTTATCGTCGTGCGCCGCTCACACGCCACCTTACCCCCCACCGTTCTGACGATAGCATTGTGTAGTGCGGCGATCTCTATATTCGATTTTCCGGTACTTCGCTCGATTAAGCCAAACTCAAGTTCCGCGCCAATAGGCCGTTATAACGTTAGCCTTCAAGACTGCGAACGGTGCAATCCGGCGCAAGCGGACCCACATAAAACAGCTGACAATGCCGTCGAGACCTCGAATTTTTCTGATTCTGCTAACGCTGGGACTATTGTTTTCGCCATGCGCGCAAGCGGATCTTCTTGACCAGCCGGACCCTTCTCCACTCGCACCTGTTGTCGATCTGAAAGAACAGATTCTAAGCGTGCCGGTCGGCGGGAATCCGCCGGCCCAGTTGGAGGTCACGCTGATGATGCCGGTGAGCGGCGGCCCGTTTCCACTAGTCGTGATGAACCACGGCTCGTCGCCCGACCCGGCGCATAGTCCGCGACTTGCCGATAACTTCACAACCTACTATTTCCTGTCGCGTGGGTATGCGGTGGCGCTGCCCTTGATGCGCGGCTACGGCAATTCGACCGGACATATAGTCAACTACCATTGCGATGCAGTGGCCGAAGGCCTCGCTGCGGCACGAGACATCAGTGCCGTGATCGATTACGTCACACCCAAAGCGGGGATCGACCCAACGCGCATCGTAGTGGCCGGCAAAAGCATAGGTGGCTGGCACACCCTGGCGCTCGGCACACTCAATATCCCGAACGTCAGAGGTCTGGTGAGTTTTGCGGGGGGCATGAAAAATCTCACTTGCCCCACGGCGGACGATGCCTTGGTGAGCGGCGCCGCGCAGTTCGGCGCTCACACCAAACTCCCCTCGATCTGGTTTTTTGGGGAAAACGACAAGATTTTCGCAACGGCGACGTGGCAGGGCATGTTCAAGCAATATACCGCGGCCGGCGCATCGTCTGAATTGGTCGACATCGGTACCTTCATGGACGATGCCCATGGCTTCACCGCATCCGGTGCGGCCTTGCCACGCTGGGTACCGAAACTCGATGCCTTCCTGGCCAAGATCGGCATGCCCAACCAGCCGGTATTGCCGATCTACCTGCCCGGCCCCGCTCCAGCTACCAGCAACTATGCGGATATCAATGACCTTGACGCCGTGCCCTACCTCAACACGACTCAGCGCAATATTTACAAGAGATTTCTCACCCTGCCGCTGCCACGCGCGATTGCGATCGGACTGAGCGACGCGCGATTCGAATCAGGCGGCTTCGATCCGGCTGCCACCGTCATGAGAGACTGCCGGAAAGTGAGTCACTATTGCCGGCTCTATGCCGTCGACAACACTGTGGTTTGGCCACGCCTCGAATCGGCGCCGCCTGCGACCCAATTCGCAGCCCTAAGCGATGTCTCCGCCGTCCCTTATCTGAAACCAAAAGGCCGGGCAGAATACAGCAACTTTCTACTGACCCACCGGCCACGCGCTTTTGCAATTGCCCCGGACGGCAGTTGGGGCGCCGGATCGGGCCTGGACCCGATGACCGACGCACTAATCGCATGCAGTCGCGGACATGTCGACTGCGCACTGTACGCGGTAGATGGAGATGTGGTCTGGCCGATCAAGTCGAAGGCGAGCATAACGGCCAAACGATAAGGGGCGTTCCGGTAAGTCGATTCTTGGTTAAGCGATATGCGTTTTGACACGCCCTTCTCTTTAATTGGTTTTATGCCTGCGCCACGCGATTGAAGACCAAAGTCAAAAGCTCCGCCGCCGGCACCGATAACAGTGAACGTATACCGGCTGGATAATCATGGCTGTATTCCCAGGCGTTCGTTCGTACGAAGCGCAATGAACGACGACATCGCGCATCAACTCCGGGTGCCGGGCCGCACCTTGTCGCCGCGTTCGAGCTCGCCGAGCAGGTAGGGAAAAACGTCCTTCCAAGCGTCGCGACCAATGAACAGATCCATGTGGGCGTAGTTCTCGAAGACGCGCCGCGTATACAGCCGATGGTCGTCGTCATGGTTGACGCCGCACAGCCACCGATAGGTGCGCGCCGACGATTCGGGCAGGAACAATTTGTTCAATGCGCCGGCGACGAACGAGATCGGAACGGCCAGGTTCTTCGCTTTTTCCGGCAGCACGTAGGTGTTCATGCCCGCGCTGTCCACCGCTAGGCCGGCCTCGGTGATCCCGGTGAGCTGCTCGAATGGCTTGAGCGCCACACGTCCGAACATCTCGCCCAGCGCGACATGGGTCCAATGGTTCAACTGGCGGTGCGCATATGACGCGCCGAAGATCGAGAACACCCGGTGGCACACCGGGTTCTTGCATTGCTCGCCCTCCGGGATCGGGATATTCCAGGCCGCTGCGTCGATCTTTTCGTCGAGTGCCTTTCGCTTTCCGTCGTGCGTCGCGGTGTCTGGAACGAGATCGAATGCGCCGTCGAGTTCGGACATGTTGTCGAACAACCTGACCATGCGCACATCGGCCTTGAGGTCGCTCAGCCAGTTAACCACGGGATGCAGCGTGAGCTGCGACGAAATCACGGAGCGGATACCCTTCATGCCGTTCAGCATGGCCATCAGCAGGGTCAGCGAGCCGACGCAATGAACAATCGCCTGCAGGTCCGCTTGGCCGGTCTTTTGCCGGATTAAATCCACGGCGGCAGGCCAATCCTTTGTCACGATGTCGTCGATCGTGTACGGCTTTACAGGGCTGCCAGAATCGGGGCTACCGCGATACGCGAACAGCCAGACGTCGTAGCCGCGCTCCGCCAGGAATTCGACCAGGTTGCACTCCACCGTGTCGGTGGCGAACGAAGAAGAGCGGACGGAGAATCCCGGCGCGAGCACCACTGGCCTCGTCCTGTCGCCGGGATAGTGGGTCAGCTTGATCTTGAAGCCATCTTCCAGCTCGACGACGTGTTCCTTCGGCTGCGGCGCCCGCAACGTGCGCCTCGGGCGATGTTTGTCATCGGCCGCCGAGAAGTTGCCGAGATCGGAAAGCAGCCCGCCATACGAGCGAAAGAGGACACCGCCGAAGAAGCCGGCGAACTTGGCCAGATAGTCGGCTTCGACCGCCGGGATGGCTTTCGGGAAATGCTTCAGCAGCTTCCACAGCTCGGTGTCGTTGGCCGCGAGGCTGACCGTGGAGGCCTGCCGCAGTAGGTCTTCCAGACCGAGCGTCAGCACGCCCTGCGCGACGAGCCGGCCTTGCGCGGTCGCCCCGTCGTGCACCTGCACGAAGAGCGTGGTCAGGTCGGTCCACCACGAGGACCCTTCGGCCTGGTGCAGGTACTTGATGCCGCCGAAGTGCAGCAGACCCTCGGTCCGGCGATCGAGCACCATGTCGTAGGTCATGACCCAGGTCTCGACACGCTGCTCGTCCACCGGAAGCAGGTTGAATGCGCCACTGAGCACGTTCATCGGCTCCGGACTAAGCACCGGACAGGTCACCGTGCCGGAGAGGCTCGCCGGATGCGATGGATCGGTGGTCATCCGATACAGGTCATCGGTGGCGATGGTCAGCTGAAAGGCCATGGTCTGCCCCAGTCCACGCCCCCAGGCGGCCGCCAGCCGTTCCGCGGACTCGCCCTGTTGCGCAGGAATCGACGGTACATGCGGCGGCACCAGGCTGACCCACCCTTGCATCTGCTCGGTGAACTGCAATCTCGGGCTCAAGGCGTGAGGATCCAGCTTGATGATCTCGCGCAGGATACCCTCGGCCGCGTCGATCGCACCGTCCTTCAGGTGATGCAACAGCGAGGTTACGAAGTGCGAGATCCCCTTGGACGCGGCGCGCTCGATATCGCTCAAGCGTTGCGCGGCTTCGTGCCCGCCCCCCGCCTCCTTGTGGCTTGGGACGGGCGAGGATGGCTGGGACGTGGGCAGCGGCGTCCGCGCATCGAGGCGCAGGTCTATCTGCCAGCCTCGGTCGTCGGCCAGCAACTGACAGATGCGCTCGGCCAGCGCGCTGATCGTGAGCAGTGGATTGACGCCGGCGGCCCCAGGCAGCACCGCGCCGTCGCAGACGTAGAGCCCGGAATGCACGTCGGCGCCTTGGCTGGACGCGAAGACGCGCCCCCTGGCATCGACGACGCCCTTGTCGGCGCTGTCAGCCATTCCGCAGCCTCCCACTGGATGCACCGTGACCAGCTTCTGGCCCATGCCCTGCGACCACAACGGGTTTGGGATGAACTGGCCGCGGATGGCCCCGTTGACGGCACGCAGCACCTCGTTGTCGTTCGCGATGACCGGGCTGGCCCCCGCGCGAGGCCAGTCGATGCGCAGTTGCTCGCCCTCCAGTGCCAGGCGGCCGGCGGCGTCGTCGACGCTCATCACCAGGTAGGTTTGGGTACGCGAAACCGCACCTTCGTAAGCCAGCTGCGTCATGTCGCCGGACGGATCCTGGATGGCTTCGCCCAGTGTTGCCGCGGCGGTGATCTTCGCCTGCGCCAGTGCCGTCCCGTAGCGAAAGAAATCGCTCCCCTGCGCTGCGGCCATGAACAAGGCCGCGGGCAACAACGGGGCCAGCACGCCCGGGATTACGCCCTCTTCGACGACCACTCCCCGCGCAGGATCGCGCGTGGCGCGCATGTCGATCATGCCGGTGATGCACGGTCCGGGGTATTGCTCCACCGGCACTTTGTTGCAGCCGACGCCCACGCCGTTGATGGGGGCGATCTGGTGCGTCTCATCCTCCATCGGACCACATTGCCAGTCGTTGTCGAAGCCGAAGGCGAGCACGTCGCCGTTGCCGGAGAAGTGCTCGCCCAGCCGATCGGAGAGCGGCAGCCCCTGCCGCCGCGAGCGCAGGAGGATCTCGGACGAGCCGAGGCTGCCTGCGCCGAGCATGACGACGTCGCCCGTCACCGAATACGGTGCGCCTTCGAAGTGCACGCGCCAGCGAGCGCCTTCGCGCGTCAGGTGGCTCACGCGCGCACCGACGAAGAGCTTCGCGCCATGGCGATGCGCATCCGGGAGGTAGTTCATCAATGTAGTGTTTTTCGCGCCGACGTTGCATCCGCTCGTGCAGTCCCCGCACGACGTGCAGCGCGGCTGCGAGACTCCGAACGGATTGACATGGTCGACGAAGTTGACCGCGATCGGCGGTCGGATGAACTCCTGCCGCATCGCCTGCGCGGATTTCTGCAGCGCCTGCAGCTTATCTAGCGGCGGGAAGTCGTTCGGATAGGCAACCGGATCGAGCATGCTTCTGGCACGTTCGACGTACGGAGCGAGGAGGTCCGGATCGCGCTGGAATTCGGCAGGCCAGGGCCGCAGAGGGTCAGCAAAGAGTCGCTGATCCATCTCCAACGCCACGTTGGCGTTGATCAGCGAGGTACCGCCCAGGCCGCAGCCGACGAGAGCAAGGACATCGTTGTTGACGTGCAGGTTGAAGAGGCCCTGCGATGCGCCCAGCCGACCTTGCGCGGTGTCGATCTGGAGCTCGGCACGGGCCTGAGCGAGATCGTTAGGATAGTCTCCGGGCAGGATCTCGCGACCCCGCTCCAGAACGCATACGCTTCGCCCTGCGCGCGCCATCCTCGACGCGGCGATGCCGCCGCCGTAGCCCGAGCCAACGACCACGACGTCGTAGTGAGCGCCGATCCTGGACACCGGCTCTGAAATAGGGTTCATGGTCACGATGCGATCTCCTTATACAGCAAGGCGGCACGATCCAGACTTTCAAATCTCTGCGCTTGCCAAGCGGCGCGCGACTCGATCGCCTCTTTGACGACCTGGCTGAACTTTGCCCATTGATCGGCCATGGGCTCAAGGGCCAGCGTCATGGTCTCCAGCAGCGGGTTGCGGGGATCGGAGAATCCCTGCGTACCTTCGACGCGCACCTGGCCGACGTCGCCGTTGACGGGGTTATTGAACAGGCGCAGCGAGGCGACGTGCAAGTCCTTGTCGATGAAGACCGCGCTGGCGCCCAGCGGCGGGGCCGTGCAGGGTTGGTCCATCACCCAGCCGCCTGTGTTGTAGACGCATACCGGCCGCTCGAAGCCGTCGACGCATAATTCGCGCTGGAAAGGCTTGTGCGTGTGGCCGAAAATGAAGGCCGTCTCCTTGACCGCGCCGAGCGGCGGTGACGCGCGCAACTGTTCCAGCAAAGGCCCTGACATGTAGGCGTGCAACTGCGCCATCGCCGAGCGCGACATCAATTGCATGTCGCCATCGCGGGAGGATTCAGCGCCGCGCGCGGCCGTCACGTCGAACAAGCCGTGCAATACCTGCCCGAGCGTGATGCCGTCCAGCACGGGCAGGCTAGGATCCACGTTGGCGACCGTGCGCAATCGCTGCAATGCCGCGGACGCGAAGCGACGACAATACAATCGTGCCGCATAGGCGTCGTTCATCACTTCGTACAACGTATTTGCGCTGCGCCCTGACACGCCGGCGTCGCCGAGATCGGACCAGAGGAAGTCGATCCACGGCCCGTTTTGGCGTTCCAGCTGCGCCACATTCGGCGGCATCGAAGGCACGCCCGAAACGGCCGAATTAACGACGGACATCGCGCGGTAGGTCGGATCCGTGTAGTGACCGTGATGGAGCAGCACGCACCGGCCCGAGGATGCATCGAAGAGTCCCATATTAGGATAGGCCATGTCGACGCGTGCTTCCGGGCAGTCCGTGCGCGCGCGCGTGATGGTCGTCAGCAGTTCGCAGGGGGCCAGCGACTTCTTGTTGTCCGCGAACAATGGCGTGACCGGCATGAATTGCGGAAGCCCGCGATCACAAGCGTCGTCTTCCGGCAGTTCTCCGTAGTGCCGCTTCAATTGCTGCTGGAAGTGGTCTTGCTTCGCCATCGACCAGAGAAGATGGTCATGGTTGCCGGGCACGCACAGCACGTGGCGAGAGAAGACGGCACCCGGGCCGGGCGGGAACAGTACCTCGATAAATCGCTCGTAGGCGGCTGCGGTATCGCCGACGGGCGACAAGCCCATGTCGAGGACATCACCGAGCAGAATCAGCTGCGGCGGCGGGCCGTCGCCCGTCATCGACGCGACGTACTCCCTCAGCAATGCCCCAAACGTCTTCAGCGCGTCGCTGCATGCGGCGTGGTCGGGAAGACCCTGGTCGTCGACCTGCGTGAACAGGCTTTCCGGCGCACCGAGATGCAGGTCGGACAGGCAGATATAGCGGAGTGCATTCATGGGTTCTCCGTGAAGCTATGAGGAAACCGCGGCGTAAAGACTAACGCACATGCATCGCTCAACGCCGCAACCAGTCTGCTGCGGTCGCACGTGTTTCACAAGCCCACCGCGGTGTGTTTAAGAAGATTTCAGACCATGCGCCCCTGCGCCGAGCATGAAGGACGAGCGCGCCGTCAGTCGGCATGCGCTTCGGGCGGCCGTGCAGCGTTGCCGCGATCCGCCTCGAGGCAGGCTGAGAACACCTTGCGGACAGCCCACTCCCGAGGGTCACTCCACTTGTAGAAGCCGAGGCGGTTCGTCACGTAGGCATAGCCAACCCCGGCGGCCGGGTCGCCATAGGCGAATGAGCCGCCGACGGCGAACGTGCCGAAGGAGGCGTGCGATGTCCCGAACTCCAGGCCGGCGCAAGGCTTCTCCAGCCCGAGCGAATAGCGGACATTGGTTTTGAGCACTGCGTCGCGGATGCCGAGCCGTGGATCTACAGGCTGCTCCGCCAGCGCCTGCAGCACCTCGCGGCGCAGGCGGAGCACCGGACTGTCGGTCACGAACGCATGGTAGATCGTGGCAAGCGCCCGCGCCGTGCCGATACCGCCGGCGCCGCCGTCCTCGACGCTCCAGTGCTTGCGCTGATCCAGTTCGGCGGGGCCTTGCGACAGTTTCGGATTATTGAGCGTCCGACTGGTAAGCGACCAGGGGCACAGCAACGCAAGCAGCATGCCGGGCGGCAGCGTGACGGGATGGAGAAGCATCTGATAGGGCTTGAATCCGTCGATGCGCGCGAGTCGCGACTCCGGCACTGTCGCCGGCAAGCCAATGTAAAACTGGTCGGCGAGCCCCAGCGGTTTCGCGATTTCTTCGTGAAAGAAACTGCCGAGGGTGCGCCCGCGCGGATCCGTGCGCCGGATAAGCTCACCTACCAGCCATCCCAGCGAGTAAGCGTGGTTACCCGAGCGATCGCCCGGCGTCCAATCAGGGGTCTGTGCGGCTAGTTGCCTTGCGATCTTGAGCGGGTCAGCCAGGTCTTCCAGCGTGAGATCGACATCCACCGCGGCTAGGCCCGCCTGCTCCGAGAGCAACTGTCTCACCGTCACAGCTTGCTTACCCTGGGCGGCGAATTCGGGCCAGATGTCGGCGACCCGCATCTCGTAGGCGAACAGGCCTCGAGAAACTGCTGTGGCGGCCACCAGCGCGGTCATGCCCTTGGTAAGCGAGTACACCAGGACCGGCGTATCGTGTTCCCAGCGGCGCTGGGGCACCGTCTCACGGAAGCCGCCCCAGAGGTCGACGACCTTGCGGCCGCCTGCGAAGATCGCACAGGCAGCGCCGAGTTCGCCGCGAGCCGCGAAGTTGTGCTCGAAGGCTTTACGGACGGGTTCGTATCCCGGGGCGACCTCGCCCGCGACAACACTTGCGGGCATCGATAACCTTCGAATCTTCATGACCGCTGGACGAAGGACTGCCGCACCAGCTCGCCGAGCTGGTGTCGGGCGTGCTGGACTAACGGCGAGTGCTCGGAGTCCGGTAGACCTTCGAGCGCCGTCTGCAGTGCGCCCGTCGCCTCCGGTATTCGTTGCAGGCGCACTAGAACACTGGCGATGTCCAACGCCAGGCGCAGCTCCTGCAGCCGCGCGCCGCAGGCCCGCGAAGCGTCGCTCGCGCGGACGAAATGCCGCAGGGCGTCGAGCGGATCTTCACGCAATGCGAGCAGCCCGTGGGCGCGGACGACCTCGGTGTCGACGTGAGTGGCTCGCAGCACGCGCGCCGCCTGCTCGGCGATGCGCATGTGGACGCGCGCCTGCGCATCCTGGCCGCGCGCAACGAGCATCTCGACTGCGACCGTGTGGTAGTTCGCCGTCAGCAGGTCGACGCCCATCGCAATGACACCTTCCGCGCCTTCGTTCATCATCGCGAATGCGGTCTCGAAGGGCAGTCTGCCCGCGCGCATCGATTCGTAACCGACCCCCATCCGTCCGAGCGCCAGCCAGTGCGGAAAGCCGTGCCGGGTCGCGAGCTCGACCAGCGCGTCGTTCTCGGCTTTCATACGAGGCAGATCGCCATGCATCTGGTGCACGGCGCCGCGGTAGAAATGCGCGAGGGCTTGCGAACCCGGATGCCCCAGTTCGGTGGCAACGGCGCTTGAGCGCCGGCAGCGCTCCTCGGCCACCGGGAACTCGCCGAGGTAGTTCAAAGCCAAGCCGCTAAACGACAGTGCCGTCACCGCCGGCGAGATGCCGTAGATCGCGATGAGCTCGCGCTCGGTCGCGATGTCGAAGTGCGTAAGCGCATGATCGAACGACGAGCACGCGTCCAGGAAGTTGCCGCTGAGGGTTTCAACGACGCCTTGCGCGGTGAACGCGACCAAGCGTTCGCTCGCGTGGCCGCGCGATTCCGCCATGTCGATCATGCGCAGCGCGAGCTCGCCAGCGTCAGCCAGATGCGAACGGTTGTAGTAGTACCGCCAGAGCGTCCATGCCGCCGACAGGCGCGGGTCGCCCACGCCCGGTTGGCGGATCAGGTCGCGCGCGCGCGCGTGCACCCGGGCCACTTCTTCGCCCGCGTAACCCTGCAGCAGCACGAGCAGGTTGGCGAGGTTGGCGTAGATGTAGAGCAGTCGGCTGGCGTTCTGGGGATCGCTGTCCTTCTCGAGCAGGCCGAGTGCGTTGCGCAGGTGCTGAGCCGCGATCGAAAACGCGGCCTGCTGCGTTGCCCGCCCGGCTGCTTTCAGCGCGAAGGCGACGGCGTGCTCACAGTCGCCGCTGTTGAGGAAGTGGTAGGCGATCTGGTCGAGGTGCTCATCGACGGCATCACGATGCCTGTCCAGCAGTAGCATGCCAATACGCTGGTGGGTGTCGCGCCGCTGCTTCATCAGCAGCGATTCATAGGCGACGAGATGCGTCAGCGCATGACGGAAACGATAGACGCGCTCCGGTACTACTTGGGTCGACTGCAGCAGCGCTTCATCCACCAGCCGTTCCAGGGCAGCAGTCAGTCCCAGCGCGGGGGGCGCCAGCAGCAGCAGATCCCGCAAAAGGAACTCGCGCCCGAACACGCAGACCAGCTTGATAAGGGCCAGTGCGTCGGCGGGCAACTGGTCGAGACGAGTGCGGATCACCGCCTCGACCGACCCCGGCAGGTCGGCGGCCTGCAACTCGCCCTGGATGTGAACACACCCGTCGCGCACCGCCAGAATGCCTGCACCCACAAGCGTCCAGCACGATTCCTCGATGAAAAAAGGATTGCCCTCGGCGCGCGCGAGGATCATGTCGAGCACCTCGCCCGGCACGGTCTCGGCACCGACGACGCTGCGCACCACGCCTGCGCTTTGCGCGCGGTCCAGCGGCTTCAGGAAGACCTGGATGCTGGCGTCGTGCCGCGGCCACGGCACGGTCGAATTCGGTCGTGCCGTGACAACGATCATCAGACGATGGCTTGGACACACTTGTACAACCTGCTGGAGCATGCCGACCGACGCGTCGTCGGCAAAGTGCCAATCGTCGAGGAACAGTACCACCGTGTAGTGCTGGGCCGCGAGCGTGAGCACTCCCAACACAGCGTCGGCCAGAAGTTGGCGCTTGGGGCCTCCTTCCAGTCCGGGCTGGAGGGCATGGGTGAGACTGTCGATTGACAATAGGTGCAAGATGCCCGGGATACAGGACTCGAGGCTCGCATCCATCTCGCACAGTGCCTGCACTATCTGCTGCTCGGGATCCTCGGCATCTTCGACTTGCAACAGGCGTCGCAGCAGGTCCACGAACGGCGCATAGGCGCTGACGCGGTCGTGCGACTGGCAGCGGCCATGCAACTGGAGGACTTCGGAATCGAGCGCGTTCTTGAATTCGTCGAGCAGCCGGCTCTTGCCCATGCCGGCGTCGCCCGTCACTAGGACAAACTGCCCGTTGCCTTCTGCGGCGGCAGCCAGCGCCCGATGCAGGATGTCGAGTTCGGCACGCCGGCCCACGAACGGCGTGAAACCACGCCAGCGCGCCGCATCGATGCGCGTCGCAATGCCGCTACGGCCACGCACCGAGTGCACCCGGATCGGTTCGGACAGGTAGTCGACCCGCACTGCCGCGTGTGGAGTGGCGTCGAAATATGGCGCCAACTGCGCATGGAGCTCGTCCGACAACAGCACCTCGTTACCATCTGCCGCTTCACACAAGGCGGATGTCGTGCCCCACAGCGTGCCCGAAAGCCGCCAACTCCCCGGCCGCGCTCCAGCAGTAGCGACCACATGCGCCGACGCGATGGCACCACCCAGCGACGGCCCGGCCCATGTCGGAGACCCAGCTAGCCCGGGCCGCTTGCGCGCCTCGGCCATCAGCTCGAATGCGGTCTCCATGGCCTGCATGACGGCATTCTCCGAGGCCATCGGTAATCCGAACAGGCAGGCGATGCCCTGCATGTCGCATTGCATCAAGGTACCCCCTTGACGTTCGAGCACCGTGCAAGCGTGAGCTTCGATCGCGCCCAGGATCTCGTCCATCGCTTCCGGGTCGAATGGCACGCCGGGCTCGACCAAGTTGCAAAACCTCAGTTTGAGCAGCGTCGCCTGGCGTCGGTCGCTCGCGACGACTCCGCGTTCGCTCAACTCCGGCTCCGGGCTAGTCGCGACCAGGCCCGGCGTGGCGTGGTCACGCAGTGGCAGCGCGAACTGGTAACCATGGCCGGGAATCGTGGCGATCGCGCCGCGTCCCGACACCCGTCGCAGCGCGAGCACCTGCACCTGCAGGTTGTTCTCCTCGACAATCACGCGCGGCCAGACGCGTTCAATCAGTTCGTCCTTGCGCAGCAGGACACCCGGATTCTCGACGAAGGCGAGGAGCAGGTCGAAGGCGCGCGAGCCCAGCGGGATCATCTCGCCGTTGGCGCGCAGGACACGCTGCTGCGGCTGCACTTCAAACTCCGCAAAGTAGATGGTTCTGGCGGTGTTGAGAGAATCCGTCATTGCAGTGCTGGCCGGAAAGAGGATCTTCGCCAGGATGGACACCACATCCTGCACTCACTCTGATCCGCAAGGAACCTGGGGCGGCCTTTCGGGCCGGCGATGACGCCGAGTGGACACCGCGCGGCTGGCCGGGATCGCAAGATGACCGGTGATTCCGGGCGCCTGGGCATCCCCCGGATTCGGTCATCCTCTTGAATCACCTCGATCATTGATCGGCTCTCTTCCGGCCTCGGAGAGGCTGGGTGTTTGACGATTCAAAAAATTGCCCCCGGCCAAGATGATGTCTAAGAGGCTTGATGCAGCATCTTTCAAGCTAGGTCCGAACTCAGAACAATATAGGCTACCGGCACCCCCATGACAAGTACACGAAAAGGCAGTTTCTGCCGCAGTCCCCGCGTCACTTCGTATCTCAACGAGTTTGAAAATGGCGCGAACGTTACGCCATTCTTCGGACATCGGGAATTCCTCAAAACCAAATTCAGATTTTTTAAGCGCGCTTCAAGAGGCCTAAAGGACATCCGAGGGGCTCAGGAGGAGAGTTGACTCACCGGCAATAGGCCGGCGTTCGTCACATCGCCCGATGCGAGGCATCGGTCCGCCAGGGCACAGTTCAATGGAGAAAAATCATGCCGAACAACACAACTGCCGTATTCGAGCTTGCTGCGTGGTACGACACATGGAACGAAACGGGCTTGGATAATCTCGTTAATAAGATCGTTCCGTTGAACTATGCTAGCCGATACAACTTGGCATTCGCAGGGTTGGTTTCTGACCCTAAGGGAGGATTCACAATTGGGCAGTTTGGGCAGTATGCTGATGCGGTTAAAAGCCAAATATTGGCACAGGCGCCGGATGCGGCGATTTATGTTGGTCTTGGCAGCACAGGGCTTATTGAGACCGTAAGCGACAACAACGAAAACCAGAATCGATCGACTGCAAACCTCGTGGCTTGGCTGCAGGCGAATGGCTACACAGGCATATCCATCGATGCGGAGGATGCGCTGGTCATGAAGTCAGTGCCGGAATTCGTGACGCAACTGGGTGCCGCGTTTCGACAAGCGGGCTTGGGTATCGCGGTGTCAGTGCCGTGGCCCGGTCAAGGCCCTACAAACCTATATGGTGCAAATGCCGTCCTGGCATTCAATGACAATGTAGGTGCCCTTGAACTGCAAGACTACTCATCCAGTGGTTCGCCAAAAGACATTCCAATCTGGACGCAGGCAGGAGTAAATACTAA
>Ga0302314_10014656_pt1 | contig 13400 bp, 11 predicted proteins | sample III_Palsa_N2_3_FD_200533 | JGI IMG/M metagenome (GOLD analysis project Ga0302314, IMG submission 200533) | Peat permafrost microbial communities from Stordalen Mire near Abisko, Sweden - III_Palsa_N2_3 | ecosystem: Environmental > Terrestrial > Soil > Palsa > Peat permafrost | place: Sweden...
TTCACCACCTTCTTTCCGCGCTGGTACGTGGAGGATCAGGCCGAGGTCGATACTTGGTTCGAAAGTGAGATGCCGAACGCAGTGACGAACCCGCTGTTCGAGCGCGCCGCGAGACATCAGATGGCCATGAGCTTTGGCTATGCCGAGCTGACACCGGACGGGCATCATTTCAATACCTGCATTCTCACCGATAAATCCGCCAGCATTGTCGGCAAGTACCGCAAGGTTCATCTGCCGGGCCATTCGGAGTTCGATACAGAACGCGCCTTCCAGCATCTGGAGAAGCGCTACTTCGAGCCGGGTGATCTCGGTTTCAACGTTTGGCGCGCCCTCGGCGGCATCTTCGGCATGGCGGTCTGCAACGACCGGCGCTGGCCGGAGACCTATCGCGTGATGGGCCTGCAAGGCGTTGAGATGGTGCTGATCGGCTATAACACGCCCGCGGTCAATTCCCAGAAGAGCGAGGAGGGACCCGAAAAGCGGTTGTTCCACAATCGACTGTCCGCGCAGGCAGGCGCCTACCAGAACTCGACCTGGGTCGTCTGCGTCGCCAAGGCCGGCGTCGAGGATGGCTTCCCGTTGATCGGTGGCAGCCTGATCGTCGATCCGAACGGCGAGATCGTCGTCGAGGCCAAGACCGAGGAAGACGAGCTACTGGTTTACCCCTGCGATCTCGACGCTACCGTGTTCGGCAAGAAAACCATCTTCGATTTCGCCCGCCACCGCCGCATCGAGCATTACGGCCTGATCACCAGCCGCACCGGCGCGGTGCCGCCGCCGGAAATCTAGATGTCCGGCATTTCCTTCCGCGAACTTGATCCCCACGATCGATACAAGTTGCTGTGTGGAGTCGTCGTGCCACGGCCGATCGCGCTGGTCACGACGCTGGACGAGAACGGCAAGGTCAACGCGGCGCCTTTCAGTTTCTTCAACGTCTTCTCCGAAGATCCGCCACTCGTGGTGCTCGGCCTGCAACACAAGGCCGATCTCAGTCCAAAGGACACCACGCGCAACATCCACCGCAGCGGGCAGTTCGTCGTGCATATGGTGGATGAGGCGCTGGCGGCGGCCATGAATGACTGCGCGATCGACTTTCCCTCCGGCAACAGCGAAGTGGAGGCGGCGGGGCTGAAGACATTGCCGTCGATCGATGTCGCCGTGCCGCGGCTGGCGGCAGCACCTTTCGCGTTGGAGTGCCGGCAACATGTCGCGCTCGTTTTCGGGGCCGGCCGCGAACTCCTGGTCGGCGAGGTGCTGCGCCTGCATGCGCGCGAAGGTCTGATCGACCAAGCCAGGATGCACGTCGATTTCGATGTCTACCGTCCCATCGGGCGCCTGTTCGGCAATCTCTACGCGGCTCAGCGCGATACGTTCGAACTGAAGCGCGAAAGCCATGCGCAGTGGCTGGCGCGCGCCAACGGCGACAGCGAAGTGCGCGAACCGCCCGACGAAAGTCAGTGATGGATGAACTGCACCGTGCCCAGGGCCATGGTCACGGCCGCCTGTGTCGGGTCGATCACGGGAATCCCGAGCGCCTGCTCCAGCGGTTTGCGGTGACGCGCCATGCCGGCACAGCCCATCACGATGGCGGCGGATCCATCTTCCTCTTTAAGAACGCGTCCGACTTCGATCATCTTCGCGAGCGTTCCTTCGCCAGAGGCTGTCTCCGCCACGCTCATGTTGAGCGGCCGTTCCCTGGTCAGACGATCCATCAACCCCATCTGCCTGAGGTAGCGGATGTGGCGACGAATCGAGCGCTGTGCGATCGCAATGACGCCGAAGGATTCGGCCCGCGCGAGCGCCGTCAGCACGCCGCATTCGGCGATGCCGAAGACAGGCCGATCCGTTGCTTCGCGGCAGACATGCAAACCGGGATCGCTGTAGCAGGCGATGACAAAGGCGGCCGAGCTGTTGTCGCCTTCGACCAGGCGGCGCAGCGGCATCGCCACGCTGTCGGCGTCGGCCTGACTCTCGATTCCATAAGGGCCTTCGGCCAGCGTCTCGCAGACGATCTCCGGTCCACCCTCAAAGCCGAGCGGCTTCAAGGCGTCTTCCAGCCCTTGGGTAACGAGATAGTTGGAATTGGGATTGATGACGAGAATGCGTGGCCGGGACATCGTGTTTTCCTGCGGGATGACCAGGAAGCAATGACCGTGCCATCCAGTGATGCATCCTCCGCCGTCGGTTCCGAAAGCGCAAGGGAGTGTCACGGCACGATCTGTGCTTTTATCCAGTGAATGCAGGAGTCCAGACTTGAGGAGTTTGCCATGACCGAGCCCGCCTACGACCTTGTCATTCGCGGCGGACGCGTCGCGACCGTGAGCGACGTGTTCGAGGCCGATGTCGCGATTTCCGGCGAGACGATCGCAGCTATCGGTCGCGGACTGCCCGGAGGTCGGCGCGAGATCGACGCGCGGAGCAAGCTGGTTTTACCGGGCGGCGTCGACAGCCACGCGCATATCGAGCAATTGTCGGCCGCAGGCATCGTAAATGCCGATACGTTCGAGAGCGCGACCGTTTCGGCAGCTTTCGGCGGCACCACCACTGTGATTCCGTTCGCGGCCCAGCACGTCGGCATGAAGCTGCCCCAGGTGCTCGGGGAGTATCATGCGCTCGCCAGAAAGGGCGCCGTGATCGATTACGCCTTTCACATGATCATCGCCGATCCGACCAAGGAGACGCTGGAGACGGATCTGCCTGCGCTGATCAAGCAGGGCCACGGCTCGATCAAGATCTTCATGACCTATGACCGCCTGAAAATCGATGATGAACCGCTGCTCGACATTCTCCTTGCGGCGCGCGACGGCGGCGCGATGCTCTGTGCCCATGCCGAGAACCACGGGATCATCTCCTGGATGGTGAAACGGCTGCTCGCGCGCGGCTATACCGATCCGAAATATCACGCCATCAGCCATGCCCGGGTTTCGGAAGCAGAAGCCTTCAATCGCCTGATCGGCATGGCCGCACTGATTGATCAGCCGATCATGATCTTTCATGTCTCGACGGCGGAAGGCGCCAAGGTGATTCGTGATGCGCGCGGACAGGGCCTGAAGGTGTTTGCGGAAACCTGCCCGCAATATCTCTTTCTCACCGCCGATGATCTCGACAGACCAGGCGTGGAAGGCGCCAAATGGATGTGCAGCCCGCCGCCGCGCCGCGCCTCCGACCAGGAAGCGCTGTGGCAGGCATTGGCGCTCGGCGATCTCCAGACCATTTCGTCCGATCACGCGCCCTACCGATTCGACGAAACGGGCAAATTGCGCGCCGGACCCAATCCCAATTTCAAGCAGGTGGCGAATGGTCTGCCGGGCCTCGAAGTGCGTTTACCGCTGCTGTTCGACGCCATGGTGTCCGGTGGCCGCCTGGGGCTCGAGAAATTCGTCGAACTGACTGCGACCGCGCCAGCCAAGATCTACAATTTGCATCCGCGCAAGGGCTCGATCGCGGTTGGCGCTGATGCGGATATCGCGATCTGGGACCCGCAGCGCGAGGTCACGCTGAGCGATGCAATGATGCACGATCTCGCCGGCTATACGCCTTTCGCGGGCCGCAAGCTGCGGGGCTGGCCGGTCACCGTGCTATCGCGCGGGCGCGTCATCGTCGCGGACGGCAGGCGCTCGGTCGAAGCAGGCTCCGGCCGCTTCCTCGCGCGTACGGGAGGCGAGGCAGCGAAGCCGACCGGACGTCTGATGCCGGATATGGACCCCGAGCAGAATTTTGGCGCGAAGCTGCTGTGAGAGGTCCACAGCGATGCGTTCGGATTGAGAAATGAGAATCCTTATTTTCGGCGGCAATGGTTTCGTCGGGCTCAATATCGCCACGGCGCTGCTGGCTCACGGTCATGCGGTGACGCTGTTCGACCGCGTGGGCCTGCCGCCTGCCGCGAAGAAGGAGTTTGCCTGCTACGCTGATCGGCTAACGGCCATACAGGGCGATGTCACGGACCGCTATGCCGTCGAGGAGGCGATCGCCACAGGCCATGACACGATCGTTCTCGGCGCTGCAATCACCGCCGGCCCAGAGCGCGATGCGACGGACCCTGAGACCGTTCTCCAGGTAAATCTGCTGGCTCAGACGCCGATCTTGATCGCAGCGCGGCGGGGCGGTGTTGGACGCATCATCAACCTGTCGTCCGCGGCAGCTTACGGCACAAGCGCGTTCGGGAACATGCCGCTCGATGAAGAGACGCCTTGCGATCCGGTCTCGCTTTACGCCATCACCAAATTTGCGTCCGAGAAGGTTGCAGCACGTCTGGCCGCGCTCTGGCAAAGCGAGATCATCAGCGTGCGCTTGAGCGCCGTGTTCGGGCCCTGGGAGCGGATCAACGAAGTCCGCGATACGCCCAGCCCGCAGGCGCAGATTCTGGCTGCGATGCAAGGGGGGCGCGAAGCCGTTCTGGAGCGTCCGGGCGCCAGGGACTGGATCTATGCAGTGGATGTCGCGGAAGCCGTGACATTGCTGATCGAGGCGGAGAGGCCAAAGCACCAGCTCTATAACATTTCAACCGGCGTAGAGTGGTCGGCGCTGCAATGGGGAAAGGCATTGGCCGGGCTCCATCGCGGCTTCATCTGTCGGCTGGCGGAGGCCGGCGAGGTGCCGACCGTTGATCTTCACAGCCCCGCCGACCGTGGGCCGCTTTCAGTCTCGCGCCTGGCGCAGGAATTTGGCTGGCGCGCGAGGTTCGGCTGCGCCGATTCCGCTGCCGATCTGAGCCGCTGGTGGACGGCGCATCGAGGAGAAATCTGACATGAGACTGGCGGGGCGAACTGCGATCATAACCGGAGCGGGCTCCGGCATCGGCCGGGCCAGCGCGGCGCTGTTCGCGAAGGAAGGCGCCTTTGTTGCGCTGGTCGATCGTGACCGCGTTGGCTTGCAGGAGACGTTGGCGGCGATCGAAGGCGCGAAGGGCGAAGCATCCGTGCATGTCGGTGACGTCGGTGAGGCTGATTTCGCGCGCACGGTGGTTGACGATGTCATTGCACGGCACGGCCGGCTCGATGTGCTGATGGCTGCGGCGGGGTTTTCCTGTGGCGGCACCGTGCTGACGACCGATCCGGCCGATTGGGATGCGGTGTTCCGCACCAATGTCGGCGGTACCTGGCTTTGGTCGCGCGCAGCGGTGCCTGCGATGCAGCGGCAGGGCGGCGGCTCGGTCGTCACGCTGGCGTCGCAACTCGCGATCGCCGGCGGCAGGAACAACAGCGCCTATATCGCCGCCAAGGGTGCGATCATCAGCCTGACCCGGACGATGGCGCTGGACTTCGCAACCGACGGAATCCGCGTCAACGCGATCGCGCCGGGTGCCATCGACACGCCGATGCTGCGTCGCAGTTTCGCCCGCCATGCCGATCCCGAGCCGGTGCGAGAAGCGTCCCGCAACCGCCACGCGATGAAGCGATTTGGCAAAGCGGAAGAAGTGGCCGAGGCAGCACTTCATCTCGCCAGCGATGCGTCTTCCTTTACGACTGGCACCGTCATGGTGGTCGATGGAGGGTGGCTCGCGGCATGAACGAAGTTCTTTCCGCGCTCGAAGCCCGGGTTCGTGCCGATCTCGCCAGGACCGCGCATCCAGGTGCGGCATGGCTGGCGCCCAAACCTGGGCCGGACGGCAAGCCAGCTCTGGACGTCCTGATCGTAGGTGCCGGCCAATCGGGGCTCGCCACGGCCTTCGGACTGATGCGTTCGCAGGTGACCAATATCCTTGTGCTGGACAAATCCGACGAAGGGCGGGAAGGGCCGTGGCTTACTTACGCCCGCATGCACACGTTACGCAGCCCCAAGGAGTTCACCGGCCCCGATCTCGATATTCCGAGCCTGACCTACCAGTCCTGGCACGAGGCACGGTTCGGTGAGGACGATTGGCGAAATCTCGATCTTATTTCGCGCGAGCTGTGGGCAGAGTATCTGCTCTGGTTCAGGCGCATCGTCGGCCTGCCAGTGCGCAATGGCTGCGAGGTCGTCGAGATCGGGCCGGCGGCAGACGGATTGCTCGCGGCGAAGGTGCACAGCGCGGCCGGCATCGAGATTGTCCATGCGCGCAAGATCGTGTTGGCGACGGGGCAGGAAGGCATGGGCGACTGGACCATTCCGGAGCCGCTGCGCCATCTGCTGTCGTCGCTGTGCGTGCATACCGCGCAGCCGATCGACTTCGCGAGCTTGCGCGGCAAGAACGTTGCGGTGGTCGGCGCCGGCGCGTCGGCCTTCGACAATGCCGCGACCGCGCTGGAGGCTGGTGCGGCAGAAGTGCATCTGTTTTGCCGCAGGGGGGAGATCCAGGTGATCCAGCCCTACCGCTGGCTTACCTTCCGTGGCTTCCTGCGCCATTTCTGTGATTTGGACGACGCATGGCGTTGGCGCTTTATGCGCGCCGTTCTCGAAATGCGGGAAGGCTTTCCGCAAGCGACCTACGATCGCTGTGCCCGCCACGCTAATTTTCACCGGCACGATGGCGCGCCGATCGAAGCAGCCAGGGAAACGGGCCTTGACGTCGAATTGCGGACGCCAAAGGGCGTATTCTCAGCTGATTTCGTGATTTGCGGCACCGGCATCGACATGAATTTTGCAGGCCGGCGCGAGTTACAAAACTGCGCCGGCAACATTGCTGTCTGGGCTGACCGCTACCAGCCGCCAGCGGCCGAGCGCAGCCCACGGCTCGGCCGCTTTCCCTATCTCGCCGATGACTACGCCCTGATGGAGCGCGTCGCCGGAGCAACGCCGTGGATTTCGGACATCCATGTTTTCGCGATCGCCTCCACCATGAGCTTTGGTCCTTCGGGCTCATCGATCAATGCGATGACCACGGCGGTGCCGAAGCTCGTGCACGGGCTGACCCGCGGCCTGTTCCGTGCGGACATCGAAACTCACTGGGCTTCGTTCAGGGCATATGACGTGCCTCAGGCGGTCGTCGAGCGCCAAACGCCAGCTATCGGCGGGGAGCAATGAACTGTATCGTTACGGAGCTTGAGTGGCTGGCGCATACCTGCTCGGATTGCCATCATCGGCGTGCCGGTTGGCATATCCCTTGCTTTAAGTTGATGTTCTCACTCCGAAAATAAACCTGGGAAAATAGGAATAGGATCGATGAGCGTTGCAGGATCCAGGCGTCCGCTTTCGGTGGTTGCCTTTCTGGCATTTTCGCTAGCCGCGGGATCGGTACAGGCGCAAACGCGTTCCGAAACATTGCGCTATGTCACCGGAGCATCGGTCAATACGCTCGATCCGAACATTCCAGGTTCGACCCGCGAAGCCTTCGCGGTGAGTTTGAGCACCTACGATCGGCTGGTTTCCTTCGGCCGTAAGCAACTCAACGGCAAATGGGTGTTCGATCTCGACAAGATCACGGGAGAGCTGGCGGAAACCTACGACGTTAGCCCGGATGGGCTGAAGCTGACGTTTCATCTGCGCAAGGACGCCAAGTTCCAGGACGGCACGCCGGTCACCGCGGAAGACGTCAAATGGTCGTTCGATCGGGTCGTCACCGCGCCGGTCCTCGGCAAGGCGCAACTCCTCACCGGTTCGATGACGTCGGCCGATCAGTTCAAGGTGATCGATCCCTTGACCTTCGAGGTGACGTTGCCGAAACCGGACAAGCTCGCCTTGCCAAATCTCGCCACCGTCTATCCGATCATCTTCAACTCCAAGGTCGCCAAGGAACACGCAACGGCAGATGATCCCTGGGCGACCGCATGGCTTAAGGAGCACACGGCTGGCAGTGGCGCCTACATTATCGAGACTTTCAAGCCTGGCGAACAGGTCACCATGACACGCAACGAGGCCTGGAATCGTGGCACCGCCGACAAGTCGGCGTTCTTCAAGAAAGTCATCATACAGTCGGTACCTGAACCGGCGACACGCGCCAACCTGGTCGAGCGCGGCGACGCAGATCTCGTCATCGATCTGCAGGCGAGTGACTTCCAGTCGCTCGAGGCCAAGGGCAAGCTGAAGGTGATCTCGACGCCGCAATACAACGCCGTCACCTTCATTTCGATGAACAATCAGATCCCACCCTTCGACAACATCAACGTGCGCCGCGCCATTGCCTTTGCGTTGCCCTACGACGATATGTTCAAGGCGGCGCTGTTCGGCCGTGGGGCGCCGCTGTTCGGCGCAACCTGGGCGGATGGCAAGCCATCGAGCGGAGCCTATCCGATTCCGCAGCCCGTGAAGCTCGACCTCGACAAGGCCAAGGACTATCTGAAGGCGGCGGGCCTGCCGGACGGCTTCTCGACCACGTTCAGCTTCAATGTCGGCCAGGCGTCGACCGCCGAACCGATGGCAGCCCTGGTGAAGGAATCGCTCGCCAAGATCGGTATCCAGGTCGATATCCAGAAGCTGCCGGATGCGCAAATGTCGACCCAGATCAATGAGAAGAAGCTGCCCTTCTTCACCGAGGGCATCGTTGCCTGGCTGCCTTCGACCGATTATTTCTACCGCAATTTCTATACCGGCAATCAGCGCTGGAACTACTCATCGATCAACAATCCCGAATTGGTGGCGATCGCGCAGGAGGCGCGTTTTGAAACTGACCAGGCCAAGTACGAAGAGGACGGCAAGAAGCTCAACGCCATCCATTTCAGCGAGATCCCGCAGATCCCGCTCTGGCAGCCCAGCCAGGACGCGGTGATGGCGCCCTCGATCGAGGGCTACACCTACCAGTTCCATCGACAGGTCGATTATCGCGATCTCAGGCGCAATTAACCGGTCGGCGTGATGGCGGCCTTTGGTGCAACCATAGCAAGGGCGAGCAGGCGTCTTCTGTCGTCGCTTCCTGCGTTGTTTGGCGTGCTGGTTTTCACCTTCCTGCTGATGCGGGTGCTGCCGGGCGATCCGGCGGTGTTCTTCGCCTCCGGGCCGAATGCCGGCAAGGAGGAGATCGAGGTCATACGCAAGCAGATGGGGCTCAACAAACCGGTGCCGGAACAGCTTGTGCTTTATCTCTACGATGTCGGCCGCGGCAATCTCGGTAGATCGATGATGACCGGGCAGCCGGTCACGAAAGACTTGCGCGAACGGCTGCCAGCCTCGCTCGAACTCACCTTGACGGCACTGTTGATCGCACTGGTCTCGGCGGTGCCGCTCGGTGTGCTGGCCGCGTTGAGGCCGGGCTCCGTCATCGATCACGGCGTGCGATTGTTCTGCGCGCTCGGCGTCTGCGTGCCGACGTTCGTCTCCGGACTGTTGCTGATCTATGTGTTCTACTACCTGCTCGGCCTTGCGCCTGACCCGACCGGCCGGGTCGATATCTTCGCGTCGCTGCCGCCATCGCGGACCGGCTTCCTGTTGATCGACTTCCTGCTCGCCGGGGATATCGAAGGATGGTGGGCCGCCTTCAGGCAACTGATTCTGCCGTCGCTGACCATGGCGCTATTCGTGGTGGCGCCGCTGGCGCGCATCACGCGCGCCTCGATGCTGGTCTCGCTTGGCAGTGATTTCGTGCGCACCGCCCGATCCGTCGGCCTTCCCTGGTGGCGGGTCGTCGTCACCTATGCGTTGCGCAACGCCATCCTGCCGGTCATCACCATTGCAGGCATCGTGTTCTCGACCATGCTCGGCGCCAATGTCCTGGTGGAGAAGGTGTTCTCCTGGCCGGGCGTCGCCTCCTATGCGCTCGATGCGCTGCTCTCTTCCGATTATGCGCCGGTGCAGGGTTTCGTGCTGTTGATGGCGAGCGTATTTGTAATCGTCAATCTGGTGGTGGATGTTCTCTATGGCATCGCCGATCCGCGGGTGACAATCGGATGACCAGCGCGACGCTCCGCCATGCCGGCTGGATTCTGCGCGGCAACCCGCTCACCGCCGTTGCCGCCGCCGGCGTTTTCCTGCTCACGCTCGTCGCCATCTTCGGGCCCGCAATCGTGCCATACGATCCGATCGTCTCCAATGTGTCGCAAGCGCTGATGCCCCCGAGCGCGGCACATATCGCGGGCACGGACCAGCTCGGCCGCGACGTGTTCAGCCGCATCATCGTCGCGGCACGGCTCGATCTCGCGATCGCCGTCTCGGCGGTCGGAGCCTCTTTCGCCATCGGGGCCGTGATCGGCGCGATCTGCGGTTATGCCGGAGGCCGGCTCGATCGCGCCGTCGGCCGCTTTGTCGACGTGCTGATGGCCTTTCCGCTGTTCGTGTTGGCGATGGCGATGGTCGCAGCACTCGGTAACCGCGTAGAGAATATCGTCATCGCTACCGCCATCATCAATCTACCGTTCTATATCCGCTTTGCGCGGGCCGAGGTGAATGTTCGCCGCAATCTCGGCTGGGTCGAGGCGGCACGCGCCTGCGGCGACAGCCACATCTCGGTCGTGCTGCGGTTCCTGCTGCCGAACGTGATGCCGGCCATGGCGGTGCAAATGTCGCTCAACCTCGGCTGGGCGATCCTCAACGCTGCCGGACTTTCCTTTATCGGTCTCGGCGTGAAGCCGCCGACGCCGGAATGGGGCATCATGGTAGCGGAGGGAGCGCGCTTTATTTCGACCGGCAAATGGTGGCTGGTCGCCTTTCCCGGCTTGGCGCTGATGCTGGCGGTGTTGTGCTTCAACCTGCTTGGCGATGGGGTGCGCGACATTCTCGATCCGCGCATGCGAACATGACCCAGTTGCTGCTGGCATTGAGCGACCTGCACGTGACTTTCTCGACACGCCGTGGGCTGGTCGAGGCGGTGCGTGGCGTCACCTTGTCGCTCGGTGCGGGCGAGATGCTTGGCCTCGTTGGCGAGAGCGGTTCGGGCAAGTCCGTCACCGGCTTTGCGATCACGCGGCTACTCGATGCGGCCGGGCGGGTCACGGCGGGCAATATCCGGTTTCGTGGACAGGACATCACGAGGATATCGGGGGGTGATTTCCGCAATCTGCACGGCGCCGCGATGGCGATGATCTTCCAGAATCCGCGCGCGGCGCTCAATCCGATCCGTGCCGTCGGCGAGCAGATCGCCGATGCCATCATGGCGCATAAGCGAATGTCTCGCAATCAAGCGCGAGAGGAAGCACTGGAGCTGCTGCGCGCCGTGCAAATCCGCGATCCCGAAAAGCGGATGGCCGCCTATCCGCACGAACTCTCCGGCGGCATGTGCCAGCGCGTGATGATCGCGATGGCGATTTCCTGCAATCCGGCGCTGCTGATCGCCGACGAGCCGACCACTGGCCTCGACGTCACGACGCAAAAGGTCGTGATGGACCTCCTGACCGGGATTGCGGCCGGGCGTGGTATGGCGACGATATTGATCACCCATGATCTTGGTCTCGCTGCTCGCTATTGTCGCCGCGTCGTGGTGATGGAGCAGGGCCGCCTGGTCGAGGAGGCCGAGCCGAAGACCCTGTTCCGCGCTCCGCAGCACCCCTACACCAAGCGACTGGTTGCGGCTTCGCCCACCGCGAGTTCCCGGATCGCAGATCTGGTGACGGAAGAGGAGAGGGGTCGCACCGTGGCGATCCAGGTTGCGCCCAGACCGCAGGCTGCGCCCGGCACGCCGCCGCTGCTTGAGGTGCTGAAGCTCGCGAAGCGCTTCGATCAGGGCGCCGCGGCGGTGGCGGATTTTTCGATGATGATCGGCGCCGGCGAGAGCGTCGGTCTGGTCGGCGAATCCGGTTCCGGCAAGAGCACGACATCGCGCATGATCTGCCGATTGATCGACCCGAGCGAGGGGGAGATCGTGTTCGAGGGACAATCGATCGGCCATATCCCGGCACGTGACTTTCACCGGTCGCCGTTTCGCAAGGACATCCAGATTGTCTTTCAGGATCCGAATGACAGCCTCAATCCGCGCTTCACCGCCTTCGACTGCATCGCCCATCCGCTGCTGCGGCTTGCTGGCATGCGCCCGGGCGAGGCGTTGCGGCAGCGGGTGGACGAGTGCGCGCAGCGCGTCGGATTACCGGTCGAATTGCTGACGCGCTTTCCGCATCAGCTCTCGGGCGGCCAGAAGGCCCGTGTCGGCATCGCCCGCGCCATCGCATGCCGACCGCGGCTGCTGGTGCTGGACGAGCCGACGGCGGCGCTCGACGTTTCGGTGCAAGCAGTGGTGCTGCAACTGCTCGATCGGTTGAGGCGCGAGGATGACTTGGCTTTCCTCTTTGTCAGTCACGATCTCAACGTCGTTCGCATGATGTGCGATCGGACCATCGTGCTGCAAAATGGCCGCATTGTCGAACAGGGCGAAAGCCGGGCCATGTTCGACGATCCACAAACCGCGTACACGCGCGAGCTGGTCGATGCCGTGCCGCATATCGAGACCGATGGTTGCGATCGCGACGCGGCGTCACTCACGATCGTGCGCAGTTAGGCTACCTCTTGCGCGACCGAACCGCTGCCAGTGCGCGGGCGGGCCACAGCATGACCTCCGACGAGCCCAATTTGGTCACCGCGGGGATCGCCGGTTCTTGCGTAGGAGGATGCGTGCCGGCGTCGCCGGATCAAGCCGCCTGCGCACCGGTCCCGTAAGTGATGCCTTTTTCCTTGAGCCAGCGCCGGTAGGCGATCGAAGATGCGTCGGCGCGGGTCGGAATTTCCGCGCGCGGCTCCAGCGGCAGCAGCGCGGGTCGCTGGTTTTCGAGGATGATGAGATCCTGCAGGAATATCAGTTGCTGAAAATGAATCAGATCGGTCAATGGCGAGACGTCGTCGATCAGGAACATCACCGGATGGGCGCGGCAGCGATCCGGATCGAGCGGTTGTACGAAAAGGCAGATGACGTCCCAGCGGTTCGCCGCATTGGGACAGGTCTTGTAGAGGATAGTCGCGAACGGGTTGGCGACCCGGTACATGTATTGGGTCATGATGCCGCCCGAGGCCGACAGCGCCGCCTGCGGCTGGAAGAACTGGCAGTTGGTGGCCCACACTTCGTCGACATCCCTGCGGATTTCGGTGGTGTAGTGCAGCACTTCGGTATGCGGCTCGGCGCCGAGGATGTCGGTATGCACAAACGGGAAATGCGCCATGTCGAGAAAATTCTCGACAATGCGAAGGCCCGAGGTCTTGACCGAGACGGCGCCGCAGACGATGACGCGGCGGTCGGTCTCGTCGGCTTCGGGAATCGGCAGGAGATCGGTCGCGGGCGTCCCCAGCGTGGTCCAGAGATAGCCGTAACGCTGCCGCGTCGGCAGCGGCGTGTGATTTCCCTTCACGACGGCGCGGATGGCGCCGCTGGCATCGCGGGAAATAACGAGATCGACGCCCAACAGCCGGTTCGGCGCGCTGCCGATCGCGATATCCTGCAACGCCTCGACGCAATACCACTGATCCAGGGCGGCCTTCTCGGCCGGTCTGTCGATGCTCTGCGATTGGCTCATGCCTTGCTCCCCCGGCCGGATCGTCACACCGCGCTGGCGTAGATGCGCTTCATCACCCCGGTATGATCGGCCATCGCGGCCTCGACATCGAATTTGCGGAACATACCCTTACCGATGATC
>Ga0302314_10014659_pt1 | contig 13398 bp, 10 predicted proteins | sample III_Palsa_N2_3_FD_200533 | JGI IMG/M metagenome (GOLD analysis project Ga0302314, IMG submission 200533) | Peat permafrost microbial communities from Stordalen Mire near Abisko, Sweden - III_Palsa_N2_3 | ecosystem: Environmental > Terrestrial > Soil > Palsa > Peat permafrost | place: Sweden...
AGCTGCTTCCCGCTCCACGCCACCCACTGCCGATAGATCCTGCGCATGTCGGCGGGGATGTAGCCCTGCGCCGTACCGGGCTCGGCGGCTCCCTCCGCGGCGTCCTTCGCCTCGGTGGCGGTCCTCGCGTCGCTGGTCGAGGCAGCCAGCGTCGACGGGTACCCCGGGGCACCGAGCGTGAGCGGGATCTGGTTGGGGAGCACGTCGTAGGGAGCGAAGTTCGGATGCTCGGTGAAGGCCGAGTACATAGGCTCGGCGGCCAGGTCCTCCTGGTTCATCGGCTTGATGCCCAGGACCTGCTCTATCGTCTTGACTACGTTGATCTGCGAGTAGTACTGGGGCACGACCCCGCCCTTGGAGTAGGGGCTGACCGTCCACAGCACGCTGCGATGACCGTCGACGTGGTCGACGCCGTTCTGGGGGTCGTCCTCGAGGATGAAGATGGCCGTGCTCTTCCAGAACTTACTGTGCGAGACGGCATCCACGACCCGACCGACCGCGAGGTCGTTGTCCGCGGCCTCGGCCACCGGATCGGGATCCCCGGAGCCCGCGCCGGCGGTGTGGTCGGTCATCAGCCACATGAAGCTCAGATTGGGCATTCGCCCCGTCGCCTCGTCGTGCTTGAAGACCGGCAGCCACATGTCGACCCGGTACTGGTCGGGAATGTTCAGCTGGAAGTTGGGGAAGTCGGGATCGATGATCTTTTCCAGCGAGGGGATGTCGGAGGAGGTCGGGAAGGCGTTGATCGGGATCGGCAGCGGACCGGACGCCTTGCCCTCGAGGATCTGTGAGTCGTCATAGAAGTTGTCCCAGCTGGCGGGCGTTCCGTTGCTGGTGGTGCTCGGCAGGTTGTAGGGGTCGTAGGCGTACTCGCCGAAGTCCTGGACGCTCAGCCCGGCCTTCTCGGCCGCGTTCCACAGGAACCCATCCCGCTGGTAGGCAAGCGCGTCCCCGCCCTGCGAGGGATAGGAGCGGTAGAAGGCCCCGAACTCCTTCTCGACGTAGTCGTTGGCCTCGGCCTGGACGATCCAGTTGTGACCGTCGGCCGAGAGCGTACCCTCGTCGTAGAAGTTATCGAAGTCACCGAAGCGCTGGGCCAGGGCATGCTGGTTGGGCGTCACCTGCTCACCGAACTGGGCGTCCATCGGGTCGCCGTTGCCTTCCGGCTGGCCCTGCGCGTTGGTCAGGTCGCCCAGCACCTGATCGTAGGTCCGGTTCTCCTTGACGATCACGATGATGTGCTTGATCGGTGAGGAACCGCCGAGATGCGCCGGAATCACCGAGGGCACGGTGTCGTCGTCACCACTGTTGATCGGATTGATCTGAGTCCAGGCGTTGTCGGCGAAGACTCTGTGGGTCAGGCTCGGAAGGGCGCTCTGCGACGGCATCGCGAAAGTGGTGACGCTGCCGGTGTCGTCGTAGGTGTTGTAGCCCATGGCCGTATTCGTGTACGGCCCCTTGTTGATCGTGGTCTGGGGACCGCGGTCACCGATGCCCCGGTCGTTGGTGACGACGATCTCGTTCGGGCCGAGGGCCGGGTCAGGCTGGACCTGCACCGGATACCAGTCAGTCGGAATCAGGCCCAGGTACTGCATCTGCATGGTCAGACCGTCGTACTTGTAGACCGCGATGGCGTTGTCTCGGCCGATGCTGACCAGCACGTCGTCGCCCATCATCGAGATTGCGTTGGCATAGGAACCGACCTTGGCACCAGGCACCGGGTTGGTGTCGACGGTCTGAGTGACCGTGTTCGTCGCCTCATCGATCACCGACATGCTGTCGTCGTTGGAGTTGGCGACGAACAGGGCCGAGGTGCCCGGGTCCTGATAGAGCGCGGTGGGCTGGAGACCGACGGGGATCTCCTCCTCCTCCTTGCCCGTGGTCAAGTTCACGACCGACACTGTGCCCGTGCTGGCGGCGCCGGTCACGTCGTTGGAAACGATCGGCGTGCCGTCGGAAAGGTTCGTGTACTCGCCCGGTGTGGCCGGCCGACCGCCCTCGTTGGAGACGTAGGCGACGGTGCCACCGTCGGCCAGGACTACCTGGCGCGGCGCGTTACCAACCGGAATCTCCGAGGTCAGCGTGTCGGTCGCGGTATTGATCTCGCCGAGCTCGTTGGCCCCGTTGAGCGCGACGTACAGGGTGCTGCCGTCGGGAGACAGCGCCATCCCCGCGGGTAGGTCCGAGCCGCTAGCGTTGCTCGGGCCGTCGTTCGCGTTGCAGGCGGTCGAGGTCAGGGCCGAGCCGCATAGTGGGACCGCCGCCTCCTGAGTAGCGTCTCCCGTGGTGCTGTCGAAGCTGAACTTGAGCAGGAAGGTCGACTGCGGGACCCATAGCGTCGACCCGTCGGGCGACCACAGCGGACCATCTGGCCCCACCGAGTAGTCCGTCCCGCTCCCATCGACGCTCGTCTCGAGGGACGTCGATTGAACGATCTGACCCGATTGGAGATCGATGATGGTCAGGTAGCCGGAGAAGTCGTTCCACGCGAGGGCCGCGAGGTACTCGCCGTTCGGGCTGATCGAGCTCGAGACGAGCCGTGCCTTGTTGTCGAGGATGCGATTGCCCAGGGGCGAGATCCACTGGTTCGTGGGCAGGAGCACCGCGCCGTTGACCGACGAGCCAACCTCAAGGGTGCCGAAGGGATCTAGGCGCAAGCCGCCCACCGCGGCCGAGGCCGCGGCCACGATCACCGCGCACGACACCACGGCCGCAATAATCACCCTGCGCCCGCGACGGCGAGCACCAGCACGGTTAGCAGCCGGGTTCCACACGTTTCCCTCCCGAGATGAGGATGGCAAGACTCTTACAAGAGAGCCCCTGCTCTTTTCCGGAGAGCTTATGCTCGGGTCCGAGATCTGGTGTTACCGAAGGGTGAAAAGCGGCTCGTTCACAACTCGTTGACGAGTGAGGCACCCCACCGTTTCTATATTGCCGACATGGAGGCGGTGCGCGCGTGCGGGTTGGTGAAACGGTTTGACACGCGAGCCGCGGTCGACGGCGTCGACCTGATTCTCGCCACCGGCGAGGTTCGCGGCCTGCTCGGCCCCAACGGCGCCGGCAAGACGACGCTGCTACGAATGCTCTTCGGCTTGATCGCGCCGGACGCCGGCTCGGCCCGGCTGTTCGGGCGCGAGCTGGATGGCCTCGGGTCCACGGCGCTCGACGCGGTGGGAGGCTTCGTCGAGGAGCCGGCTTTCTACCCCTACCTGTCCGGGCGGGCGAACCTGGCCCTGCTGGCGCGGCTCGATGGCGCGACCGCCGAGCCCAGGCAAATCGAGGATGCGCTCGAGCGGGTCGACCTCGCGCGGCGGGCCGAGGACCGGGTCAGCGGCTACTCGACCGGGATGCGCCAGCGCCTCGGGATCGCCGCCGCGCTGCTCCGCTCGCCGCGGCTGCTCCTGCTCGACGAGCCGACGAGCGGCCTGGATCCGGGAGGGACACGGGCGGTCGCCGCGCTGGTGCGCGAACTCGCAGGCCAGGGCGTCGCGGTGCTGCTCTCCAGCCATCAGATCGGCGAGCTCGAGAAGGTATGCGACTCCTACACCGTGCTTCGCGAGGGTCACGTGGTGTGGGACGGCACCGCGACCGAACTCGTGGCCCAGGCGCCCGCCTCGGCGTACTCCCTGGCGACCAGCGACGATGAGCGCGCGCTGGCGATCGCGCGCGAGTCGCCTGGGGTGCGGGCCGGCCGCTCGCCGCGTGGCGAGCTGGCCCTGGCGATCAGCGACGGCGGTCTCGATCCGTTCGTGCTCGCGCTGGGCGACGCTCGCGTGGTGATCCGGCGGCTCGAGCTGCTGGTCAGCCCACTCGAGAGCATGTTCTTCGCGCTGACCACGAACGGTGCTCCACTTGCCGAACTCGAGCCCTACGAGCTGGCCGAGACGGTGCTGGCGAGCGTATGAGCGCGATCGCGCCCGACCTCGATCGCGTCGGTTCCTCCGTACCGGCGACGCCCCGCCCCGATGGTGTCCGCGACGCGTACGCGACGGAGCTGCAGAAGCTGCTCGCGCAGCTGTCCACCCGGCTGCTGATGCTCGTCGCCGCGCTCGGCCCGTTCGCCTTCACGGCCGTCCTGCGGATCCAGAGCGGTACCCCCTCGGACGCCCTATTCGGCGTCTGGGTCCACTCCTCGGGGTTCGCCGTCTCGCTCGTGATCCTCGGGTTCGCCGGATCCTGGGGCTTTCCCATCATCGCCGGCGTGCTCGCCGGGGACCTGTTCGCTTCCGAGGACCGCTACGGAACCTGGAAGACGATCCTCACCCGCTCGTGTACGCGGGAGGACCTGTTCGCGGGCAAGCTGCTGGCCGCCGGCACCCTGGCCGTCGGCCTGACGCTGCTCCTGGCCGCCTCCAGCCTGCTCGCCGGAACGCTGTTCGTGGGTGCCCACGCGCTCGTCAACCTCAGCGGCGTGCTGACCTCGCCGGGACGGATGTTCGCCCTGACCGTGGTCAGCTGGCTGATCTGCCTGCTACCCGTGCTCGCCTACACGAGCCTCGCGATCCTGTTCTCGGTCGCCACCCGCAACGGGATCCTGGGTGTCCTCGGCCCCCTGCTGGTGGCTCTCCTCACCCAGTTGCTCGACCTGGTCGGCAAGGGCGTGATCGTCCATTTCCTCCTGATCGGTTCCGCCTTCACCAGCTTCTACGGACTGTTCACCGCCCACCCGTTCTGCGGTCCCCTGCTCGTCTCGAGCCTTGTCAGCCTGGCGTGGATTGCCGTGGCGCTGACGGCCAGCTGGCGGATCCTCCGGCGCCGGGACTTCCTCGCGACGGCGGCGGGCACTACGACTCGTAAGCCCAACTGGCTGACGCCGATCAAGGTCTTCGGCGTCGCCTCGGCAGTGACCGCCGTGCTCGCCCTCGCCTGCAACCTCGGGCCCACCGGCGTCACCGCCTATCGCGTGGCCGCGACCATCGGTCCCGAGTTCGACAACGTCAGCCTGCTCCAGCAGGCGCTGATCGGCCGCCACGCACCAGCCGGCGCCAAGCTCGACGTCCAGCCCCAGTGCAACCGCCGAGGCGCCAAGGCGGTCGGACCGGGCGACTGGAACTGCAACCTCTACGTGTATCTCCCTCAGCCGAAGTCGGTGCCGTTCCAGGTGACCTCAGTCGAGTACGACGTCAGCGTCGAGTACGACGGCTGCTACAAGGTCCAGTCCCCACCCGCGTTCATCGGCGGGCCGACGATGGTCGACGCGCGCGGGCAGAGCGTGACCAACCCGCTCTACATTGTCTACGGCTGCTTCAACACGCTGTGAGCTGGTTCTTGGATGACGCCGTCTACGCTGCCGGGGCCGCCGCGGAGGGATCGTTCTGCCAGAGGCCGAACTCGTTCCCGTGAGGGTCTGTGCAGACTGCGAACCAGCCCATGCCTGGGACCGGGCCAGGCTCATTCGCCTCGCCACCGAGCTCTTTGACGCGCGCGGCGCCGGCGTTGATGTCGTCGACGTCGAAGTAGACCCGCAGCCCTTGCTTGCCGGGCTCCATGTCGGTGATCGCCCCTCCCGTCTGCTCGCTGATTTGCGTCACGTGGTACTCAAACGGGCCGGGGAACCCCTCGAACTGCCACCCGAAAAGCGAGCCCCAGAACGCCTGCCCACCGGTGGTGTCATCCGCCGGGATCTCGACGTGCACAATCTGACCGGGCATACCAATCCTCTCGCGTTGTCTTTCGGCTGGCGGGCACGTTAGCACAGACTTACCGTGCGTGGGAGCTTACCGATATCGCCTCCACCGCTGTTGCCGACTACGCGCTTGCGCGAAAGGTCACCTGGACGTCTAGACCGCCTCGCGGCCCCGGACGAGCGGTCAGGTTGGCGCCGTGGGCGGTGGCGATGGCCTTCACGATCGCGAGGCCGAGCCCGTGGCCATCGGCCGGGGCGACGCGTTGGTCGCCGGGCCGCTGGAAGGGCTGGAACAGACGCTCCACTTCGACCAGCGGGACGACCGCGCCTGTGTTGCTAACCGTCAGACGAGCACCGTCGGGTGTGGCCGCGGTCGAAATCGTGGCGGCGCCGTCGGCGACGTTGTGGCGGATCGCGTTGTCGAGCAGGTTCGCAACCAGGCTCGCAACCAGGCCTGGGTCGCCGATCGCCTGAGCCTCGTCGAAGGTCGCTTCGATCTGTACGCCGTGGCGCTCTGCGTCATGCCGGCGGCTGTGGACGATGTCCTCCGTGAGCTGAGCGAGGTCGAATGGCTCCCAGGACTCGACGCCGCGTTCGCTGGTGGCGAGCGTCAGCAGCGCGTCGATCAGCCGCATTGGCCGTCCCGAACAGAACGCTGGAGGCGAAGAACAGCACTACCACCAGACCGACGAACACGCCCGAGTACAGCAGCGCGAGCTGTACCCGCAGCACGGGGCGCTTTCGGTCGGGAACCGTGACCGGATTCGTCGGACCCAACGGCGCCGGCAAGTCCACGACGATGCGGGTGATCCTGGGGCTCGACTCGGTCGACGAGGGAACCGCGCTGGTGGGCGGCCGCCCCTACGTGAGGCTTTCACATCCGATGCGGCACGTTGGCTCGCTGTTGGACGCGAGCGCGCCGCAACCGAGCCGCAGCGGGCGCAACCACCTGCTGTGGATCGCCCGATCCCAGCGGCTGCCCGTCAGCAGGGTCGATGCGGTGACAGAACTGGTCGGACTCGGGAAGGCCGCACGACGCAAGGCAGGCGGCTACTCGCTGGGGATGCGCCAGCGCCTCGGGATCGCCGCTGCGATGCTCGGCGACCCGCCGACGCTGATCATGGACGAGCCGTTCAACTGCATGGACCCGGAGGGCATCATCTGGATGCGCGGCGCTGATGGTGGTGCTGTTCACGTTCCTGCAGGCCAATGGTTACGCGCTCGTCCGTCTCGATCGCCCACGGGGCAACGCTACGCGCGGGCTTCGGCAGCGTCCTGTACCTCGGGTTGATCGCCCTACTGAGCATCGGCATCGGCACCGTCTTCCGCGACAGCGCCGTATCGACCGGAATCGTGCTCGGGCTGCTGTACCTGCCGCCCCTCCTCGCCCAGCTCGTGTCAGGCCCGTGGCGTCGGCACATTCAGCAGATCGCGCCGATGACCGCCGGGCTCGCGATTCAGGCCACGCGGAACCGCCACTCCCTGCCGATCTCGCCGTGGGCCGGCCTCGGGGTCTTGGCCGCATGGGCAGCCGGAATGCTCCTCGTTGGCCTCACCGTCCTCAAAGCTCGCGACGCTTGAGCCCCGCGCGGGCTCCGAGCGGCTCCTGGATGTCGGGCTTGGCGATGGCGAGGTACGAGACCAGGACGAAGACAGCGACGGCGAACACGATCGCCGTGGGGCCGTCTCCGAAGTTGATCCCGCTGATGTTGTGGGGTTTGCTGATGTAGTCGGCGAAGGACGCACCGAGGGGCCGCGTGACGATGTAGGACATCCAGAAGGCGGCGATGCCGTTCAGGCCAAATTGCCATCGCGCCAGGGCTGGGATGAGGATGACAACGGCGAACAGGATGCCTGAGTCCAGGTAGCCCAGGTTCAGTGAGGTCGCGGTGAAGTCTCCGAGCGCGGTGCCGAGGGCAAAGGTGGCGAACACGGTTGCCCAGTAGAAGGCTTCGCGTCGCTGGGTCGTGATGCTATGGATGGACAGAGTGCCTTCGCTGCGCTGCCACAGCCAGAAGACGGCGGCCAGGATGAGCGCCCACAGCAGGGTCGTCCCCGCATAAGGGATGTGGACGTCGAGATGCAGGAAGTCGGAGACGCCGGTGCCGGTGATCGCGATTGCGTAGGCCAGGGACCAGTACGCGAAGGCTCGGTACCGGCGGGTGCTGAATTGCAGCAGCAGCCCGACGACGATCACGAGTATCTCGGTGCCGCCGCCGCCGATGTTGCCGTATGTCTTCAGGTAGTCCGATGTGGCCTCCCCGCCGGCGGTCGTCAGGATCTTGACCACCCAGAAGAGGAGGATGACTTCCGGGACCTTCGCGGCGAGCGGAGCGGGAAAGAAACGACCGATCAGCGGGACCTGGTCGTCCGCCGCCACCGGCTGCCGGTCAAGCGTCTGCGAAGACGAGCGATGATCATCTGCGGGACCCACGTTGCCGATGCCTCCTGCGGCTGGAACCGGCCGACCGTAGCAGTGGATGCGCGCGCGAAGGGCGAGTATGCGGCGCGCGCGTTCGATTTCATCCTGGCGGACGATCCGCGTCCGACTCAGGTCGTACAGGCGGTCCGACCGGGGGAGGACACCTGACTCCTGAAAGATCCGCCGGGCGGGCATTTCGGCGAGCACCGGTCATCGTCTGGGTGCTCAAGCTTCTCACCACTGGGATGGGCGAGGCAATGTCGGACTTCATGGGCGATCACAGCGTGCCGATCGCCGTGGTTTGCCTACATCATCACCCGGCCACTCGGTGCGTCGTTCGCCGACTGGTTCAGCAAGCCGCCGAGCATCTCGGGGCTGAACCTCGGCGACGGCCCCGTCAGCGGCGTCGCACTCGTCGTCTTCATCGGTCTTGTCGCCTGGGTCACGATCAGGGGGATCGACGTCCAGCCGCCGCACAGCCTGGCCCCCGATGTCCATCATCCCCGTGACCTCGGCCAACGGATGGCGAAGGGCGAGCTCCTGCCCGAGCCCGACTGACGCAGCGGGGCACCGTCCTCGGGACTGCCCGCCCCTCGCCGGAGCAAGCGCATGGCAGCACACCGCCGAAACGCACGCGCGACCCGTCAATATAGGCGGGTGAGCGCGCGGTCAGACGAGAGGATCCTGGAGTGGCTGTCGGGATTCCTGCGCGAGATGACCGAGGTCAGCGAGCGCTTCCCGACGCTCGTCGACGCCGCGCTCGCCGTCGCGACGGTGGCGATCGGCTTCCTCGGCCTGCATGCTCAGCACCGCCTCGGACCGGTCTCGATCGGCTTCGGGCTCGTGATCGCCGCCCCGCTCGTCGTCCGGCGTCGCTACCCCGTGGGTGCGTTCGCGCTCATCAGCGTCATCGCACTCCTGCAGTGGCTCCTGGACGTGCCCCAACTCGCCGATGCGAGCATTCTGTTCGCGCTCTATTGGATCGCACGCGAGAGCTTGGCGATCTCGATCCTGGGCGCTGCACTTGTGACCGAGACCGGAGCGATCATGGCGGCGCTCCGCTGGTCGCCGTCGGACCCTCTGAAGATCTGGGTCGGCCTGACCGGTTTGACCGTCGCGGCGACCGTTCTCGGCATCACCGTTCGTCAGCACCGGGCGCTGCTCGCGTCCCTCGAGGAGCGGGCCGCCCGCCTCGAGGTGGAGCGCGACCGGGAGGGCCGCCTCGGGGCCGCCGCCGAGCGTGCTCGGATCGCTCGCGAGATGCACGACATCGTCTCGCACAACCTCACGGTGATGATCGCGCTTGCCGACGCGGCGACGTACGAGATGCGCACCAGAGCCGAGCACGCGGAGACGACGATCGGACGTGTTTCGGCCACCGGGCGTCACGCGCTCAGCGAGATGCGTCGCCTCCTCGGCGTCCTGCGAGAGCATCCCGCTGCCGAGCCGTTCGAACCCCAACCAAGCCTGGCGCAGCTCGACGATCTCATCGCCCGGGTCGAGGCGGCGGGGCTGCCGGTGTCGCTCCAGCTCAAGGGAGATCCGCATGCACTCGACGAGGGCGTGCAGGTCACGGTCTACCGCGTCGTCCAGGAGGCCCTGACCAACACGCTGAAGCATGCGATCGAGCCCGCCGGCGCACAGGTCCGCCTCGTGTGCTGGAGCTCCGGCGGGATCCTGCTCGAGATCCTCGATGACGGCCGATCACCGACGTCTGGCGACGCCGGACATACCGGCCCACAGGGAGGCCGAGGTCTGACGGGAATGCGTGAGCGGGCCACCGCCTATGGCGGAGCGGTCGAGGCCGGTCCCCGCCTTGAGGGCGGCTGGCGCGTCCGGCTGCAGCTGTTCGACATCGAGGAGGCACCAGTGCCATGAGCACAGGAGTCCTGCTCGCCGACGACCAGGAGATGATGCGGCTGGCTTACCGGACGATTATCGACAGCCAGCCCGACCTCCACGTGATCGGCGAGGCCGCCAACGGACGCGACGCAGTCGAGGCAGCGTGCCGGCTCGACCCCGACGTCGTCCTGATGGACGTTCGCATGCCACACATGGACGGGGTGGAGGCAACGCGGCAGATCATCGCGAGGCGCAGCGGCACCCGCATCATCATCCTCACCACCTTTGACCTCGATGAGTACCTCTTCGCTGCACTCCGCGCGGGAGCGAGCGGTTTCCTGCTCAAAGACGCCCACCCAACGGACCTCCTCTCGGGCATCCGCGCCGTGGCCAGCGGCGACGCCGTAGTCGCCCCAAGCGTTGTACGCCGCCTGCTCACAAGCTATGCCCATCGACTTCCCACGCCAGGGGAACCCGACTCTGCACAGCGCAGCAAGCTCGAGACGCTCACGACCCGCGAGCTCGAGGTGCTCCAGGAAGTCGCCTCCAGCCTGTCGAACGCCGAGATCGCCGAGAAGCTCTTTCTCTCAGAAGCGACCGTCAAGACGCATGTCGGGCGGATCCGCGCCAAGCTCGGCCTGCGCGATCGCGTCCAGATCGTCGTGTTCGCCTACGAGACCGGGCTCATCACCCCATCTCAAAGCTGAGTCAGTCTCGCGGTGGCGCCCAACACCCGCGGGCGCTCGAGGGGCTCCTAACGTAGTGCATGCAGGTCGCGCTGCGCGGTGGCAAGTGCGTCAACGCGCTCGTTCAGCTTGACGCCGGCATGGCCTTTGACGAGCACCCATTCGATTTCGTGCCGGTCGGCTTCGGCCAGCAGCTGCTCCCAAAGCTCGCGGTTCTTGACCGGCTTCTTCGCGGAGGTACGCCAGCCGTTCGCCTGCCAAGCGGCAAGCCAGCCTTTGGTGAAGCCATGCATGACGTAGCTCGAGTCCAGGTGGACGCGAACCTTGCAGCTTCGGGTGAGCGCGCGGAGTCCTTCGATGACGCCGATGAGCTCCATCCGGTTGTTCGTCGTGCTGCGCTCGCCGCCACTAAGCTCGCGTTCGCGCTCGCCGTAGACAAGTAACGCAGCCCAACCGCCCGGGCCAGGGTTGCCCGAGCAGGCACCATCGGTCCACATTGCAACGGCCACGCTGAAAGTCTCTCAGCCGACACGGATCGACCGTTAGTGATCCACGCTTTCCGCCCGGCTTTAGATGCTGATCCGCGATCGCGTCGCGACCGGCGGTAGTACGACCGGGCTGCCAGCACCCACCCCTCGCCACTGTGCATCCGTCATCGCGTGGCCAGGTCGGCGCCGGGAGCCAGCCGGCTTCTGTTTGGGTGCAACCCGATTAAGGTCGGGTCGACGTTCTACGGCAGCCGCCAGCTCATTTATGGGGCGCGGAACTCCGTCAGGCCTTGTGGAGGCCCCGTCCGGCCCGTTTGTTGACTCCTTGAGGGGCGCTCCGGCCACGAACGGCGCAGGTGCCTGGCCGGAGCGCGTGGGCGCGTGACTCCATAGCGCGCCCTCGCCGGGCTTCTGCTTGTACGTGGAAGTCCGTGCTGGGATCGCTCATGATCTCCTAACCCAATTCTCATTGACCGGTGGTCAACAGGCGGCTAGCTTGTCGACCCATGGTCAACACGACTAGCGCACCACCTAAGTAGATATGCCAGCTCGCACGATGTTCCGCTTCTCGTTGGTGTGCTCGAAGCGGCCGATAGATGGGCAACATTGACAAGAAGACCGGCTCGCGCGGCGCGACATGGTTGGTCTCGATCGCAGCCGTTCCCCTGATCGCAATCGGCGTCTACTACGCGTTCTTGGCGGCAGTTCCGGTGTGTGGTCCGCCTAGGAACTCCCTGTTGGGCCAAATCTACTTACTGGTATGTGCCCTTCGCGATTCTTGTTGCCGAGGCGGCGGTGCTGCTAAGGGTGGGGCTGAACCAAGGGCGGCGGCCGGCTTGGATCGCATCCTCAATCCTTCTCGTGGCGGTCATCACCCTTGCCGGCGATCTCGTGATCTTCTTGGCGTTCTTCGTCGCCGGCAATTGCGGCGAATGACGCTCAAGTCGACGTCTGTGGACGCCGCCACGGTCGCCGTACGGAGGTTCTTGATGTTTCCCTCGCTAGTCTTGCCATGACCTTGATCGGTCCGCCGTCGGGCTCCGGCGGCAAAAGCACCGAGGACCTGCCGGACATCCGGAGGCCCCCAAGCTGGTACGGGTTCGGCCTCATAGCGAGTGTCCTGGGACCGGTGTGGCTGGGAGCGTTTGCCCTCCACGATGTCTTCCGCAACTTCTGTGAGGACGCCTGCTCGCGCCCGGCTTTCCAGCCCGCCGACCACTGGTCTGCGTTGGCTGGAACCGCGGTCAGCGTCGCCCTGATCTGGGGAGGGACGTGGGCCATCTCTGAATGGCACTGCCACGAATTGCCGCTGGCTGGCGCCAATGCTCAGCTTGCGCGCTTCTCCCCGGTGATACTCGTAGCGGCACTCGGTGGCGCTCTTTACGCCCTCATCGTCCAGGACACGATTCCGGGGCAGAAGCCATGGGCGTACACCGGCGGTACGGTGTGGCTGTGCCTGATCCCCACGCTGATCGGGATAGGCTTGTTGGCCCTGACCGTTCGGGCGCTGCGTCCGAGCCTGAACACCTCAGAATTTTCACGACCGCCGGGCTGATCGCCGTCCTCATGCTAGGCGCCGGATACCTGACGTGGACCGCCACACGGGCCCGTGGGAGTGCGCCGTCGGGGGTCGCGGGAGCGATCGCCGCCCTTGGCGACTTCGCCGGCCGTCATCCCACCGTCGCTTGAAAGCGAGCTCAGCACCTTGGCCTTGGTCGCGCCTGGTGCCGTACGAGCGGACGCGTCGGCAGCGGTTGTGGCCCGGGCGCGAGTCCGCGCCGCGGTCGGCTTCGCCCCGCTTGCCTTCGGCGCCGACTTAGACGCAACGGCGCTAGCGGCCGACGCTCGCTTCCCGCGTGGCGCGCGTCGTGCTGATGTCGGCTCCCGCGGGTCGAGCTCGGCGAGGGCGCGCTGGAGCTTCTCAACTTCGGCAAGCAGCTGGTCCAGCCGCGCTTGAATGTTCTTACGAATTTGATCGATCACGAGGTCGAACTCCTTGGTCACCGAGGGGCGGGCGATCCTACAGTGAACGCTGTAATCCGCGTTCGCGGCGATCGCTAGGAGGAAGTAGGCGAGGAGGCCGAGCGCGGCGAGCGTGCCGCTGGCGCCATGACCGCCTAGCGCGCGTCGTCTGGCGCCGGCGCCTCCCAGAAGCTGAGGGCGTCGGCATCGACGCCGACGTGGCAGGTCGCCCCTGGCGCCAGACCGAGGTCGACAAGGCTGCGCGCCCGCAGCTCGAGGCCCGACCCGACTTCGACCGTCAGTTCGATCACCCGGCCCAGGTCGATGACCTCGGTCACGACGCCCGTCCCGAGGTCGACGGTGCCGAGGTGC
>Ga0302314_10014660_pt1 | contig 13396 bp, 12 predicted proteins | sample III_Palsa_N2_3_FD_200533 | JGI IMG/M metagenome (GOLD analysis project Ga0302314, IMG submission 200533) | Peat permafrost microbial communities from Stordalen Mire near Abisko, Sweden - III_Palsa_N2_3 | ecosystem: Environmental > Terrestrial > Soil > Palsa > Peat permafrost | place: Sweden...
AGGCTCCACGGAGAACTCGGCCACGTCCCGCCCGCCGAGTTCGAGGCCCGCTATGCAACAACCGGCGCCTCACTGATCCCCTGAAACCCAGCTATCCCACCCTCCACAAAACCCGGGGCTTGACAGGGTCTCTACTACGGCTTCATGCCGAAGTAGAGACCCGAACCGCAGATACCTCCAGGCCCATGTACAGACCCGTGCGGGCAGGCGGGTTCACTTCGAGATCCACCGGCGTCGACGCCGCCGACGCCTTCAGTCGCGCCGTGGCGGAGGCGGCACTTGAGGACGGCCCCAGGGAGGACAATGGCAGTATCGCGATGAAGGCAGCTACGTCCTCGCGAGCACCGGCACACTCACCCAGGATGCCGCGTACGCACTCGCAACGACGATGGCCCACGAAATGGTCCCGAAAATCGCAGCCCCCTTCGGACCGGCGGGGTGCATCGAGCTCATTTCAACGAACGTGCAGGGTCGCACGTTCCTGTTCTTCGGGTATGCCAACGACTGACACCTCCGCACTTCCCCGGCTCTGGTCTGCGGCCCTTGCGCGGTAGACCGGAGCCGTGCACGCCAAGCTGCGCCACCAATCGTGCGGCTCGGCTTCTGCCCGCTTTGCCTGGTCTCCACGGATCTGCGCCGTCGCGATCCTCGCTATCCGGCTTCCTGCCTCTCATCCGGACGCCTGCGCATCTATCCCGCGATCCACTACGGCGCGGGCAGCCGAATGCACGGCGGTCATGGGCGCATCGGGTGGGCCTCTGTTCAGTCCACCCCTAGAATTTGGAGTAGCCGTTGTCCGAGTTCCTGATACGACCTGCTCGACCCGCTGTGCGCCCCACTCCCTTGCTGGCCCTCACCAGCCCCGTGCCGTGCTCCCATGCGCTGGCAGCGCGCAGTGCACGCTGGAGCGGTCGCGAGGCCCGCGCGTTCCTCACCCTCCGCAACATCATCCGCAGCGCCAAGGACCCGAACCCATCCCCGACACTTCGGTCCCCACGGACTCGGGTACACCCACAACGTAGCTGACATCACCTCAGCCCTACCCGGCCAGAAACCACCGGCAACAGCCCGCTCAGCGAGGACGAGCCTGCCCGACTGCTGCAGCAACCTCCGTCGGCACCTGGCACAGCATTCCCCCGGTGCCCATCGCGGCGGCGGCGGCCGCAGGTGGGCTGCCTGCCCCAAGTCGACCGGTCGGGCTGGCTCCCCTTTCCTGCCCCTCTCCACCAGGGGATTGAACCGGCATCAGCCGCTGCTGAGGCTTCTCCCACCGAGGCGGGCACCACCCGCCGATCCCGAGGGAGAGCACCGTATGCCTGCTCCTGTCCATGGACTGCCCCCTGAGTACCGCGACCACGTCCACCTGCCCGCCGCGCTTGCAGCCCTGGCCTTGCTGGCAGACAGCGGCGTGACCTTGGCCGTGTTCTCCGATACCGACGCCCCCGCGCCGACCGCGTCCCAGGGCCTGGCTGTGCGGCCCACCCGCGACCCCCAGCTCGTGGAAGTCCAGACCAGCGCCCAGAACCTGACCGGACAGGACCCGCGCGCCTGGAACACCCGACGCCAGGCCCTGCTGGCCGCGGCCGACCAAGTGCTCACCACCGCGGGTTGGCGGGTGGACCGGATGATCGACCCCACTCGCAGGACCCGCCGGTTGATCGCACTGCACGCGCGCCGGCCCGAGGCCAACGGCGCGTGCGCCTGTGGTGCCGAGATCTACCTGCACAACGGCTTTTGGATCGCGCCCGCCAACGAGGACACCCTGCTCTGCACCGTCGGCAGGGAACGCGATCACGAACCCGTGTCCGGCCCCGGCGCCGCGGCGGAGCGGCCGCAGCGCGCGGTGGACGCGGGCAAGCAAGTCCGCATCACCCGCACCGGCCCTATGGCCTTCCACGGCGCACCCGAAGTGTGGGCCCGCGCCTACGAGACCCACATCCTCAACGAGGGCACCACCTGGACACCGGTGGGGTGGCTGCACGGCCCCACCGCGCAACTGTTGCCGGGTCCGGCCCTGTTCAACAACATCGCCAACGCCCTGATGGACCGACCCGGCACCGAGGTGTGGCGGGACGGAAAGGTGATCGAGATCTGGGACGGCCCCACGCTCGCGTTCCGGTACACCCCGGCCCCGGACGACGTGGAACTCCCGGCCTTGCTCGGCTGGCCCGGCTGCCACCCCGATCACAGGCAGCATCCCGTCGTGAGCCTCGCGCTGGCGGTGCTCTTCACCGATGCGCTGCGCCCGGCGTGGCTGACCCGAGCACACAGCGACGGCTTCGAGCGCGTGAGTGGCTATCTGGTCTCCCCGTATGGCTCGGACGCGGTCAAGGTGCACGTCCTGATCGAGGGCGAGTATCGCGACGGTGCTCGCCGCGACCCAGCGCGGCGTGAAGTCCTTGACGCCTGCGCCCAGCGCCTGATCGGTGCCGGGTGGACGATCCGCTCCGGCACCGACTTCATCCTCTCCCGGCAGCCCGCCAGCTGAGGCGGCGGACGCGCAGGGGAGCCGCACACTGGGCGGCCGCTTGCCACCGCGCCTTGCCCAGCAACGGCGGCTGAGCCCGAACTGCGATGCCGCACCAACCTGTACGTGCCAATCCCGGTACGTCAGCGGGACCCGCGCGGCGAGCAGGCGGCGACGCGCACTGCAGGGGATTGATCCGCCCGAACATGCCCGGCCATGCTGGTCCTGCCGCCGGTGGCCAGGACATTGCGCCCCGACCTTCGTGCCCATGGCGACCACGCCGGAGCGGTCCCTTGTTCCATTCGGCTCGCGGTCCCGCCCCGGCCCCCGAACCGCCACTACCGCCCGGCACCGGAACGCTCCCGTCCCCGGGGCACCCGGCGCCGGGCGGCCCCACGTCCTGGGGCCATCCGTCGAAACCACGCTGACTGGCCTATGAACCCCACTGCTGAGACAGCGCCCGAGGCGGCTAGGACCGGCAGGACCCACATGACAAAGCCGCCGTCGGCCAGGGCTGCGGCCCACTGCTCCCCATCCCATTTAACGACCAGGAGACACCAATGCCAACCGCCGTACGCTCCGCCCTCCAGCACGCCCGCCTGATCGCGGACGAGTTGGGCGGCCACTGGTACGCCCAGTCCAACAACAATTCCGCCATCGCCTCACTGGTGGGACCGGACGGCCTGACGGTCGAGGTTCACCTGGACTCGACCAACCAAAGCGTCAACCTAATCGCCCTGACACCCTGGTGGGTCGTGGTGCCCACTCACAGGGAGCACCGGGCCGCCATATCCGCGCCGGTGGGTGAGCCCGCCACGGTCGCCGCCCGCATCCGCGACGAACTCGTGCCCGCCTGGAAGGAAAAGACGCAGATTCTGGAGACCCGCACCAGCAGGGTCAAAGCAGCCCTGGCCGAACTCGCCGAACACGCAACCACAATCACCGGCACCAGGTACCCCGTGGAGCTCAGCGCCCCCCCGGGGACGGCGACGGTCCACTGGCCCGAAGGCTCCGCCCACCTGCGCGTCGGGCCCGACCGGCACGCCGAGGCCACCGACGTGATCCTGAAGGACCTGGACGGCCCCACGATGCTCCGCGTCCTGAACGAGGCCTTCGCCGCCACCCGCCAGCGGATAAGCGAGCAGACAGCGGCCTTGATCGACGCCCTGCGCTCGGCCACCGGCCCGAAGGCCGTCAAGGTCAGCATCGCCGCCGTCATCGCCGACACCCCGCAGGCGGAGGCGATCTATGACCCGGCCAGGACGACCGTGCACCACGCGGACGGCACCACACGGCCCGCGAACCTGACCGGAACCCCTGCCGCCGACGCCCTGGCTCATCTCACCGTCCTGCTCCGGGCCCGCAAGGGCGACACTCTGACTGCGGACCTGACCGCAGCGACGCTAAGCCGCAGCTGACCCCCGCCACCAACCGCACGCACCCCGGAGCACCCCGATGTCACTTCCCTACATCATCCTGGACGTTGCCCGCGTCGCCCCCCTCGCCCTGGATGACTTCCTGGCGAGCCTGGGCGAAGCCGTGGAGCCCGACGACGACTATTCGAACTTGGCCTTCGACGGCGCAGATGTGCGCGCGAGTGGTGGCAGCCCCGCCGACGGCAACCCGCTTCTCAGTATCTCCGGCAGGGCCGACGTTGAGGACCTGCTCGCGTCCTGGGATCGGCGGGGGCTTGACGTCGTGGCCCGGTTGGAGACCGAGGGGGAGGACGAGCAGGAGGGGTCACTGGCCTACTACTGTCCGGAGCTGCCTAACCCGCTGGCCGCGGTGCCGTGTACCCGCGGTGGGGCCCCGGTCGTGGACCCCGTCGTGCTGCGCGCAGCCGCTGATGGCCAGCCCCAGAGCAGGGAGCACCTGCGTTCCGCGATCCTGCTCGACCACGTCGAAGCCTATGAAGCCGCGCTCCGCATCAGGTGATCCAAGTGGTTGCCTCGGCGCGGTCCAGCCATCACCGCCGGTGCACCACGGCGGGCCGCTTCCAGCTGGGACGCTTCCGCAGTCAACCCACGGCCTGAGATCCAACCCCTGGTTGTCGTAGACAGGGCCCGCGAGGCGAAGCCTCTATGGCCGTCTGCCTTGCTCGGGTGGGTGCACCTTACTGGCGGAATCGACGGCTCCACCCGCTGACTGCCGTCGCATCTTGTACCTGCCGGCTGCCGCACCCGAACGGGTGCGGCAGCCGGTTGCGCTATGCGGCCGCGCCCTGTTCCGGTTAGGGGTTCAGCGTGGCCGAATGCTTCCCGCATCCTGTTGGGCACACACTTCCGACGTGGGGATTGATCGTCCTTGCATCGTGCGTGAGTTTGGTGAAGCCACACCGTGCCGATCCAGCCCGGCCAGCGCGCGCCGACCTGGCACATGCCGCAGGCTGGGCTGCACATCATCCACCAACCAAGCACATCCGAGGAGTTGCCGTGTCCGACCAGACCGCCAGAGCTACCGCCTCCTTTACGCCCGCCGACTTGGAAGACCCTGAGACGATCGCGATCGTCACCCTTGTCGGAGTCAGGATCGGCGTCTACCTCGAGGACTGCGGCACTCTGCAGATAGCCCTCGACACCGAGGACGCCGACCGCCGTGTCTTGTTGGTGGAACTGTCCATAGACGGCCACGCCGTGCACCGCCATACCTTGACGGACGACTCAGGAGACACTGCCCCCGAAATTCCCGGCGACAGTGACCGCACTCCGCGCTTTCCGCCACTGGACCATGCCCTGCATGCCGTGGCCACGGCCCAGTTCGCCTACCTTCGTCTGATCACCGCGCTGAACCTCATCACCCAGTCAGGCCGTCTGGGACCGGAGACCGCCACCGCGACCTTCACCCAGCGCCATGTCACCGGCACCATCCGCTTGGACAACGACGACCTGGTCCACTGCTGCGTCCTGCATCTGTCTGGCGTAGCCCATGCCCGCGCCGACGAGATCGCCGCTGTTGTATTGGGTGAGGACCATGCCGCCTTCGACGGCGGGTGCACACTGGCCGGCCTCCCGGTCGGCACCACGTACACATTCGAGGACACCGACGACGACTCCCGGCGCACCTACGGCAGCACGAGCTTCACAGTGGAAGGCGAAGAGCGGGCCGGCCTGACCCTGCCGGACCTGACCCTGGCCAGGGCAGCCCAGATCCTGAAGACCGCGACCCGGGAGTGACCTTTCGCCGGGTCCCGGCCATGTCTGGGCGGGCCGGCTCTTGGACCTGGCCCGCTGACATCGCCATCGCCGACCGCCCTGGTGTCGCGTCAGGCGAGGCCCTTTCTCCCATGTTCAATGCCTTGGCGAGGAGCCTCCCAGTCTTGTCTGGTGCTCGCCCGGCACGCGGGTCCGCAGCCTCCGCACGTGCGGTAGCCTTGCGCCCGCGCGTGCGGAGGGCCGGCGGCGTCACCAACTGCCCTGTGCTGCCTCGCTGCTCCCGGCCGGCCTTCCCGGCCCGGCGGGGAGCACGTCCCGGTCCCATCCCGCCCCCGGGCGCCCGGGAGGCCGACGCCGGGCCGCAGCGTGTTACCGGGCGACCGGCGGACCCCAGTCGGCGCCACCGGTCCGCCGGACACTGCGGTTGAGGCCAGTGGGGCGGCGCCGGCGCTGATGCGCCGGTCCCTGGCGCGGGAAGTCTCGTGCACCGAGCGCGCCCGGACCACTTCATCGAGCTGACTGAAGGTGGGCACCGTGGTTGCCCGCCCACCGGCACGACCAGTGTGCGCGGTCAACCAGCTCACCGGCTGGATCACGGCCCTCGCCCCTCGCCCAGTACACCCGTGAAACCGGCGCCGAGGCCCGGCGCGTTAACGGCGTGACGATTGACCACCCGTGCGCGCCCGGCGCCGCAACAGCACGGTTGAGGCTGCCGGGGCCAACTGCGCCGGTCCCTGGCAACCCGCCCGGCAACGCTGGTGTCGCATGGGCACGCGGCGTCCCCGCTGGCGTCCGGTCCCAGCCTGGGTGGCCTTCCTGTCTGTCCTCGGGCGAGGGGATTGGCGCAGGCGTGGTGTGTGACCAGGATGGCGCTGGCCGCACCCGCGCTCGTGAATGTCGGCTTGCCAGTGTCGGCGGCGCAAGGGCTCCGGCCGATGAAAACCCCTGCGAGACCCGGAGGATGAGATGGGCATCAAGAGGATCGGCAGCTTCGAGCAATGCGAGCGGCTGCTGGCTGAGGAACTCCACCAGCTCCGCGTCAACCCGCAGGACTATGACATCCCCGCCGCAGCCCACCACCTGTACGGCTGGTCCAGCAACCGCGAGGGCTACCGTCTTCTGTACGACGGGGAAGTGTTCTGGCAGGTCCTCGAACCGCACCACAAGGACTGGCGCAAGCCCGACCACTTCGTGGCGACTGGTCCCACGGTGAGGCCGATCGCGACCTCCGCCAGCCTTGACCGGTGCCAGAGCGCGGCCCTGTGCGAACTGCCGGTGCGCCCGGTGGAAGGCGACTTCCGCTGGGAACACCTGCTGGAGGGCGGGACGCGGTGGGTGCTGATGCGCCGGGCGGCGGACAGCGGGACGTGGACGCAGTCCCCCTACAGCGTGTGGCCGACCCCGGAAGCACAGGCCGATCCGATGACACCGGAGCCAGCCCCGGCGGCTATGTCGTTGGCGTTGGTGGCGCTCCACCCTCGCAAGCGCAGCCCCTATCTGGCGCTGACGCCCCCCAGATGGACTGGCCACGAATCCTTCCGCGTCACCCGTGCCACCGCCCGGGAGATCGCCAAGGAGTTGGCGTCCAGCAGGCGCGGGATCACGGCTCGCTGGGACGGCGACCTCCTCGCACTGTCCTGGGACGACACCGTGCGAACCGCACCGGGCCAGCTCACCGTCGCCCCAGACGAGAACGGCTGGTACCTCCTCGGCGCCGGGCTCTGGCTCTGGAGCAACTGGGGCGACGGAAGGGCCCGGCCCGGCGCCGACGACTCCGCGTACGAGCAAGGGGTGGAGCACGCGTCCAGTGACGTACACGCGCCCGACCTGACCCACATGCCCGCCACTCTCGCCAACGCCTACCAGCGCGGACGGGCCGACTACCTGAGCCTCAGCCCAGGCACAGCACACCCATGAACTGCTGACCTCATACACACACGAGATGGGGCTCCTTGCCCGGATCGGCGCAGCCCTCAACGAGGCCGCCTCACCGGCGGGCTGGGGCTGCCAAATCCTGGCCAGCACGGGTCGGTCGCCTGCCTGCCTGGGGGGATTGATCGCCCGAGGGTGGGCAACCGCCCGTCTCCTCCGCAGCCGGTGTGGCGGGGACCCAAAGCCCCGTCACACCGGCACTTCCCGGGGTACGCCGTCGCGCTGCCGGCCCGAGCCCGTTCCGCCCCGGCCGCCTGGCCCGGTGCGCCACACCGCCCGGCCTCACCACCCTGCCCCGCTGCCGGTCGTCTTCGGCAGTGGTGGGCCGGTGGGGCGGACCGAAAACCAAGTGAAGGAGGCCGAGGATGCCCGCCTACCTCGGGAAGCTGCCCAAGACCCGGTTCACCGTTCAGGTCGTCCGTGTGGCCGCGCAGGCCGGACTCAACCCCCATATCTCCTTCCGGCCCTACCGGGGCATCTACGAAATCGTCCTGGACGCGAAGAAGGGACCCGGCAGTGCGTTCGGCGTCATCCGCGTCGGTGCGCGGTCCGGCCAGATCCTGCGCATCGCCTTGTTCGCCGGCAACGGCGACGACGGGGTCCGTGCCGTCGGTCCGACGGCCTGCCGCAAGACTTTGGACGACTTCCTGTTCCACACCGGGCTGCGGTAGCCGCAGTAGCGGCTCGGTGCCGCGTGCGCCGCTCGCGCGCAGCTCGATGTCGCCGGTGCAACCCGGGCCACCTCCTGGCAGCAAACCCGACCCGCTGCGCCCCGGGAACCACACCAGCCCGGCCCCGGGGTGCCGCCCAGCCGAGAGAGAGTTGTCAACGCCCATGGCCGCGCGCCGTCCCGGCCTCCAGCCGCACGAGTGCGATGAGTGCGAGTGCCAGCGCTACCGCTGGAACCTGCACCCCTGCGTACTTCAGTGCGACCCGCCGCCCAGGTGCCACTGCGGGCACCGTGAATCCCGGCACGTCTTCCGCCACCCGTCTGATGGGGAAGTCCAGGACGAGACCTACCCGCCCCGGGGGATGGGAACTGTGCGCGGCTGGCGTCCTCGGCCCAGCAGCGCTGGTGTTCCTTCCCCTACACCTGCTTGACCATGCCTCGGTCGGCGGGCAGACCGGCCTCCAGCTCCCTCGACTGACCGCCCGGTTTGGGGGATTGAAGGCTCCGCCGTGGTGGGGGAGATGGGTTGAGCCGGGGTGAGCAACCTGCGGCCCGGTACGCAGTAGGAGAGGCGGGGCCGCCCCCGTGGCCCCCGCCTCACTGCCCCCCGCGGCGTATCGCCGTACTGCCCTCCGGGCGTACCGCAGTGCCGCCCCTGCTTGGCCACCAGACCCAGGTGCTCCCGCCCCGTCCCCCGGCGTGGCGGGGCCGCCTTTCCCGCGCCGCGCGGAATCCCCGTCCCGGTGCGCGGCGCCCCGCCGTCCGGCAACCGCCCCGCACCCCCCTGCGGATGCCGGACGGCCCCGCACCCCCGGGCCCGTGCAAGATCACCAGCGCCTTCTGCACCGCCCTGCTGCTCGCGGCCGGGCGCGTCGCGCTGCCCTTCCGCTCCCCGTTCTCGGCCGAGCCCTCACTCGACACTTCAAGGAGTCCTCTCGTGACGATCAGATCAGCGCCGGCGTCAAGATGACCGCCGAGGTTGCGGGGCAGCGGATGACCGACGCCCGGTCCCCGGGGTGTGCGCCGCTGTCCTGGCCCTGCTTGTCTGACCAGGCGCTGTCCTGGGAGGAGGTCGTGTTCACGGCCCCGTGTCCTACGACGCGTACCTGTGCGCCTCCGAGCAGGTCAGCAAGGCAGTCAACCGCGCCGTGGATGACCCGATCGTCAACTGCGTCATGGCCCTGCTGGAAGACCCCCGGGCCGACTCCGGCGACGTCGCGTACTCCTGCCACAACCGGAACCCGGGCACGATCGCCGCATTGGCCCGCAGAGCCGCCTGACCCGCTGTCCCGGCCGCCGCCTACTACGCCCTGGCGGGCTTCTACGTCCACGCCCGCCGGTTCGCGGCGGAGCTGCCCGCCGTCGCCGCCCTGGAGGGCCTGACCCGTACCGCGGACGACAGCATCCGCACGGACACCGACACCGGACCTGGTCGGGAGGACTGAGCCCGTCACCGCAGGTGCACCGACAAAACGCACCCTGCCCTGTGGGTGGGGGCTGTTGTCGTACCGCGGGCGGCCCCGCAGGGGCCCTGCCGTCGGGTGGCCCGGGTGGTCCCGCGTGGCGGGGCCGCCGGCTCCCGCGCCGCGCCTGCTCCCGCGCGGCCCGTGTCCCCGCAGCGGTGGCTGCGCGTGGTGTGGGGGCGTTTGCTGGCCTTGCTGGCGTCTGTGCGGGGAGCTTAGTTCTGGCTGTTCGGGGTGGGGCGGGTGGCGAGGGGGTTGATCGGTCCGGTCGGGGCGGGCCAGTGTTGTTGTGCGGCATGGGGCCGTCGTGGTCGTACCGGCTCCGGGCCGCCGTCCCATGCGTCTCGCCGCTGCCATGCGGCGCGGCCGGTCCCTGTGTTCCCGCAGTACATCACGGGCGCATGTCCGCCCCGTGGCGGGCCCGCGCCGGTGGACCGGCGGCGACTGCGCAGTCTTCGTCGTCTCCTTCCCGGAGTTCGGCGTAATCGCATCAACACCACTTTGAGGAAAAGGGAGCAACTGTGAACAAGGCTCAATTGGTCGAGGCTGTCGCCGAGCAGTTGGGCAGCCGAAGGGCTGCCGTCGAAGCGGTGAACGCGGTTCTGGACACCATCACCCGAAAGGTCGTTGCCGGGGAGCGGGTGTCGGTCACCGGCTTCGGCACGTTCGAGAGGGTCGAGCGCTCGGCACGGTTCGCCCGCAACCCGCAGACCGGGCAGCGGGTCAAGGTCAAGAAGACCGCAGTGCCCCGCTTCCGTCCGGGGCAGAGCTTCAAGGACCTGGCCAGCGGTAGCAAGAAGCTCCCCAAGGGCACGCTGGCGATCAAGAAGGCCCCGAAGGGCTCCCTGACCGGCGGTCGCAGCAACATGGCCGCCCCCGCTGGCTCGCCCCGGGCGGCACGGACCCAGGTCCGCACCACGCCGATGGCCCCCAGCCCCGCCAGCTGAGGCGGCACCCCACCGAGCGGCGCAGACCAGCACCACGATCGCCGCCGGACCGCTGCGCCCATCCGGACCCGGCCGCTTCCCCACCCTTGACCGTGGCGGGCCGCCTGCGGGCGGCCCGCCCCTGGAGATACGGACACGCCCATGCCCCTGACGTACGTCTACCCTGCCGACGCGATCGCCCTCGACGGCTGCCAGGACCACACGGCCACACCGGTCCCCTGCACGCTGCGCACTGTCCTGCTCACCGCCTGCCGGTACGCGGCCGCCCCGGGCAGCGGCATGGACGCAGCGGAGCGGGCACAGGTCCCCGCCCTGCAGCGGCTGCTGCGCTGCCCCGGGCTGGTGCTGCTCTCCGCCGAGGAGATATCGACCCTGGGCGACGTCCTGCTGCTCGCCGGTGAGGAGGCCGCCGAAGAACAGGGCGACCGCTCCGACCCGGAGGTCCGCGCCCTGGCCGCCCACTGGAACCACGCGGCGCGGGTCCTGGCAGCCCCACTCAACAGCCCCGGCGGCACAGAGCTCGACCACGGCATCTTCACCGCGCACAGCGACACCTGACCCACCCTCACCCCAGCGGCCGGGTGGCCCGGTGGCCGGTGGTCGCAGGACCCTGCGGCCACCGGCCCCTGCCCGGCAAGGAGCCCCCGCCCCGCCTCAACCCGCCCCCGCACAGCCAACGATCCCCTGGAGAATCCATGTCCCTGGCCAAGGCCCTCGCCCCGCTACGCAGTACCAGTCCCGCCGCCCCGATCCGGCCTGTCCCGGACGTGTTCTTCGACGGCGACCGGATCGTGAACCACACCGTCACCGGCGACAAGCGCACCGCGGGCCGGTGGCTTCCCGTCCGCGACGGTCTTGTCGCGCTGGCCGACGACGAGGTCGCCGGCCTCCTGCGCGAGGGCGGGGCGCTGATGTTCGTGCCCGCGCCGGGCGCCCGCGTCGCCCCGCTCGCGCTGTTCGCCGTCGGCGACAAGATCACCGTGCGGGCCTTCGGCACCCTGCCCGATCACACCTGGCAGCGGGTGGCGCCCGGCAGCTGGGCCGCTCCCGGCACCCCGGAGCGGATCACCGACCCCCAGGCCCACCGGGTGCTGCTGCGGAGCCTGGCCGACGGATCGGCGGGCGCGCACTACTGTGCCCACGCGCCCGCGCACCTGCCGCTGCCCGGCCAGCGGCAGCACCCGGGCCCGGCGCCCCTGGCGCTGGACCTGTCGACCGGCCGCGCCTGGCTGCCGCTGATGGCGTTCGACGGCTCACCGGACCTGGTCGCGCTGCGCGACCCGGCCCGCTCGATGTCGGGCGACCCCCGGTTCGCGGCCCAGGTCCCGCTCACCGTGACCACCGAGCAGGTCAACGCCCCCCTGGCGCAACGCACCTGGCACGAACGCGCGTCCTACCCCGGCATCGAGGTCACCCGCAACATCAACACCCAGGTCTGGATGCGCTGGCAGACCCCCACCGGGCCCACCACCGCCCTGTACCCCCTGGCCGCCCGCTGACCTGCGGCCGCCGCCGACCCGGCACACACCCGCCACCGCAGTACCCGCAACCGGAACGGAGACCGTCCCCATGGCCTGGATCACGCTTCCCGCCCACGGCCAGGAGAGCGAACGCGCGGCCGCACTGGCACCCGAACTCGACGCACTCGAACCAGCGATGCTCACCGCGCTGCGCGAGGCCGTCGCCGACGCCGAGGAACGGGCCTGGCGCCGGACGGCCGCCCGCCGCGTGCGAGCACTGGCCCCGGGCCCGTACGCGGTCGCCGTGTTCACCGCCGTCGTGACCAAGCAGTGGCCCGACCAGTACAGCGACCAGGGCGTCGAGCTGTACACCCAGCCCGACTACGAGGACTGGACCCCGGCCGAGCGCCTCGACCTGACCGACCCCGAACTCACCAGGGCCCTGGACACGCTCTCGGCGCTGCTCCACCTGCGCAGCGGGGACGAGCTGGCCATCGAACTCGACCCGGACGCCTCCGGCGAGCCGGCCGACCGCTGAACCGGGCCGCCGCCCGCCACGCGCACGCTCACTCCTGCGCCTACCGCCGTCCCCGCCCCACCGGTCCGGGGACGGCACAGGGTTGAACCGCCCGCCGCCGCCTGGCCACGCTGCTCCTGCGGCCGGTGGCCGGATGACGAGACCGTCCTGTCCCCCGCGCTGCGGCGGGCGTGCGCGCAGTTGCTGTTCCGGCCAACGGGGCCGCCGCCCGCTCCCACCGCGGGCGAACCCACTTCACTGAACCGAAGGACCACTGATGACCACAGACAGCCCCACCGACGGCGGAACCGGCCAGGGCCGGGACCGCATCGGGGACCAGGAGGGCGAGGACACCGCGCCGCAGACCACCGGCGAGGGTGAGACGGCGCAGGGCGCGGTGACCCGTGCTCTCGCCGCGCGGGGCATCACCGTCCACCTCGACGAAGAGAGCCTGATCGGCGGTGCCCGGAACACCTGGCTGGTCATCGGGCGCGACTAGGGAGTGTTGCGAAAGTGGATCTTGATTTGAGATGATCATGGTGTGGCGCGAGGGGATCTGACGGACCGGCAGTGGGCTCGCCTGGAGCCGTTGCTGCCGGTGGGGAAGAAGCAGGGGAGGCCGCGGACGTGGACGCGTCGGCAGCTGATCGACGGGATACGGTGGCGGACCCGGGCCGGTACGCCGTGGCGGGACATCCCTGAGCGGTACGGCCCGTGGGACCGGATCTACGACCTGTTCCGCCGGTGGCAGCGCGACGGCACCTGGAAGCGGATACTGGAACAGCTGC
>Ga0302314_10014662_pt1 | contig 13395 bp, 11 predicted proteins | sample III_Palsa_N2_3_FD_200533 | JGI IMG/M metagenome (GOLD analysis project Ga0302314, IMG submission 200533) | Peat permafrost microbial communities from Stordalen Mire near Abisko, Sweden - III_Palsa_N2_3 | ecosystem: Environmental > Terrestrial > Soil > Palsa > Peat permafrost | place: Sweden...
GCTCCGGCCAGGGCCGCCATCGATGCCACCATGACGATGCCGCCGCGTCCCCTGGCCAGCATGGCCGGGCCGAAGGCGCGGGCCAGGCCCAGCGGGCCGACGCAGTTGAGCTCCACCTGGCGCAGCGATGCCTGGTAGGGATCATCGGTGAAGTCGAGGGTGCGGTTCACGCTCCCGGCCGCGTAGATCAGCAGGCCGATCTCCAGGTCGCGGCAGGACTCCGCGACGGCCTGGTGCATGCCGGGGTCGGTGAGGTCGAGCGGCAGCACGCGGACGTCGCGCCCGTGACGGGCCTCGACGTCGGCGGCCACCGCGCGCAGCCGTGCCTCGCTGCGGGCTATCAGGACCAGGTCAAGGCCGGCCCCGGCGAGCCGGTCGGCGAGGACCGCGCCGATGCCCTCGGATGCCCCCGCGATCACCGCCCGCGGTCCGTACCGGCGGGCTAGGGGCAGGTCAGCGTTGCTCTTCTGGGTCACGAAATTGGCTCCTGATTCGAGTGGCTTATGCGAACAGCGTTAGCATAACGCTATGCGAAGAGCGTTCGCATAAGCAACTAGAATGGGCCCGTGCCTACATCTCCGCGGCCGGGGACAGCGGCCTGGTGGCTCGCCCGGGAGCAGCCGTCCACCCGCCAGCGGCGGCACCGGTCGCTGACGCTCGAGGCCATCCTCGACGCGTCGCTTGAGCTGCTCGATGCCCGCGGGGCGGCCGGGCTGACCATGCGGAGCGTGGCCGGCGCACTCGGCTGCGGGCAGGCGTCGCTGTACCGCCACGTCCGCGACCGGGAGGAACTGGTGACCTTGCTCGCCGACCGGGCGATCAGCGTGGCCAGCTCGCCTCCGCCGGACGGCCTGGACTGGGCCGGCCAGGCCGCGTGGTCGGCGCGCCTGTTCCGGGCGCACCTGCTCAGGCATCCCGCCCTGGTCCCGCTGCTGCGGGGGACGGAGCGGCTCGGCCCCAACTCCCTGGCGGGGCAGGAGTACGCGCTCGGCCTGTTCACCGGCGCCGGGCTGAGTCCCGCGCTGGCATCCGCGGCCGCGTCCTCGCTGGCTACCTTCATCGTCGGGTCGGTGCAGTTCAACCTCGGGCTGGACGCCGCCTATCCCGGCGAGCGCGAGAACCGGCAATCGCTGTACCGGTCGCGCGACCCAGCCGCCACCCCGCTGCTGGTGCGGCACGCCGACGTCCTGGCAGGAGTCGGGAGCGATGACGAGTTCGAGGTGGGTCTCAACGCCCTCCTCACGGGATTCCGGCACCTGATCGACTCGGGTGCCCCGCCTGCTCGTTAGCGTCTCGCTACGAAGTAGAGATTTGATGCATTTTTTGTAGATACGGGTGGTAGGAAGGCTTGCAGATCTCGGCTGGGAGTTATCTGGATGCAAGGTGACATGCGGTTTGCCGTTCTCGGCCCGGTGCGCGCATGGCGGGGCGAGGCGGAGCTTGACGTGGGGCAGCCTCAGCAGCGGGCGGTGCTGGCGGCGCTGCTGGTACGCGAGGGTGCCCAGGCCACGCTCGGGGAGCTGATCGACGACGTGTGGGGCGAAGAAGCCCCCGCCACCGCCGACCAGATCATGCGCAACTACATCTACCGGCTCAGGCAGGTCCTGGGCCGGGACGGGACCGGCCACATCAGGTCGGCGGGCGGCGGGTACGTCCTGCCGGCCGGGCCCCAGTGTGACCTGGCGCGCTTCACGCGACTGGTCACCGCCGGCCGCCGGGCGCGTGGGGACGGGGACCCGGCCACCGCGGCGGAACACCTCGCCGAAGCCCTGGCGCTGTGGACCGGAACCGCCCTCGCCGGCATCCCCGGGCCCTACGCGGCCGGACAGCGCACCCGGCTGGGCGAGCTGCGACTCGGCGTCCACGAAGAGAACCTGGCCTGCCTGATCGAGCTCGGCCGCTACGACCAGGCCGTCGCGGAACTGTCCGCGCTCGTCACCAGCCATCCCCTGCGCGAGCAGCTGCGCGAACTGCAGATGCACGCACTTTACGGCGCCGGCCGCCAGGCCGAGGCGCTCGACGCCTACCACCACGCCAGCCGCCAGCTCCGCGACGAGCTCGGCATCGACCCCGGGCACGGCCTGCGGTCGATGCACCAGCGCATCCTCAACACCGACCCCGCCCTGCTGCGCCGCGCTCCTGCTCCTGCTCCCGTTCCCTTTCCCGCGCCGGTCACGATATCTTCGCCGGCAACACCATCCCCGGCCGCGCCCCCGCCCTCACCCGTTCCGGCGCAGCTGCCGGCCGACGTCGCCCACTTCACCGGCCGCGGCCCGCAGCTCGACGCCCTGACCGCGCTGGCCAAGAACGCGGGCAGCGCGGTGGTGATCACCGCGATCGGCGGCACCGCCGGGATCGGCAAGACCGCCCTTGCCGTGCACTGGGCCCACCAGGCGGCCGAATCGTTCCCGGACGGCCAGCTGTACGTGAACCTGCGCGGTTTCGACCCGGCCGGCACCCCGCTGCCGCCCGAGGCGGCGGTCCGCGGGTTCCTTGACGCCCTCGGGGTCCTGCCCGCGCGGATCCCGGCCGACCCGGACGCGCAGGCCGCCCTGTACCGCAGCCTGCTGGCCGGCCGTCGGATGCTGGCCGTGCTCGACAACGCCCGCGACTCCGATCAGGTCCGGTCCCTGCTCCCCGGCTCGGCCGGCTGCCTGGTCCTGGTCACCAGCCGCAGCCAGCTCACCGGGCTGGCCGCCGTCGACGGCGCCCGTACCCTCACCCTGGACCTGCTCAGCCTGCCGGAAGCCCATGACCTGCTGGCCCACCGGCTGGGTGCCGAGCGCACCGCCGCCGAGCCGGAAGCCGTCGAGGAACTGGCCGACCTGTGCGCGCGGCTGCCGCTGGCGCTGAACATCACCGCCGCCCGGGCCGCCGCCCGCCCCGGCTTCCCCCTCGCCGTCTTCGCCGCCCAGCTCCGCGAGACCCACGACCGGCTCGCCGCCCTCGACACCGGCGACGTCACGGCGGACGTGCGGGCCGTGTTCTCCTGGTCCTACCGCGCCCTCAGCCCCGCCGCCGCCCGCACCTTTCGTCTCCTGGGACTGCACCCCGGCCCCGACATCACCGGCCCGGCCACCGCCAGCCTCACCGCCGCCACCCGCCAGCAGGCCCGCGCCGCCCTGGACGAGCTGGCCGCCGCCTGCCTGCTCACCGAGCACTCCCCCGGCCGCTACGCCTTCCACGACCTGCTCCGCGCCTACGCCGCCGACCAGGCCCGCACCCACGACACCAGCGAAGAACGACAGCAGGCACTGCACCGGATGCTCGACCACTACCTGCACACCGCGTACGCGGCCGACCGGTTCCTGCGCCCCGTGCGGCGGGACACGATCACGCTGGCCGCCCCGGCGCCGGGTACCGTCCCCGAGGAACTGGCCGACGACCAGCAGGCCTGGCAGTGGCTGGAGGCGGAACACGCGGTCCTGCTGGCGGCGATCACGCAAGCGGCCGCCCACGGCTGCGACCCGCACGCCTGCCAGCTGCCCTGGACCCTGGTGACCTTTCTCGGCTGGCGGGGGAACTGGCACGATAACGTCGCCGCCCAGACCGTCTCGCTGTCCGCCGCCCAGCGCCTCGGCAACCTGACCGAGCAGGCCCGTACGCACCATACTCTCGCCCTCTACTGCGCGCTGCTTGGCCGCTACCCCGACGCCGACACCCATGCCCGTCGCGCCCTTGAGCTGTACCAGCGGCTCGGTGACCAGGTCGGCCAAGGCGCCACCCACTACAATCACGCCACCACATTTGAACGGCAGGGCCACCACCGCGAGGCCCTCGACCACGCGGAGCGCTCCCTGGAGCTGTACCGCACCGCCGGCCATCAGGCCGGCCAGGCGGATGCCCTCAACGCGGTCGGCTGGTACTGCTCCCTGCTCGGCGACCACCAGCAGGCACTAGCCCACTGCCAGCAGTCCCTGGTCCTGCAGCGCGACCTCGGCAACCAGACGGGAGAGGCCGAGGCACTCGACAGCCTCGGCCACGCCCACCACCACCTCGGCCACCATCGGCAGGCCATCGAGTGCTACCACCAGGCCCTCGATCTCCTTCGCAAGATGAGGCAGCGCTACTATCAGGCCGGCACCCTCACCCGCCTCGGCGACACGCACCTCGCCGCCGGCGACCACGACGCCGCCCGCGATGCCTGGGAACAGGCCGAGGCCATCTTCGAGGACCTGCAGCACCCGGACGCCGAACGAGTCCGCCTGAAACTCAAGGACCTCGCCTGCGTCCCTAGCCCGAAATAGGCGTCGGTCCTATCCCTCGAAGCTGACGGCGGCCTTGACCAGTGCCGCGAAGCCGCCCGTCCAGTAGTTGGAGTAGGAAGGGGTGCCGCTGGACGGGCCGCCCTGCTCGAACCCGCCGGTGTCTCCGATGAGCACGCCGCGGTTCGTCTTGGTGCTGAAGTCCCGCAGCCACGGGCCGCCGCTCGTCCCGTCGGTGAATCCCGGGGTGGCGGCCTGCCGGTAGGGCTCGCCCGACTCGGTAACGGTGCGGGTATTAATGGTGGTCACCAGGGTGCCCGGGCTGGTGGAAGGTATTCCGGCGATGGTCACGCGGTCGATGGTCTTGGGCTGATTGACGGCCCAGCCGTCGGCGCCGGTGAGGTCCCCGACGCCCTTGCCGTTCTTCGGGTTGAGGACGACGACCGCGTAGTCGTCCAGCGGGTTGGTCTTGCAATCGACCCCGTGGGGCTTGCACGTCAGCCAGCCCTTGCTCAGGAACGCCTTCTTCACCGTCCAGGTGCCGAACGGGTTCTTGCCGTCGTGCCACATCGGCGAGAAGAGCAGGTGGGTGCTGGTGTAGGTGATGCCGTCGAACGTTCCCTCCAGGCAGTGCGCCGCCGTCACGATCAGCTCTTCGCTGTTCTTCGCCGCGGTCCCGTCGATCACCGTCGCGGTGCAGCTGAGGCTCAGGACGCCGTCGACGAGGAAGGTGAGCTTGCCGACGGTCGGGATCTCCCGCGTCGCCGTCGCCGTCGATGCCCCGGGCTGCATGCTCGACGAGGACGCCTGCGGCGCCGTGGCGTCCGCGGCCGTGATCAGGCTCGCCTCCGGCACGCACTGCGTGGCCGCGGCGGGCTGTGCTCCCGGCGCGCCGCTGTAGGTGAGGGTCTGCACCCCCACGCATCCCGCGATCCGCGTTACCAGGGTCGCGCCGGGAGCCGACGACGAGCAGGCCGTGGCCAGGAAGACTGTCAGGAGGACCGCCAGCGCCACGCCGGGCACGGTCATGGAAAGACGGACTGTCTTCGACATTCGCTTCAGCCGATCGTGTAGGCGTAGGGGATCGCGGCGATCTCCCCGCCGGCCTGGAGGGACCCGCCGACGGTGAAGTCGTCCACGTACAGGTCGCCGCGGACCACCGTGCCGGCCTTGCCCGACGGCCTGATGGTGACGTCGATGGTGCGGGTCTGGCCGGGGGCGATGACGAACGGCTGCCAGGTGTCGTTCGAGCCGGCGACGACGCCCAGCCAGAAGTCGCTGGGGGCGGACGTGATCGCCGGGTTGAACGCCTGCGCGACGGCGGTCACCGTCATGTCGACGGTGGCGGCCTTCCCGCCCTTGGCGGGGTACCCGGCGGGCACGATCTCCGACGGGCTGGCGGCCCACGAGCCGGGCGTGACCGGGCTGGCGCTGAGCGTGCCGGCCGCGGTATCGCCCGCCGACGTGGCCACCAGGTCCGGGTCACCCGACACCGGCTGGTAGTCGAACATCACCGGAACCGACGCCCTGGCCGTGGCGTGCAAGACGGTCGTCTGCGGCGCCACGAACCAGTCGTACTCCCCGTCGGCCGACAGCGGTAGCCGCTGGACGGGGCCGTCGAGGAGGGTATAGGTGCTCGTGGAGCTGAGCCGCGGGTCCACGAAGAAGTCCTCCGCCGCCGCCCCGGTGTTCTTGATCGTGACGGGCACGGTGACCGCCTTGCCCGGTGTCAGCTTCCGGCCGGCGCTGTCGGGCAGCCCACTGCCGGACACCGGAATCGTGGCGAAGCGGATCCTGCCCGTGACCCGGTGCGCGCATGGCGGGGCGAGGCGGAGCTTGACCTGGGGCAGCCTCTACATCCACCTGCTCAGGCTGATCCTGGGCCGGGACGGGACCGGCCCCATCAGGTCGGCGGGCGGCGGGTACGTCCTGGACGCCGACCCGGAGCGGTTGGACATGACCCGTTTCACGCGGCTGGTCTCCCGGGCCCGCCGGGCCCTGCGCGACCTCGTCACCGGCATGGACCTGCCGGCCGGCCTGACCGACGAGACCTGGACGCTGCTGCACTACAACCGCCCGATGGACGCATGGGCGGGGGGTGGTACGACACCGCTGCCCCCGGCGACCGCCATCTGGTGCGCTACCTGTTCTCCAGGACGCTGAGGGCTTCCTGCCCGACGTGCACGCCGTCCGCAGGTCGGCCCTGGCGATGCTGCGCTGATCGGCTTCGCCGCCACGTACCCGGTGAACTGGCGGCTGATCCGCCGCGGCATCAAAGACGTCATGTGACGGGCCCGCCCCTAACTACGCGGGTGCCAGGTGCCGATGCTGTCGATGACCCGGTCGATCAGCTCATCGGAGACGATGCTCCCCTGCAGGCAGGCGCGGTGTATGAGCGGCCCGCTCAGCAGCGCCAGGATGTCCTCCGGGTCCGCCGGCGCGGTGAGTTCGCCCTCGGCGGCGGCCAGGGCGACGGCGGCGCGCAGCCCGGTGTCGGCCGTGGCGGAGAACCGGTCGCGTACCTCGGCCGGCAGGCTGCTGCCGGAACTGTTCATCATGGCCAGCGCGACGCCGGCGACCGCGGGCAGCACGATCTCGTCGGCGAAGGCGCGCAGCTGGCCCCGCAGCCACGGACGGACCGGGGAGACCGGATCGCGAAAAAACGGCAGCTCCACTCCGGCCATCGTGTCGAGCATGAGCTGCTCGGGCCGTGGCCAGTGCCGGTAGGCCGTGGCCCGTCCCACCCCGGCCTGCCTGGCGACGCGCTGGTGGGTGACCGCGGCCGGCCCTTCGCGCGCCAGCAGCTCGCGGGCCGCGTCCAGCATCGCCTTGCGGCTGCGGGCCTGTCGGGGATCAGCAGTGGTCTTCACTGCGTGAATTCTAGACGGACCTTCTATGAGACAGCTTGACTCAAAGATTAGCGAGTGCAAGGATCGGACTCTGTGAGACACACTGTATCGGAAATGGGAGACGCGTGAACGCCACGACGACCGCAGCGGTGAACCTGACCGGGCGGGTGAGCATGGTGACCGGCGCTACCGGCGGGATCGGCCGCGTGATCGCGGCCGAACTGGCCCGCCTCGGCTCCACGGTGGTGATCGTGTCCCGCGGCGCGGCCGCCGGCGAGCAGCTCAAGCGGCAGATCGCCGCAGAAGCCGGCGCGGACCGCGCCGAGGTGATCGCCGGCGACCTGTCCACCCGCAAGGGCGTGCGGCAGGTCGCCGGGGAGTTCGCCGCCCGCCACGACAGGCTGCACTTGCTGGTGAACAACGCGGGCGCGCACTACCGGAAGCGGCGGGTCAACGCCGACGGGGTCGAGATGCACGTGGCCGTCGACTACCTGGCCGGGTTCGGCCTCACCCTGTTGCTGCTCGATCAGCTGCGCGCCGGGGCGCCGTCCCGCGTCATCAACGTCGTCTCGGACGCGATGAACGACGCCCGCGTCGTCACCTCCCACGGCCAGCCCCGCCCGGTCACCCTTGACCCCGGCGAGCTCGACGACCTGCGCCGGATCAACGGCACGGCCGGGTTCGCGCCGTTCGAGGCCTACGCGCGGGCGAAGCTGCTCACCACAATGAGCGGATACCTGCTGGCCGGCCAGCTGCGCGACACCGGGGTCACGGTGAACGCGGTGCACCCGGGAATCACCGCCACCCGCATCGTCGACGACATCGTCCACCCCGTGATGAAGCCCTTCCTCGGGCTGCTCAAGCGGTCCCTGCTCACCCCCGCACAGGGCGCCGCCCCGATCCTGCACCTGGCGACCGCACCGGAACTGGACGGCATCACCGGCCGCTACTACGTGCGCGACACCGAACAGCGCTCGCCCGAGATCTCCTACGACCGCGACCTCCAGCAGCGCCTACGGGCCGCAAGCGACTCCTGCACCGCCATGGCCCGCGACCATAACCCATAAGCAGGCACCGAACGTAAGCGGCTTCCTCCCATCGCAGACGCCGCGAGTCCGAGGCGGCGGACAACCAAGGCCCGCAAGCAGCAACTCACCCCCGCCCGGTACACGTCGCCGCTCGGCCGCCGCCCGTATGACCTGCGGCACGCGGCAGTCTCGCTCTGGCTCAACTCCCGGGTGCCCGCCACCGAGGTCGCCCGTCGGCCGGGCACGGCGTCGCCGGCCTGCTCAAGATCTACGCCCACTGCATCGACGGCCAGGCTGACGCCGCCAACCAGTGCATCACCGACGCCCTCGACGTCCCCGAGTCCGAGCCCGGCCCTGGCGACCAAGGAGGCGACGACAGCTTCGGGAAGCTCCATGTCCGTCACGGCAAAGATGCCCGCGGGTCGGGGCCGCGAGAGCGGATGGTCCCGCTGATCAACGGGGCGGACCGGACGCTGCGATGGTTCATCGAGGACGTGCGGGGCCTGTTCGGCGACGACTTCGCCCGTCACGGCGCCCCGCTGCTGCCCAGCGAGCGGCATGACGGGGACTGGACCGCCGCCAGGGCCGGGGCGGAGACGCTGCGGGCCGGGCAGGTGCGCCGCCGCGGCGGCGTACCTGCCGGAATGGGACAGGTCGCTGACCCCGCACGTGCTGCGGCACTTCTGCGCCTCGCAGCTGTATCTCGGCGGGATGGACCTGCTCGCGATCCAGGAGGCACTCGGTCACGCCCGGGTCGCCACGACCATGGGATATGTTCCTGCTCACGTGGAGGATGCGTGGATCGCTGGGCAGGAATGCGCCGCGATGCGGCTGAGAGGACTGGCCTGTGAGCCTCCTCGGCGGGGCCCTGCTCGCTCACGCGGACGGCCGCCTAGATACACGCCGTCTGACCAGCCAGCGGCGAGTTTCCGCACGTCAACCATCAGATTCATGGCCTAACGCGCTCCATCAACTGCGGGACCCAGGCGGGCTGGGCGTTTCTGCAGGTCCGGGGTTGAGCTTCGCGGGCCGGTCCCGACCTGCGGGCCGCGGCAGGACTGCCAGCGCGGTATCGGCGATCCCCCGTAGGGTCCCCGCATCCAGGCCGGCCTTGCCCACCGCCTCGATGCCGCGGAGCACCGCCAGCAGCAGGACCGCTACTTGCCCAGGGTCCGCGCTGCCGTCGATGTCGCCGTTGCGCTGAGCGGCGAGAATCTCCTCCCTCAGCAGCACCTGGAGTGCCTTCATGGTCTCGGCGGATTTACCGGCGACCGCCGGGTCGTGCTGGGCCAATTCGGCGGCGCCCTTGGCCATCAGGCATCCGCGGCGATCGGTGTCGGCGGCGGTGTTCGCCGCCATGAGCTGCACGTACGCCGACAACCGGGCGAAGGCTCCCTCGTCGTCGGGGCCGGTCAGTACCTGCTCGGCCAGCTCGACGATCGCGGTGCACCAGTCATCGAACACCCGATGAAACAAGGCGCTCTTGTCGCCGAAGGCGCCGTAGAGGCTGCCCTTGCCGAGGCCGGTCGCCTCGGCGATCTCGTCCATCCGCGTCCCCGCGTACCCGGTCGCCCAGAACCGTTCCCGGGCCCGTTCAAGGACGCGGCGCTCATCGAATTTGCGTGGTCGCGGCACGACGCCAGCCTACCCGTTCTTGACTTAATCGTCCATAAACGGCTATGTTATGGACGATCGATTCCATAACAGAAGGACGTCTCATGTCAGGTGTGCTGCAGGAAAAGGTTGCCGTGATCACCGGGGGAACCAGCGGGATCGGGCTGGCCATCGCGCATCGCTTCGCCCGGGAAGGCGCGCGGGTCTTCCTGACCGGGCGCGACGCCGGCCGGCTGGAGGCGGCGGTGAAGGCGATCGGCCCGGCGGCCACCGGCGTACGGGCCGACGTCACGGACCTGTCCGATCTGGACGCGCTCTACGCCCAGGTGCGCGAGGAGGCCGGGCGAATCGACGTACTGATAGCCAACGCCGGGGTTGTTGCCGACGCCTCCCTCGGCGCGCACACCGAAGAAAACGTCGACCTGACCCTGGCCGTCAACGTCAAGGGCCCCCTGTTCACGGTCCAGAAGGCCCTCCCGCTGCTCTCAGACGGCGCCTCGATCGTGGTCATCGGTTCGAGCAACAGCGTCCGCCCCAGCGAGGGACTCGAGGTCTACAGCGCGTCCAAGGCGGCGGTGCGCAACCTGGTGCGAAACTGGGCCCGCTACTCACAGCAGCGGAAGTTCCGGGTCAACGTGCTCAGCCCCGGTGCCACGAGGACGCCGGGCCTGATGGGGGCCGTGCCGCTGCCGATCATGGAGGAGGTCGTCAAGGCCGTCGTTCCCCTGGGCCGGCTGGCCGAACCCGAGGAGATCGCAGCGGTGGCCCTGTTCCTGGCTTCAGACGCGGCTTCGTTCATCACCGGCGCAGAGCTGTTCGCCGACGGCGGTCACGCCCAGGTCTGAGTTCCTTCGCGATGCTCGGCCCCGTTGGCTGCGGGGCAGCGGTCGGCAGTGGCGCCCGTGCGGAGGCAGGCGGTGTCGAGGCCGGTGAATTCGTCGTCGTGGCGGTCCCCCTCAAACCGGTCAACGACATGGCCGTCGCCGCCGATCCACAGCTCGCCAGGGAATCCCGGCTCCACGCAACGGCCCTGGGCGTCAAGCACGTAGAGCTGCGTGTTGGCGAGCGGTGCGCCGATGTCGACGCCGCGGCCGGGATCGACCGGGCCCGAGGCAGACCAGATGGTGGTCTCGGTCGGGCCGTACGCGTTGCGCACGCTCCGCGCCCGCCCGGTGAGGTACTCGGCCAGGTCGTCGGGCAGTTCCTCGCCGCCGCACAGGATATTGAGACCATGGGCGCCCTGCCAGCCGGCCTCGCGGAGCATGCGCCAGGAGGCCGGGGTGGCCTGCATCCAGGTCGCGCCCGAGCTTTCGATGCGGGCCGCGAGCAGTGCGACGTCCGCGGCGGTGTCGCTGCCGCAGACGATGACGCGCCCGCCTGCCAGCAGCGGCATGAACAACTCGAGGCCCGCGATGTCGAACGAGACCGTGGTCACGGCCAGCAGGCTGTCGGCGGCGGTGAAGCCGGTCTCTTCCGTCATGGAGAGCAGAAGGTTGACCAGCGAGCGGTGCGCGACCGCCACGCCTTTGGGAGACCCGGTGGACCCGGAGGTGTAGAGGACGTAGGCCAGCTCCGCGCTCGTCCGGGTATCCCCGGCCGCGGCACCGGCCGGGGACGCGATGGCAGTGCCCGTAACGCCGGCCGCGAGGTCGTCGACCGCCAGCACCGGCAGGCCGGACGGCCAGCGCTCCCGCAGCCCCCGTTGGCTGAGCAGAAGCCGGGTCCCGGAATCCTCGATCATGTACCCGAGCCGGTCGGCGGGGAGCCCGGGGTCGAGCGGCACGTAGGCGGCCGCTGCCGCGAGCACGCCGAGGAGCGCGGCCACCAGCCATCCGCCGCGATCCACCAGCACCGCGATGCGGTCACCTGGGCTCACCCCGGCGGCGCGCAACGCCGCCGCGATCTCCTCGACCGCCGTAAGCAGGGCAGCGTAGCTCCACTCCTCGTCCTCCGCGACGAGGGCGGTGGCATCGGGCGTGCGCTCGGCCCGCCGCCGGAAGAGCTCGGGCAGCAGCCGGGCCGACGGCAGTTCCCGGGCCGGGCCGGTGCCCCATCCGGCCAGCCGCGCCAGCGTGCGCTCGTCACAGCGCGCGACTTCGCTGAGCGGCCGGTCCGGCTCATCGACCAGGGCCCGCACCGCGGCGACGAAGGCGGCGGCAATCTCGCAGGCCGTGTCCGCCCCGAAAATGCCGGGTTCCGGCCTGATTTCTGCGAGGCCGCGGACCCGGAATCGAAAGGGATCGTGGAGAACCTCGTCGGGTATGCCAAGCGGGACCTGATGATCCCGCAGGCCCCGTTCGGCGACCTGGCGGCCGCCAACGCTGCCGCAGCGGCCTGGTGCGCGGAGGTCAACGGCGCGGAGCACAGCGAGATCTGCGCGGTCTCGGCCGAGCGGCTGGTCATCGAGCGGGAGCTGCTGGCGGCACTGCCGTCGCTGCGGGCCGCCACCGGCAGGCTGGTCACCCGCAAGGTCGACCGGCTCTCATGCGTCCGGTTCGCGTCGGCCCGCTACTCGGTGCCGGTCCGGCTGATCGGGGCCGAGGTGCGGCTGCGCACCGACGACGGGCGGCTGCTGGTCATCATGACCGGCACCGGGCAGGTCGTCGCCGAGCATTTCCTGGTCCCGCCCGGCGGGGCATCGGTCCGCGACGATCACTACGGAGGCCCCCGGCCCGCCGGGCCCCGGCGGGCGGTGCGGCCCAGGACCGCGGCGGAGAGGGAGTTCTGCGCGCTGGGGCCGGTCGCCGAGGCGTTCATCACCGGTGCCGCCGCAGCCGGAACACCCGGCTGGGACCCGAGCTGGCCGAGCTGAACACGCTGCGCGCCGCGCACGGGGAGGAGGCGTTCGGCGCGGCGCTGGACCGCGCGGTCGCGTTCGGCCGGTGGCGCGCCGCCGACGTGCGGTCCATCCTGGCCGCCGGCGCGGGGCTGCCCGCCAGGACCGGCCCCGGTGACGCGCTGATCCTCGAGCTGCCGGCCGTCCCGGTCCGGCCGCTGTCGGACTACGCGATCGGAGGCCTGTGATGACCGCGGCGCCGCCGCCGCTGGCACCGGACCTGGCCGCCGGGCTGCGGCGGCTCAAGCTCGCCGCGATGCGGCAGCTCGCCCCCGAGCTGCTGATCACCGCGAAGACCCAGAGGTGGGCACCGGAGGAACTGCTGCGCACCCTGATCGACGCCGAGCTAGCCGCCCGGGACGCCTCCAACGCCAGGACCAGGATGAAGAACGCCGCGTTCCCCGTCATCAAGACACTCGACGAGCTGGACCGCAGCGCGTCCTCGATCCCCGGCCCCACCCTGGACTACCTCGCCTCGCTGGAATGGGTCGCCGCCCCGGAGAACCTGTGCCTGGTCGGGCCGGCCGGCACCGGGAAAAGCCATGTCCTGGTCTCCCTCGGCGTCGCCGCCGTCCGCGCCGGGCACAAGGTCCGCTACTTCACCGCGGCCGACCTGGCCGACACCCTCTACCGGGGCCTGGCCGACAACAGCGTCGGGAAGGTGATCGAGGCTCTGCTCCGCAACGACCTGCTCCTAGTCGACGAAGTCGGGTTCGCCCCCCTCGACGACACCGGCGCCCAGCTGCTGTTCCGGTTCGTCTCCGCCGCCTACGAACGCCGCGCCCTCGGCATCGCCAGCCACTGGCCATTCGAGCAGTGGGGCCGGTTCCTGCCCGAGCACACCACCGCCGTCAGCCTGCTGG
>Ga0302314_10014663_pt1 | contig 13395 bp, 10 predicted proteins | sample III_Palsa_N2_3_FD_200533 | JGI IMG/M metagenome (GOLD analysis project Ga0302314, IMG submission 200533) | Peat permafrost microbial communities from Stordalen Mire near Abisko, Sweden - III_Palsa_N2_3 | ecosystem: Environmental > Terrestrial > Soil > Palsa > Peat permafrost | place: Sweden...
GAAGCCTCGGGCCGCACGTATTGCAGCGAGACCAGGTCGGAGAAGACGGGAACCGGACCGAGCCTGGTGCCGGGATCGACGAGGACTACCTGCTCACGGTGCACGGTTATCGGGACGTCGATGCCGCGGGCCTCAAGCAGTGCCACCGACCACGGGCCGGCCGCGACGATCACCGTCGGGGCGGAGATCGTCGCGCCGCCAGCTAGGCGGACACCCGTTACCCGGTCTCCCGCCGTGCGGATTTCGGTCACCCTGGTGCCCTGGAGGATGCGCACGCCGTCGCGACGGGCGGCGGCTGCGAAGGCCTGTGCCGTCTGATAGGCGTCGCCGTAGCCGCCGCGGGGCTCCCAGGCGAAGGCGGCGAAGTCGTCCAGGTTGGCGACGGGCCACATCTTCGCGACCTCCGCCTGGTCTATCTCCTGGGTATCGACGCCGACCTTCCGCTGATCTCCTAGGCTGGCGCGGAGCGCGCCGACGTTGGATTCGCCGACGCCGACGACGTAGCCGGTCTGGTGGAAACCGACGTCGGTGCCGAGGATCTCTTTGGCGTTCTCGAAGACCGCTAGGGCCTTGCTTGCCATCTTCGCCAGCGAGGACACGCCGTAGTGGCAGCGGACGACGCCGCTCGACTTGCCGGTGCCGCCGGCGCCGACCGTGCTCCGTTCGGCCACGACCACGTTGCGCACGCCGCGCCTTGCCAGCGCCCAGGCGGTGGCGGTGCCTTCGAGTCCGCCACCGATGATGACGACGTCGGCGGTGGTTGGCGTGGTTGTTGTTGCGGCGCTCATCGGGCTGCCCCCGGAATCGCCGCACCTGGGATCCAGTCGGTGCCCGCGAGCGGGACGCGGGCCATGGCCGCCGACTCGACGGTGAGCGCTACCAGGTCCTCAGGCTCCAGGTGGCGCACGTGCGCCTTACCGCAGGCACGGGCCAGGGTCTGCGCCTCCATCGTGAGCACTCGCAGGTAGTTCGCGATCCTTCTGCCGCCCGCTATCGGGTCGAGCCGGGCGGCGAGCGCTGGGTCCTGTGTGGTGATGCCGGCCGGGTCCCTGCCGTCCTGGTAGTCGTCGTAGAAGCCGGCGGCTGAGCCGAGCCGCTCGTATTCCGCGGCGTATTTAGGATCGTTGTCACCGAGCGCGATAAGCGCCGCGGTGCCGATGGAGACCGCGTCCGCGCCAAGCGCAAGCGCCTTGGCGACATCAGCGCCGCTGCGGATGCCGCCGGAGACGATGAGCTGCACCCCGCTCCTGTGCAGACCGAGTTCGGCCAGCGCCTGCACCGCCTGCGGGATCGCGGCCAGGATGGGGATGCCGACGTGCTCGATGAACACGTCCTGAGTCGCCGCGGTGCCACCCTGCATGCCGTCGACGACCACGACATCGGCCCCGGCGGCGACGGCCAGCTTGACGTCGTAGTAGGTGCGGGTGGCGCCGACCTTGACGTAGATCGGCTTCTCCCAGTCGGTGATCTCGCGCAGCTCAAGGATCTTGATCGCCAGGTCGTCGGGGCCTGTCCAGTCCGGGTGCCTGCACGCCGAGCGCTGGTCGATGCCGGCAGGCAGGGTGCGCATGCCCGCCACCCGGTCGTTGATTTTCTGCCCGAGGAGCATGCCGCCGCCGCCGGGCTTGGCGCCCTGGCCGAGCACGATCTCGATGGCGTCGGACTTGCGCAGGTCCGTCGGGTTCATGCCGTAACGGCTCGGCAGGTACTGGTAGACGAGATGCTTGGAGTGGGTGCGCTCCTCGGGGGTCAGACCTCCGTCGCCGCTTGTCGTGCTTGTGCCGACCTCGCTCGCGCCTCTGCCCAGGGCCTCTTTGGCCTGGGCGGACAGCGCGCCGAAGCTCATGCCGGCGATCGTCACGGGGATGTCGAGGTGCAGCGGGAACTTCGCGTTGCGATCACCGAGGACCACGTCGGTGTCGCACCGTTCGCGGTAGCCCTCGAGGGGGTAGCGGGACATGCTCGCGCCGAGGAAGAGGAGGTCGTCGAAATGCGGCAGCGGGCGCTTGGCACCCCAGCCGCGGATGTCGTAGACGCCGGTCGCGGCGGCGCGCTGGATGTCGGCGATGGTCTGACGGTCGAAGGTCGCGGATTCACGGAGGCCGTGGGCGGCATGATCGATCATTGGACGGTCTTCCCTTTGCCTTGATTTGCCGTAGTACTCGTTGTGCCGTAGTACTCGTTGTGCCTAGTACTCGTTGTGCCTAGTACTCGTTGTGCACTGTGAAGTGGTAGAGGGTGCGCGCCGAGCCGTAGCGGCGGAAGTCGGCGGCGTCGTGGGCGAATCCGGCGGCCTTGAGCAGGCCTGCCAACTCCGTCAGGTGCTCTTCCCGCATCGGCTTTTCCACGCAGTCCGCGCCGAGCGAGCGGGCCTTGCCCCGGACGTAGAGGCGGGCCTCGTAGATGGAGTCGCCGAGCCCGTCCCCGGCGTCGCCGCAGACGACGAGCCGTCCGGCCTGAGCCATGAAGGCGCTCATCGGGCCGATGTCGCCGCCGACCACGATGTCGACGCCCTTCATCGAGATGCCGCAGCGCATCGAGGCCGATCCCTGGATCACAAGCAGCCCGCCGTGCGCGGTCGCGCCCGCAGACTGCGAGGCGTCCCCCGTTACCCGGACGGTGCCCGACATCATGTTCTCCGCGACGCCGGTACCGGCGCTTCCGTGCACGGTGACCGTGCCGCCGTCGTTCATCCCTGCGGCGTAGTACCCGGCGTGGCCGCGGATGTCCACGGTGATCGGGTCCTTCAGGCCGGCCGCGAGCGCGTGCGCGCCCTGCGGGTGCAGCACCTCGTAGGCCTGGGCCGTTGGCGCGTGCAGTTCGCTGTTGAGCTCCCGTACCGAGGTGACCGACAGGTCCACCGTCGCCAGCTCCCGCGTCAGCGTGCCCATGCGTAGACCCTCTCCGGCTCCGGCTCGTAGATCCGCGCGTCCTCGATGCCCGGCAGGCCAGCGAGCGCGCGGAACTCCGAGGCCATCGCCACCCACTGGCTGGTCTCCGCGATGATCGCCGGCTTGCACGCGATCGCGTCCCGCACGACGGCGAAGCCGTCTTTGCTGGTGACCAGGAGGGTGTAGAAGCCGTCGAACGCCTCGCAGAGCGCGCGGAGGGCCATCTGGAGGTCGTCGCCCTTCGCCAGCCGCGCGGCGAGGAACCTGGCGCCGACCTCGGAGTCGTTCTCCGAGTCGAACTCGATGCCCGCGAACCTCAGGTCGCGGCGGATCGTGGCGTGGTTGGCGAACGAGCCGTTGTGCACCAGGCACTGGTCGGGTCCGACGGAGAACGGGTGGCAGCCCTCCGGCGTGACAGCCGATTCCGTGGCCATCCGCGTGTGGGCAAGCCCCTGCCAGCCCTGCGCGCCGGCCAGGTCGTAGGTCACGGCAAGCTCATGCGGGTGCCCGGTGCCCTTGTAGACGGTCAGGTCCGTACCCGAGCCCACCACGCGCGCTCGCGGCAGCCCTTGGCGGACCGCGGCAAGCAACTCGTCCACCGTGACCGGCGCGGCCAGCACCGTGGTGTCGCCAGCCTCGGTCACAACGATATCGGGGAGCAGCCCGGCGAGCGCATCCTTCGGCGCGTCGTCGCTGTCTTTGTCCACACGGTCGGCCAAGACCGACACCGCCGCGTACCCGTCGGGGCAGCGGCGGGTGTCACCGTAGACGGCGACCCCCGCCGAGTCCGGACCCCGCTCGATGACCTGGCACAGCATCGTCTCGAGCAGGGTGCCGAGCCGTGGATACAGGTTCGGGTCCCGGAGATGGAGTCCGACGATCCCGCACATGTGGCGATTCCTCTCAGCAGGCGGTTCAGCAAGCGGTTCGGGCGGTTCAGAAGGCGGTGAGGTAGCGGTCGTATTCCCAGTCGCCGACCGTGGCGTGCCATTCGAAGAACTCGTCCCGCTTGAGCGCGGCGAGGTAGTCGGCTACCCCCGGGCCCGCGGCGTCGAGCGCGGCACACACCACCGGGTCGGCGGCAAGCGCATCAACCGCGTGCAGCAGGGTCGGCGGCAGATCCGCGCCCTTCGACTTGTCGCCAGGCTCACCCGGGTCAAGCTCACGCTCGATGCCGTCAAGGCCGGCCGCGAGCACGACGGCCATTGCCAGGTACGGGTTGGCGGCGCCGTCACCGCCGCGCAGCTCGATCCGGTTGTCGTCGGGGCAGCGGATGAGATGGGTGCGGTCGTTTCCGCCGTAGGTCGCCCGCCGCGTCGACCAGGTCGCGCCCGAGCGGGTGGAGGTCGCGCCGGTGCGCTTGTAGGAGTTGACCGTCGGGCCGAGCACCAACTGGAGCCCCGGAGCGTGGTCAAGGATCCCGGCAAGGAACTGGCAGGCCGTCTGCGACAGGCCATACGGACCGTCGCCCCCTGGGAACAGCGGTGATCCGTCGTTCCACAGCGACAGGTGCATGTGCATACCGGAACCGGTCTGGTTGGCGAACGGTTTGGGCATGAACGTCGCGGTCATGCCGGCCCGCTCGGCCAGCATCGAGATCAGGTACCGCGCCGTGATCACCCGGTCGGCGGTGGTCAGCGCGTCGGAGTAGGCGAAGTTCTGCTCGAACTGGCCGTTCGCGTCCTCGTGGTCGTTGGCGTAGTTCGCCCAGCCGAGCGCGTTCATGGCGGTCGATACCCCGGTGAGGTGGTCATACATCCGGGTCACGCCGCGGGCGTCATAGCAGGGCCTGACCGCGGAGTCCTTGCTGTCGGCGGTGACAAGCTTGCCATCGGCGTCCCTGGTCACAAGGAAGTACTCGACCTCGGCGCCGGCGAACAGCTCCAACTGCCTGGCCTTCGCCCGCGCGAGCTGTGCCTTGAGGATCACCCGGGGCGCGAAGGGCCACGGCTTGCCCTCCACGTGCGGATCACAGTGCACGAGCGCGAGGCCTTCGCGCACCATGGGAATCGGCATGTAGCTGGACAGATCGGGGATCGCGATCAGGTCGGGATCGCTTGGCTCCTGGCCCATCGCGCCGACGGCGAAGCCCGCGAAACCAACACCGTCGTATTGCAATTCGTCGGCCGCTTCCACCGGCACCAGCTTGGCGCACGGCTTGCCTACCAGGTCGACAAAGAGGGCGAGGAGGAAACGCACACCGTCGGCACGGGCCCGGATACCGAGCTCACCGGTGGGAGAGGCGGCTTCGGAGGGACTAGCGGGGAGGTCGATCGTCATCTCAGCTCCAGGTGCTCGAAGTCCTCTTTATCTTGACACGAAACTAGTTCTCCTGAAAAGAGACGAGTTCCTGCCAACCCGCCGGCTTCTGTTCGGTTGCTGGTCGGTGCGGTAGGACGGGGCAGCGTGTACGTTTGAGATAGCCATCGTCGGGACCGACTGCGATCTGGCCGACCGAGTTTGCCGACCCCTAAGGAGCCCCGATGGTGCAAGCTTCTCGCGCTCTGCCCTCCGGAGTTAGTCAGCCTCCCGAGTCGGCCGAGCCGAGCGGCAGCGAGTACGCGATGCTCTCACGGCGCGTGCGGCAGGCCGGCCTGCTTGACCGCCGGCCGTGCTACTACTCATGGAAGATCGGGCTCACCGGGCTGGCACTCGTGGCCGGCTGGACCGCCTTCATCGTCGTCGGGGACTCGTGGTGGCAGCTGATCACCGCCGTGTTCCTCGCCGTGGTCTTCGGTCAGTTTGGTTTCCTCGGGCACGACGCCGGGCACTGGCAGGTATTCAAGACGCATCGCGCCAACTACATACTCGGCGTGCTGTGCGGCAATCTGGCCATCGGGCTTAGCTGCACCTGGTGGACACACAAGCACAACCGTCACCACGCCCATCCGAACACCGAGGACGCCGATCCCGACATCATGCTCGCCGTGTTGGCGTTCTCCGGCGGCCGGGTGCAGGCGAGCCGGGGCATCCAGCGGCTGATCTTCCGTTACCAGGCGTACCTGATGATCCCGATGCTGTTCCTCGAGGGCGCCAGCCTGCATGCTTCGAGCATCAAGGAGATGACCAGGCGGTCCTGCAAGAACAGGGCCTGGGAGGCGACACTGCTCGTGGTCCACGGCGTCGCCTACCTCGCGGCCGTCTTCCTCGTCCTTTCGCCGGTCAAGGCGGTGGTCTTCATCGCCGTGCAGCAGGGCCTGTTCGGGTTCTACCTGGGGTGCTCATTCGCGCCTAACCACAAGGGGATGCCGGTCCTTCCCGCCAACGACAAGACCGACTTCCTGCGCCGCCAGGTGCTCACCTCCCGCAACGTCCGCGGCGGCTGGCTCACCGACTTCGCCCTCGGCGGCCTGAACTACCAGATCGAGCATCATCTCTTCCCGTCCATGCCGCGCGCCAGCCTGCGCCGCTCGCAGCCGCTCATCGCCGCGTTCTGCGCCGAGCGCGACGTGCCGTATTGCGAGACCTCGCTGCTCGAGTCGTACGCCCAGGCCCTGCGCCACCTCAACGCCACCGGCAAGCTCGCCCGCCGCGACCCGGTCACCGCGGTAACCCCCGCGCTCAGTCCACCCTGACGGGACGGAGCGCTCAAGTCCGGACGGTTTCCGCTGCTTGAATGATCGCGAGTGATCGCGAACGTTCGCGACTCCTGCGACGGGAATGTCGCGAAGACACCCGGCATTGTCGTCAGTGATGAACATGAATGAGAACCAAGAATCGTTGCCGCTCGCGGTGCTTGACTTCGTCGGGATCGAGTACGGCGAGGGCGCCGCGGACTCGCTCAAGGGCGCCGTGGGCATCGCCCGCGCCATCGAGGCCGCCGGGTACCGCCGTTACTGGGTGTCCGAGCATCACAACATGAACAGCCTCGCGTGCAGCGCCCCCGAACTGCTCACCGCCTACGTGGGCGCGCACACCGAACGGATCCGGGTCGGCGCGGCCGGCATCATGCTGCCCAACCATGCGGCGCTCAAGGTCGCCGAGACATTCCGCACCCTGCTCGCCATGTACCCGGGCCGCATCGACCTGGCGCTTGGCCGGGCACCGGGCACCGACCCGCTGACCGCGCACGTGCTGCGCCGGGGACTGCGCACCGACGCGGGGGCGGAGTTTCCCGGCCAGGTCGCGGAGCTGCTCGCGTTCCTCGGCGACGGGTTCCCCGAGGGCCACCCGTACGCGCCCCTGGTGGCCGCGCCGGTGGTAGCGGAACGGCCGGAGCTTTTCATCCTCGGGTCGAGCGGCTACGGAACGCGCTTCGCGGCCGTCAACGGCATGAGCGCGGTATTCGCGCACCACATGAGCCCCGACCTGGCGTTCCAGTCGCTGCGCGAGTACCGTCGCGACTTCGCGCCGCGCGCGGAGGGCGGGTCGCCTTACTCGGCCATGTCGGTGCTCGCCTTCGCCAGCCATGACGACGAGGCGGTACTCGAATTCGAGGCGGCGTGGACGCTGACCATGCAGAACCTTCGCCGCGGCGAGCGGGAGCCGCTGCGCCCCGAGGCGGTGCGCGACTACGCCAGGTCGGCCGAGTTCCGCGCCGGTCGCCACGACGACGGCCGGATGGTGACCGGCGAGCCCAAGGTCGTCGCCGAGCGACTGCTCGAGATGAAGAAGCTGGCTCAGGTCGACGAGATCGTGGTCGTCACCCCGAGCCTTGACCGGGAGCACCGCAAGGCCAGCTACACGGCGATCGCCGACGCCTGGCGTCAGGCCGGCTAAGGACCCGGCGGCCCCGGTCAGCGTGCCGCGACGCTTACCCGGCGGCCCTGCTGGAGCACGGAGATCATCGCAAGGGTCGATTCCGCGCCCTGGTTGCGGTTGCGGCTGTTCAGGCTTAGGCCGTCGCAGCCGCCGCCGGTCCGCTCGTCGAGCATGGAAACCTTGGCGTCGTTGTCGCCAAGGAACCACGCCACGGACATCGCGACGCCGTCCAGCCACCCCGAGTCGCCTGTCACCGCCGCGGCACGCGTGCATGCGTCCGCGAGCGCGGCAACCTCGATCGGCTTCTGCTCGAAGCCCGGGCGCTGCTCGCCAGGACCCCAGCCTCCCGATGGAACCACCGAAAGGTGCCCGTCCCGGGTCTCGCCCGCAAGCAGCCATTTCAGCATGCGCAGGCCGCCGCGGAGTACGGGCTCACGGCCCAGTTTCCAGCCTGCCACGATGACCGCCTCCGCGGTCGCCGCGTTCGCGTAGCTGAGCCTCGGCGCGGGCCAGGGCCACCTGGGGTTCGCCGACGGCTCGCCGATCACGTCGACGGCGTCGGCGAGCAGGCTGAGCGCACCGGGTTGGCCGGGCAGGATATCGAGAACCTCGGCGGCGCCGAGGGCCGCGAACGCCATGGCATGCGGCGACTCGGAGCGAACTCGCGCGGCGGAGTCGAACAGGGCGCGCGCCTCACCTCGGATCCCCACGGTGGGACCGCGCGAAGCGGCGGTGCCAAGACCCCACAGCGCCATGCCCCAGGAGTCCTGGGTGCTTGGCTCGTCACCCCAGTGCCGGTTGTGGCCAAGCCGGTTGTGGTACCTGCCGTCGGGCGCCTGCGCCTGCGTGAGGAAGTGGAGGTAGCGCCGCGCCAGCGTGATCAGCTCGTCACGGGGCGATGGCTCGCGACACACCACAAGCAGGCCGCGGGCGACATCATCGACGCGGTAACCATGCTCAACGCGCGGCACGACGCCCTCGGCCTGCTCAAACAGGCCGACCCGATCGGTGAGCCTGATCAGGTGCCTGAACGGTGGAGTGCGCAGTGTCGGTGGAGTCGGCGTGTTCACGCCGCGGCCCCAATCCTCGGCGCTAGGCGCGCCAGGCTACCAGGGCCGCAGACGTCGCCGACTTGACCGCCGACGTTCGAAGTGCCCCGGCCCTACCTCCATCATCACACATCCTGGTCATGGCCCGGGCCGTGAGCGCCGCCGGCCTGGCGGCATGACTCCAGGGTCGCGGGCCAATGCGAGGCAATGACCGGGGCGTTCATGAAGCTCCCGTGAAGGTGCGCCGGTGGGACTCCCATGAGCGCGAGCGCCGGCCGTAACCTGTGGCAGAGGTGAGCGATGCGCCACTGCTTGACAAGTTCGCCGGGAGGCCAACATGACGTTGCGGCTGCCGGGGCGGCTGTTCATCTCCCACGCCCTGGTGATAGCGATCGGCACGGCCGTCGCCTACGTGACGGTCCGGCTGCTCGCACCGACCTTCTTCGACAACGAGATGTCGCTGGCCGGCCTAGGTGGCATGGGCGGCGGGGGCGGCCGGGGCGGCGGGGGCGGCGGGGGCCAGCCGGGCTTCCCCTTCAGCGTGCCGGGCACGGCCGCGGCGAACGTGCAGTCGGCGTTCCTCTCCGCGCTGACCACCGCGCTGGTGTGCGGCACGCTCGCCAGCGTCGCCGTCGCCGCGCTCGCCGCCGCGGTCGTGACCCGGCGCCTCGTGCGGCCGCTGAACGCCGTGCGCTCGACGACACGGCTCATCGCGGCCGGCCACTACCAGGCCAGCGTGCCCATACCGCGCGAACCTGAGCTTGCCGGACTCGCCAGCGACGTGAACACGCTCGCGGCCAGGCTCGCCGACACCGAGACGCGCCGCACCAGGCTGCTCGGCGAGGTCGCGCACGAGATGCGCACGCCACTGACCGCGCTGGAAGGCTACGTCGAAGGCCTCATCGACGGGATCTTCGCACCCGAGCCGACGGTCCTCGGGGCCGCGAGCGACGAGCTCCGCCGGCTGCGCCGCCTGGCCGACGACCTGTCGACGCTGTCACGAGCCGAAGAGCAGCGCCTTGACCTGCACCCCGTCGACACCGACCTCGCCGATCTCACCAGGCGGGCCGCCGACCGCCTGGCGCCGCAGTTCAGCGACGGCAACGTCACGCTGACGGTCGAGGGAACCGATCCGCTGCCGGTATCGGCCGACCCGGACCGGATCACCCAGGTCCTGACCAACATCATCGGCAACGCGCTCACCGCCACGCGGGCCGGCGGGTCCGTCACCATCAAGACCCACGCGACGGCGCGCTCGGCGTGGGTCGTCGTCACGGACACCGGGGTCGGGCTGGCCGCGGCGGACCTTGAGCGGATCTTCGAGCGGTTCTACCGCGCGCCCGGGCAGCCGCGCCGCTCAAGCGGATCGGGCATCGGGCTGACCGTTGCCCGCAACATCGCCCGCGCGCACGGCGGCGACGTGACCGTCGCCTCGGCCGGGCTCGGCCGAGGCGCCACGTTTGCGCTCACCCTTCCCTCCGCTCCCTCCGCGTGAGCGAGCGGAGGGAAGGGTGGGACGACCCGAGCACCCCGAGCGGGAGACCCATCGGCTAGGCGAACTTGACGCCCTGGGCGAGGGGGAGGTCCGTGGAGTAGTTGACCGTGTTGGTGGCGCGGCGCATGTAGGACTTCCAGGCGTCCGAGCCGGACTCGCGGCCGCCCCCCGTCTCCTTCTCGCCGCCGAACGCGCCACCGATCTCCGCGCCAGACGGGCCGATGTTGACGTTGGCGATGCCGCAGTCCGAGCCGTTGGGTGCGAGGAACCGCTCGGCCTCACGCAGGTCGAGGGTGAAGATCGACGACGACAGCCCCTGCGGCACGTCGTTGTGCAGGGCGATCGCCTCGTCGAGGGAGTCATCGGCGGGGCCGCTGTAAGTAAGTACGTACAGGATCGGCGCGAAGGTTTCCCGCCGCACCACGTCGGTCTGATCCGGCATCGCAACGATCGCGGGTTCCACGTAGTAGGCCTGCGGCGCCTCGTCGGTGAGCACCCGACGGCCGCCGACGACGATCTTGCCGCCGTCGGCCTGGGCCTGCGCGAGACTGTCGGCGAAGCCACGGTAGGCAGCCTCGTCGATCAGCGGGCCGACCAGAGTACCGGGGGTGCCGGGGGTGCCGGGGGTGCCGTCGGCGAGCGGCGAACCGATCGGCAGGGTCAGGTACGCCGCGGCGAGCCTTTCCGTCAGCTCGTCGGCGATCGAGGAGTGCGCGATCACCCGGCGCAGGCTGGTGCAACGCTGCCCGGCGGTGCCCGCCGCGGCGAAGACGATGCCGCGCACGGTCAGGTCCAGGTCGGCGCTTGGCGCGACGATCGCGGCGTTGTTGCCGCCAAGCTCGAGCAGCAGCCGGCCGAAGCGCCCGGCGACCACGGGCGCGACGGCCCGGCCCATCCGGGTCGAGCCGGTGGCGGATACCAGTGCCACCCGTGGGTCGGCCACCAGGGCCTCTCCCACCTGCGGACCGCCGAGGACGACGGCGCTTACCGCCTCGGGAGCGCCGACGCGGCGCGCGGCCTCGGCCAGCAGCGTCTGGCAGGCAAGCGCGGTGAGCAGGGTCTTCTCCGAGGGCTTCCAGACCACGGTGTCGCCGCAGACGAGCGCGAGCGCGGTGTTCCACGACCACACGGCGACCGGGAAGTTGAAGGCGCTGATGACGCCCACCACGCCGAGCGGGTGCCACTGCTCCATCATGCGGTGGCCGGGGCGTTCCGAGGCGATGGTGAGGCCGAACAACTGCCTGGACTGGCCCACCGCCAGGTCGCAGATGTCGATCATCTCCTGGACCTCGCCCAGGCCCTCCGAGCGGATCTTGCCCGCCTCGATCGACACGAGCGCGCCGAGGTCCGCCTTGTGCTCGCGCAGCAGGTTGCCGAATTCCCGCACGAGCTGGCCGCGCACCGGGCCAGGGACGAGACGCCAGGTCGCGAACGCCTCCTGCGCCCGCGCCACGATCGCCGCGACCTCGGCAGGCGTGTGGGCCGCGAACCGGCCGAGTTCGCCGCCGGTTACCGGCGAGCGCGCGATCAGCTCACCGGTGCTTGCCGACAAGTCGACGCCGAGGCGGCCGAGCAGCGCCGTGGTTTCTGCCTGCAGCGTGACGTGGTTAAGCATGATCGGTCTCAGAACTCATCTCGTGATTGTCGTCGGGGCAAGGCATCGCACGGGACCGTTCCATATTCGGGGTGTGAATTTTATGAACCTGTCGTCGTCGCCAAGACCCGGTCCAGGGCGGCGAGCGCTCGGTCGAGTTCTTCGACGCGCACGGTGAGCGCCGGGCGGAAGCGCAGGCTCGTCTCTCCGCAGCCGAGCATGATCACGTGTTCTTCCTCGCGCAACCGCGTGACGACCTCGTCGCGCAGGCGTGCGGCCGGGAGGGTGATCGCGCACATGAGGCCGCGGCCACGGGGGTGCGCGACAAGCGCGGTGTGGCTTTCCGCGAGGTCGCGCAGCCCGGCTAGCAGGTACTCCCCCAGCGTCGCGGCCTGCTTGATGAGGTGCTCGGCCTCGATGACCTCAAGAATGCGCCTGGCCCGGACCATGTCCGTGAGGTTGCCGCCCCAGGTGGAGTTGATGCGGGACGAGACGTTGAAGACGTTGTCCTTTACCTCATCGACGCGACCGCCGGCCATCACACCGCAGACCTGTGCCTTCTTGCCGAAGGCGACCACATCAGGTTCGAGGCCGAGCTGCTGGTAGGCCCACGCGGTGCCGGTCATGCCGACTCCGGTCTGCACCTCGTCGAGGATGAACAGCGCGTCGAACTCGCGGCACAGGTCCTGCATGGCCCGCAGGAAGGACGGGCGGAAATGGTTGTCGCCGCCCTCGCCCTGGATCGGCTCGGCGATAAAGCAGGCGATGTCGTGCGGGTTCTCCTCGAAGGCGCGGCGGGCCGCTTTGATCGCCTCGGCCTCGGCCTTGGTCACGTCGGCCTCGTTGGCGTAGAGGTTGACCGCCGGGCTGGGGATGCGCGGCCAGTCGAACTTCGGGAACCGCGCGACCTTGGCCGGGTCGGTATTGGTCAGGCTCATCGTGTAACCGCTGCGCCCGTGGAACGCCTTTTGCAGGTGCATGACCTTGGTGCCGCGGTCGGGGTCGACGCCACGGCTCTCGTTCAGGCGGGACTTCCAGTCGAACGCGATCTTGAGCGCGTTCTCCACGGCCAGGGCGCCGCCGTCGATGAAGAACAGGTGCGGCAGCGCCGGGTCGCCGAGCACGCGGGCGAAGGTCTCCACGAACCGGGCCATCGGCACCGTGTAGATGTCGGAGTTGCTCGGCTTGTTGACGGCGACCGCGGCGAGTTCGTTCCTGAACTGGCTGTCGTTGGCGAGCGCGTCGTGGTTCATGCCGAGCGCGGAGGAGGCGAAGAACGTGAACAGGTCGAGGTACTCGCTCCCGTCCCTGGCATCGACCAGCGTCGACCCGTGCGAGCGGTCCAGGTCGAGCACGAACTCGAAGCCGTCGGCGAGCAGGTGCGCGGCGACCCGCTCGTGGACGGTGCCAGGATCGAGCTGCTGCGTGGTCAGGTAAGCAGAGCTGAGCACTGTCATAACCGCATCGTACAGTAGATTCTTCTGTTTTTATTTAGTTGAACAGTAAATTTGACTGCACTACTGGGGAACTGGCGGATCTTATCGCTTGACTGGGGATACGTCCAGATCGGCCGTTCGCGGCCGTGGCCGGATTGTCGGTGTCGGTGAACGTGTCCGTGGGGGCGGTGTGCGAGAAGATAGAGGGAGTATACTATAGCACACCGCG
>Ga0302314_10014664_pt1 | contig 13395 bp, 12 predicted proteins | sample III_Palsa_N2_3_FD_200533 | JGI IMG/M metagenome (GOLD analysis project Ga0302314, IMG submission 200533) | Peat permafrost microbial communities from Stordalen Mire near Abisko, Sweden - III_Palsa_N2_3 | ecosystem: Environmental > Terrestrial > Soil > Palsa > Peat permafrost | place: Sweden...
GCGCTCCCAGGAGCTGGCCAGTCGCGGCAGATCCGCCCCGTCCGGTCCGCGACGCACCAGGCTGTCGAACAGTGACCAGATCACACTGCCCGTCGGGTGATTCACATCAAGCAGGTGCGGATCGAGGCTGGAGACATCACTGACCGAGGCGACCACGATGGGCTGCGCGGCCTTCTGGCCGCAACCCGCGAGTAGCACAGCGCTGATGCCAGCGAGGATTGCCAGGTGTTTGCGCATGCGTGTCACGACGGTCTCCAGATCATCGGGGTTCGAGGCTTTTGAAGGCCGACGCGATGGCTCCGGGCTGCGAGATCCATAGTGGTTCGCGACTCGCCTGGATGTGGGCGAGCGCGCGCCGCAGCGCCCGCAGCCGGAACGGCTGGCCGCTGATGAAGGAATGCAGGATCACGCTCATGACCACCGGCTGCCCGTCCTGCGCGGCACTCAATTCGTCGAATTGATCCACGATCATGTCCGCAAACTGGGTGGCGCTGACCTGGCGACCGATGATTGCGGAACTGTCATTGATCTCCTGGGAGTAGGGCACGGACAGGATGCGCCCACCACGCGTCGTCAGCCACACCGGCTGGTCGTCCATGCACCAGTCGAGCAAATAGCCGTAACCGCATTCCTGCAGCACATCCGGGGTCTGCGGTGTTTCCGCAATCCAGGGGCTGGCCCAACCGGCGGGACTGGCGCCGGTTGCCGTGCGGATCTGCTGTGCCACGCGACGCACGTATTCGGCTTCCTGTGCTTCGGTCAGGCCGGCCAGGGTGTCCGCGTTCGAATAACCGTGCGCGATGAACTCGCTGTCCTGTGCCTGGCAGGCGCGGATGAGTTCCGGGGCGGTCTCGCACACCGCCGAATTCAGCAGGATGGCCAGTGGCCACCCCTGCGTACGGAAGGCCTCGAGCACGCGCCAGGCCCCGACGCGGTTGCCGTAGTCGCGCCAGGAGGTGTTCAGCACATCCGGTTGCGAGCCGCCGGACACCAGGTTCTCGGCCAGGCCTTCCCCCATGCTGTACTCCTCCAGCCCCAGGGCGAAGTAGACGGCGACGCGGGCACCGTTGGGCCAGCGGAACGGTTTGCGGCCGGCGAAGGCCGAATAGGCATAGCGGCCGGGGTTCCGCAGCGGCGCACCGGCCTGTCGTGGCGTCTCAGTCATTCAGGTTCCTTCGCATGCCGACATCGCAGCGGGCGGCCTGCAGGTACATCTGTCGATAGTAGGGCAGCCATTCGGGTGCATGCGCAGGACTCGCCTGCGCGGCCGCCCGGGCGGCGATGTCACGGGCTTCCGCGCGCACGGCCGACTCATCAATGCCCTGCACACAATTGTTCTCGAACACGATCCTCCCGGCGACCATCGTCAGCTTCACGGAGCTGCCGTTTTCGCAGTACACCAGCTGGCGACGCAGGTCATTCAGAGGTGTGAACGGCAGTGTATCCAGGTCCAGCACGATGAGGTCGGCCTGGTAGCCCTCGGTTACCTCGCCCAGTGGCTGGGGCGAGCGCGCGGCCCGGGCACCGCCACGGATCAGGCACTCCAGCACCTCTGGCGCGGTGGGCCATTGCTCATAGTCCGGATGCGACAGGTTGTGGATGAGTCCGGCCGTCTTCGCAACTCCCCACATGCTGGTGGAATCATCTGCGATGGCCTCGTCGGTTCCCAGGCAGATCGGGATGCCGCGCCGACGCAATTGACGGAAGGGCATGATCCCGCTGCCCAACCGCAAATTGCTGATCGGGTTGTGCGCGACGATGCTCCCCGCGGCGGCGATCAGTTCCATGTCGGTCGCGTCGATCCAGATGCCGTGGATGATGTTCAGCCGGTCACTGAGCATCCCCAGGTCGTGCACATACTGGATCAACGAACGTCCGCCGTAATTTTCAAGTCCCAGCACCCGCTGCAAGCGGGTCTCCAGGATATGGATGTAGAACGGCAGGTTATCGCTGCGGCTCAAGTCATCCAGGGCGGCAAAATAATCACGCGTCACCCGCTGCGGCGCCGAGCAGGACACTGCAGCGCGCAGCCGCCCTCCGGCCTGGCCATGCCAGCGGTCGATCAGATGCCGGTAGCACGCGAGCAGCCCTGCGGCGTCCAGGGGGGCGGGCTCACTGGCCCTGGCCAGCAGATGCGGCGGCAGCAGGTCGCGAAGGTACGGGAGCTTGTTGATCTCGGGCACGTTCGGCTGATCCAGCGCCAACGTGGCGCGAATGCCGCAGTCTGCGTAGGCCTGCATGACCGCATCGATCACGGGCGGCGCGGGACTGGGCACGAAGAACGCGTCGTCCAGCACGCAGGTCACCCCACCACGGAGCATTTCGAGTGCGCCCAGGAGGGTCCGGATATAGGCCGTACGCGGCTCGACCGCGGCGCGGCTCGCCGGCGATTCAAACAGCATGAAGATCTCCAGCGGCAGGCTGTCCAGCGAACCTTTGAGATCATTGACCGAGGAGTGGAAGTGGGCGTTGATGAGTCCCGGCATGAGCAGCTTGCCACGGGCATCGATCTCACGGTCGCCGGGTGCGGGCGATGCGGCGTCCGCACCGGACACGACTCGCGTAATGCGATCGCCTTCGACCACCACCGTGGCCGATGGCAGTTCAGTGTCCGCGGCGTCCATGACCAGGACCCGCGCGTTACGGAACACCGTTTTCAGTTTCCGGCTCCCGGTTAAGGCTTGGGCATCGGCCGGGGCGGCGTAGCCCAGCGGCCGCGTTTGCTCGTCGTCAGTCCCAGGGACAGCAAGCCCTCCACCTGCTTCACCGCTGCCGCCACGCCTTCGACGACCGGTACGCCCAGCGCGGCGCTCGCCGGTCCGACCAGCGGTTGCAGCCCCGCACAACCCAGGATGATGGCCTCGGCATGATCCTCCGCAATGGCGAGCCGGCTTTCCGTCAGAAACGGTTTCAGCAACGCCTCCGGTGAATCCTCGCAGTCCAGCACCGGGACATCAATGGTCCGCACCCGCGGGCTGCGGCGCTCGAGACCCGCGTGCCACAGCACGCGCTCGGCAAAAGCGCGGGTGCGCGAGGGTAGGGTGATGATGGAGAACACCGGGGCAATCAACGCTGCGGCATACAGTGCCGCCTCCGACATCCCCACGACCGGTCCTTGCGCCACCTCCCGGGCGGCATCCAGTCCGGTATCCCCGAAGCAGGCGATCACGTAGCCGTCGACCCCGTCGGCCTCGCCCTTGCGCACCTGGTCGACGACGCCGGGCGTCGCCAGGGCCTCATCGGTGTGACACTCGACGGATTCCACGCCGAATGCCGCGGTGCCACCGGTGATCCGGGTGCCCGATGCGGCGACTTCCATTGCGGCCGCGACACAGCGCTTCGTGAACGCAGCGGTGGTGTTGGGATTGATGATCCGGATATGCATGCGAGTGGCTTTTAGAACTTGGCCTGCAGTGCCACGCCGATGGTGCGCGGACGCAGCGTGTAACCCTCGGTGATGCCGTTGATGGTCGGAGACTGCAAAATGGTGGTGTTGTTCAGCAGGTTCTTGGCAAACAGCGAGACCTGGAAAGCACCCAGGTTCACGCCGAGATTGAGGTTCACGACACTGTAAGCGGGATCGATGTAGGACGGATTGGGCGCAGCCGCAGTGGAGACCTGGAAGCTGCCATAGGACTTGCCGGTGTACTCGTAATCGGCCACGACGAAGGCCGATGTCGCATCGGTCAGTATCCAGGTGTAGTTGGCGGTCACGTTGGCGGTGACATCCGGCGTATACAGTACGTCCTGCCCGACCTGCGCGGTGACCGTGTTCGCGCTGCTGGTGATGTACGCGTGTTCGCCACCCGCATTGGCCGAGAGCGTCAGACCCCGTACGAACTGGGGTTTGTAACGCACCTCCAGTTCACCACCGATCGCTTCGGCATCGCCGACATTGGCGTTCAGAGCGCCGCCGCAGATCGGGATGGTGATCGTCTGCTGGAGGTTCTTCCAGGTGATGTAGTACACATCGGCATTCACCGACAAGGTCTTGTCGAACAGGATGTTCTTGGTACCGAATTCATAGCTCCACAGCTGGTCCGGGCCGTAGGAGGTCGGCGAGTTGTAGATGCCGATGGTCGCCAATCCCGCAACGCAAGAGGCGTTCGTATTCGGCGTCGTGGACCCGCCCAACCGGAAGCCCTTGCCCGCCGATGCGTACAGACTCGTGTCGTCGCTCACATCCAAGGTCAGGGTGCCCTTGGGGGTGGAGGTGGAGAAGCGCGCCGATGAGTCAAAGGGCGTGCCTTCCGTACCGACGCCGCCGAAGTCGAAGAATCCGGCACCGGTCTCGCTGAACTTCTCCTCGGCCCAGACATAGCGCTCGCCGACCCCGAGGTGCAGATTCGACAGGATGTCGGCATCGACCTGGCCGAAGACCGCGTACTGCTTCACATCATTGTGGTCATGAACCGTCCACACGAGGTCGTTGGCCCAGAAATCCGGGTTGTACTGCGACGTGCCGATTGACGGGTTGAGGACCGGGTCCGTATTGATGTTGTAACCGTAGATATTCTCGAAGGCCTGACTGAACCCCGGGGCGGTCTCGTAGTCCAGGTGCTCCCATTGCTGGTCGGAAACGAAGACGCCGCCGACCCAGCGCACCCGGGCCTTGTCGTCCGGTGACTGCAGGCGCAACTCCTGGGTCCAGGTGTTGAAGCTGTCGGTGAATTCGACCGGCGAGGCGATATTGCCGAGGATGTTGTTGTTGCCAGACGCGTTGGTGCTATACGGCGGCACGCCGGCCGGATCGAGCGAGAACTGGACGATGGCCGCCGAATTGAAGAAGGTGCCGTCGGACTGTCGCTGCACCGTGCGGTCCAGGTAGCTGGTGACGCCGGTGAAGTCGGCGAATCCGAATCCCTTCTTTACGGTCAGGCTCGGCAGCAGCATCGAATCCGTGTCGGCGCCCGGCACCGGAGCGTAGGTGTTGTACAGGCCCGCGGCGGGGATGAACGTGGAGGTGTCCGAGGTGGAGTAGCGCTGGTACAGCACGGCCGGTGTGATCGTAAGATCGCCGCCGGGTGTGTACAGGCCCTTGATGCTGATCGACTGGTTGCCGTCACCGTTGGTGTCGGTGCGCAGCAGAGGTCCTGCGTACGATGTGCCCAAGGCGAGCGAGCCCTCCAGCGCATACTGATCGATGTAGCCGTGGTCCTTGCCGTATTCGGCTGAAACCCGCAGCGCGAACACATCGGAGATGACCGGGATGTTCAACACGCCCTTGGTGTCGTAGTTGAAGCCGCCGTCCTGGGTGTCGGAGAACTCCTGACGCACCCAGCCGCTGTAGTTCTGCGTGTCCGGGGTGGGGGTGATGAACCGCACCGTGCCGCCTTCGGAGGAGGCGCCGTACAAGGTGCCCTGGGGGCCGCGCAGCACCTCGACGCGGTCGAGGTCGACCAGGTGCGGCTCGGCGTCGCCCTCGTACCCGGTGATGGTGATGAGGGGGACCTCGTCGAGGTAGATGCCCACCGTCGGGTTGCCCACCGTGGAGCTGACGCCGCGAATCGTGATGTTGTCCTGGCCGGGCCCATTGGGCCCGTTGTTGTGGGCGGCGAAGGAGATGCCCGGTACCAGCCGCGTGATGTCCTCGACGCTCTCGACGTGCAGGTCGGTAAGGTCCGAGCCGCTGACCACACCCACGCTCAGCGGGATGTCCTTCGCGTCCTCGGCGCGCTTGGTGGCTGTGACGACCACTTCCTGCAGCTGCCCGTCGGTCGCGGCGGCATCGGCGCTCGCCGTATCGGTGGCGGTAGTTGTCGCCGCCAGATCGGTGGCGCCGATGGGGCCGGCTAGCGCCAGGGCCGCCAGCGCGCCGCCTATACCCAGCTGCCCGCGGCGGGCCGTCCTGGAACTGATCTGGTGGGACATGGGCGCTGCTCCTGGTTCTGTTTTGTGGTATCGCCAGCGCGTGCGGGCGCGGTGGCTGGTATCTGGCAAAGCAGCTTCCGTGCCAATGGGCAGGCGCATCGCAGGCGCGCGCTGCGTGCGGCCGGCGAAGGCGCCGGATGGCGCGGGGCGGCAGGAACCGGTTGGTTCAGTATTGTGAACAAAAACAAGGCAGCCGGTGCCCGGTGCCGGGCGCTTCGAGGGCCTCGGTATGCGCCGCGGACTCACGGCAAATGGCCGCATGAACAGCCGCTGGGCCGGGGGGGGAAAGCGGCGCGCGGAGCCTTAATTTGGTGCAACACGAGTCGATCGTGCACAGTGTGTGAACAAAATGGAAGTGATTGTGAACAATATAGTATCGGATTGTACACAATATGGTCTGACCGGCCCCGCCGTTCATCCCGGCTCCCGGACCGGGGTCGATCATCGGCGGCAGGCCGGCTAATATGCTTTCCGAACGCAAAACATCAGGATCAATAAGAAACCGTGGGTTCAGCAGTCAAACGCGCGAAAGTCTCCCGGGCGCGCAAGTCACAGAGTCGCACCACCCGTTCACACCCGCCCGAGGGGGACATCTACCGGCGGATTCATGTCGCGATCGCGGAGCGACGCCTGCTGCCGGGCGCCCGGCTGGTCGAAGACCAGCTCGGCGAGGTCTTTGGCGTCAGCCGGATGCGGATCCGCTCGGTGCTGCATGCGCTGGCCCGCGACAAGGTGGTCACGCTGCAGCGCAACCGCGGCGCCATCGTGGCGTACCCGTCCGTGAAGGAGGCCCGCGAGGTGTTCGCCGCGCGGCGGCTCATCGAGGTGGCTCTGGCGCACGAGGTCGTCAAGGCGGCCGACGAGGATGCGCTGCGACAGCTGCGCGATCACATCCGCAAGGAACGCGAGGGCGAACATAGCGGTGATCGCGCCTTCGAGCTGCGCGCCTCGCACGAGTTCCACACTTTGCTGGCCGATATCGTCGGCAACAGCGTCATCGTCGAAGTGCTGCGGGATCTCATGGCCCGCTCGTCCCTGATCACCGCCATTTACGAGCGCCAGGACACCAGTGGCTGTTCCCATGTCTCGCACGCCAACCTCATCAAGTTCATCGAGCGCAAGGATGGCGATGGCCTGGCCAAGGCGATGCTGACCCATCTGGAGCAGCTCGAAGGCGATCTGATCCTCTACGAGCGCGAGGAACAGGTCACCGATCTCAGGGCGGTGTTTGCAGGGAGTTAAGATGCGCCGCTGCCGGGGCGTCGGCCGGGAACCGCACCAGCAGGTAGGTGGCCGATGAGGCCACGGCGCTGATCAGCCAGCCCACATCCACGCCCCCCAGCAATCGGGCGAGCGGTCCGGTATACACATTGGGGACGACGAAGAACGGAATGCTCACCGTGAAGCCTACCGCGTAGGCCAGCAGGCCGCGCGCGCTCCAGGAACCGTAGATGCCGTGCGGCTCGAACAGGTCCGGAATCGAATACCGGCCCTTACGCAGGTAAAAATAGTCGATCAGGTTGACCGCGCTCCAGGGGATCAGGAAGTACAGCATCAGCACCAGCATGGTGTTGACGTAGGTGACGGCGTTGCCGCCGAAGCCCAACGCCGCGGCGATCCACAGCACCATGACGCCCACGATGACCTTGACCCGCAGTGCGCGCGTGGGGTGCACCGGATGCAGTGAGTCGCAGATCGTCACGAAGGTGAGCATGGCGCTGTACGCGTTCATGCCGCAGGTGGTGAACAGCGCGGCAATCGAGACTGCCGCCAGGATCGAGCCAAGATGCGGCCACACCACATCACCGGTCTGGTGCAGTGCCAGCAACCCGTCGGTGGCGCCCAGCCGGGTCGCAAGCCACGCACCGACGATGATCAGCCAGATTGCCGACAGCGCCGAGCCGGCGAACACGTTGGCAATGATCTTGACCCGCGGCGTGCGGGTCGGCAGATAGCGCGAGTAGTCCGATACGTACGGCGCGGCGGTGACATTGAAGCTGGCCGCCGAGGCCAGCTGGGTGACGAAGGCGGCCCACGTGAACGTCGAATGGCTCGGCGTGGTGCCGCCGGCCGCGCCGGCGAAAATCGCCAGGGTCAGCAGCGTAAACAACGGCAGACTGATCCAGAACATGATCTTGAAGACGCGATGCAGCCAGTCATAACCCCAGATCGCCAGCGCCGCCGCCAGCACCGACAACCCGACGGCGACCACCTCGCGATTGGCGCCCCAGAGCGCCGCGGTACCATCCGAGACCAGCACGGTGGACACCACGTTATAGCCCACGAGGCTGATCAGGGTTGCGATCAGCGGCACGATGACGCCGCGGTAACCGAACTGCGCCCGGGACTGGATCATCTGCGGCAGACCCATTTCCGCGCCCTGCGAGGCGTGGAATGCCTGCAGCGCGGTGCCGATCACGATGCCGAGAATCCCCGCCACCGCCGTGGCGCTCAGCGACAGGCCCAGGCTTGGGCCCACGAAGCCGATGGCGATGGCGAAGAAGTGAAAATTGCTCAAGAACCAAAACGGTCCTTGATCCGCGACCCGACCGTGTCGTTCGGCTTCGGGTACGAAATCGATGGAGTGGCTTTCAATGGCCATGTGCTTAAGGCTCCCCCGGTTCCTGGTAGCCCGCGCAGGGCACACTGATGGGCTGGATCGGCTGATCCAGGTTCACCGCCGTCAGCGAGCCGCCCCACACGCAGCCGGTGTCCAGACCGATCACGCCGTGGGCATTCACGTAGCCCAACGTGGACCAGTGGCCAAAGACGATGCGCGTGTCGCGACTGGCGCGACCGGGAACTTCAAACCAGGGCAGCAATCCCGCACCGGGCCGCGGCGGCCCCTTCGCCTTGAGCGCGACTCGGCCTGCGGCCGTGCACACCCTGAGCCTGGTCAACGTATTCACGATGAACCGCAGCCGCTCCGCGCCGCGCAGATCCTCGGCCCACAGGTCCGGCTTGTCGCCGTACATGTGCGCGAAGAAGTCCTCCGGGTCGGCCTGCAGCGCCGTGTGTACCTCCTGCGACAGGGCCACCGCCTGCGACGCGGTCCACTGCGGCACCAGACCTGCGTGCACCAGCAGTTCACCGTGCGGCGCGTGCTGGTAGGCGAGCGGGCGGCCCAGCAGCCACTGCAGCAGGGCGACCCGATCGGGCGCCCGCAGGATCTCGCTCAGCGTATCGCCGGGTTTGTCCTTGAGATCGGCGCCGTAGCCGCGCGCGAGCAGGTGCAGGTCATGATTGCCCAACACCACGACGGCGTTATCGCCTAAGGCGCGGATCAGCCGCAGACAATCCAGGGATTCGGGTCCCCGATTGACCAGGTCGCCGACGAACCACAGCTGGTCACGGTCCGCCGCAAACTTCAGTCGCGCGAGCAGCGCGCGCAGCTCGGTGGCACAGCCTTGGAGATCCCCGATGGCAAAGCGCGCCATGGGTACCGGGGGTTACTGCAGCACGCCGGGCATGGCAAGGCGAAACGGCGCGATGGGCGTATCGAACGCCTGGCCGTCATCCGCAATCATCTGGTAGCTGCCCTGCATGACACCGACGGGGGTTTCGATGATGGCCGCGCTGGAGTAGCGGAAGCCCTGTCCGGGTTTCAGATGCGGCTGTTCGCCGACGACACCGTCGCCGTGCACTTCCTGAACCTTGCCGTTCGCATCGGTGATCAGCCAGTGCCGCCGCACCAGTCGCGCAGCAAAGTCGCCATCATTGCGGATGGTGATGGTGTATGAGAATACGAACCGCGGCTCATCCGGGTCGGACTGTTCGGCCAGATAGCTGGTCTGAACGTCTACCGAGATCATCAGACCACCTGATCACCGATGACGCGGACCGCGAGCACATCGCACGGCGCCGCGTGCAACACGGTGTCTTCGGTGAGGTTCACAAAAATGGACAAGCCGTGACGCTCGCGGGCGCCCAGCAGAATCAGATCACAATTCATGGCCCGCGCCACGCGGACAATCTCGGCCTTGACGCTGCCGACTTCCACCCGCTGGTGGTCGGCGTCGACGCCGATATCGGCGCACAGTGCGACCAGGCGCTGGCGCGCGGCGTTGGCAAGCTCATTGAGCATCTGCACCGGCGCGGCCATCGTCTCGCCGACCGATTCAACCGGCATGTATTCAACCACATGCAGCACCGTCAGCTCGGCGCCCATCAGGGCGGCCAGGTCGCGCGCGCGTCTGCCGATCGTGATGCTGTCGGAGTTCAAGTCGACGGCAAGCAGGATTCTGCTGTAGATGGACATTACGGCACCTCCTGATCCACAAGCGGAAGGGTAACCGATCGCGCTGCAATCCGCAGCGCCAGGCGATTGAAGGCTTCCGGCGCGAGGGTCTCCGCGCGTGCTGAGGGATCCACGCCGCAGGCTTCGATGTCCGGCGCCTCGATCAGTGCGCGCAGGGCATTGCGCAGGGTCTTGCGCCGCTGGGAGAACGCGGCGGTCACGACCTGCGCAAACTGCGGTGCGACCGCGAAGGCCGGCTGCTCCCTGACCGTCAGGCGGGCGACGGCGGACCACACCCGCGGCGGTGGCTTGAAGGCGCCGGGGCCGATGTCGAACAGCTGCTCGACGCTGACCCAGGGGGCGAGCATCACGGTCAACCGGCCGTAGTCCGTGGTTCCGGGAGCGGCGGCCATGCGGGCCACCACTTCCCGCTGCAGCATCACGTGCAGATCGAGGATGGCCGGGGCGGCGGCAAGCAGCCTGAACAGCAGGGGAGTCGAGATGTTGTAGGGCAGGTTACCGATGACCCGCAGCCGGCCACCGCGCTGCCTGGCGAGTTGACCGAAATCAAAATCCAGCGCGTCGCACTCGTGCAGCGTGGCCGCGCGGCCCAAGGCCATGATCGGGCGCAGCGCGTACGCCAGATCCCGATCGATTTCCACGGCATCAAACGTCGCGTAGTCGGCCTCGAGCAGCAGGTGCGTCAGAGCGCCGCGGCCCGGGCCGATCTCCAGCAGATGATCCGCGGGTCCCGGATTGATGGCGCGCGCAATGCGGCTGATCACACCCGGGTCGTGCAGAAAATGTTGGCCGAAGCGCTTGCGGGCCCGGGTCACGCCGCGTGTGCCGCCATCGTGGTCGCCATGCGTACGGCGGCCGCGAGGCTCGCGACATCCGCGTGACCCGTTCCCGCCAGGTTCAGCGCGGTGCCGTGATCCACCGAGGTGCGAATGATCGGCAGCCCCAGGGTGATATTCACGGCCTCATCAAAGTGCGCATGCTTGATCACCGGCAGGCCCTGGTCGTGGTACATCGCAAGCACCGCGTCGTAGCCGGCCATCAATCGCGGCACGAAAATGGTGTCGGCGGGAAAGGGGCCGCTGACATCCAGGCCGCGTTCGCGCATGTGATTGACCGCCGGTATGATCACCTCCAGCTCTTCACGTCCCAGGTGGCCGCTTTCACCGGCGTGCGGGTTCAGGCCGCACACGGCAATGCGCGGCGTGGCCAGACCCCACCAGCGTTTCAGATCGGCGTTGAGGATGCGCAGCACGTCGTGGAGCAGCTCGGGGGTGATGGCCCGTGCGACGCTGGCCAGCGGCAGGTGAGTGGTCGCGAGCGCCACGCGCATGTGGCCGGAGGCCAGCATCATCACGGGTAGCGGTGCGCCGCTGCGCTGCGCCAGGTATTCGGTATGGCCGATGAAGGCAAATCCCGCCTCGATGATGGTGCTCTTCTGCACCGGCGCGGTGACCATGGCGGCGAACTCGCCGGCGAGACACCCCTGGGCGGCCCGATCGAGCATCGCGAGCACCGCCGCGGCGTTGCGGACATCGAGCTTGCCCGGTTCGGCCGGATGGGCCAGGGGCGTGTGCAGCACGGCGAGTGTGCCGGGGGTATGCGGGCTGGCGGGCTGACCGGGCTCGTAGTCCCAGAGGTTCAGTTTCAGGCTCAACTGCCGGGCGCGAGCGGCCAGCAGTTCCCGGTCACCCAGGCAGATCAACTCGCACGGCAGCGGCCCGCGCGCCAGCTGCAGACACAGATCCGGCCCGATGCCCGCGGGTTCTCCCGAAGTGACCGCGATCCGCGCCTGCGGCGCCATCACTCAGGACTTGAGGTCAACGTACGCTTCGTCGCGCAGGCGACGCAGCCACAGCTCGGTCTCCTCGTCGACGCGGCTGGCGCGGATCTGATCGGCGGCTTCCTTGCTCTGCAGTTCCTTGGTGTCGTCGTACTTGCGGCGGCCGAGTACCTGGACGATGTGCCAGCCATACTGGGTATGGAAGGGTTCCGAAATCTCATTCACCTTCGCATCGTTGACGACCTTGGCGAAATCCGGGACGAACTGGTCGGTCGTGGTCCAGCCCAGATCGCCGCCGTCGGCGGCCGATCCCACATCCTGCGAGCTGGTCTGCGCGAGGCCGGCAAAGTCTTCGCCGGCCAGGATGCGCTTGCGGATGTTCTCGAGCTTCTGTTTGACGGTGGCGTCATCCTGCAGCTCGTTGGTGCGCATCAGGATGTGGCGTACGTGCACCTGCTCGACCACGTCATTTTTCTGCGTGGTGCGCATTTCGTTGAGCCGCACGATGTGAAAGCCGGTGGGCGCGCGGATCGGCGCGCTGACTTCACCTGGCTTCAGGCCGAGCACGGTATCGGCGAGCACGGTCGGCAGTTCGGTACCCTTGCGCCAACCCAGCTCGCCGCCGTCCAGCGCCGTTTGCGCGTTGGAGTTGGCGATGGCGAGCCTCGCGAAATCCTCGCCGTTCTTCGCCCGCGCGTAGAGGTCATCGGCTTTCTTCTGCGCCGCTTCCAGCTGCGCCGTGCTGGCTTCCTGGGGCACGGCGATCAGGATGTGCGAAACATTGTATTCGGCGTTGGCCGACGGGTGCCGCGCCTGGCGGTCCAGGTAGGTCTGGATCTCCCGCGGGGTGACGGTAATGCGCTGCACGACATCGCGTTGCTGGAGCAGCCGCAGGGTCAGTTCGCGGCGCATGGAGTCGCGATAGGTGGCGTAGTCGATGCCCTGCGTCTGCAGGGCCTGCGGCAGCTGCTGCAGCGAAATGCCGTTGCGCTGTGCGACCTCGGTCATGGCGTTGTTCAAGGTCTCATCGGAGATCTTGAGGCCGGCATGGTCAGCATGCTGCATCTCGACTTCCTGCACGATCAGGTGCTCGACGATCTGCTGGCGCAGCACGCTGTCGGGCGGCATCTGCTGCGCCTGGGAACGCAGGCGGTCCTTGACCGCCGACAGCTGGTCATCGACTTCGGACTCCAGCACCACGCCGTCATTCACCACGGCGGCGACGCGGTCGAGCAATTGCCCATTGCCCTCGATTTCGCGGGTCTGGGCGGAGGCCTGCAGGGACACCGCCAGGGCGGCGAGCAGGGCGAGGGCAACCGAAAGTGTCGTAGCGCGTTTAAAATAATTCATGGTCTTCAGGGGCTTACAGAGGTGGGGGAGTATCCCCGAATGGCGTTACCAAGGAAAGTGCCCGCTGGAGATCCGACACTCGCCAGGCCGTTGAGTTCCAGCTGTAAGAATATACCCGTGTCCTGGCGTCCGGTGC
>Ga0302314_10014665_pt1 | contig 13393 bp, 11 predicted proteins | sample III_Palsa_N2_3_FD_200533 | JGI IMG/M metagenome (GOLD analysis project Ga0302314, IMG submission 200533) | Peat permafrost microbial communities from Stordalen Mire near Abisko, Sweden - III_Palsa_N2_3 | ecosystem: Environmental > Terrestrial > Soil > Palsa > Peat permafrost | place: Sweden...
ATCAATGGCTCCAAGTGCTTCATCACCAACGGCGAATACGCCAACTGGTACACGGTCTTCGCCAAGACCGACAAGGAGGCCGGTCACCGCGGCATCTCCTGTTTCGTCGTCCCGCGTGATGCCGGCGTCATCGTCGACAAGCACGAGGACAAGATGGGTCAGCGGGCCTCGAACACCGCGACGATCACCTTCCCCGAGGTCGAGATCCCGCTCAACCACCTCGTCGGCGAGGAGAACAAGGGCTTCAAGCTCTCGATGATGACGCTCGATCGCACGCGCCCCGGCGTCGCCGCGATGGCCACCGGCGTCTCGCGTGCCGCGTGGGAGATGGCGATGGACTACGCCAAGGAGCGCGTCCAGTTCGGCGTGCCGATCGCGATGCACCAGGCGATCCAGTTCATGCTCGCCGACATGGCGACCAAGGTTCACCTCAGCCGCCTGGCGACCTACAACGCCGCGGTGCTGCTCGACCAGGGCAAGCGCAACACGCTCGAGTCCTCGCACGCCAAGCGCTTCGCCGCCGACTCCGCGATGGAGGTCGCCACCGACGCCGTGCAGGTGTTCGGCGGCTACGGCTTCATCAAGGAGTACAAGGTCGAGAAGCTGATGCGCGACGCCAAGATCCTGCAGCTCTACGAGGGCACCGCGCAGATCCAGCGGCTGGTCATCGCGCGCGAAACCCTGCTGCCCAGGCAATAGGCCATTACGGGGCCGGCCCCTCGAGGGGCCGGCCCTTTTTATTGGCCGCTCAGCGCACCAGGCGCCCGCGCAGGCTGAGCGTCGTCGGCGTGCGGGTGATGCCGAGCGGGCTCCACGTCAGGCCGATCTCGCGCTGGTCGAGCTGCACGCTGCCCTCGACATCGAAGCCATCGGCGTCGGGAATCACGCGCAGGGGCACCTCCAGCGCCTGGCTCTTGCCGACGGCCTCGAGTGTTCCGGTGACGTTCAGCGTGTTGCCACGCAGCTCGACCGCCGAGGAGCTGAAGCGCAGCTGCGGGTGCTCGGAGACGGTGAAGAAGTCCTTCGAGCGCAGGTGCTTGTCGCGCTTACGGTTGCCGGTGTCGATGCTGTCGGTCTCGACGCTCAAGCTGACGGCCGGGTCGCGCTCGAGATTCAGCTCACCGGCGAAGCGCTCGAACTTGCCCTTCACGTGCATCAGGCCGTAGAAGTGGGGGACGCTGAACTCGAGTGTCGACTGCTCGGGCTCCAGGCGCCAGGTGCCGTCGTCCAATGACGCCGTTTGCTGTTCCGTTTCGGCCATGGGCCTCATCCTCCTAATCGTCTTATCATCTAAATCGTATAGCACTCTATACGATTGGGGATGGCCTACGCTGTGCGCATGGGGACCCCGGACGCGCCACCGCAAGTCGAGCTCGACGAGAGCCTCGTTGGGCACCCGATCCTGCTGCTGGTGATGCTCGGCCAGCACACGACGCAGGGCGTGCGCGCCGCGCTCAGCCGGCACGGCTTGAAGCCGCGCCAGGTGCAGATCCTTGGGTTCCTCGCGCAGCACGAGCAGGTCGGCCAGCGCGAGCTCGGGGACACGCTGGCGATCGATCACAGCATCCTCGTGACGATGCTGAACCCGCTCGAGAGCGAGGGTCTGATCGAGCGCCGGCGCAGCTACAGCGACAGACGCCGGCACGTCGTCACGCTCACGCCCGCTGGTGCCCGTCGCCATGCCGAGGCGCTGGCAAGTATCGACAGCGCCGAGCAGGAGCTGCTCGCGCGGCTGTCGCCCGCGGACCGTGATCGTCTGAGCGAGCTGCTCGCGGTGCTCGCCGCCGGGATTCAGGCTCAGTCCGGCAACGACGTCTGCGAAACGATCTAGCCCCCTGCAGCGCTAGCGGTCGGCGGGCTGCTTGACGATCAGCAGCGCGACGTCATCGCGCGGGCGCCGCGGCGCGGGGCCGAGGGTCGCGCCCTCGAGTTCGCTGAGCAGCTCCTGCGCCGTCTCGCTCCTGAGGCTGCCGAAGATCTCGACGAGGCCCTCCTCGGCGTCGACCAGCGGGTTGCGCTCGATCAGCCCGTCGGTATAGAACAGCAGCGCGTCGCCGGGCTCGAGCACGATCTCGACGACCGGGAAGCGCGGCTCGGCGAGCACGCCGAGCAGTGGACCGTGCGCGCGCGGGATCTGCACGGTGCCATCGGCGCGCAGCAGCATCGGCGGCGGGTGGCCGCCGACCGCGAGCGTCAGCTTCGTGCTGGCGCCGCGCCGCTCGACGCGAGCGTAGATCGCGGTGCAGTAGAGCCCATAGCCGCGCGCGATCAGCGCTTCGCTGACATTGACGAGCACCTGGCTCGGGTTCTCGTGCATACGCGCGTGGCTCCAGGCGCTGTTGCGCGCCAGTGCGGTGACCGCTGCCGCCTCGGCGCCATGGCCACAGACGTCGCCGACGACCAGGCCCCAGGAGCGCTCGTCGAGTGCGAACAGGTCGTAGAAGTCGCCGCCGACCTCGAGCGAGAAATCACCGGAGTGGAAGGAAGCGGCGGCCTCGAGGCCCGGGACCTCGGGCAGCATCGCCGGCAGCAGGCTCGTCTGTAACTCGCTCAGCTGCCGCTCGCGCATTGCCGTGTCGCGTGAGCGCTCGATCGCCACCGCGGCTGTGCGCGCGAGCAGCTCGACCACCTCCTTGGCCTCGGGCGACGGCGCAGTGGGCTCGCGGTGGTAGATCGCGAAGGTGCCGATCAGCTGGCCGCCGGAGGCGACAATCGGGGTCGACCAGCAGGCGCGCAGCCCGTGCTCGGCGGCAAGCCCGCGGAAGTCAGCCCACAACGGATCGGTTTCGATGTCGGTGACGATCACCGGCTCGCGGCGGTGGGCAGCGGTCCCGCAGGAGCCGACTCCCTCGCCGATCAGGATCCCGTCGATCGCCTCGCTGTAGGCGGCCGGCAGGCTCGGCGCGAAGCCGCCCTCGAGGTGCTGGCGATCGGGGCTGACAAGCAGGATCGAGGCGAGCGCCCCGCGCTGGGAGATGCCCTCGACGACCCGCACGAGCTCGGTCAGCATCGCCTCGAGCGGCTCGCCGCGGGCGATCATCGCCATCACGTCGCGCTGCCCGGCGATCAGCTTCTGGCTGATCACGCGCTGGCTGACATCCTCGAGCACCGCGACGCCGGCGATCGGCGTGCCCGCATCGTCGACGATCGGCGCGGCGCTGGCGATGATCGTGCGCCAGCGGCCGTCGTCGCTGCGGTAGGCGAGCTCCATCTCGCTGATCACCTCGCCGTCGCGGACGGCGCGCGTGAGCAGCCCCGGCCTGCCCAGCAGGGTCTCGTGGTCGGGGAGGTACATCCTCTCCCAGATGTGCTCGCGGATCTCCTGGGGCGCCATGTCCGGGCGCCCGAACATCGCACCCACCTGATCGTTTGCGAGCACGATCTCATCCGATGGCGCCTCGGCCACGAGCACGCCGACAGGAAGCTGGCGCAGCGTCTGCTCGAGCCGCTGCCGCTCGCCGCGCAGGGCATCGGAGGCCTGACGTCGGGTGAGCGAGAGCTCGAGATGGGCACGCACGCGAGCCAGCAGCTCGCGGCCCGAGAACGGCTTTGGCAGGTAGTCATCAGCGCCTGCGGCGAGCCCCTCGATCGATGCCTCCTCGCCCGCGCGGGCGGACAGCATCAATACCGGGAGCTCGCGGGTCTCCGGCATGCTGCGCAGCTCGCGCAGCAACCCGAAGCCGTCGAGCCGCGGCATCATCACGTCGGTCACGACCAAGTCCGGCGGCCGCTCGCGGATCGCCTCGAGCGCCTCGATCCCGTCGCCGACGGTCTCGACCTGCCAGTGCGGGGCGAGCAGCCGCGCGAGGTATTGGCGCAGGTCCGGGTTGTCATCGGCGATCAGCACTCGGCGCGCTGCGCGCTGCGCGCCGGTGGCCGCGGCGGCGACGGCCGGTGCCTGCTCGGTCTCCGGCAGCCAGCTCAGCGCCTCCTGCGCGAACAGCTCTGCGACGCCGGGGCTGAGCGTCGGAGCCTCGTCGCTGACGTGCTCTTCGGTCAGGTGCTCGCGGCCGGACGGAATCCGCACGATGAACTCAGAGCCCTCACCGACGACGCTGCGCAGCTCGATCTCGCCGTGGTGCAGATCGACGATCTCCCGCACCAGCGCCAGGCCGATACCGGCGCCCTCGTGGCTGCGGGCCTGCATCCCGCGGACGCGGTGGAAGCGCTCGAATATCTGCTGCTGCTCCTGCGCTGCGATGCCCGGTCCGGTGTCGGCCACCGACAGCACGAGCATCTCATCCTCGGCGCTGATGCGAACGTCGATCCTGCCAGTGGCGGTCACCTTGAACGCGTTGGAGACGAGGTTCAGCACCACTCGCTCCCAGAGGTCAGGATCGAGATAGACGCTGTCCGGCAGGTCCTCGCAGGTGATCTCGAGCGCCAGCCCGGCGCGCTCGCAGGCGTCGCGGAAGGTTCCGACGAGCTCGGCGGTCAGGGCGGCGGCGTCGACCGGAACGAACCGCGCCTGCAGCCTCCCCGCCTCGAGCTTCGAGAAGTCGAGCAGTGCGTTGACCAGTTTGAGCAGGCGCTGGCCGTTGCGGTGGACGAGCTCGACCTGTTCGGGCTCGAGCGTCGCCTCGGCCTGCAGCGCGTCGGCCAACGGCGCGAGCATCAGCGTCAGCGGTGTGCGGAACTCGTGGCTCACGTTGGAGAAGAATGCGGTCTTGGCGCGGTCGAGTTCCGCCAGCTGGTCGGCGCGCTCGCGCGCGGCCGCGTAGGTGCGGGCGTTGGTCACGCCGGCACCCAGGCGCTGTGCGATCGTGCCGATGAAGCCGCGATAGACGTCGTCGACAGGCCGGTGCTTGTTGACGCCCACGACCACGAACCCCACTGGCTTGGCGCCGGTGGCGCCGGGTAGCGGCACGACCACCGCCTGCTCCGGCGGTGTGTCCCAGGCGCCCGTCGGAACCCACGGGAAGCGACCCTGGAGGTCGTCGACCGTCACCCAATCGCTCCCGCCGGCGGCGAGCTCGCTTGCCGGCCAGACCTGTCGCCCGGCGCCGAGGTCGATCAGCTTCGGCGCCACCGGTTCACCGGGAGTCACCCCGGTCGTCGCGTTGAGCACGGCCGATCGGTCTCCGTCGAAGGTGTAGATGCAGAGGAAGGGCAGCGAGCGTGGATTGCCGGCAAGCTGCTTGGCGGAGGCCTCGAGGAACTCGTGCTCATCGACGGCCGCGGTGGAGACGCTGTTGAGGTCGCGCAGGGTCGCGATGCGCCGCTCGCCGATCACGCGCTCTGTCTCCTCGGTGACGACGCACAGCATGCCGGCGATCGCCCCGCTGTCGTCGTAGACGGGGCTGTAGGAGAAGGTGTGATAGCTCTCCTCCTCGTAGCCCGAGCGCTCCAGGAACAGCAGCAGGGATTGATCGAAGGTCGCCTCCCCGGTGCGCAGGACCTGCTCGATGCGCGGACCGATATCGGACCAGATCTCGGCCCAGACCTCGCTCGCCGGACGACCAAGCGCCCATGGATACTTGTCGCCGAGCGTCTCGCGGCGGTAGGCGTCGTTGCAGAAGAACGTCAGCTCCGGGCCCCACGCCATCCACATCGCGAAGCGCGATGACAGCACCACGCGCACCATCGTGCGCAGGCTGCTCGGCCATGAGCCGGGCGAGCCAAGCGGTGTCTGCGCCCAATCGACGGCGAGTAGATCCTCGCCCACCACCCCTGCGCCGCGGAGGGCATCCGTCAACTCCGTATCGCCTGTGATCCGTCGCAAGCTCCCCCCTTGGGGTCAAACGTGACAGATCTGGGGTGTCAGCGCAATCGCGGGCCGTTCTGGTACCAGAACGACCCGCAACCTCAGATGCTCAGACTTCGCTCTGGAAGCGACCGCCGGCGTAGATCACGCGTTCTGAACCGTCGCGCATCACCGCGGTCACGGTGCGGTCGGTGGTCGAGACGATGTCGTTGTGCACCGCGGCCGTGAGGTTGTAGCCGAGCTGCTCCCACTGCTCCTCGGTCACCGCCGTGGCGTCGCCGTCGTAGGTGTCGTTGAGGGACATGCCGACAGCCATGTGGGTGTTGCCGAACGGGCCGCCGACGTTCTCGTCGTACAGCGTGTTGGCCATGAACTGATCGATTCGCGAGAGCCGCGCGTCGGTCATCGAGAACTCGCCGAGCCGGTTGCCGCCCGGCGCGGCCACGATCTGCTCGATCAGCTCCGGAGTCTCATCGGCGGTCGCGCTCGTGACCAGGCCGTCCTTGAATTCCAGGCGTACGCCGCGAGCGATCATGCCGTGGCTGAAGAGCGGCTCTGAGAACTTCACATAGCCGTTGGTCCCGCGCCAGTCCGGGCTCGTGAAGATCTCGAAGCTCGGGATGTTGCGACCGCTACCACCGACCCAGCGGCGATGCTCACCGAGTGTGATCCAGAGGTCGATCTCGTCGGCCTCGAGGTGCAGCCGCTCGATCGGCAGCGAGTTCAGCCAGTCGCGGTAGCCATGGATCTGATCGAGCGTCTCGCGCCAGCGTGCGATCGGATCGGGCTCGTCGAGGAAGCACGCCCTGGTGATCTGCTCCCAGTACTGCTCGACCGTGAGCCCAGCCTCGGCAGCCATCGCGGCGGTGCCCCAAAGGCCGATCGTCCAGTGCATCAGGCCGGCCGCCTCCTTCTCCTGCTGCCACGCCATCATCGGCATGAAGGTGGCCTGGCGGCGCATCATCTTCTGCGGATCGACGCCCTTCATCGCCTCCGGGTAGTCGGTGCCGTCGATGTAGACCATGTGGTCGATCTCATCGAGCAGGCCGCGGCGGTACTTGGCGGGGAAGTTGTCGAGCTGGGCGTCGCTTGCCAGCTCGTAAAAATCCCGCTCGAGGTTGAAGCGCTCGTCCTGCGCCATCTCCAACTGCTGGATGACATTGCCCCCAGAGCGCCATACCGCCCTGCAGACCTCGGCGAACAGCGGCCTGGTCTCCTCGGATGCAACCACCAGCACCGTGTCGCCGGGCTTGATCCCCGCACCGTCACCGAGAGCGAAATCCACCAGCAGGCGGGCATAGCGCTCGATCACTTCCTGACTTGGCTCGTAACTCATGAGGGCAGCCTACGCGACGTCGTCGAGCTGGAACTGCCCGTCGGCGTAGATCACCCGCTCCGAGCCATCGCTCAGCACCGCCGTCACCGTGCGATCGGCGGTCGAGACGATGTCGGTGTGGATCGCGGACTCGTTGAATCCCAGCCGCTCCCAGTCCTCCGGGGCCAGCGACGCCGGGTCACCGACGTAGGTGTCCTGGTAGGCGTTGCCGAGCGCCAGATGGGTGTTGCCGTATGGGCCGCCGACGTTCTCGTCGTAGAGCGTGTCGGCCATGAAGCGATCGATCGGCGACAGGCGGGAGTCGGTCAGTGAGAACTCTCCGACCTTGTCGGCGTTCTCGGTTGTGATCATCTCGTGCAGCAGTGGCTCGTTCTCAGCCGCCATCGCCTTGGCCACGCGCCCGCCCCTGAACTCGAGCTCGACACCGGTGATCAGCGAGCCGAACGCGTAGAGCGGCTCGCTGAAGCGGATCCAACCCTCGGTGCCACGCCAGTCAGGCGAGGTGAACAGCTCGAAGCTCGGCATGTTCGCGCCGACGCCGTCCTGCCAGCGACGCTGATCACCGAGCCCGATCCAGAGATCGGCGTCGGGCCCGTCGACGTGCACCCGCTCGATCGGCAGGGAGTTGAGCCGCTCGCGTGTGTCCCCAATCGTGCTGCGGACCTGACGCCAGCGGGTGACCGGGTCCTCCTGATCGAGGAAGCAGGCCCTGATGATCTGCTCCCAATACTGCTCGACCGACATCTCGGCCTCGGCCGCCATCCCCGGTGTCCCGTAGGAGGCGACGGTCCAGCTGTACTCGCCGCGGTTCTCCTTCTCCTGCTCCCAATCGCGCACGGGCTTGCGGGCCAGCTCGTGGGCCATCTGCCTGGACGGATCGATGCCATCCAAGGAGCGCGGGATCGACGGCGAATAGAGCACCAGGTCGTGATCGACCTGCTCGACGAGACCGCGCGCGTGGGCCTCCGGAAGGAAGCTGATCTGCTCGTCGCTGGCCATCTCGAAAAACGAGCGACGCACGTCATCGGCCTCGTCCTCGGACGGCCGGTAGGCGTGGATCACATGGCCGCCGGCGCGCCAGACGGCCTTACACGACTCCACATACAGCGGTTTGCAGGCATCGGTTCCATTGATCTGCACGACATCCCCGGGCTGGATTCCGTTCCCGTGGCCGAGGGCAAACTCCACCAGCAGTTGTGCGTAGCGCTCCAGCACCACGCGTTCAGGCACATACCCCATACGGGGAGAATAAGCTGGCCGCTAGACGGTGTGCCAGGCGTTACCGCTGGACGGTCGCTCGCCGCCGATCGCGCGGACTTGACAGGCAGCCATTTGGCTGCCTAAGATACGCAGCCAGATGGCTGCCAATTCCAACATCGACGAGACCTTCAAGGCGCTGGCGGATCCGAGCCGGCGGCTGCTGCTCGACAGCCTGAGGGAGCGCAACGGCCAGACCCTGCGCGAACTCTGCGCGGGACTGGAGATGGCTCGCCAGTCGGTCAGCAAGCACCTCGCAGTCTTGGAGGAGGCCAATCTGGTCAGCACCGTCCGTCGCGGCCGCGAGAAGCATCACTACCTCAACGCCTCGCCCATCAATCAGATCGCCGAGCGCTGGATCACGCCTTACGAGCAGGCTCGCGTGCACGCCCTGGCTGATCTCAAGAGAGCGCTGGAGGAGACCCCCGTGGATAAGCCCTCGTTCGTCTACACCACCTACATCCACACAACGCCGGAGCGTCTCTGGCAGGCACTGACTGAGCCGGCCTTCACCGAGCGCTACTGGTCGACGACGTTCGACTCCGACTGGAAGCCAGGCTCTGCGATGACCTGGCACACACGCGGCCTGACGATCGCCGACCCCGAGCAGGTCGTGCTCGAGAGCGATCCCTACCGCCGGCTCTCCTACACGTGGCAGACGGCCACCGCCGAGTGGGCCGCCGCGCTCCGTCTCACCGACGACGTCCGCGACCGGCTCGCCGCCGAACCGCGTTCACGGGTGACCTTCGAGATCGAGCCACTCGAAGAGCAGGTCAAGCTGACCGTGACCCACGAGGACCTCGAGCCGGACGGCCTGCTGCGCACGCTCGTCAGTTCGGGCTGGCCACGCGTGCTCTCCAACCTCAAGACGCTGCTCGAGACCGGCGACGCGCTGCCCGACATCCAGCTGAACACGCCGACCAAGCTCGGGATGACCCAATGACGGGACCGGCGATGCTCCCCAGCTCCGCGATGCTCCCGAGCCTCGCGATGTGGGTGGCGATGATGACGGCGATGATGCTGCCGAGTGCGGTGCCCGCGATCACGCGGCGCGCCCGCAGCCGTGACGGGGCGCTCGCGGCGCCACGGTTCGCCGGCTCCTATCTCGGGATCTGGGCACTGGCGGGCTGCGCCCTGTGGCTGCTGTATCGGCCGCCCGCTCACGTGACCGCCGGCGCGCTGGTGGTCGCCGCCGGCCTCTACGAACTGACGCCGCTCAAGCGCATCTGCCGCCAGCGTTGCCGGGAGCGCGTGCGCTCGGGCCTGCGCTTCGGCGTGTACTGCCTGGGTTCGAGCATCGGCCTGATGCTGGTGCTGGTGGCGGTCGACGCGATGAGCGTCGCGCTGATGGTGGCGACGGCGTGCGTCGTGCTCGTCCAGAAGCTGCTCCCGCCGCATCCCGCTGTCGACGTGCCACTGGCACTGGCGATCGTCGCCCTTGGCGTCGTGCTCGCCGCAAACTGAACAACCCCGTAAGGAGAAACGCATGGACGTCCACACCACAGCCACTCGGGCGCAATGGCTCAAGGCCCGTCTCGAGCTGCTCGAGGCCGAGAAGGAACTGACCCGTCGCAGCGACGAGGTTGCTCGCCAGCGCCAGTCGCTGCCCTGGGTCCCTGTCGAGAAGCAATATCGCTTTGAGACGCCCGACGGCTCCGTGTCGCTGGCCGAATTGTTCGGCGGCCGCTCGCAGCTGCTGGTCTACCACTTCATGTTCGGGCCGGACTACTCCGGCGGGTGCCCGTCGTGTTCGGCGATCGCGGATGGCTTCAACGGCTCCGCCGTCCATCTCGAGCAGCACGATGTCGCGATCGTGGCGGTGTCGCGTGCCCCGCTGGCCACGCTCGAGTCCTACAAGCAGCGAATGGGCTGGACCTTCCCCTGGGCCTCATCGGAGGGCAGCGACTTCAACTACGACTTCAGCACCTCGTTCACGGAGGAGGAGCAGGCCTCCGGAAGCGTCGACTACAACTACCGGCCAAACGACACGACCTGGGTCAGGACCGCCGGCCGTACCGGCCATCCCGAGATGTGCGGTGTTGACGCCGCGACGTACATACGCGAGATGCCGGGCATGAGCGCATTCGTGCTCGAGGACGGGATCGTCCACCACACGTATTCGACCTTCGCACGCGGTCTCGACGGACTGTGGGGTATGTACCAGTGGCTCGACCGGGCGCCTAAGGGGCGCAACGAAAGCAGTGGCACCTGGTGGCGCCGCCGCGACGAGTACGAAGCGGCGGCCTGAGCCGGTCGCTGTGGCGGTACTCCCGGCCAGCGGGCCGGTGCCCCAACCACATGTGGCGGGGCTTCCGGCCAGCGGGCCGGAAGCCCCGGGGTCAGCCAAAGACCTTTATTCCGTGGAGGAGAACTCCCAGATCGCGACGCCGAGCAGCGCCAGCCCGAGTAGCAGCACGACCAACGCCTCGAGCAGCGCCGGCATCCGCCAGCCCCAAAAGGTCATGCCCGGATCGAGCACGTGGCGGGCGGCAGGCGAGATGTTGAGCTTGCCGAATACGAGCCGCCGCATCGGGTCGACGGCGTAGGCCATCGGGTCGAGGCGGTTGAGCACGGTCAGCCAGGTCGGCAGGCCCGAGGACGGGAACAACGCGCCGGAGATGAAGTACATCGGCATCACGATCATCTGCATGACGCCCATGAACGACTGCATCTGCTTGATGCGGATCGCGACGCTCAGTCCGAAGGCGGTGATCGCGAACGCGAGCAGCAGTTGCAGACCGAGCACGCCGAAGATCAGGCCGGGGTCGTAGGGAACGTGGACCAGTCCGGCGATCGCGAGCACGATGATGCCCTGGAAGGCTGCGACCGTCGCGCCACCCATGCACTTGCCGATCACGATCGAGCTGCGCCTGACAGGGGCGACCATCATCTCGCGCAGGAAGCCGAACTCTCGGTCCCAGACGATCGAGGCCGCCGAGAACATCGCCGTGAACATCACGGTCATGCAGAGGATGCCGGGGTAGATGAAGGTCTTCAGGTCGACGCCGTGCGTGCCGGCACTGGCCAGCTGCTGCAGGCCGCCGCCGAGCACGAACAGGAACAGGAATGGCTGCACCAGCGAGGTGACGATCCGCATGCGGTCGTTCTTGAAACGGATCAGCTCGCGGCGCCAGACGATCTTGATCGCGCGCAGCTCCGAAACGAAGGTGCGCTTCGGGACGTGGACGCGGACAACTTCGATCTCCTCGATCGGTGGGTCGGTTAGGGCGGTCATCGGCGGCTACCTCCTCCCATCATCTGCATCATCACGCGGTTGCGGAGCTTGGACGGATCCTCCTCGGCGTCACGGATCGTCGAGCCGGTGAAGGACATGAAGACGTCATCGAGCGTCGGGCGCGAGACACTCACGCCGAGGATCGGGAGGTGTTGGGGGTGGGTGGCGGGATCCCATTCGGCGAAGAGGCGCGGGACGAACTGCTCACCGCCCTCGACCCCGAAGGTCACGTTGCCCTCCGAGACCTTCGCCTCGATCTCGAAGTGCCGCTTGAGTGCGGCGATCGCGGCGTCGTTGTCATTGGTCTCGATCGTCACGCGATCGGCGCCGACGCCCGCCTTGAGTGTCTGCGGCGTGTCGAGCGCGACGATCTCGCCCTTGTCCATGATCGCGATCCGGTCACACCACTCGGCCTCGTCCATGTAGTGCGTGGTCATGAAGATCGTGATCTCCTCACGCTCCTGCAGCTCGCGGATGTAGGCCCAGATCGAGCGTCGGGTCTGCGGGTCGAGGCCGATCGTCGGCTCATCGAGGAACAGCACGCGCGGCGAGTGCATCAGGCCGCGCGCGATCTCCAGGCGGCGGCGCATGCCGCCCGAGAACATCATCACCTGCCCGTCCTTGCGGTCGAGCAGGCCGACCATCCTCAGCACCTGTTCCATGCGCGGTTTGACGAGCTCGCCGGGGACGCCGTAGAGCTCGGCGTGAAGCTTGAGGTTCTGCTCGGCGGTCAGGTAGCCGTCGAGCGTCGGGTCCTGGAATACCAGGCCGATGTTGCGGCGAACGTCGTCGCGCTCCTTGACGACGTCGTGACCGGCGACGCGGGCCTCGCCGGAGGTCGGCTTCAGCAGCGTGCAGAGCATGTTGATGGTCGTGCTCTTGCCCGCGCCGTTGGGGCCGAGGAAGCCAAAGACTTCCGCGGCCCCAACCTCGAAACTGACGCCCTTGACGGCCTCGAAGTCGCCGAATTGCTTCCTCAGGCTGTTGACGCTGATCGCAGGTCCGGCTGTATCTCCCATGGCAGTGAGCTTACGCGTCACTCGTCACCTGCAAGCAGGCGGTAGAGCTTCTTGCGGGTCTCCTCGAGGATCTTCAGTGCCTCCTCGACCTGCTCCTGCGTTCCGTCCTGGGCGACGTGCATGACCGCGCGCATGACGCCGCCGATGCCGTGCCGGAAACGGGCGCGGGGGTTGCCCTCCTCGTCCTCGGCCGGCTCCCACGGAGCCTTCTGCTCGCCACGCTCGGTCAGGTGCTCACGGCCGGCATCGGTCAGCTCAAATGAGCGACCGGACTCGCCCTCGGTCGAGACGCTGCGGATCAGCCCCTCGTCCTCGAGCTGCTGCAGGGCCGGGTAGACCGACCCGGGGCTCGGACGCCAGCGACCATCGCTGCGCTCCTCGAGTCCCTGCATCAGCTGGTAGCCGTTGAGTGGGTGATCGACTGCGAGCAACATCAACAGTGCCAGGCGTACATCACCACGACGGCGCCTACGCGGCCCGCCATGCCCACCTGGTCCAAACGGTGGTCCACCGAATCCGGGGCCACCAAAACGTCCGCGCGGTCCTGGACCGAAGTCCCCGCGCTCGAAGAAGAATCTTTCGTTCTTCATGGATTTCCTTTCTGTGTGTATCAAGACACGTCAAAGATATATCGGTATCGATCGTTTGTCAAGGGGTGGGCGGTGGCGTGGGGCGCTGTGGGAGGTGCCGGCGTGGGGTGAGGTGCGGCATGCAGCGGGCCAAACGCACCGCCGACGGTGCCTTTGGCCGTCTGAAGCCGCGGCGCTCCGGATCGGGGAAGGGTTTGCGTCCGTAGGGGACGCAAACCCTTCCCGCATCGGGTGCACGGGTGCCGATGGCGA
>Ga0302314_10014666_pt1 | contig 13393 bp, 9 predicted proteins | sample III_Palsa_N2_3_FD_200533 | JGI IMG/M metagenome (GOLD analysis project Ga0302314, IMG submission 200533) | Peat permafrost microbial communities from Stordalen Mire near Abisko, Sweden - III_Palsa_N2_3 | ecosystem: Environmental > Terrestrial > Soil > Palsa > Peat permafrost | place: Sweden...
AGGGAGTTGGCCTTGGCGAGGATGACGTTAAGCTGATCGATGGTGCCCTGGCTGGACTTGATGACGTCGGTGATGTTCGGCGTCTCCATGGTGGTGAGCTCGTCGCCGGATTTAAGCTGCGGGCCGCTGGCGAACTGGCTGTTGATGTCCACCACGGTATCGCCCAGCACGCCGATGGTGGAGAGCGATGCCTTGGAATCAGTATGCAGGCTCTGTTTCACGCGGCGGTCGCTGATCTTCATCGTCACTTCCACCGGGGTAAGCCGGCGGTCCGGCGAACTGACCACGCGGATGGCGGTGACGGTGCCCACGGTGACGCCTTCGAGCGAGACCGGCGCGCCGACTTCAAGGCCGGCTGCATTTTCAAAGTAGGAACGGACCTTGATCTTGGAAGTAAATAGGCCGCCCACGGAGCCGGTCATGAGAAAGACAAGAGCAATCAGCGCCAGCCCCGCCGTGGAGACCAGCAGGCCGACCTTCAGTTGGGACCAACGAACTTCCTTCTGGCTGGGCAATGGCTTTCCTTTATGAAGTACGAACAGCTATGGGGTCCATGTGCAGCTCTTTGGCTTGTCGCAAGAATACCACTGCGCGCTCAGGACTTTACAGTATTGGATGCACTGAAATGGGGAATGGTTTGGGCGGGGCTCACTTTGATTCCAGAAGCACCGTGGCCAGCGCCAGTTCGCGGCTGTGGGTGATGGAAAGTGAAGCGGCCACGACGCCCATTTTGGCGGCCCGTGCGGCGGCCCGTCCGGTGAAATGGACGGTGGGGCGCTCGCCGGGCTCCCGGCGGACCTCGATCTCCAGCCAGCCCACGCCGCGGGCGATTCCGGTGCCCAGCGCTTTGGCGGCGGCCTCTTTTGCGGCAAAACGGCCGGCATAGCTCTCGGCGGCGTTCTTTTTGCGTTCGCAGTAGGCGATCTCGCCGGGGGTAAAGACGCGCTCCAGAAAACGCGGCCCGAAGCGCGCAATGCTCTGGCGAATGCGGGCTATTTCGATGAGGTCGGTACCGGTTCCGGCGAGCATGGCTACAGGATACCGCTTTGGCGATGGCTATATCGCAAGGCTAGGCCTCAATCAGGCCGTATTTGCGCTGCCAGTGCTGCTTGAGCAGGTTGCGGACCATCACCCGCTCGGGCGCCGTGAGCTGCGGCTCGATGAGTTCGATGAAGTCCGCGGCCTGCTGCTTGGCGAGCTCCAGCATTTTGCGGTCGCGCAGCAGGTTGGCGACGCGGAATTCGGGCAGGCCGGTCTGGCGGGTGCCGAAGAACTCGCCCGGACCGCGCTGCGCGAGGTCGAGCTCGGCGAGTTCGAAGCCGTTCTGCGTGCGGACCATGGCGTTCAGGCGCTCGTCGGCCTGCGGGGAGATCTTTCCACCGGTCATCAGAACGCAGTAGGACTTTGCCGCGCCGCGGCCCACGCGTCCGCGAAGCTGGTGCATCTGCGCGAGGCCGAAGCGTTCTGCGTGCTCGATCACCATGATGGAGGCGTTGGGCACATCCACGCCGACCTCGATCACGGTGGTGGCGATGAGCACGTCAGTCTCGCCGCGCTGGAAGCGGCGCATGGCGACCTCTTTATCCTCGGGGGAAAGTCTTCCGTGCAGGATGCCGAGGCGCAGGCCTTTTAATGCGCCATCGCGCAGCTCATCGTGCATCTGCGTTGCGGATTTGAGCACCGGTTTCGGCAGAGGAATCTTTTGCTGCTTTGATTTTTTCTTCGGAGTCTCGTCTGGCGGCGGTTCGTCGATGGGCGCATCTACGGGGAAATCCAGCTCCGGCTGATCATCCTTCGCGCCTTCGATCACGGGATAGACGATGTACGCCTGATGGCCCATCGCCACCTGCTTGCGCACAAAGCCCCAGACCTCTTCCGCCTTCTCATCGCTGGTTCTGCGCGTGATGATGGGCGTTCGGCCCGGCGGCAGCTCGTCGATGATGCTGAGGTCGAGGTCGCCGTAGAGCGTGAGCGCGAGGGTGCGCGGAATGGGTGTGGCCGTCATGACGAGCGTGTCGGGATCGATTGCGCCGGGTTTTTTCATCAACGCGAAACGCTGCTGCACGCCGAAGCGGTGCTGCTCATCGACGATGACGAGGCCGAGGTTGCTGAACTCGGTCTTCTCCTGGAAGAGCGCGTGGGTGCCGATGATGAGGTTCGTCTCGCCGCGCATGATCTTGCCGCGGTTGGCGCGCTTGATATCGTCGTCCAGCGAGCCGGTGAGCAGTGTGATGGTGTAGCGCTTGCTGGATTTTTCCAGCATCTTGCGCGCGGCGAGATAGTGCTGCGTGGCGAGGATCTCCGTCGGCGCCATCAGCGCGGCCTGGTAGCCGTTCTCAATCGCGATCAGTGCGGATTGCAGCGCGACGATGGTCTTGCCGCTGCCGACATCGCCCTGCAGCAGGCGGCGCATGGGATGCGGACGGCGCATCTCCGTAGCGATCTCGCCCAGCACGCGTTTCTGCGCGGCGGTGGGATGGAAGGGAAGTATCTGCTTGATGGCATTGCGCACCGCTTCGCCGGTGGCAAAGGCGATGCCTTCGCGCTCGCGCATTCTTCTGCGCTTCAGTTCGAGGCCAAGCTCAAGATAGAAGAGCTCTTCAAAGATGAGGCGGCGATGCGCGGGCGTCGCTGCCGATTGCAAATCGCCGATGGGCGTTCCGGCAGGCGGAAAGTGTACGGCGCGCAGAGCCTCCAGCCGCGAAGGCAGCTCCAACTCCGCGAGCAGCTGCGCGGGCAGCGTCTCCGGCACGTCGGCAGCTTTTAATTCCTCCAGCAATCCCCACAAAACGAGGCGCAGAGAGCGCGAGGTGAACTTCTTGCCCCACGCATTGGTGCCGCCGATCGATTCGTAGACCGGCACGATGCGCCCGACCTCGAGCATGTTTTCGGCATCGCCGTCGGCGGGCAGGATCTCAAACTGCGGCTGGATCATCTTCATGCCGCCGTTGATCGATCCGGCGCGGCTGCGCGATAGCTCGACCTTGCCGTAGAGCGCGACCATCTGCCCCACGTGGAACTTATCCTTCAGATACGTTCCGTGGAACCACGAGCACTTGATGCTCTGCAATCCCTGGCCGACGGTGAGTTCGAAGATGGGCATAGCGCGCGTGCGCAGCAGGATGCTGCCGCGGACTTCGCCGATGACGGAAGCCATCGTCCCAGCCTGCAGCTCCGAGAGCGGCTGCGGATTCAGGCGGTCTTCATAGCGGAAGGGCAGGTGGTAGAGAATGTCTTCCACGGTGTGAATGCCGCGCGTAGCAAGCTGCGCCGCCAGCCGTGGTCCGATGCCCTTGATGAACTCCACGCTGGTGTTCAGATCAAGCGGGCCGGGGCGATTAGGAATCGGACGAGGCGGCGCTATCCGCTGTGCCGTACCCTCTGCGTCGCTCTTTCTCGGTGCCATCAGAGCGATGCTACCAGCGCAGATGCTGTGCATACAGGACTGGTATCCTAACGATGATGGCAATCGTGGAGCTCGATAACGTTTCAAAGGCCTATGACCAGAAGATCGCCGTGGAGCGGCTGAGCTTCCGCATTGAGCCGGGCACCATGTTCGGCCTGCTCGGGCCGAACGGGTCGGGCAAGACCTCCAGCATCCGCATGATGATCGGCATTACACGGCCCGATTCGGGCAGCGTGAGCCTCTTCGGCAAGCCATTCGATCGCGAGAGCCTGAAGCGCGTGGGCTATCTGCCGGAAGAGCGCGGACTCTACAAGAAGATGCACGTGCTGGAGCAGCTCAGCTTCTTCGGCCAGCTGCACGGGCTGGATGCGAAGACGGCGGAAAAACGCTCGCTGGCATGGTGCGAGCGCATGCAGATCACAGAGGCGATACCCAAGCGGGCGGAAGAGCTATCCAAAGGCATGCAGCAGAAGATACAGTTCATCGCCGCGCTGCTGCATGAGCCCGAGCTGATCATTATGGACGAGCCCTTCAGCGGGCTGGACCCGGTGAACGCGCAGCTGCTGATGGACACGCTGATCGAGCTGCGCAAAGAGGGCCGCGCGATCCTCTTCAGCACGCATCGCATGGACCAGGTGGAGAAGATGTGCGACGCCATCTGCGTGATCAGCGGCGGCAAGCAGATTCTTGCCGGCAGCATGCGCGAGGTGAAGTCGCGCTATCCCAACAACCGCGTGGTGATCGATTTTGAGGGAAGCGACGCGTTTCTGCAGCACGCGAGCATCGCCTCCGCCAAGAACTACGGCGGCCACGCCGAGATCACCCTCAAAGACGGCGATGACGCGCAGGCTCTGCTGGCGGCGGCGCTGCAGTCGGCAAAGATTCGCCGGTTTGAAGTGACGGAGCCGACGCTGGAAGAGATATTCATCGAAACCGTCGGCAGCGATATGGCGAGCAATAACGCGAATGCGGGGGGCGGAATCAGTGCGTAATATCCTCCTCATTGCCAAGCGCGAGTACATGGAGCGCATCCGCGCCAAGAGCTTCATCGTGATGACCGTGCTGATCCCGGCGCTGATGGGCGGCGGCATCTTCGCCAGCGTCTACTTTGGCGACAAGCCCGACCAGAGCATCACCATCGTCTCGCCGGATACGCAGCTCGTGTTGCAGTTCAAAGACCAGATGGCTGCGATGGACCCCACGCTGACGGTTAGCGCCATCTCGCCGCCGCCGGCGGATATACGCGAGATCCTGACGCGCAGCGTGAAGGATAAGGACAGTGAAGGCTTTCTCTGGGTAGACGCCGCTGCGCCCGAGCAGGCCGTCTTCTACGGCAAGCCGAGCGCGAAGCATGTGACGGAAGCGGAGACTGCGCTGGCGAAGCTGGCTGCGCAGAGCAATCTGCGTACGCCGGTGGTGGTGCATGTCGAAGGCGTTGTCCCCAAGCCCGGCAAGCAGCACATGAACAACTCAGACTCCGCCAAGGCCATCGCGTTCGTGCTCTTCTTCCTGATGTACTTTGCGGTGATGCAGTACGGCATGAACGTGGCGCGTTCGATCACGGAAGAGAAGACCTCGCGCGTGTTTGAAGTGATGCTGGCCACGATCACGCCGGAAGAGATGATGGCGGGCAAGATCCTCGGCGTCGGCGGCGTTGGGCTCACGCAGGTCTTCATCTGGATTGGCGCGGCCGCCGTGCTGATTGAAACGCCGCTGGTCTATATGGTGACGGGGATCAGCGTGGCGGTGGCGCTCAGTGTGGGCCAGATGCTCTTCTTTCTGCTGATGTTCACGCTGGGCTTCATGCTCTACTCCAGCATCTCGGCGATCCTCGGCTCCATCGTGAACTCCGAGCAGGAGCTGCAGCAACTCACCATGGTGCTGGCGCTGCCGCTCTCGGTCTGCTTTTTCCTGTCGAGCTCGGTCATCAGCAATCCCGACGGGCATCTGGCGACGGTGATCTCCATGGTTCCGTTGTGGACGCCACTCATCATGTTCATGCGCGTCGCCGTGGGGCATCCGCCGGCGTGGCAGATCTGGGTCTCGGTCGCGGAACTCGTGCTCGCCATCTACGCCATGATGTGGATCGCCTCGCGTGTCTACCGCGTCGGCATCCTGATGTATGGCAAGCGCCCAAGCTTCGCCGAGATCCTGCGCTGGATGCGGTACAGCTAAGCTTTTCCCCGATATGCGGCAGCATTCTTTAGAATGACTGCGTGGCCCCAGAATACAAATTCTCGCAGCGTGTGGCGCTGGCAATCATTCCGCGCGTCACTGCGTTTGTGGTGCGCGCGCTGACGGCAACGTTGCGCTGCGAAGAGATATGCGAACCCGGCGCATTGCCCGGTATGCAGTATCCGCCGCCCATACTCTACGCCTTCTGGCATCGCGCGCTGCTGGCGAGCGCGGGCCACTTCCGCAAGCACGGCATCGCCATCCTGATAAGCCGCAGCTTTGACGGCGAACTGATCGCGCGCACGGTGGAACGGCTCGGCTTTATTGCGATACGTGGCTCCAGCTCGCGCGGCGGCGCAGGCGGTCTGCGTGCCATGCAGCAGGCGTATGCCGAGGGCCGCCGCGTCGCCATCACGGCGGATGGCCCGCGCGGACCGAAGTTTGTCGCCAAGCCCGGAGCGGTGCAGCTGGCGCAGCTTACGGGCAGTTCGGTCGGTGCGTTCTACGTGTTGCCGCAGCGCGCGTGGACGCTGAAGTCCTGGGACAGTTTTATGATTCCGAAGCCGTTCTCGCGCGTGGTGATCGCGTATACGAGCCGCGTTGCATTCACGAGCGATGAAGGGTCGATGCAGGCAGGTGTGCAGGCGGCGCTCGACCGCAGCGTTGCCATGGCCGAGCAGCACTGGAGTGCAGGCAAGTGAGCGAGCGGGTTGCCGATTTTGATTTTCATCTGCCGGAGGAACTGATCGCGCAGCAGCCTCCGCAGGAGCGCGACGCAGGGCGCATGCTGGTGCTGGAGCGGGCGGCCGGCGCAATCGAAGACAAGAGATTTCGCGATCTGCCGGCGATGCTCGTCTCCGGCGATTTGCTGGTGCTGAATGACAGCCGCGTGATTCCGGCGCGATTGTTCGCCACACGCGCGGGCGCATCTTCGCAGAAGCAGGAGCCCACCGGAAAGATCGAAGTTCTACTGACGCAGCAACTGGCCCCGCACGAGTGGAGCGCGCTGGTGCGCCCGGGGAAGAAGGTGCAGCTCGGCGAGCGGCTATTTTTCTCTGACGAAGCAGGGAAGCCGCTGCTGGAAGCCGAAGTAACCGAGCGCGGCGACTTCGGTGAACGTACTCTGCGCTTTGCGCCGAACGAAAACTTCTTCGCCGCGCTGGAGCGAATCGGCCACATGCCGCTGCCGCCGTATATGCATCGCGAAGACACATTGGAAGATCGCGAGCGCTACCAGACCGTCTTCGCCAATGCGCGGGGCAGCGCCGCCGCGCCCACCGCCGGTCTGCACTTCACGCCGCAGGTACTCGACGCCATCCGCGCGCGCGGCGTGGAGATTGCAACCGTAACGCTGCATGTCGGCCTGGGAACCTTCCAGCCAGTGCGCGTTGACACGCTCGACGAGATTGCGCTGCACAGCGAGCACTACACGCTTCCAGCAGCCACGGCCGATGCCGTCAACAGAGCAAAGCGAGAAGGCCGCCGCATCATCGCAGCAGGCACAACGACCGTCCGCACGCTGGAGCACTGCGCTTTATCCGGAGAAGAATTAGCGGCACACAGAGGCGAGACCAGCATCTTCATCCGCCCCGGCCACAATTTCCGCATCGTGAACGCCCTGCTGACGAACTTTCACCTGCCGCAGTCCACACTGCTGATGCTGGTGTGCGCGTTTGCCGGGCGCGAGCCGGTGCTGGCGGCCTATGCTCACGCCGTGCAGGAGCGCTACCGCTTCTTCTCCTACGGCGACTGCATGTTCATCCGCTAAATCCGGGGTATTTGCGGCCCCATTCTCCACCGCAGCGATGTTGGTAGACTTACGGCCATGCCTGTAGGCCCTCCCAATCCGCAAAAGCCGGCAATTTATTTATTAGATTCGATGGCCTTCATATTCCGCGCCTATCACGCCATGCAGCGGCAGCGGCCCATGTCCACGCGCACCGGTGTGCCGACGGCGGCGACGTACGTCTTCGTGAATATGATCAACAAGCTGCGCCGCGACTTTGCGCCGGAGTACCTTGCCGCCGTCTACGATCTGAGCGGCCCCGTCTTCCGCGATGCGCAGGCGGCCGCGATGAAGACCATCCGCAAGTTCAACATCAAGACGCAGCAGTTTGACGAAGTGGACTACGCCGGCTACAAGGCCAACCGCGCCGAGATGCCCGCCGACCTGGTGCAACAGCTGCCGTTCATCCGCCGCGCGCTGGAGGCGTTTCGCATCCCCATCCTCTCGTACGAAGGCTTCGAGGCCGACGACGTCATCGGCACCCTGAGCCGCAAGGCCGCCGATGAAGGCCACCGCGTCTTCGTCGTCTCCAGCGATAAGGACATGATGCAGCTCGTCAACGACAGCGTGGTCATCCTGAATCCGACGAAGGACAACCTCATTCTGGACCGCGAAGGCGTGCAGCGTGTGCTGGGCGTAACTCCGGAGCAGGTGATCGACGTGATGGCGCTGCGCGGCGACCCGGTGGACAATATTCCCGGCGCGCCCGGCATCGGCGATAAAGGTTCGGTCGAACTGATTCAGGCCTACGGTTCGGTAGAGAACGCGCTCGACCACGCCGACGAGATCAAGGGCAAGCGGCAGCGCGAATCGCTGCAGCAGAATCGCGACACCATTCTGCTCAGCAAGGAGCTGGTGACGATCCATACCAGCGTGCCGGTGGAGTTTGACCTGCACGGCATGCGCACGCAGGAGATCGACGCCGAAGCCTGCCGCGAACTCTTCAGCGAGCTGGAATTCACCACCATGTTGAAGGATCTTGCGCCGCCGGTCGTGAATACGGCACCGGTAAGCTACAACACCAAACCGACGGCTGAGGACATCGCCGCGCTGATTGCGAAGGCACGAATCGGCGGTCTGGCAGTGGCGATTTCGCTGGATGGGCAGGCGTTGGCGGAAGAAGTTTCGGAGGCCGAAACCGCTGAAGCCGCAGAACCCGCGCCGCCGGAGAACGGCAATCTCTTTGCCGCGCCGGAACTGCCGGTGCAGGCACCCGTCGTGCGCGAAGCGGCTACGTTAGTGATGGGCTTCGCTGCGGAGACGGACCATGCGCTCGCTGTCGATCTGAATCTGCCGCTGGCGCAACCGTTGCGTGCGGCGCTGGAAGATAAAACCATCTACAAGGCTGTGCACGATGTGAAGGCGGTGCTGCGCGTGATGGAGCAGGCAGGCATTGTGTTCACCGGCGTGCGCGATGATGTGATGCTCTACTCGTATCTCGTGAATCCGACGCACGGCAGCCACAAACTGCCGGATGTGGTGGCGCGATTTACGAATCGGGCCTTATCTGAAAAGAGTGCGAACTGTCTGCCGGAAGCTGCGAGCGCGATCTACCGGCTGGCGGAAAAGCTGCGGCCGGAGATTGCGGCGGAGGGAACAACCAGCGTCTACGAGACGATGGATCTGCCGCTCGTTGCCGTGCTGTTGCGCATGGAGCAGGCGGGCGTGCGCATAGACCGGGAGGTTTTAAGCGCGATGTCCACGCGGCTCGGCGTGGACATGGATTCGCTCGGCGAGAAGATCTTCGAGCTGAGCAGCCACCGCTTCAACATCAACTCACCCAAGCAACTGGGCGACGTGCTCTTCAACAAAATGATGCTGCCCAAGCCGATGCGCAGCGGCAAGGGCAAGGTGATCTCGACGGCGGTGGACGTTCTGGAGGAACTCTCCGAGCACCACGAAGTGCCGCGGCTGGTGCTGGAGTATCGCCAGTTTGCGAAGCTGAAGTCGAATTATCTGGACCAGCTGCCGAAACTGACCGATGCCGACGACCGCGTGCACACGACGTTCAACCAGGTGGGTACGGCGACGGGCAGGCTTTCGTCTACGAATCCGAATCTGCAGAATGTGCCGGTGCGCACCGTGCTTGGGCGTGAGATTCGCGCGGCGTTCATCCCTGCGCCGGGCAATGTGCTCATGTCGGCGGATTATTCGCAGATCGAGCTGCGACTGATGGCGCACTTCTCGCAGGACCCGCTGCTGATGAAGGCGTATCGCGAGGAGATCGATATCCATACGCTCACGGCGAGCGAGGTCTTTGGCGTTGCGCCGGAGACGATGGATAAAGAGACGCGTAACAAGGCGAAGGCGGTGAACTTCGGCATTGTTTACGGCATTTCACCGTTCGGCCTCGCAGTGCAGCTCGGCATTGAGCAGCGCGAGGCGAAGGTTTACATCGAGCGCTACTTTGAGCGCTACGCCGGCGTGCAGAGGTTCATTGAAGAGATATTGGAGCAGACGCGCAAGGAGCAGTTGGTGCGGACACTCTTTGGCCGCGTGCGGCCTATCCCGGACATTCTCTCCAGCAACGCCAACCTCCGCGGATTCGCCGAGCGCACGGCGGTGAATACGCCGCTGCAGGGAACTGCGGCGGACCTGATCAAGCTCGCAATGATCAAGATCGACGCGGCGTTGCGGAAGAAGAAGTTCAAGACGCGGATGACGCTGCAGGTTCATGATGAACTGCTCTTTGACGCGACACCCGATGAGGTCGCCGATGTGAAGGCGCTGGTGAAGCAGGAGATGGAGAACGTCGTCGAGCTGAGCGTGCCGATCGTGGCCGATGTGGGCGTGGGGCCGAACTGGCGGGACGCCAAGTAGGTGGCTACGGCTGCACATCACGACCTTCTTCTGCTGATGGCGGCGCTGGCTGCCATCACTTCTATCCTGTTGCTGATACTTTTTGCGCGATGGCATGCGGCGCTGTGCCTTCTGGCCGCGTCCGCGCTGCTCGGCGCGCTGACCCGTATGCAACCGGCGGCGATCGCGGCGGCGATGGGCACTGGGGCGTGGGGGATTCTGACGCGCGTGGCCCTGCTGGTGTTCATCGGCTCCATGATCGGCTCGCTGATGGCGGAGTCTGGTGCCGCGATCAGCATCTGCGAATGGATGCTGCGGATCTTCGGCAGGCGGCACATTGTGTGGGCCATGATGCTCTTCGGCCTGATCGTCGGGCTCTCCGTGTTCTTTGAGGTGGGCTTCGTTCTGCTGGTGCCGGTTGCGATCGTGCTGGCCGAACGCACGCATCTGCGGCCCATCTACGTGGGGCTGCCGCTGCTGGCCGGACTCTCCATCGCGCATGCACTCGTTCCGCCGCATCCGGCGGTGCTGCTGGCCGTGGTGGAGTATCACGCGGAGATCGGCCGCACGATGCTCTTCGGTCTGCTGATCGGCCTGCCGGCGGCGGCGCTGGCCGGTCCGCTGTGGGCAGAGTTTCTGTACCGCAAGCGGCGCGATGCGACGGAGCACGTGCACATGGTTGGCGCGGAGGCGCATCCTGCATTGCTGCCGCCGGTGGCGCTCTCGTTCAGCCTGCTGCTGCTTCCGGTGGCGCTGATCGCGGCGGCAACCTTTGGCGGCAAGCTGCTGGCGGCGGGTGCGGCGAAGAGCGTGCTGATGTTCGTGGGCAATGCGAACATCGCTCTGCTGCTGACGCTCACGCTGAGCCTGCTCACGCTCGCGGGAAGCTCTGCCGCGAAGTGGACGGAGTTTGGCGGTGTGATGCGCGCTGCGCTGCGGCCCGCGGCGACGATCGTGCTTCTGCTCTCGGCTGCTGGAGCATTCGGCGGCGTGCTGCGGGCAAGCGGCGCGTCCGCGGCCACGGTGCGCATCGCGCTGCACGCGCACATTCCGCTGCTGGTGCTGGCGTGGCTGATCGCAATGATGGTGCGGACGGCGACGGGCTCGGCCACGGTGGCGATGGCCTCGACCGCGGGGATCCTTGCGCCATCGGCGATGTCATTTCCTCATCCGGAGCTGCTGGCGCTCGCGACCGGCGCCGGCTCCATCTTCTTCTCCTACGTCAACGACCCCGGCTTCTGGCTGGTGAAGGAGTACTTCTACCTCGACATGAAGGAGACGATCGTCTCGTGGTCGCTGTGCGAGGCGATTCTTTCAGTGAGCGCGCTGGGGTTGGTGCTGGTTGCGGCGGGGTGTTTGCGGTAGTGTTGAATTGGAGGGACGCGAGATGAAAATCGTGACGTGGAACTGCTGTTGGGATTTAGGAAGCGAACGGGAAAGAGATAGTAAGAAAGCTGCGTTGCTTAACCTGGATTTTGATATTGCGGTTGTACCCGAAGCTAGTAGGCCTGACATAGAGTCCTTTGCGAGCGATGGTTTTTCAACGCAATGGATTGGTGAGGATGAAAGGCATGGATTGGGTATGCTCGCGAAGAAGCCAATGGATCTGACGAATGTGCAAAAGTGTGGGACTCTGATGGCGACTGTTGATGTAGAGAGAAATCGGGAGCGAGTATTTACGCTTGTTGCAGTGTGGCCTGTAGCCAAGGGATATGCGGGGTATACGAAGGAGATACTCAATTCGTTTAAGAACGCAGTAGTATGGCCCGATGACCAAAAAGTAATAGTGGCTGGCGATTTCAACAGTAATGCCCAATGGAATAGCAAATGCCCAAAGGACTACAAGCACTCTTCCATAGTCGAGTTCTTGGAAAAGAAGAATTTATTGAGCGCATACCATGCCAAACATAACAATGGTCGTCATGGGGACGAGACCGCTCATACTTATCATCATCTCTGGAATGCTGAGGATGGATTTCATCTCGATTACATTTTTGTACCCAAAGATTGGATGGAACGCGCGAGCGTGCATCTGGGCATACACCAAGACTGGCTGAAACATAGTGATCACTGCCCACTATCCGTGGAAATTAACTAAACTCCCAGCTCCGCCCGTATCGCATCTGCAATCGCATTCGCATGCCGCTTCATGGCTTCTTCGCTTTCGGCTTCGATCATGACGCGGGCGAGGGCTTCGGTGCCGGAGTAGCGGATGACGACGCGGCCGGAGTCGGCTAGTTCTTTTTCGGCGGCGCGGATGGTGGCGGCGATGGTGGGGATGCTCTCCAGCGGCTTCTTCTCGCGGACTTTTACGTTGACGATGACCTGCGGGAAGACCTTGAGATCGCGCTTGAGTTCGGCGAGGGATTTGCCGCTGCGGTGGATGAGGTCGAGCAGCAGCAGCGCGGTGAGCAGGCCATCTCCCGTCGTCGCGAGGGCGGGGAAGAGGATGTGGCCGCTCTGTTCGCCGCCGAGTGCGGCCTGCGATTTGCGCATCTCCTCCAGCACATATTTATCGCCGACGGGCGCGCGCACCATGCGGATGCCGCTGCGCTTCAATGCGGCTTCGAGACCCATGTTCGACATCGTCGTCGTCACCACCACATCGCCCGCAAGCAGACCGCGTGCCTGCAGATCGCGCGCGGCGAGCAGAACCACGGCGTCGCCGTTGACGACGTTGCCTTCATGATCGGCGAAGAGCGCGCGGTCGGCGTCGCCGTCGAAGGTGATGCCGAGGTCGGCTTTATGCTTCACCACTTCCGCGGCGACCACCGCAGGATGCAGTGCGCCGCAGTGTTCGTTGATATTGCGGCCGTCGGGTGAGGCGTGGGTGATGAGGACGGTGCCCTTAAGTTCGGCGAAGAGCTGTGGCGCGACGGAGGATGCTGCGCCGTTGGCGCAATCGACGACGATCTTCCTGCCGTCGAGCGAGAGATTCGGCACGGCGGCGAGCAGGAAGCGGACATACTCGGCGCGGTCGGCTTCGTTTACAGCGGGCGCGGCGAGGGTGCCGAGGCCGGGCGCCTGCGCGGTCTCGAGGTGCTTGAATATCTCGTCTTCGATGGCGAGTTCGACGGCGTCGGCGAGCTTGTAGCCGTCTGGGCCGAAGATCTTGATGCCGTTATCTTCCCAGGGATTGTGCGAGGCGGAGATGACGATGCCGGCGCTGAAGCCGTGCTTCGCGGTGAGGAAGGCGATGGCGGGCGTGGTGATGACGCCTGCGCTTT
>Ga0302314_10014667_pt1 | contig 13392 bp, 14 predicted proteins | sample III_Palsa_N2_3_FD_200533 | JGI IMG/M metagenome (GOLD analysis project Ga0302314, IMG submission 200533) | Peat permafrost microbial communities from Stordalen Mire near Abisko, Sweden - III_Palsa_N2_3 | ecosystem: Environmental > Terrestrial > Soil > Palsa > Peat permafrost | place: Sweden...
CGGCCGCGTTCGACGCGGTCCCGAACCGGTCGATCTTGAGCAGTACCGCGTCCGAAGACACGCTCGCGTCGGTGGCCTGATCAACGAATATCGCCTGGTCGCATGACTCGGAGGAGGTTTTCGGCATACACAAGGCGGCCGGGCAATCGGGAACTGGAGTCGTCCGGCAACCTCGCGGTGGACGAGGGCAACGACAGACGACTGCAAACGACAAACGACAGACGACCGCAACAGCGCGGGCCAGCGGCACCAGCGGATGCGTACCGCTGGCCTACATCATTCTGGCACCATCGGACCCTCGCCGGACGGGTCGACGAACCCCTCCTCCAGCCAGGTGTGACGGCCGCTGAGCACGTCTTGCGCCAGGGCATACGTGCCACTGTCGGTGTTGTGCCACAGGCTGTGGAACAGCCTCTCCACGCGCTGCTCGCTCTGCTCGCAGAACGCGTCCGCCAGCTCCTGGGTAGCCGCCGCCTGCTCCGGCTGCTCGGCTGCCCTGGTACGGGCGTAGACCACCGCCGCGCAGATGGCGAACAGTTCCGAGCCGATGTCCACGATCCGCCCGAGGAACGCCCCGTGCTCCTCCGTCTTCCCTCGCCATCTGGCCATGCAGTAGAAGGTGGAGCGGGCCAGCTTGCGGCTGGCGCGCTCGGCGTAGCGTAGGTGCTTGGCAAGCGGCCCGAACTCCTGGTAAGAGGTCGGGTTTTGTCCCGCGCCCACGGCCAGTTTCGGGTACCACTGCCCGTAGAACTGTGCCGCCCGCCCCAGTACCTTCGCCTTGTCCGCCAGTGGTACGTCCTCGATGAGATCGCCGGCCACGCTTAGGTGCTGGTCCACCGCTTCTCGGGCGATCGCCAGGTGCATGATTTCGGAGGAGCCCTCGATGATGCGGTTGGCACGGCAGTCGCGCAGGGTCTGCTCAACCGGAACGCCGCGGACCCCGCGCGCTTTCAGCGATGCGGCCGTCTCATAGCCCCGCCCGCCACACACCTGCATCAGGTCGTCGGCCACCAGCCAGGCCATCTCGGTACCGTACAGCTTCGCCAGCCCTGCCTCGATGCGCACGTCGTTGCGCTTCTCGTCGGCCAGCCGGCTGGTCACGTCAAGCATGGCTTCCAGCCCGAACGCGGTGGCGGCGATGAACCCGATCCGTTGCGCCACCTCGTCGTGCTGGCCGATCGGCTTTCCCCACTGGACGCGCGCGCTAGCGAACTCCCTGGCCACCTTGGTGGCCCACTTTGCCACCCCGGTACTCTGCGCCGCCATGGCCATCCGCCCGGTGTTGAGCGTGCTCAGCGCTACCCTCAGCCCGAGCCCTTCGCGGCCGATGACGTTTTCTTTGGGTACGAACACATCTGTGAAGCGGGTGAGCGAGTTCTCAATGCCGTGCACGCCCATGAACTCGTTGCGCGCCTCGGTGACGACCCCCCCGGATTCCCGTGGCACGATGAACGCGGTGATCCCGCCCTTGTGGCCCTCGCCGCGTGGCACCTTCGCCACCACGACCATGACGTCGGCCACGGTGCCGTTGGTCGTCCACAGCTTGCGGCCGTTGATGCGGTACCCGGAGCCGTCCTCGGCTGGCACGGCGGTACTCGCCACCTTCGCCGGGTCAGACCCGACGCCGGGCTCGGTGAGCGCGAACGCAGACAGGTGTGTGCACACCCTGGGCAGCCAGTATTCCTTCTGCTCATCGGAACCGTGGTTCAGCAGCGGCTGCGCCAAGCCGATCGACTGGTGCGCGGACATCATGATGGCCAGACTTGCGTGCCAGATACCCAAGATAATCATCGCCCGGTCGTAGTACACCTGCGACAGGCCCAGACCGCCGTAGCGCTCCGGTATTTTCATGCCCAGAGCGCCGATCTTCTTGAGGCCGTCGATCACCTCGTCCGGTATCCGGCTGTTCCGCTCGATGACCTGCGGATCGACGTTTTCCTGCAGGAAGTCACGCAAGGTGGCGAGAAACTTCTCGCCCTTGGCGATCGCGTCGTCGGGCAGCCTGGGCTGGGGGTAGATGAGGTCGAGGCGTATGTCGCCGAGGAACAGGCCCTTGCCGAAGCTGGGCAGTGTCCAGTCCTTCTCACGCGCGGCCTCGGCTACAGCACGAGCCTCCTGGGCGCCAGTGTTGTTTGCCATGTGCGTTTCTCCTCACGGGACGGGCCTGGGCGGCGATTGCGGCGTGCAACTTGCCAGTCTGTGGTTACGCCATCTACTCTCGCATGCTCGCATAGGCTCGATGAGATCCGAGGCCGCCGGATTGACCCGGCTGACCAGCGAAACGCCCGCGTGCCGCTATTTCAGCAGATGGCGGGCCACGATCACGCGCTGGATCTGGCTGGTGCCTCGCCGATCTGGGTGATCTTGGCGTCCCGCATCATCCGCTCTACCATTCGATATTGAAGATGATCTTTGACCTCTTGCATGCAGGCAAGCGTATGTCCTCCTGACGCCCAGGTTCCTGGCACGGAAGTCGATCTGTCCGTCCTCCGCGACCGGTTTGCGTGAGCCCGAGTTGCCCGGCGTAATACAACCCTCGGCGACCCGATGTCACTATCGCGGCCCGTACCTGAGTCGTAACGCAATGGCAGATCGATGCTGAATCGAAAATCGGTCGGTTAGTGGGCAGGCGGCAGCACCCGGCGGAGCTCTTGCGGAGCCGGGTCCTGGTGCTGTGGTTACCGGGAGGTTGTGTCAGGGCACCTCGACCGGCGCCATCTCCAGCATTCCCGCGGCGAAGCAGAGGTGTCCCGGCTGCTGGGCGGGCCTGGGCCTCGACGAGTTCATGAATGCCTGCGTGCAGCCGGGCGACGCTGCCGCCTACCGGATCGCCGTCACCAGGCTCGATCAGGAAAGCGCGGAAGTGCTGAGCGAGATGGCCGAGGCGGCGCTGGTCGCAACCGTGGAGGGCCAGCGCTTCAAGGCGGCCGTCGACGACCACTGGCGCTACTCGCGCGCGGCGACCGTCGCGTCCGGCAGCATCGAGATGCAGCGCATTCTGCTGGCCCGCTCGCTCATGGCAGCGTCATGAGAACAGAGCTCAGTGAGTCGGCGCTGGAGTACGGCCAGGTGGTGCGGCAGGCGCTGCAGTCAGCCGGGGGCGATGCCCTGGCGCAGGCGGCCAACGCTGATCCAGTTCGTCGCGCGGAGATCGCGACCGTGCTCGGCGGCCTGGGGACCTGGGAACTTGATCCCCGCTCCGGGCCGGATGAGCTGGAGGCGGCCGCCGCGGCGTGCCGCGGCGCCGGCTGGTGGGCAGCGCCCTACCCGATAGCCGAGCGGCTGTCCCGGCCGGCTGGCCTCAGCGTCGACGCGCTCGTGGTGGTATCCGAAACCCGGCCGGCTGCCGCCGCGGCCTGCCTGGAGCTGCGGCTGGGCACCGTCGGCCTGGACGGCAGGCGCTCCCTGGCCACCGCCAAGCCGTCGGCCGGGCCTGTGGGCCTGGCCACCCTGGTCACCGACCTCGACCTGATCCCGGTCGACCACGCCGGCGGCGGTGACGCTCCGCTGTACCTGGTCCTGGGCTGCTGGACGCTGCTCGGCATGCTGGACCGGGCGATGGCCCTCACCCGCAAGTACGTGCTCTGGCGCGAACAATTCGGCCGCGCGCTGGCGTCCTTCCAGGGCGTGCAGTTCCAGCTGACCGACGCGGAGGTGGAACGGGCGGGCGCCGAGGAGCTAGCCAAATACGCGCTGTGGAGCGTCCAGACCAGGCGCGTGGACGTGCTGGCGGATGCACTGGCGCTGCGGCTGGCCACGCTTGAGGCGGCCGACGTGGTGTTCAGGGTGACGCACCAGCTGCATGGGGCCATCGGCTTTTGCGACGAGACCACGCTGTCCTGGCTATCCCGGCATAGCCAGCCGCTGCGCCGGTTGCCGTTCGGGCTGTCGGCCACCCGCGACCTTCTGACCCAGCGGCTCGGCCGGCACGGCCGGGCCGAGCTATTCAACGGAGTCGGGCCATCATGACATACAACCTGCCGGACGAACTGCGCGTCGCGGCCGATGGCCCGGTCCGCATCGTCACCATCAACCGGCCAGAGCACCGCAACGCCGTCAACGCCGCGCTGCACCGGGCCCTGGCTCAGGTCTGGCGGCAGCTTTCCGCCGACACCGGCGCCCAGGCGGTGATACTCACCGGCGCAGGCCGCACCTTCTGCGCCGGCGGCGACTTCGAGTTGATCTCGTCGTTCGCGACCGACCCGGCCGCCCGCTACGAGAGCCTGCGCGAGGGGGCCGAGATCATCGAGGAGATGCTCAGGTTCCCGCTGCCGGTGGTAGCCGCTGTCAACGGCGCAGCCGTCGGCCTGGGCTGCAGCATTGCCCTGCTGTGCGACATCGTGCTGGTGTCGTCACAAGCACATTTCGCCGATCCGCACGTCTCGGTGGGCCTGGTGGCCGGTGACGGGGGAGCAGCCTTCTGGCCGCTTCTCACGCCGATCATGCGCACGCGGGAGTACCTGCTGACCGGCGAGCGTATCCCGGCCGCGACCGCCGTCGAGCTCGGCCTGGCCAGCCGCACGACCGAGCCCGATGACCTGATGCCCGAGGCGCGCCGGCTGGCGGAGCGGCTGGCCGCACAGCCTGGACCGGCGATCCGGGGGACGAAGCAGATCCTCAGCATGCACCTGGGCCGGGCGCTGGCGGGCGCGGTGCAGGCCGGGTTCGCCGCGGAGGAGATCAGCATGCTGAGCGCGGAGCACCAGCAGCGGATATCAGCGCTGGCGGACCAGGAAGAACTGCGGAGGCGGCGTGGCTGACCTTGACCGGTTCCGCGCTGGTGTACGCGAATGGTGCGCCGCGCATGTGCCCGCCGACTGGCGACAGGCGCAGACCGGTGCCACCCAGGAGGAGTTCGTCAGCTTCCAGAAGGCCTGGTTTCAGGAACTGCGCAGCGAGGGCTACGCAGTCCCGCACTGGCCCAGGGAATGGGGCGGCGGGCTCTCCAGCGCCGAGCAGGTCATCCTTTACCAAGAACTCGCCGCCCACGATGCGCCTCGCCTGGTGCTGGCCTTCGTGGCCATTCACCATGCCGCTGCCACGCTGCTGGCGGCCGGGACGCCTGATCAGCGCCGTCGCCACCTGCCGGCGATTCTCGACGGCGAGATCTGGTGCCAGGGTTTCTCCGAGCCGGAAGCCGGATCGGACCTGGCGAGCCTGCGTACGACCGCGCGACGGGCGGGGGACCGTTACGTGGTCAACGGCCAGAAGCTCTGGTCAACCTGGGCGCTGTCAGCCGACTGGTGCCTGCTGCTGGCTCGCACCGACCCGGAGGCGCCCAAGCGCCGGGGCATCTCCTATTTCCTGATGGACATGCGGACGCCGGGGATACAGCTGCGTCCCATCCGCCAGGCCACCGGCGAATGGCATTTCTGCGAGATGTTCCTGGACGATGTCGAGATTCCGGCCACGCAGCTGGTGGGCGCGGAGAACGCCGGCTGGCAGGTTGCCCAGGCGACACTGAGCACCGAGCGCGGCATGACAATGCTCGAGCTGGCCGAGCGGCTCGGCCACGCCGGCCTGTCCCGGCTGCTGGATACCTGCCGACGGGCCAGCCCGGACGGCACGCCGCTGGCCGCTGACCGGCTGATGGCCGACCGCCTGGCCGTGTTCGAGACCGAGGTGTCGGGCCTGCGGGCGCTGTGCCGCCGTGTGGTGGAGCGGCACGAACTCGGTCAGGCCGGGCCGGCCGACGCCTCGATTGTCAAGCTCTACTACAGCGAGCTGCTGCAACGTATGACCGACTTCGGTACCCAGACGGCCGGCCTGCAGGCGCACACGGAGCTGGAGAAGCCCGCGTCCGGCAGCTACGAGTCCGGCGCCTGGGCGCTGGACTTCATCGGCTCCTGGGAATGGACCATCCCGGGCGGCACCAGCGAGATTCAGCGCACCATCATCGGTGAGCGCGGCCTCGGGCTGCCCAGGGAACCGGCGGTGAACTCATGAGTGCAGAGCTGGCGGAGGCACGCGAGGAGCTGCGCGCGGTGGCCAGGGCGCTGCTGGCCAAATCCGGACCGCAGCCCGATTGGCAGCTGCTGGCCGGCTCGGGCTGGCCAGGCTTGGAGGTCGCCCCCGGCCTCGGCGGCGGCGGCGCCACCCTGGCCGAGGTGGCGGTCATCGCCGAGGAACTGGGCCGGGCCCTGGCGGTGAGCCCGTTCCTGGGCACGGCGGTGCTCGGCGTCGGCACGCTGGCGGCCCTGCGGCCGACGGCCGGGCGGGACGAGCTGCTAAGCGACGTCGCCGCAGGCCGGCGGCGGGTGAGCGTGGCCATGGCCACCGGCGACGACGCGGTGACTGGCGACGCCGCCCCCTTCCGCGTGGAGCACGCGGGCGGCCGCCTGGTGCTGCACGGCCAGGCCGAATTCGTGCCCGATGCCGTCGGCGCGGACAGGATCCTGGTGATGGCCCGCGAGCCCAGCGGGGTGCCCGTGGTCGTAGTGCTCGAGTCAGCGCGGCTCCGGATCGAGCCGCAGCCGGTGCTGGACAGCACCCGGCACCTGGCCGTGATCACAGCCGACCGCATCGAGGCCGACGAGGCGGCGCTATGGCAGCTGGCGGGAGATCCGGGCGCCGCAGCCGAGGCGCTGGCTGACCGCGCCTCCCTGGCCGTCGCCTGCGATAGCCTTGGCGTGAGCCAGGCCATGCTGGCGGCCACGGTCAGCTACGTCGGCCAGCGTTACCAGTTCGGCCGCCCGATCGGCTCGTTCCAGGCCGTCAAGCACGCATGCGCTGACATGCTGGTGCAGATCTCGGTGGCCAGGGAGCTGGTGCACGAGGCCGCCGCTGCCGTTGCCGAGGGCACCCTCGGCGCAGCGGCCGCCGTGTCCATGGCCAAGTCCTACGCCTGCATGGCTGCCGTGGAGGTGGCAGGCAAGGCGATGCAGCTGCACGGCGGCATGGGCTACACCTGGGAATCCGGTATCCATGCGTCCCTGAAGCGGGCAGCCCTCAACCGCTCGCTGTTCGGGTCCCCGGTCGCCCACCGTCAGCGACTGGCGCGGCGCTATGGCTAAGAGGTGACCTGATGGAAATCCACGCAATCCTGGCCCGCGAGCTGGCCCGCCATGGCGGCGGCACCATGTTCGGGGTCACCGGCGAGGCCAACGTGTTCATGGCTGACCGCTTCGTCCGTACGGAACGGGGCCGTTACGTGGCGGCCGCTAGTGAAATGGGAGCAGTCGTGATGGCGAAGGGCTACGCTGCCGTGTCCGGCCGCCTGGGCATCGCCACCGTGACGCACGGCCCGGGCCTCACTAACGCGATGACCGCCCTTGTAGACGGCGTGCGCGAGGGAACGCCGCTGGTGCTGGTGGCCGGCGACACCGCCATCGTGGACAGCGGCAACATCCAGAATATCGACCAGCGCCAGGTCGTGCTCGCCGCCGGGGCCGGTTTCGAGCAGCTTCGCTCGCCTGCGACTGTCAGCCAGGACACCGCGGTCGCGTGCCGCCGCGCCCTGGCCGAGCGCCGGCCGGTGGTGCTAAACGTCCCGGCCGATTTCATGTTCAGCGAATGCGACTGCGATGACCAGCTCACGGCGGCCGCGCCCGCGCCCGCCCCTGGTCCGGCGGCCGCTGCCGTGGACGAGGCAGTCGGCGTCATCGCCAGCGCGCGTCGCCCGATTCCGCTCGCCGGACGCGGCGGCATCGCACCCGAGGCCCGCGCTGCCCTGCTGGCCCTCGCCGAACGGGCCGGGGCGCCGGTGGCGACGACGCTGAAGGCAAGGATCTGTTCCGCGGCGAGGAGTTCGACCTCGGCATCTTCGGCACCCTCTCCCATCCGGTCGCTGCCGAGGTCATCGCGCAGAGCGACTGCATCATAGCCTTCGGGGCGAGCCTGAACGGCTGGACCACCGCGCGCGGCGCCTACCTCGACGGCAAGCGGGTGGTGCAGTGTGACCTGGACGCGCGGCAGCTGAACTCGCGGGCCCGCATTGACGTCGGCATCGCCGGCGATGCCGCTGCGGTGGCCGACGCGATCAGGCACCGGCTGGACGAGGTAGATCTGCCGCCGGCGGGCTTTCGGTCCAGCCGCCTGCGCGACCAGCTGGCCGGGCTCGCCGCGGTCGGCGGTCGCGCCAGGCGCGCGGATGGCCCGCCGGGTCTCGGCGAGTCTCTCGACGCACTGGACGCAGCCGCGCCGCGCGACCGGATCCTGGTGCTCGACTCCGGCCGGTTCGTCTTCGCGGCCTTCAGCCGTCTGCATGTCGAGCATCCGGCATGGTTCGTGCCGACCGTCGGGTTCGGTGCGATCGGCCTGGGCATGGGCCACGCGGTCGGGGCAGCCTGCGCGGGGTCCGGCCGCCCGGTGCTACTGGTCGCCGGTGACGGCGGCTTCATGCTCGGCGGGCTCGCCGAGTTCAATACCGCCGTGCGGTACGGGCTCGATGTCATCGTGGCGATCTGCAACGACGGCAGCTACGGCGCCGAGGAGGCGTTCATGCGGGAACGGAGCGCGGACCCGGCCATCGCCAGATTCCGGTGGCCCGGCTTCGCGGACGTGGCCGCCTCGCTCGGCGGCCATGGCGTGACCGTATCGACCGCCGGTGACCTGCAGGATCTGGCCACCATCATCGCCGGGCGGACCGGCCCGCTACTGCTGGACATCCGGCTTGACCCGGACACCATCAACGGCTTCGAGCATTAGCGCTGATTTTCGCGCCCGGTAGTTTCCCCCTGGCGGACCGGATGGCTTCCCGCGAGGAATCAGCGTGTGTCCTGGTGTGCAGGGTTCCCCATGGGGGTGCTCGTACTGGTGGGCCCAGGTTTCTGGGGTGCGTAGCGCTGACTTAGTGAAAATCGGCGTTAGCCCGATGTTCCGTGCGCTCAGCGCATCAGGAGGTGGTTTTCCAGCGATCATGACCTGACCAGAAGCTCATCATCGCCTGCCGGTGAAAGTCCGGCCGAGTAAGGTCATGGAAGCGGTGAGGATCCTGGAAGGCAGCCGCGGGGGACTGTACGGCGTAAAAGGCGCGGAACGTTCAGTTAGTGGCAGCGCTAACTGAGGAGGCCATCCCCGGCCGAGGCCGCGCTCGCGCGGCTCGCTGCGGTGTTGGCATCGGCAGGTGCCGCCGAACAGGCCCGGATAGTCCCCGTCGGGATAATAAGAGTCCGGACGGCCGGTTAGACGCTATGGCTTGGCGCGCTTGCACCGAGGAGACATTCACGATGCCCTCCTCGAACCGCTCAAGCACCAGCTTCTGGGTGGCGATGAGGTGGGCGCGGGCGCAGTGTTCCGCCTCGGCCGTGTTCCCTGCCGCGATCTTCTCGGCGATGTGCCGATGCGTGGAGACGGCCCGGGCCGCCTCCTGCGGCGAGGGATACTCACCGCGCTGCGTCATAGCCTCCGCCCAGGTTTGCTCCTGTGCAGACCACAAGGTCACCAGCGTACCCATGAGATGTTGGATGGTTGCGTTCGGTGTGAAGGAGACAAGGAGGTCATGGAATTCGCGCGCGACCCGCGTGAAGGCCACGCCGTCACTGATTAGGTCCGCAGACTCCGCGATGTTGGCTTCCAGGGCGGGAATGACCACCGTGGCGCGATCCGGCCGTTTGGCGCATTCGGCGGTGCACAGCGGCTCGAGCAACTGCAGACTGGCCGCCAGGTCGCCGAGCGTGACCTGTCGGGACTGCAACGCCAGGCCCAGGTGGTAGGCCGCGGACGATTGGTTGGGGCGGTGTACCTCGGCACCGCCGACGTTGCCGCGCCGCACCGTCACCAGGCCCTCAGTTTCCAGGATCCGGATCGCCTCCCGGACCGAGGGGTAGCTGACGCCAAAGTCACTGACGAGCTGATCCTGAGTAGGCAACCGGTAGTCGCCGTCCGCAGCTAGAATGCGGGCACGCAGCTCGGAGGCCACGATCTCCGCGATTCGGTGCTGCGGGAGCCGACCCTGCCGTGCGGTCGTCATGGCATCGCAACCTGGCTGACCGCGGCTAGCATAATGCGATTCTAGCTGACCTGACCAGTGTCCTCGCTAGTCTTTCAATCATTGTAATGATAGTTGAGGCATGCTAGGGAGTTGGAACTCAGTGGAAGTGGAAGAAAATGGCGGTCGAACACCCAGCCACGGAGGAGACCCGGGAATCCGGGTCGACTCGGGCGTCGAGCAAGGCGATGCCGCAGACGGCCGGTTCGACTCGCTGATGGTTAAACTCATCGTGACCGGCGCGGACGGTGACCAGGGCGTCGTACTGTGCCGGGTCACTCCGGAGTCATGACCGTGACCATGCGCATCGGAGTCTCGGTCTTCTACTGGCCCTGGTTTGCCGTCGAGGAGCAGCTTTCGCTTGCCCGCCAGGCTGACCGGCTTGGCTTCGACTCGGTGTGGGCGGCGGAGAGCTACGGCCAGGACGTCGTCGCGACGCTGGGTGCCCTCTCGATGGTCACCGACACGATCAAGCTGGGCGCCGGGATCCTGGCGATCCCGGCGCGGCAGCCGGCCACGGCCGCCATGGCGGCCGCGTCGCTGGACCGGCTTTCCCGCGGGCGGCTGCTGCTCGGGCTGGGCCTGTCCGGTCCGCAGGTATCCGAAGGCTGGTACGGCGTGCCTTTCACCGCGCCGCTGCGGCGCACGCGGGAATACGTCGAGATCGTCCGCCAGGCGCTGGCGGGCGGCAGCCTAGAGTATGCGGGTCAGGAGTGGACGGTTCCCGCGCCGGGCGGGCTCGGGCTCGGCAAGCCGCTCAGGCTTCTCGGCGCACCTGTTCAGAAGCGGATCCCGATCTACCTGGGCGCCGGGGGCCCGCGCACCGTCGAGCAGGCCGGCGAGATCGCCGACGGGTGGCTGCCCATCCTGTTCAGTCCCGAGCACGCCCAGCTGCTCACCGAGCCGCTGCTAGCCGGCCTGAGGAAGGCGGGTCGTACCCGAGGCGATGTCGTGGTGGCCCCGACGGTACCTGCTGCGGTGCACCGCGATCTCGACACCGCGCGGGACCACGTCCGTCCCATGATCGCGTTCTACCTCGGCGGGATGGGAGCGAAGGGTAAGAACTTCTACGTCGAACTGGCCGAGCGCTACGGGCACGGCGCGGAGGCCCGCGCATGCCAGGACGCCTTTCTCGCCGGGGACCGGCCGCGAGCGCAGGCGGCCCTCACTGCCGAGCTGATCGATCTCGTCGCACTCACCGTGACGCCGACGACGCTGGCCACCAGGCTGGCCGACTACGAGGCCGCCGGCGTCGACACCATCGTCGTGATCCCGTTCGGGGACCGGCCCAAGCTGCTCGAGATGCTAGCGGCAGCATCATGGCCATCGTAGGGTCGGGTGCTTTAGATGGCCAAAATGGCTCATATTGTGACAGTCGGGGAGCTACTGGACGGCCATTCAGTGCTAGACATCGAGTGCCCGGACGGCACCTACCTCAACGCCTACGTTCCCGTCCTGCAGTCCAGCAGGCAGGTGGTCGCGTTCACGTTTTCCCAGCTCAGAAGCATGTTGTGATCTTTAAAAATGATCTTTGACTTCCTGCATAACATGAGTCGTGTCGGCTCTCCGGCCTAGTTCCTGCGCGGAAGTCTTCGCAGGTCAGGTCCTTATAGCAAGTCTCGGATGCTGTTAGTGCCGGTCAGGGCGGTTCCCTGGGAGCCAAACCGGGAGCCAGCAGATGATCTGCGGGGCCCGGCCGAGGCCATCGTGCGGCGCCTGCCCGCTCACGGCGATTAGCTCAGGCAGGGTCACGTCTGTGGGCGCCGGTCTTCACGGAGCAGTCCGTAGACCACTACGCCGACGTACGTGCCTTGCAAGAATGACCTGCCGCGCATAAGCCCTTCCTGCCGGAATCCGAGGCGTTCGAGGGCTTTCTGCTCGCCGATGTTGGCGTCATTTGTGCGCGCCTCGATCCGGTGCGCGGTCGTGTGGTCCAAGAGGTATTCCACCAGCAGGTCCTGCGCTGCCGTCCCGAACCCCTGCCTGCGGTGCTCGGGCGCTATGCCCACCCCGATCTCGTAGGTGACGCCCGAAGGAAAGCCGCAGGGCGTCCAGGTGACGAGACCAACCACGGTCCCATCCCCGCGCACGACCGCAACTGCCGAGACGTCGGCGGAGATGTAGCCGTCCTTCTCCCATCGCCTGCGCTGTGTCCGCGGGTCGGTGAACCCCGGCCACTCGAACTCTCCCAGTATGTCGGGGTCGGTGCCGAGCCGGTCAAGAAAAGGGAGGTCGTCTTCGACGAAAGCCCGCAAGCGCACCGGGCCAGCGGGGCCTTCTGGGGTCATGGGCGCCATTATCGGGCCTGGGATCTGGTTTCTGCCAGCGTCCCGTGCGGCAAGTCCGCCAGCCGTCTGACCGTCCGGGCAAACAGGCGAAGGCAAACCGCGTTCACTAGCTAGTCACGACATATCAGCTCGTTCTGCACGCTCCGTCGGCACGGACGACGAGGCAGCCTGAGCATCCAATTAGGCGGATCTTGAGCAAACGTTGAAGGGCGCTGACTCCCGAGCCTCGTCACTTATACGGGGCGAGGTTGCCGATTGCGGCGATGTGGTGACGCTAACCTGTCCACACCAGGTGATAAACGCGGACCAGTCCTGTCGCCTCATCGGCGGTGACGGGCGGCACGGGCGCGCTGAACACCGGATCATACGGGTCATCGCAGATACGGACCAGCGTCCGGACCATCGCACATATCGCCCAGTTCGGCTCCGCGGTGACAGCGGCGCGCCAGACCAAGATCGGCGAACCGACCGGCGGGTACGCGCGCGCCCTAAGCCACATCGGCAGTCACGCTATGTGATCAGGTTGCCTGCCATCCTCGCCGAGCTGTGTCGAATCGTCCTCAGATAATTCAGCCGCTGGATGTTCAAATAGCGAGGGCGGTAACACCCGTGGGTCAGGGCGTAACGCACAGCAGGGCAGCGGTCATGGCGATCAGCGTCTCGACCTCGGCCCGGGTGTAGACATGGTCCCTGGTGCCGGGGTCGACGTGCATGGCACCGCTGGCCTGGTCCTCCATGGCGGCCCGGATCAGCGCCCACCGCTCGTCCACAGTGCGGTCGGGCTTGTCTTTCTTGCCCGGCCAGTTCCAGCCGCTGGTGTTCTTGATGGTTTCCAGCGCCTTTCGGACCTGGAGCATCGCGGAGTCGATCTCGCTGCCGCCGAGCAGCCGCTGGGCCTCGCGCAGGAAATCCGCGACGCGCCTGCGCGGCTCATCATCATCGGGGAACGCGATCAGCATCTCCGCGCCGAGTGTGCGGCCGAGTCCGGCGAGCTGCTGGCGCCACCTGCTCTCGGCGATGCTGATGTACTCGGTGACCTCGGGCGCGCCAGGGAAGCCCGTGGCTGCCTGCGGCAGGAAGCCCCTCACCTGAAGCTCCAGGCGCAGGTCGCCGACGCGCCGTTGTTCCAGCGCCAGCAGCTGCGCGTTGGTAATGAGGTATTGCAGCGTCGGCATC
>Ga0302314_10014668_pt1 | contig 13392 bp, 16 predicted proteins | sample III_Palsa_N2_3_FD_200533 | JGI IMG/M metagenome (GOLD analysis project Ga0302314, IMG submission 200533) | Peat permafrost microbial communities from Stordalen Mire near Abisko, Sweden - III_Palsa_N2_3 | ecosystem: Environmental > Terrestrial > Soil > Palsa > Peat permafrost | place: Sweden...
TAGGTCGCGCCGTCGGCGCCGATCTGCCGTTCAACTGGCAGCGCGGACAGTGTCTGAATCACGACCGGCGTGTCCTTTGCCTGACGCCGCTCATAGGCGGCAGCCCGCTCCAGATGGTCGGATCCGATGATCCAGGTTCCATCCGCCTCTCGCTCGACCGCGCCAGTGATCCGCCGCATGGCCTCAAGCCGCCGCACGTGAGTCTCGGCGAACGCCGCGCTCGCAGACGGGTCATGCTGTAGATGAATTTCGACATCGTACCGGCCGTCATTGGCCGCGGCAATCTCAGCGACGGTGCGATCGACGGCGCGCGGCTCCGCGCGTTTCGGTGACACGGCGACGATCCCGCCTTCCGGGATAGGGTCGGCTGTCTCACCCCTGCCGATGTCGATGTAATGGCTCCTGCCATCGACCCCATCGACGATCAGGTAGTGACGATCGTTGATCTCGTCGGCAAGACCGCGCCGCACGACACGGCCGGTGATCGGCCGCGCATCGACGTCGGTCGGATCGTAAATGGCATAATCCGACGCCGCCCGCGGGAGGCCTTTCTCAGCCAGTTCGCGATGCAGGGTCTTGACGATGTCACCGCGCTCGCCCATCCGGCGCAAGGTCGGCTCCAGCTCTGATGCCAACCGCCATTCGCCGGGGCCGGCTTCGTCGGCGAGGCCGAGCCGCTTCAGCTTCTGCAATCGCCCGGCTCGTAGCGTCTGCTGGAACGCGTCCGCGCCGATCGCTCGGACAAGGCCATCGCGGTCCCGCTCGCGCAGCAAGCCGCGATCGATGCTGGTGAAGCGCTCCTGCCCGACTTCGTCACGCAGCCGGTTCTCGATCTCGATATCCGTCCGCGGCCCGAGGTCGAGGCGCACGATCTCGGCCGTCCGCTCACGCATACCGTCCGCCATGTACTCACGGGCGATGATCAGATCCTTGTTCCGATCGGTCTTGCCGCGGACGATGACGTGGCTGTGCGGGTGGCCGGTGTTGTAATGGTCGACCGCAACCCAATCGAGCTTGGTGCCGAGATCCTCCTCCATCTGCGCCATCAGCCGACGGATGAAGGGTTTGAGATCGTCGTATTCGACGCCGTCTTCGGCCGAGACGATAAAACGGAATTGATGACGGTCGCCGTCACCACGTTCGAGGAACGCCTTGCCGTTCGTTCGATCCTGCTCGGCGTCATAGAGTTGACCAGGCTGGCCGTCGCGGGTCACGCCGTCGCGCTGGATATAGCGCAGATGCGCCTGCGCTCCCTTCAGGCCGTTACCGGTCAGTTTGATGATGCGCGACTTGATGATGACCCGGCGCTGCCGATAGGCGGCATAGCGGTCACGCGACGCGAGGACGCGTCCGACGCCCGCGCCGCGGCCGATGCGGTTGCCGTGGAAGGTGGCGCGACGCGGTGATACGCCAATGCGCCGATTGCCCCCGGCGAGCACCACCGCGTGCAGCACCTGCTGCAGATATCGTCGGCCGCGTTTGCTGCCACGCGATCGGATCTTTCCGAGCTTTGGTTCGAACTCGTCATCCCTGGTCATGGCGGCGCCTCCGAGCCGGTCCGAACTCCCGTCACCAGGAAGATGGTGACTGAAATACCGCCGGAAAATCGGCGCCATCCGACCTCAGAAAAATCAAAGACTTGCCGGTGCATGGCGCCATGCAGCAATCCGTGGCGCCGGGGAGCGCGTCAAAAATAGATGTGCAGACAGATGGGGTGATTGGGGTTTCTACCCGGTTACCCGGTGGCTGCTCCTCTCAGGATGGTGGAACGTGGTCCGGTGTGCATCGGCCGCGAACATCGAGGAGAAGCAGCCATGGGTTACTTTGCCGGGTTGGACGTATCGTTGGAAGAAACCGCGATCTGCATCGTCGATGATGTAGGACGAATCGTGCGCGAGGCACGTGCGGCGAGCGAGCCGGAGGCGCTGGTCGCGTTCTTCGCGGGATGCGGGATGACGATCGAGCGAGTCGGCCTGGAGGCGTGCTCGTTGACGGCCTGGCTGCATGCCGGGCTAACCGAGGCCGGCCTTCCGGCGATCTGCATCGAGACGCGTCAGGCAAAAGCGGCAATGGGCGCAATGCCGAACAAGACCGACCGGAACGACGCGCGCGGCCTCGCGCAGATCATGCGTACTGGGTGGTATCGCGCGGTGCATGTGAAAAGCCCGTCCTGCCGATCCTGGCGGGCGCTGCTGACAGCCCGGCGGATGGTGCTTAACAAGCGCCGTGACGTCGAGAACGGCATCCGCGCTCTGCTGCGTGAGGTCGGGCTGAAGGTCGGCACGCCCAGCCGCAAGGATTTCCCAGCCCGCGTGCGCGAACTGACGGCCGATGAGCCCGTGTTGGCGAGCCTGGCTGAATCGCTCCTGTCGGTGGTCGACGTGATGACCAAAGAAGTGGAGAGGCTCACCAAGCGGGTGCTTGATGAGGTGAAGACCGAGCCCACGTGCCGCAGGCTGATGACGGTGCCGGGCGTCGGCCCACTGACCGCTCTGGCTTTCCGCGCCACCATCGACCAACCGAGCCGCTTCCGAAAGTCACGCGACGTTGGCGCGCATCTCGGCCTGACGCCACGGCGCTACCAATCTGGTGAAACCGACGTGCAAGGTGGCATCAGCCGGTGCGGCGACGAGTTGGCCCGCACCGCGCTCTACGAGGCAGCTCATTCGCTGCTGATCCGCAGCGCGAAATGGTCGGCGCTGCGGGCATGGGGCATGAACGTCGCCAAGCGCCGAGGCATGGCGCGCGCTCGCGTCGCGGTGGCCCGCAAGCTGGCGGTGATCCTGCACCGCATGTGGGCCGACGGCAGCGAGTTCCGCTGGGGCAAGCAGGCCGCAGCACCCAAGGCCGCCGCATGACAAGAGGAGTTCCAGTTTCCGCCTGACGAGGGCGGATGCCGCGTCGTTCCCGTGGGGACGATGGGCGAGGCGATCTCGCTGAGTGTCCAGAGCCGGAGGGCAGCAATGCCCGAAAGGTCGCGGGACAGATTGGGACGCCTCGCCCTCCTGACCCCATCATGCGGCGGCCACGCGCCGACCGCGAAGAGAAGCGAGTGACTCACGGGAATGGCAAAAGGCGAGAGGAACAGCTTGACCCGCACAACCCCAATCAGAGAAGACACTTAGGCGCCATCCCCCGGGAGATGGCGCCGTTGTTTCATCTTGCCTTCCCAGCCTTCCGATCAGACAGCCCACCTGCAGCACGTTCTCCTACGCCCTCCGACACCCGCATGGTCGATCAACAGGGAGAGGCATCCCTCGCCGGAGCCGGGAACCAAACACCGTTGGCGTGGGAAGCCGGCTCGATCGAACTCGCCTTTAAGCGTCCAGCACGGCGTTCGGCGCGCCGTTTCGAAGGCCGTTTCCGCAGTCACCCCACCATCAAATGGCGATCGAACCGGATCATTAGGGCTGCTGATTTGCGCCAATATCGCGCCGTGACGAGACCCGAAACACACCGATATCGCGGCGATGGACACGATCAAATGGGGACGAAGACAGCTCGGCCTCCGCATGAAACACCGGATGGCCGGCCCTGGATAAACCAGAGCCGGCGATGTTCCCTGCCTATGCTGTGAGGACGTTCTCGATCCGTGTCCATTGGGCGTAGAGAGCCCCTGCCTGACTCACGTCGCCACCGTCTACCGCCTCAATTTCTTCGAGTTCGAGCAGGTGCTGGAGGTCGTGAAGCTGGCAAATGGTCGCCTGGCGCTCCGTCTTCGTGAGGCATGCGTCCTGCAGTTCAGCGGCGAGTTCGGCGATCTGCTGATAGGTATCCATGGCCTGGATTCTCCTGCCTGTCCGTCTCCTGGATCGAAGACATCCCCGCAGGGATCGGACGGTCGGAGCGGGTCAAGGCCGCGTCAGCGCCGGCGGAGCCGGGCCATGGGGGAGCCGGAATTCTCCGGCGCTCGAAGCTGGTCCGGACAAGCTTCGTCCGTCTCCTCGCCGGTGAATTTTGGGGGAACCATGGCGCCTTGACCCGCGTCACGGCCCGTCTGGTACAATGCCTTGTCTGAGAGAGAGGATTAGCTCCGGGAGCCCGAGGGGCGTCCCGGCGGGACGACAGCCCCTCGGTCGGCGCGGAGCGTCAAGCACGCCACCGGCGTGCGGGCGGGAGCGGCGAAGGATGACGGTCGAGAGCATATGCGCCCCCGAGAATTTCCGCCCCACCGAGCAGGGACCGGCAAAGAGCCGCGCCCGTACCCATGCCGCCGACAGCCCCCGGTCGTCCGAGAGCGTCGAATGGGGCTGGACCCAAGTCCCGCTTGTCCACCCCGTCCCGATCCCTCTACATGGGGGCGCCGAAAGAAATCCGGCACCCAACTGAGCGCTTCATGTCCGAAACCGAGCCCGTCCAGATCACCATTGCCGCCGTCCGCCCCGTCGCGGGACGCACGATCTTCGCCTTTATCGATGTCGAGCTGGTGATTTCCGGCGTCTCTTTGACCATCCACGGGATCCAGGCCCGGCATGTGGCGCCCCACGGCACCTCCATTCATCTGCCCACCTATCGGGCCGAGGGCAATGCGCCGCGAACTGCTGTGACCCTGCCACCGGAATTGGTCACAACGCTCGGCGATTTGATCCTCGCAGATCTCGTCGCCCGTGGCATCGCCAAGCCGCGCGTCTCTGAGATGGAAACGGCTTAGATATTCCCGACGGACACGGCTGGACCTTGCCGCTGGTCGGGAAAGGATACCATCCAGCGCATCTGTCGATCGTCAAAAGATTGGCGCACGCTTCTTCCATGACCGCCGGCCGCGCCATGGAGCAGCTTTCTAGATCTCACGCTCTGCTGCGCGGACCTTTGAGCAGGTGCTGATATCCGTGGGTGCTCATCCACCGAGCACGGGCCAGGTGGGTCTCATAGGCGTGGATGGCACGGTCCGCCTCAGCAACCGGATCGATCTGCAGGATTTCGCGAGCGATCTCGTTGCGATCAACGCCGCGCTTTACGGCATCGAGGAGCATCACGTAGACGATCAGGTAACGCCGATCATAGTCGGTAAGTACCGGCTCGATCGGTGCCGCGTCTGCGACGGGACCGGGATTCACTGAAGGTCGGTTCATCTTGGTCTCCTGCCTTGAGCGAAAACCTGCCGCAAGCCCCGCCACGTGTCATGCATGATCTTGTGACCCGTCCGTTTTTCGTCTCACCGATCGCGCCGGGGGATCTCATCGGAGGTCAAAGACAAGACGACCGTTGCCATCAGGCCGTCCGGAACGTCTCAGGGTTTGTGCTCGGGCGCGCTGTTCAGCGGTAGAAAGAGCCTGCCGGACGACGGTGCGCCCGATGGAGCCGACGATCCGCCAGCGACGCCATCCAGCGTGAAGAACAGACTGGTCCCAGCCGAGGCAAAGGAAGATCGCGGCGCTTCAAAGCCGGATTGACCAAGCATGGCGAGATAGGTCCGGGTCTCGTCCGGCAAGAGCCGGCCGCTGGACAAATAGTCGTCCAACCGCGCCGGTCCGGCGTTGTAGGCGGCGAACAGGTTCGGATAGCCGTAGCGCTCGTAGAGTTCGCGCAGGTACGCCGCACCGGCCAGAATATTGTCATGCGGATCGTAGGCGTCGCCCCGCAAACCATAACGATCACGCAACTCGGCCCAGGTCTCCGGCATCACCTGCATGAGGCCCATGGCGCCGGCACGGGACGTGATCGGCCGACCGTCGAGCATCGCCTGCCCGCCGCTTTCCGCCGCCATCACCGCCCGTATCCAGGCCTCGGGAATGCCGAAGCGGCGTGACGCCTCGGCGATGAAGGGCTGCCAGCGATCGATCGGTAACGCCGACGTCGGTATCTGTGCAACAGCCGGCGTCACCATCAATATCGCAGCCATCGGCACCAAGCCTACGACCAGCGCCCCGAGTATGTGGGATCTCACCGGAGCCATAGCGGCACCAGCTTGCCGACAACGGCACTCACCGGAACCGGTCCGAAATACCGCCCGTCGAACGAGTCCGGCGCGTCCGCCATCAACAGGAAGATCTCGTCCGGCCCGAGCGTCCGGCAGCCGCTCCAAGCTGGCAGAGCGCGGCCTTCATGGTCAGTGGCGAGTTGGTCGGCGACTTGCCGACCGTCGATGCTGACGGCGCGGTCTCGGACGCAAACAGCGTCCCCGGCCATCGCCGCCACCCGCTTCACCAGCGGCACACTCTCGGGCAGATAGCCACGCTCAGCGGCAAGACGACGGACCGAGAGTGGCGTCCGGGCAAGCACCAGATCGCCGCGCCGGATCGGATCGGCGGGCAGCACGCGATAGAGACCGATCGGCGCGCTGGCACTGGCGTTATAGATGAGCCGCGGCGCCGGCCGGCCGACCAGAGGAAGGCCGATCGCGCCGAGCCCGAGCAGGCCGAAGGCGAGGATCGCGCGCGGGCAATGCCCGCGCCGGCGCCGCAAGGGGACGAGCTCATGCATCGCCGTCTCCTCCCCGTTGAGGGTCGGGCAGCGGCCGATCCGGCTCCGCGGTCGAGCTCTTGCCATTTGCCTCCGACCAGGCGTCGAGGTCGGCGATGTGATAGCGGACGTAGCGGCCGTGCTTGCGGAAGCGCGGTCCGCGTCCCTGGCGCCGCATCTTTTCCAGCGAGCGACCGGACAGGCCGACATAGTGGGCGGCCTGTCCGGTGCTGAGGAACGGGCTGCCTTTCTTGGCGTCGGCGGCGCGGGTGATGTCGTCTTCCATGGCGTGAAGCCTCCTCGCGGCGGTGTGGCGGCGACGGCGTGGGTCGCCGCAGCACGGGCGAGGATGGATGGGGACGGCGGAGCGCGGGACGCTCGGAATCGGCCACCCCGCAAAATCGATCGGGAAACAGCCGAAGCCCCCGCGCCGGGGCGCGGGGGCCTGATGATCGACCGCTCAATCCGCCGGGTTCCAGATGACGGCGAAGGCCTCGTCATCGTCCTGGCCGGCGGCGCGACCGAGGTTGGCGTAGAGCTTGCGCGGCCCGAACTCCGGGGCGGCAAGGCTGAGCGAGACATATTCCTTGCCGGAGGTCTCGCCCGTCCGCACCCAGCCGGCGCCGATCTCGACGCCCTGGGTCAGCACCCGGAAGTCGGGCTGCTGGTCGGCCGACTTGGCCGGGTTCGGCACGATGTCGATGTCGGCGCGGATCGAGAGGGTCTTGAGCTGGCCCTTGAAGCCGCCGTTGGCTTGCTTCGTGACATATCCGATCGCGGGCATTTGCTGTCTCCTGGTGCTGTCGCCGGGTCCATTCCCTTGCGACAGGCGGACCGTCATGGGCGCGTCCGGCGTGCCGAACCCGTTGGGCCGCAGCGTCAGCGGAGGACCGGAGCGGACGGCTTTTTTGGAGCGTAGCGGCCGCGCGGAGCCGCCACCGGCGGCGGGGAAAAAAGCCGGCAGCGATGGTTTCGGCGGCAACGGCGACGCCCATAGGTTCCGCGGCTTCGAGCAAGGGATGACCCGGGCCCAAGCGACCCGAGACGGAATGAACCGGGGCGGCGTCACCCGCAAGCCGGCGGCTTCAAGCAGCCCAGCGGGATCCGCAGCAGCGCGCCGACATGCCACGCCGAACCCGGCCAAGTCGATCGGCCGCCGGCGGACGGGCATAAGACCGGGCGGAGATCCTGCCGACGGCGGGATGCGGACGGGCGAGACCTCGGGCAAGCGATGGTCGTTCGCGCACGTTACCGCCCGAGGACGGCGCGCCGATGCGGCCGGCTCGGCCGCGCCGCCGGTCAGGCGGCGAGAATGCCTGCCGTCATCGGGAACCGGACTGACCATGGGCGGGAAAGCCCCCGCGCTCCAGCGCGGGGGCTTCGGCAGATCGAGTTGGGAGCGGGCGGGCGACGGCGGGAGCCGCCGCCCGCGCCGTCAGTCCGCGAACAGCGGGCGCACCCGAGCCCAGTGCTCGGCGATGCGCAAGCCGCCGCGATCGGTATAGGCGCGTACCGGAAACTGCATCCAACCCGGCAGCCAACCTTCGACGCGGGTCCGCCCATTGGTGCCTGCGAGGCTGTCGCGGATGATCTGTTTCTGTGTCTTGAGCTTCTCAGCGACATTGCCATCTGCGACCGGTTTGCCGGCGACTTCCGCCAACATGGCGTTGACCACCTGCCGGTCGCGAATGAGGTCGAAGAAAGCGTCATCCGGCTGCCAGGCGATGCCCATCTCCACCTTGAGATGGACGCCCAGAGCCTCGACCACGGCACTGCCGGCTTCCAGGCTTTCGCCCATGACCAAGGCGAGCACGCGCAGCACGTCACCGTCCGGCAGCGCCAGCAACCGGACGAAGAGGCCTGCTGTGCCGGCATCATCGCCGTTACCGCCGATGACGGCGATCTCTTCGTCCGAGAAGCCGAGCAAGGCCAGCACCTCGCCGCGCTTGGCTGCGAACGTCGCGTCCGACGCGCTCGCGGCGAGGCTGGCGGCAATGGCCTCGTTGCGGGTTTGCTGCGGCTCCGGTTTCACGCTCCACAGGCCGGAGCCGGCGATCGCGTGCGCCACCATCAGCCGCAAGGCCGTGCCCGGATGTTCGAGCAGAGCCACCCGAACGGCGGCATGCCGGTGCAGATCGATATAATTCTGCATGCCGCTGGTGACTTCCGGCCGCGACGGCTTCGCTGCCGCGACATCGCCGTCCGTCGGGTCGTCTCGCCGGGTCCGCCGCGCCTCCTTGCGGCTGAGATAGCCTTCGTGGGTCTCGACCTCGCCCCGATGCGACACGGTAACGAACACCTTGCCGCCCTTCCCCTTTGGCGTCTTCTCATACTCCCAGGACCGGAAATGCTCGCCCGGTTCGAGGATGATCACGTCGGACCAACCGGCGGCCAGGAGCCCGTCGCGCTGGGCGGCAATCGCCTCGTTCTGCTTCTGCCAGAACAGCTCGGCGTCGGCGAAATAGCTGTCCTCGCCGAACAGATCGGCGGTGATCGGGCCGGGATAGTCCTCGACCGGGAAGAGTGCGACCTTGGTCGCGATCGACTGTCCGCCGAACAGCCATTGCTTCAACTGATAGCCGCGCGGCGCGCTGCTCTCGGCATCGGCGAACAGGGCCAGCCACTCCTTCTGCTGCGCCTTCGACGCCATGGTCAGATGCCGGATGGTTTCGGCATCGATCTCCTCGTCGCGATAGGCGTCCCGGATCTTCGGCAGCAGGTTGCCGAGAGCGAGGCGCTGGCCGACCATCCGCTCGGTGATGCCGAAGGTCGCGGCGATCTCGGCGACGGATCGGCCGAGCTTGGTCAACCGGACGAAACTTTCGTATTGGCTCATCGCGTCGGGGGCGAGACGGGCGATGTTCTCGATCAGCGAGGCTTCGAGTGCCGCCGCGTCGTCGCCTGGTTCCATCACCGCACAGGGCAGCGGGTCGACCTCGCCCTGTTCGTCGGCGATGGTCTTGGCGGCGACATAGCGCCGCCGGCCGGCGACGATTTCGAACTGGTCGGGGCCGCCGTTCGGCCGGACCAGCAGCGGCACCAGCACGCCGCGCGCCCGGATCGAGGGCAGGATGTCCGAAATGTCCGGCGCGCGTTTGCCGTGCCGCATGTTGACGGCAGCGATGCTGAGCTGGCCGAGATCGATATGGGTGAGCTGCATGATACTCCTCCTCCATCTGGGGAATGCGCCTGACCGGCGCGGGTCATCCGCCGTACGGCGGAAGCTCGGGGACATCGGGCGCGGTCATGCCGCTGCCTCGGCTTTCGCGGCGGCACCTTCGCCGAAGCCGAGAATGAAATCCGCCGCCTTGCTCGCCTGGGACGCGGCGCGGAAGATGGCGCGATTGTCCTCGCGCAGCACCGCGAGCCAGGACGCGAGATAGTCGGCATGGCGCACGGTCGGCACGATGCCGAGTGCCGCGCAGACGAACGCGCTCGCCATCTCGGCGACCAGTTCCTCGCGGGCATAGGGTTTGGAGCCGGACCGGCCGGACAGGTCGCGGGCGAGCCGGTGCCCGGCCCCGCTCCAATGGCCGAGTTCGTGAAAGCAGGTCCGGTAGTAGTTGATCTGTTCGTGGAACGCCGGCTGCGGCGGCACCTGGATGAAATCGCCGCTCGGCACATAGAAGGCTTGGGAACCCCCGATGCGGAAATCCGCCCCGGTCGCCACGATCAGCGCCTCGGCCTGCGGGATCAATTCGCGCTCAGGCAAGGGCTCCGATGTGCCCTCGACAAGCGCGGACAAGCCCTCGCATTGGGCGACATTGAAAACGGTGAAGCGCTTGAGGAACGGCACCGCCGCCGCCTCATCGCCATCCCGGCGGGCGCGCTCCTGCTCGTCCTTCGGGATAAAGCGGTCTGCATAGCAAACGGTGGTGCCGCGCTCGCCTTTGCGGACGCTGCCGCCCAGGTCCAGCGCCTGTCGGAAGGTCAGCCAGTGCTGGGACGAGAACCCCCGCTCGATGACCGCGCCCCACAGGATCAGGATATTGACCCCGGAATAACGCCGCCCGGTGGCGGCGTTCCGGGGCAGGCCCAGGCCGGCCTTGCCCCGGCCCCAGGGCTGCACCCAGGGCACCCGGCCCTGCTCCAATTCGGCGATGATCTTGTCCGTGACCTCCTGATAGAGGCTCGGCTTGCCCGCGCCGCTGGCGGGATGCTTGCCGCTCGTGCCCATGGCCTGGCCCTCCGCTCCGTTCAAATCCACCGCCCTTTCCCGGTAAGCGGGGTTGGGCGGCGACGAGCGACCGGCAGGCCCGCCGTGTGAGGCGGACCGCATGCGCAGCACCGGAACGCAGTGGAGGACCCGCGAGCCGCGGGTTGCGGCCTGCCGCGGTGGGCCTAGAAGGGAGCGCCGCCCATCCCGCGCCACCGGGAAGGGCCAACGAACAGGTTCATCGCGTGAAAACGCGATGGCCGAACCCCAAGCCGGAGGCTTGGCAGAGCGCCGGAACTACCGTAGGGCGCGTTCGTCCTGCCAACCGCTGTCGGTCAGCACCATGCCGTCGGTGTCGCTCCGGCTCGGTGTGGCGAGCGCGGCTTTGATCGACGGGAAGGCGTCTTGCAGCGCACGCTCCTTCGCCCAGGCCGCGATATCTCGCAACTCATAAGCGTAGGTAACCCGCAATGCCGTCGTCCCCAACACCTCGGCCGGCGCGGTGAAGGATGCGACCTTCGTGATCCGTCGTTGCGCGTAGCAGAGCGTCATCCCGCCCAGGAAACTATCGGCACCCTTGCGGATTGCCTGCGCGCCGGCCGCGGTCAGGGCATATTGAACGGCGGACCGAGCCCTGGCGGACGACGGCGATAAACCCGTCGGCGACACCACCGACAGCAGCCCGGCCCGAACCAGTGCGTCAGCCTCCTCGCGCCAAGAGCGGTCGGCATCCAATGGCTCGCCGAGGATAAAGTCGATTGGCAGCGCGACGCATTCCGGATGACCGTCATAGTAGCGCTGCAGCGCCTGCTCGAAATTGCCGGCGTTGGCCGTCCGCTTGTCGTCGCAGGCGGCAAGCAATGGAACCGCCATCAAGATCGACATCATCGATCGCCAGAGGTTGGTCATGATGATCCCCATTCAGTCTCTCGAGAGTCAGCGCAGCAGGTCGCGGTAGCCGCCTTGCACCAACGTCTCGCCTAAACGGATCAGCCGCTGCACCCGGCAGCGGAGATAGCCCGACGATCCGTCCCAGTCCGCCTCAACCCTGGCCGCACCGAAGAGGGTGGACGCGATTTCGTGATGAGTTGCCCCCGCCCTTCGAGCGTCCAGGGCGCGGAGCGCCATCATCCAGCGGCGGGCTCGCCCGGCCGGCGGCAGCGGAAACAAGCCGCGGGGAAACCGTCCCGACCGCACCAGGGCGACCAGCCGCCGCAGCGTCAGCAGTTTCGGTTCCATGCCGGCGAGGCTGGTAAATTCGAAGCGGAACCGAACCGGCCCGTCGAGCACCGTGCCGTCTGTCACGTCGAGCCGAACGTGACAGGCGCTGTCGCCGATCAGCAAATGCTCGACACCGGAGGGATCCCGCAGAACCAAAATGGGACAAGCGAGGCGTGTGATCGCGAAGGCGGCCTGATCATCTGGGTCCGCCGGACGGGCCTGGATCTCAACCACGCCGGGATCGTAGTCAGCCCGCCAAACGACAAGGCTCGTCTCCGGAAGACGGTCCCAGCACAGAGCGAAAATGCAGACCCCAGGCGGCAAGACGCTGGTCGCGTGGCAGGATGCCGACGGCGATCGACGGATCGCGTCTCAAGATTCTCAATGATGCGGGTACGACTGAGGCCGCAGCCACCGCAAAGTCGGGGTCACGCGAAACGCATTGCGCCGCCCAGGCGCGGCGGTCCAGTTTGAGCATTGATGCGTAACCCTTGGGGTCGCGCCAATTGGGGCGCCCCTCCTTGCCGGCATGATCCACCATGGCTCACTCCCTCCCCGACCACCGCCACGATGACGGACTCTGGCGTCGGATTTCGCTACAGAAGGGTGCCAAAGGATTTCGCCGACAGGGCGATCAAGCCGTTTTTGGCGGCTTGTTCGATCAGGCTGGCCGCGGCACTGCGAGCCACAATGCAGATAAGCAAAACGATCAACCCAAAGTAATATTACTAAGAACTTTGAGTTGTGACAATTTCTGGAAAAAATATTGAGTCCAATTGCCTTTCAAGCCGCTATGGCAGGTCAGTCTCGGGTCTGCTCGTCAGACACGCGCGTCTCAAGCGCGGCTTGCTCGAGCAGCTTGCGATAGCCGTTGCTCGCCATCCAGCGCGCCCGGGCCAGATGGACCTCCCAGCAGCGGCGTGTGCGCTCCTCCTCAGTCTCCGGCTCCCGGTGCAGAACAATGCGGGCCACTTCTCGCCAATCCGCTCCCTCGGCATCGGCATCGAGCAGGCGCATATAGGTGACGAGGTGCTCCTCATCATAGGACGTGATGTCGTCCGACCACGGCACATCTTCAGTAACGTTGGGATCAAGCTTCGGCGCGCGCGGAGTCTCGCTCATCTCTCATTCTCCCCCACCGGGTCGCACGAGGAGTCCGACGCCGAATATATCCCGATCTGGGATAATCCAAAAACAGGATTAACGGAAAGACCGGTCCCCATACCACCGGTCTTCATGCCGAAATCGCTCAGGACGCCTCGACAGCAGCAGCTCCAAGACTTGCTCATAAATTTGCGCAAGTCGAAGAATTTTACCCAGGCGGAGATCGCCCAGCGGCTTGGTCGCCCGCAATCCTTTGTCGCGAAGTACGAAGGCGGCGAGCGGCGCCTCGATGTGGTCGAGTTCATCGAGGTCGCACATGTCCTCGAAGCCGATCCGTGCGAATTGTTGGCCGATCTAATCATAAAATAACGATCCGCCTCGATATCGAGGAGGGACGCCTGAAGAGAGGTCACGTCCCGAGGAGAAGTCGGCACCCGCAGACGATCCGTAGCGGAAGAACCCACTTAACGTAATCCTTGGGTATAAATCAGCGGTCGGCACACCGGTTC
>Ga0302314_10014670_pt1 | contig 13391 bp, 11 predicted proteins | sample III_Palsa_N2_3_FD_200533 | JGI IMG/M metagenome (GOLD analysis project Ga0302314, IMG submission 200533) | Peat permafrost microbial communities from Stordalen Mire near Abisko, Sweden - III_Palsa_N2_3 | ecosystem: Environmental > Terrestrial > Soil > Palsa > Peat permafrost | place: Sweden...
CCGACGAGCACCCGGACCCGGCCGACGTCGCCGACTCGGGCGCGGTAAAGGCCTACGTCCGGTACCGCCCGCTGGGCCCGGTGCTCGCGGTGATGCCGTGGAACTTCCCGCTCTGGCAGGTGATCCGCTTCGCCGCCCCGGCGCTGATGGCCGGCAACACCGCGCTGCTGAAACACGCCTCCAACGTCCCGCGGACCGCCCTGCTGCTGGAGCGGGTCTTCACCCGGGCGGGCTACCCGCAGGGCTGCTTCCAGACGCTGCTGGTCCCCTCCTCGGCGGTCGAGGCGGTGATCCGCGACCCCCGGGTCGCCGCGGTCACCATCACCGGCAGCGAGGGGGCCGGCCGCTCGGTCGCCGCGATCGCCGGGGACGAGGTCAAGAAGACCGTCCTGGAGCTCGGCGGCAGCGATCCCTTCCTGGTCCTGCCGAGCGCCGACGTGGCCCGGGCGGCGAAGGTGGCGGTGACCGCCAGAGTGCAGAACAACGGGCAGTCCTGCATCGCCGCCAAGCGCTTCATCGTGCACGACGCGGTGTACCAGGAGTTCGCCGAGGCGTTCACCGCCGCGATGGCGGCGCTGCGGGTCGGCGATCCGCTGCTGGACGACACCGACGTGGGCCCCGTGGCCACCGAGCAGGGTCGGGCCGACCTGGAGGAGCTGGTGGACGACGCGCTGCGGCGGGGGGCCGAGGCCCGCTGTGGCGGGCGGCGTCCGCCCGAACTGCCGCGGGGCTGGTTCTACCAGCCCACGGTGCTGACCGGGGTCACCCCCGCCATGCGGGTGCATCGCGAGGAGTGCTTCGGCCCGGTGGCCACCCTGTACCGGGTGGCCGGCCTGGAGGAGGCGGTGGAGCTGGCCAACGACACCCCGTTCGGCCTCAGCTCCAGCGCCTGGACCAGCGATCCGGACGAGCAGCGGCAGCTGGTCCGCGACCTGGAGGCGGGTGGCGTCTTCTTCAACGGGATGACCGCCTCGCATCCGGCCCTTCCCTTCGGCGGCGTCAAGCGCTCCGGCTACGGCCGGGAGCTGTCGGCGCAGGGGATACGGGAGTTCTGCAACGTGACCACGGTGTGGCACGGCTGAGCCGAAGTCCGTCACAGCGCATTAATTCGGACAATCCGGGCAGGCGGACCAGCAGTGGCACCAACCCCGCACGTCACCCGCCAGCGAAGCGAGACATCATGCCAATGACCCCCGACCGCTCCTCCGACCGCGAGGCCCCCGACCGCGACGACGTCGGCGGAGTCCGGCGGCTGCCGCTGCCCGGAGCGCGGGGCGCGGTCGCCCGCTCGCGAGTGTTCACCGCCGACGCCCTGTTGGACTGGCGGTGGCTGCCGACTGCCGACCAGGACCGCCAGGAGGCAGCCCAGGACGTGCTGCTGCTGGTCTCGGAGCTGGTGGCCAATGCCTGCGTGCACACCTCCGGCCCGACCGAGCTGACCCTGAGCCGCACCCCGGAGCGGCTCCGGATCGAGGTCGGGGACCAGGGCCGCGCGCTGCCCGTGCCGCGTCGGAGGCAGCGGCCGGGCCGACCCGGCGGACACGGGCTGTTGATCGTGGACCGGTTGTCCACCCGCTGGGGCGTCGAGCGGCGCGAGCACGGCAAGGCGGTCTGGGTCGAGGTGTCCGCCCCGGCCACGCCGGGGCGGTAGTGGGCGGCGGCAGTGGGCTCGGTCCGCATGGCGAAGGCCCCCACCGATGGCGGGGGCCTTCGCGAACGTTCGGTGCGGCCAGTTCCGAGCGGCCGGTCCCGAGCGGTCAGTCCTTGAGCGTGTCCTTGATCTTCTCGACTGCCTGCTTGGCGTCGCCCTTGACCTGGTCGCCCTTGCCTTCGGCCTGCAACCGCTCGTTGCCGGTCACCTTGCCGGCTGCTTCCTTGGCCTTGCCCTTGAGCTTGTCGGCAGCGTTGGCGGCCTTGTCGTCGGTACCCATGCGCTTCTCCTCAGAGTCAGGTGTCGAGGTGGATTCGGGGTGCTATGGCTGGAATGTCGTGCTCATCCATGTGTACCCACGAATCCGGGTTCCACCACGCTGTGCTCAGTCCTGGTCCAACAGTTGCGAGCGGAGCTGGGTCAGGATCCGGGTGAGCAGCCGGGACACGTGCATCTGCGAGATGCCGAGCTCCGCGCCGATCTCCGACTGGGTCAGCTCGGTGCCGAAGCGCAGCGAGAGGATGTGCCGGTCGCGCTCGCTGAGCGCGGCCACCAGCGGCTTGAGGCAGATCAGGTTCTCCACGCCCTCGATGCCGGGGTCGACCTTGCCCAGGCGGGACAGGAAGGCCGACTCCTCGTCGTCGGACTCCGAGCCCAGCGCCTTGGCGTCCAGCGAGCTGGGGGTGTAGCCGTTGGCGGCGATCATCCCCTCGCGGACCTCGTCCAGCGGCAGTTCCAGGTGTGCGGCCAGTTCGGCGGCGGTGGGAGCGCGGCCGATGGTCTGCTCCATCTCGTCGCCGACCCGGGCCAGCACCAGCCGAAGCTCCTGCAGCCTGCGGGGCACGTGCACGGACCAGCTGGTGTCCCGGAAGAAGCGCTTGATCTCCCCGGTGATGGTGGGCAGGGCGAAGGTCGGGAACTCGATCTCCCGGTCCGGGTCGAACCGGTCGATGGACTTGATCAGGCCGATCGTGCCGACCTGGATGATGTCCTCCATCGGCTCGCTGCGGGTGCGGAACCGGGCGGCGGCGAACCTGACCAGCGCCATGTTCAGCTCGATCAGGGTGTTCCGGACGTACTGGTACTCCCGGGTCCCCTCCTCCAGCACGTTCAGTCGGGCGAAGAGCACCTTGGACATGGCCCGGGCGTCGCCCGGGGCCACCTTGTCCGGCTGGGACAGGTCGAGGCCCTCGTATCGCGCGAACCGCACCGGAGCCGCGTCGGGCACCGCCAGGTCCGTCATCGGGTCGGTCACCGATCCGTCGACGTCGCGGACGTGGGCACCGGTTCGGCTGTGGGGGGTCGCAGCGGTGAGCATGGTTCCTCCGGAGTCAGTCGGTGGTCTTCGGAGGCCGCATCCCCCCATCCGAGAATTCCATGCGTGTTTTTCAATCACTCTTTTGGAGCAGTCTGACCTGGAGCAGTGCGACCGCGCTCGGCGCGGCGCCGGGCCGCACGGCTCACGCAGGCCAGGGTGACCACCAGTGGCCACACGGCCTGCGCGGTGGTCAGCACCCGCTCGGCGGCCCCGATCGGTCCGTGGTGGTGCAGCACGTCCAGGAACCAGACCGCGCCGCCGAAGAGCAGCGCGGTGACCGCGATCGCCGGGGTGATCCGCAGCGGCCAGGGCCAGGCCGCGCCCCGTCTGGCCGCCATCGAGGGCCACAGGGCGAGGGCGATGAAGCCGATGGTGGTGGAGGTGGTGTGCTGGAGGGTCGCCCCGCTGTCAGGCTCCGGGAACAGCGCGACCGCGACGCAGGCAACCCCGCCGAAGGCCAGGGCCGCCCGCCCGGCCGGTGCGGCTGGGCGCAGTCCGAGGGCACTGACCAGGTGGCACGCGCCCAGGCCGAGCAGCGCGGCGGTCATCACCCACCGGTCGGTGGCTCCGTGGGCGGCCAGGGTGCTGATGGTCTGGCTGACCGGGTTGTACCCGCCGGGTTGCAGCGTGGCCGCGACCGTCCAGCCGCCGATCAGGACGAACGGTGCGCACCCCGACGAGAGCAGTGCCCACCAGGGGATGACTGGCATGAACCCACCTTAACCACGGATCATCCACAGTCCGTGACCATCCAGTCACCGGCGTGCCGTCAGGGTCGAGCGACCGCCCAGAACAGGCCGCCCTCGCGGTCGCGCAGCTGGGTGACCCTGCCGTACGGGGTCTCCTCGGCCGGGGTGGCGACGCTGCCGCCGAGGCGCTCGGCCCGCCGGGCGGCCTCGTCGGCGTCGGCCACGGCGAAGAAGACATGCCAGCGGGGCCTGACCCGGGGGTCGAAGGCCGCCTCGGTGCCGCCGCCGTAGAGCGAGGCGAGAGCCCGGTCCCCGCCGAGCAGCAGCACCCGGTCGTGCTCCCAGCGGACGTCGAAGCGGCTCGGGTCGTCCCAGCCGAACACGGCCCCGTAGAACAGGGCCGCGGCGAAGGCGTCCGAGGTGCGCAGCTCGCTCCAGACCAGGCCCCCGGAGCGGGCCAGGTCGCCGACCGGCCCCGGTCGGCCCTGCCAGACGCCGAAGGCCGCCCCCTGCGGGTCGGTGGCCAGGGCGATCCGACCGGCGTCGAAGGCGAGCGGGCCGACCACCACCATGCCGGTGCGCTCCCGTACCCGGGCGGCGACCAGGTCGGCGTCGTCGGTACCGAAGTAGGTGGTCCAGGCGACCGGGAACTCCCAGCTCGCGGCGACCGCGCCGAGCCCGGCCACCGCGACCCCGTCCAGGACCGCCCGGCAGTAGGGGCCCCAACGGTCCGGCCCCTGTTCGAACTGCCAGCCCAGGAGTGGACCGTAGAAGCCCTGCGCGGTCTCCAGGTCCCGCGCCATCAGACTGACCCAGCTCGGTGCGCCGGACACACAACGCGCCTGCGTCGTCTTCGCGTCCATCAGCTCTCCTCCTTCGGCCCGACTTCGGCCCGACCGGCCCCCGTGGCCGGGGGCTCGGCAGACCTGTCAGGCGACCTGGCGCAGGTAGAGAGCGCCGCAGGTGTGGCAGAACTTCTCACGGGTGTGCCCCCACTCGTCCTGGGACATCCGCGCGGAGTCGGCGTTGACCGGGTGCCCGCACAGGCCGACGGTGTCACCGTCCGCGGTCATGTGCCACTGGCGGACCGGACCGCCGGTCACTCCGCTCTCGTACTCGGCGCGCATCTCGTACACGTGCATGGTCGTCTCCTTCTCTGTCCCCGCTCGTTCTCGGTCCCCGCTCGGCGGCTGTCCGCGGCGCGGCGGCTGTCCCCCTCACACCATGCCGCGAGGTGTCCCACGGCCGCATGTCCGGGGCGGTCGGGTGGTTCCAGCCCGCGCCTGCCCGCGATCGCGGTGCGGTACCCGTCCGGCGACCCGCCCGCGCGCGTCCCGGGCGCTCCGCCGAAAGGGTGAAGCGGGGCAACCGGGACCGGGATCCGTGCCGGACGGGGATGGGGCCGGACGGGTATGGGACGGAGGATGGAGGGCAGGCGACAAGGTCACCGAAGCGATGGAGGCGAGCATGTCCGGGAACTCCGACACCGCCGAGCAGCGGTCCACGGCGGCGGAATCCATCGGCGCACTGCTGTCGGACCTGGTCCGGACCCAGGTGGACGCGGTACTCGCGCTCGAAGGACCGGTCCGGCAGGACCGCCCCGAATCCGTGCACGACCTGCGGGTGGCGGTGCGCAGACTGCGCGGCACGCTGCGGGCGCACCGGCGGTCCCTGGACCGGGACGCGGCCGGGCCGCTGGCTGAGCGGCTGCGCCGGCTCGGCCGGTCGCTGAGCGACGCCCGGGACAGCCAGGTCATCGGTGAGCTGCTGGCGGCCCGGCTGGCGGAACTGCCCCGGGCGGAGCGGCCGGGCCCGATGGGCAGACGGATCAGCTCCTGGTCCGCCGGACAGTACCGGCACGGCCGACACCGGGTGCTCGCGGTGCTGGACGGTGCGGAGTACACCGAGCTGCGGGGCGCCCTGGAGCGGTTCGCGGCCGCTCCGCTCCGGCCGGAACGGGCAGCCCGGGCAGCCCGGCCGGAGCTGCGGCGGGTGCTGCGGCACGAGCAGAAGCGGATGCGCCGCCGGACGGCCGCCGCCGGGGCCCTGCCCGCCGGGCCGGACCGGGACCGGGCCCTGCACGCGGTTCGCCGGGCGGCCAAGCGGGCCCGCTACCTGGCTGAGGCCGCCGAGCCGGTCTGCGGGAAACCGGCCCGCCGCCTGGCTCGGCGGATGCGGGCGGTGCAGACGCTGCTGGGCGAACGCCAGGACACGCTGCTGACCCGCTGGGCGCTGCCGCGGATCGCGGCGAGCGGCCACAGCCACGGCGAACCGGGCTTCGGCTACGGCGTGCTCTACGCCGCCGGGGCCGCCGAGCTGGCCCGCTGCGACACCGAACTGCCGGGGGTCTGCGCCGCCGCCGGGCGGCGCCGACTCGCCCGGCGGCTGTGACCGACCCGGCGGGCGGCAGCGGGCCGAGCGGATCGGGAGCCATGCAGATCTGGGGTCAGCCGGATCCGATCATCAGACAGCGGGTCCAAGCTGTGTGCCGTCGGCGGAGCCGGGCTGCGGCGGGGCCGACGACGGCGCGCCGGACGACAGCGGCCCGGACGGGGCGCTACTGGGTGACGGCGGGGGGAAGGGCGCGGGCGGCGGCGAGGGTTCGGCCGGCGCGGTCGGCCGGACCGGCGGGCGGTAGCCGGGGGCGATGGCGGAGCTGAGCACCGCGCTGTTGGGCAGCAGCACCGCCCCGTCGGCCGTGTGCAGCTCGACGAAGAGCAGCGTCATGTCGGTGACCCGCCCCTGGATCCGCCCGCCCAGCGCGCCGGCCTGGATGGCGACGTCCTCGCCGATGTGGAACGGGCGGGCGGTGAGCAGGACCAGTCCGGCGAAGATGTTCCCGAGCACCGGCTGGGCGGCGATGCCGACGATGACGCCGGTGAGCGCGCCGCCCAGGATCAGCTTGCTCCAGGGCACGTGCAGCAGGCTGAGCGCGCCCAGGACGACCATGGCGTAGCCGGTGAGCAGGCACAGCATCCGCAGCGTGGTGACCCTGCTGTCGCCGAACCGGTTGGGGACCAGCGAGATCAGGTCCTGGGTGGCGCCGCGCACCGCGATCAGCGCGAACACCAGGAACAGCACGGCACTGCCCCCGGCAATGGCGCGGTCGGCCACGGCGTGGTGCGGGCCGGGCTCGCCGAGGAGTCCGCCGTAGTAGGTCGAGACCCCCAGTCCCGCCAGCGCGAGCAGGGTGGTGGCCGCCGCCTTGCGGACCCGGATGCCGCCTGAGCGGACCTTGCGCAGGGCCGACCGGCGCTTGCGGTGATCTTCGGTGCTGTCCATCTGGTCACCCGTACCCTGACTTCACGGAACGATTCGGAGCGTTTTGGATCGACTCGGGACGACTCGGGACGACTCAGCGTCGGGCTAGTCGAGCTCTCGTTCGAGCGTCGCCGTGACGGTCTTCCCGCCCGCCGCGTCCGGCCGCACCTCGACCTGCCGGGCGATCCTGTGCAGCAGGTGCCAGCCGAAGCCGCCGGTGCCGGTGGCCAGGTCAGGTGGCCGGGCCACCGGCTGGGCACCGCTGGTGTCGCTGACCGCGACGGTCAGGCCGGACCGGTAGTCGGCCAGGGTGAGCACGCAGGGCCCGGGCGCGTGCCGGACCGCGTTCGTCACGAGTTCGCTGACCAGCAGCAACGCGTCGTCCAGGGCGACGGCCGAGAGCGGGGGCACGCACTGTCCGAAGAACTCCTGCGCGTACTGCCGGGCGAGGGTGATGGTGCCGCTGCGGCCGTCCAGCGGATGGGTCGAGCAGCGGGCGGGGGACCCGGTCCGCCGTGCCATCCACACTCCCGTGTCCGCTGCCGATGTGAATCCCGCGAAGCCGACACCGTCACCCGGTTCGAAGGAGCACCACCGGAATGGTAGCGGCCCGGGAGCCGGTCCGGCACGGCCGGGGCGGTCGGAGCGGTCGGAGCGACGGCGGAGGACGGCGGAGGGACTGCCCGTGGGCCGTGCGGGGGTGGACCATGGGAGTCTGTACCGGCACGCCCGCCCGCCCACCTCCCCGGAGTCCCCCATGTCGGAGTCCATATCGGAGTCCACGCCGGAGTCCCCAGCCCCGGAGCCGTTGCCCTCGGTGCTGACCACCCGCGTCCAGCAGCGCCTCGGCGAACAGGCCGTGGTCGCGGTGGGCGGACCGCTGGACTTCGAGAGCACCCCGGCACTGACCGAGCTGCTGCTCGGCCTGGTCGAGCAGGGGCATCGACACCTGGTGCTGGAGGTGTCGCAGGTCAGCTTCTGCGACTCCAGTGGGCTGAACGCCCTGGTCCGGGTGCTGCGGCAGGCGAAGCGCAGCCAGGGCTCGCTGGCGCTGGTCGCCCCGACCGACCAGGTCGAGCGGCTGCTGGCGATCACCTCGGTGGACAGCGTGATCAGCCAGTACCCCACGGTCACGCTCGCCCTGGAGGACTCCTCACCCGCCTGATCAGTGGGTCGGCCGGGGCTCCGGGCCGAGTTGGATGCCAATGACGCAGGTGTCGTCGTCGGTGTCGGCGCTGCTGTGGGTGAGCAGGTAGTCCAGCCGGTCGTCCAGGGTGACGGTCGAGCGTTGGGCGCGGCGCAGCAGCTCGTCCAGCGAGCTCTGCACCGAGCGGTCGCGCTGCTCGATCAGGCCGTCGGTGTAGATCAGCAGGGTGTCCTCCGGCTCCAGCCGCAGCTCGCCCTCCTGGTACTCCGCCTCCGCGATCGCGCCCAGCAGGATGCCCTTGACCAGCGGCAGCGTCGCGGCACTGCCCTGCCGGACCAGCACCGGCGGCAGGTGCCCGGCCCTGGCCCAGCGCAGCACCCGGGTGTCGGGGTCGAACAGGGCGCAGACGGCGGTGGCGGTGACGTTGTCGGTGAGGAAGTGCGCGACTGTGTTGAGCCAGCCCAGTAGCTGCCCCGGTCCGGCCCCGGTGGCGGCCAGCCCGCGCAGGGCGTTGCGCAGCACGATCATCGAGGTGGCCGCCTCGATGCCGTGCCCGGCGATGTCGCCGACCACCAGCAGCACCTGCTTGGACGGCAGGGTGACAATGTCGTACCAGTCCCCGCCGACCAGGTGGTCCTTCTCGGCCGGCCGGTAGCGCACCGCGATGTGCAGGCCGAGGGCGTCGATCGGTCCGCTGGTGGGCGGCATGATCGCGTGCTGGAGCTGGAGCGCCAGCCGGTTCTTCTCGGCCGCCTGCCGCTCGCTGTGGACCAGTTGGTCGCGGGTGGCCGCGAGCGCGACCTCGGTCCAGTGCTGTGCGGAGACGTCCTGGTAGGCCCCGCGCACCGCCGCTACCTCCTGCTGCGCGCCGAGGATCGGCTCGGCCACCACTCGGATGTGCCGCGCGGTGCCGTCCGGCCTGAGCATCCGGAACGCGGTCGACGCCGGACGCCGGTGGTGCAGCAGGGTGCGCAGGAACCGGCCGAGGGTGTGGCTGTCGTCCGGGTGGGCGTGCTGCTGGAGTCGGCTGATCGGGATCGGCGGGTCGGTGGGCCGCAGTCCGCACAGCTCGAACAGCTGGCTGTTCCAGGTGATCTCGCCGGTACCCAGGTGCTCCTCGAAGCCGCCGATCCGGCCCAGCCGCTGGGCGTGCTCCAGCAGGTCGGCCAGCCGGGCCGCCTCGTCACTGGTGCGCCAGCTGTAGAGCAGCTCCTCGCCGTGGCGGGTCATGCTGATGTCGACCAGGGCCGTCAGCGGGACCTGGTCCACCAGCGTGGTGGTGACCATCCGCCGGGCCCGGAAGGACTCCCCGGTCACGTACACCCGTTCGAGCTTCTCGAAGATCCCGCCGGTACCGGCGGTCATCGGGCAGTTCTCCAGCAGCAGCGAGCCGGCCAGCGAGCCGCGGCTGCCGGGCATCCGCTCGACGACCTGCGCGTTGACGTGGTGGATGCGGAAGTCGGCCAGTTCGCCGTCCGGACCGAGCACCGGCCGCAGCACCATGGCCGGGTCCCAGAGCCCGTCGGCCAGTTCCACCAGTTCGGACAGCGGACGCGCGACCGGGTCGGCGGCCTGGTGGCCGTCCAGGGTGTGCGCGCAGAGCTCGGCCAGGGCCTCCACCTGGCGCTGGATCTGCGGGGTCTGCGGCTCCAGCCGCACCGGCCAGCTGATCTCCAGCGCTCCCAGCAGCCGCCCGCCGGTACCGGCCGGGACGACCACCCGGCCGCCGACGGTCCCGCCCGGGCCCAGCACCGAGGGCAGCCCGGACTCGGCCAGGGTCGGCGTCCACTGGGTCCGGCGCTCCAGCAACGCCCGCCGGGCCAGGGTGGCCACCACCGGCGGAACGTAGTGCCAGCGAGCCGCCTCGGTGTCCGGGAAGCCGGCGCTGCCGGCCAGCCGCAGCGACCCGTCCGCGGCGGCGGCCCAGACCGCGACCGCGTCCGCGCCCAGCGGGGCCAGCGCGTACCGCAGCAGCGACTCGGCGACGGCCTGGGTGTCCGGCGCGCTGAGCGCGCCGCTCTCGGCCGCGCGCAGCCGGGTCACCTGCGGGACGCCGCCGCCGGCGCCGGCCGGACCGGCGAGGATCTCCCTGGCCAGCTCGCTCAGCTGGTCGTGGGCGGCCTGGTTGACGATGTCGGCAGCCAACTCCAGCTGGCTCACCCCGGCGCTGTCGGCCAGCGCCTGCAACTGGTCCGCCGCCACGCGCGGTCCGCAGTGCAGCCGCTCGACCAGGACTCCCCTGGCCATCTCGATCAGCGCCCGCCCGCCCGCGGCGGCGTGCGCCTCCTGGACCTGGAGCCGCAGCCGGGCCACGGTCGTCGCCAGCCGGCCCAGCCCGTCGCCGCCGCGCTCCCGGTCACCGGGAGCGGGGGCGGGGACGGTCGGGGCCGTGGCGGTGCCGTGCTCCGACTCACCCGGCAGAGCGGGCATGGGTTTACTCCTTGGCGGTCTGCGGTCTGCTCTGCGGTCTGCGGTCGTGCGCCGCGCTGCCGACGGGGGCCGGTGCGGGTGTTTGCTGGTCGTCCGTTACCCGCGCAGCCAGCGCTGGATGCAGGCGATCAGAGCATTGGCGTCCACCGGCTTGGTCACATAGTCGTTCGCCCCGGAGGCCAGGCTCTTCTCCCGGTCGCCCTGCATGGCCTTGGCGGTGACCGCGATGATCGGCAGCTGGGCATGCTGGGGCATGCTCCGGATCGCGGCGGTGGCCGCGTAGCCGTCCATCTCCGGCATCATCACGTCCATCAGGATCAGCTCGACCTCGGGATGCCGGGACAGCGCCTCGATCCCGGCCCGCCCGTTCTCGGCGTGCAGCACCCGCATGCCGTGCAGCTCCAGGATCCCGCTCAGCGCGAAGACGTTGCGCGGATCGTCGTCCACCACCAGCACCTGGCGGCCGGCCAGGCTGCCGTCCGCCGGCCTGAGCGCCGGACGGCGGCTGGAGGAGTCGCCGCGCACCAGCGGCGGCACGTCGCCGGGCCGCTCGGCGCTCAGGTGCAGGGTGATCCGCTCCCGCAACTCGTCCAGGCTGGGCAGCACCTCCAGCGGCTGCGCCTGCGCCCGGACCCGGAGTTCCTGTTCGCGGCCGGACCCCAGCCGGTGGCTGTTGTGGGCCAGCACCGGCACCCCGCGCAGCGCCGTGTCGCCCTCCAGCGCGTCCAGGAGGCCGAACGCGGCGTCCTGCGGCAGATTGAGTTCGAGCACCACGCAGTGGCACGGCGCGGCGGCCAGTGCCGCCGCCGCCTCGCTGACGCCGACCACGGTCACCACCTCGACGTGGTCCTGCGATCCGACCGGCTCGTGGCCGGCGCCCAGGTCGGCCACCGCGCTCTCGGCCACCAGGGAGAGCAGCCCGCGCGGGCGCTCCTCGATCACCAGCAGCCTGCGCCGCTGGGCCGGGAGGTCGACCGGGGCCGCGCCCTGGATCCGCTCCCAGGGCTCGTCGGTCGCGTCCCCGGGATCGGCCTGGGAGCCGGGGCCGCCGGGGCCGGTCGGCTCGGCGAAGTCGAGCCGGGCCAGCGGCAGGTGCAGGGTGAACACGCTGCCCTCGCCCGGAACGCTCTCGGCGATGATGGCGCCGCCGAGCAGCTGGGCGATCTCCCGGCTGATCGACAGGCCCAGGCCGGTGCCGCCGTACTTGCGGCTGGTGGTGCCGTCGGCCTGCTGGAAGGCCCCGAAGATGGTCTCCAACTGCTGCTCGGCGATGCCGATGCCGGTGTCGCTGACCCGGAACGACAGCGCCGGGCCGTGGCGGAGCACCGACTTCGGCAGCCGCTGCGGATCGGCCGGTCCGATGTGCAGTTCGACCGTTCCGGCCTCGGTGAACTTCACCGCGTTGGACAGCAGGTTGCCCAGCACCTGGCGCAGCCGCGAGTCGTCGGTGAGCAGGTCCCCGGCCACGCCGGGGGCCGTGGTGACCCGGAAGTCCAGGCTCTTCTGCGTGGTCAGCGGGCGGAAGGTGGCCTCGACGTAGTCCAGCAGCTGCCGCAGCGGGACCCGTTCCGGAGTCACGTCCATCTTGCCGGCCTCGACCTTGGACAGGTCCAGGATGTCGTTGATCAGCTGTAGCAGGTCGGACCCGGCCGAGTGGATCACCCCGGCGTACTCCACCTGCTTGGGGGTGAGGTTCCGGGTCGGGTTCTGCGCCAGCAGCTGCGCCAGGATCAGCAGGCTGTTCAGCGGCGTGCGCAGTTCGTGGCTCATGTTGGCCAGGAACTCCGACTTGTACTTGGACGCCAGCGACAGCTGCTGGGCCCGGGCCTCCAGCTCCTGCCGGGCCTGCTCGATCTCCAGGTTCTTCGCCTCGATGTCGCGATTCTGCGTCGCCAACAGCGCTGCCTTCTCCTCAAGTTCGGCGTTGGAGCGCTGCAACTCCTCCTGCTGGGTCTGGAGTTCAACCGAACGGGCCTGCAACTCAGAGGCCAGCCGCTGGGATTCGCCGAGCAGTTCGTCGGTGCGGGAGCTGGCCATGATGGTGTTGACGTTGACCCCGATGGTCTCCATCAGCTGCTCCAGGAAGTCCCGGTGCACCGGGGTGAACCGGTTGACCGAGGCCAGCTCGATCACGCCGAGCACCTGGTCCTCCACCACGATCGGCAGCAGTACCAGGCTCGTCGGCGCGGTCCGGCCGAGGCCGGAGCCGATGGTGACGTAGTCGGCCGGGACGTCCTCGACCGCGATCGTTCGCCTGCTCCGGGCGGCCTGGCCGACCAGCGACTGGCCCAGCCGGAAGTGCCGGGGGCGGCCGTCGCCGCCCACCCCGCCGGGGTGGCCGTAGGAGCCGACCAGGTGCAGTCCGAGGTTCTGGCCGCCCTCGTCGGTCTCGGCCAGGTAGAACGCGCCGTACTGGGCGGAGACCAGCGGGGCCAGTTCGTCCATCACCAGCTCGGCCACCACCGCGAGGTCCCGGCGGCCCTGCATCAGGCCGGAGATCCGGGCCAGGTTGGACTTGAGCCAGTCCTGGTCGTGGTTGGCGCGGGTGGTCTCGCGCAGCGACTCCACCATGGAGTTGATGTTGTCCTTGAGGTCGGCGACCTCGCCGGAGGCGTCGACCGTGATCGAGCGGGTCAGGTCGCCCTCGGCGACCGCGCTGGTCACCTCGGCGATCGCGCGGACCTGCCGGGTGAGGTTCCCGGCCAGCTCGTTGACGTTCTCGGTGAGCCGCTTCCAGGTGCCGGAGACGCCCTCGACCTCGGCCTGCCCGCCGAGCCGCCCCTCACTGCCGACCTCCCGGGCCACCCGGGTCACCTCGGCCGCGAACGAGGACAGCTGGTCCACCATGGTGTTGATGGTGGTCTTCAGCTCCAGGATCTCGCCCCGGGCGTCCAC
>Ga0302314_10014671_pt1 | contig 13390 bp, 11 predicted proteins | sample III_Palsa_N2_3_FD_200533 | JGI IMG/M metagenome (GOLD analysis project Ga0302314, IMG submission 200533) | Peat permafrost microbial communities from Stordalen Mire near Abisko, Sweden - III_Palsa_N2_3 | ecosystem: Environmental > Terrestrial > Soil > Palsa > Peat permafrost | place: Sweden...
TTCGGGTCGAAGGCGAGCCCGCCCCAGTTCATACCGCCACCGTTACCGGGTTGCATGATCGATTCCTGCAGCGAGGGTGGCTGAAAAATGCCCTCCGAGCGCGCGCTGTCGATCCGCTTACGGCAGGTGCGGGTGTCGAACCAGGCGATACCCCACGCATCCTCAGGCCTGACCGGGCCCTGCCGGCTCAGTGCCGGCGGCGCGGCCGGATAGGGCTGGGTGGGTGACGGATGCTCTCCCGGGACCGCGTCCTGCGGCACCGCCTTCTCGAGGATCGGGAAGAGCGGCGCGCCACTGTCGCGGTCGAAGGTGAAGAGGAAGCCGGTCTTCGTCGCCTGGATGACCGCGGGCACCCGCCGGCCATCATGCATGAGGTCCACCAGCGTCGGCTGCGAGGCCAGGTCGTAGTCCCAGAGGTCGTGGTGCACCAGCTGCTGGCCCCATTTCAGAGTGCCCGTCGCGCCATCCAGCGCCACCACCGAGTTGGCCCAGCGGTTGTCGCCCGGGCGCTCGCCGCCGAAGAAATCCGGGCTTGCCGAGCCCGTCGGTACGAACACCAGGTGCCGGGCCGCATCCACGGACAGTGGCGCCCAGGCATTGGCGGCGCTGGCCGTGGCCAGACTCTGCGGCGTCCAGTCCCTGTACACCGGGTTCGCGGGGTCCCGCGGAATCGGGTCCCAGCTCCACAGGAGCGCACCGCTGCGCGCATCGAAGGCCCGCACCGTGCCCAGCTCCTCGAGCACCGCACGGTTGTCGCCGATGGATGAGCCGACGATGACCCTGCCATCCAGGATCGCGGGCGGTGAGGTCACCAGGTAGTTGCGCCATTCATCACCCGCCTGGAAGGTCGAGCGGACCCCAGGCAGCAGATCGATGCTGCCGCCGCTGCCGAAGTCTCCGCAGGGTTTGCCATTCGCCGCATCCAGCGCCAGCAGCCGACCATCGAGGGTGGGCGCGAAGATGCGGGCGTGACAGGCCACCTGGGGTGGGCTCGAATCATCCACCCAGAGCGAGACTCCACGCGACACTCCATCGGAGAAATGCAGGTCCTTGCGGCTTTGACTGTCGTGGCGCCAGCGCAGGGCGCCGGTGAGCGCGTTCACCGCCACGACGTTCGTGGTGCTGGTGGTGAAATACAGCGTGTCGTCGTAGAGGATGGGCGTCGCCTCGAACGCCGAGCGGTCCCAGTCCTTGATGCCCTGCCCGAGCTCGCCGGTGCGGAACACCCAGGCCTGCCGCAGGCCAGCCACGTTGGCGGGCGAGATCTGGGTCAGCGGTGAGTAGCGGGTTCCCCCACCATCGCCGCCGTAGGCGGCCCAGCCCGCATCCGGCGCGGGGGCCGCCTGGGCACGCGCGAGGAACATGCAACCCAGGAACAGCCCGGCAGGAATCGCTGAGGAAATCCGTGGCACCACCACTCTCCGCAACCGAAGTCAGCGGCCGAATCTAAAGGCCCGGTCGCCTGCGGGCCAGCGGCCCAGTGACCAGCGGCGCGGCGCGGGGCCGAGCGGGGGCGCACCGGTGATGAAATCTAGCGCAGCAGTCGATCCAGACGGTCCCGATAGCGGCGGCTGAAGTTCACGAAGCTGCCGTCCTTGAGCACGATGCGGAAATCGCCATGGTCCCAGGGCTGGATCTCCCGTACCCGGTCGATGTTCACCACATGCGTTCGGTGCACGCGTGCGAAGCGCTGCTCACCGAGGCGTCGGGCCAGCCGCTCCAGCGACTCCCGCAGCCGATAGCTCTGACCTGCGGCGTGGACCACCACGTAATTGCCATCGGCCTCTAGCCGGTCGATCTCATCCGCCCCGAGTATGAATTCGCGGTTGAGTCTGTGCACGACCAGGCGATCGAGGGGCGGCGGCGCCGTCACGGGCACCGGTGCGGCGAGCGGCCGGTCACGGGCGTCCAGCCACAACTGGTAGAAGTGGAAGGCCAGCAGGATCCCGAGCAGCAGCCAGTAGCTTACGAAGTCCTTGCGGTACTCATAGAGCCAGTTGTCGAGGAACGCTCCGAAGTCGTAATGGCTTCCCGCGACCCGATAGCTCAGCTTGCGCAGCAGGACCATGCCTGCGGTATGAGCCAGCGAAAACGGCACGGTCGCGAGCAGATGGGCGGGCAGGCTGCGGGCCCACTGTTCACGGGAGATCGGGAAGCGCCTCAGCCACCAGCCCAGCAGCGGCACCAGCAGGAAGAACGTGAGGTTGCTGGAGAACTCCCAGACCATCGGTACCACGAGCGGCAGCGGGTGACCCAGGCGGGCGCGATCCGCGACCGCCGTGAAGCTGTTGTTGAATGCGGCAACACCCAGCAGCGCGGCGAAGCACAACGTCTGCCAGCCGAAGATCCGGCGCGCGGGTTCTTTCATGACTGCAGTGCACCAAAAGAACGATGACGGGAAGATAGTATCGCAGCGACAGCCGGTAGAATGTCGGGCCAATGACTGCCACCCGCAAAGGCCCCGCCGATTCCGCGCTGCTGCGCCAGGCGCGGCGTGTCGGCCGGGCACTCGCGGCGCGCGACTGGCGGGTCGCCACCGCCGAGTCCTGCACGGCAGGCTGGGTGGCGAAGGTGCTCACCGACGTGCCGGGAAGTTCGCGTTGGGTCGAGGGTGGCTATGTCGTCTATTCGAATGCCGCCAAGATGCGTGATCTGCGGGTCCCGTTGGCGACGCTGCGGCGGCACGGCGCCGTCAGCGAGGCCACGGTGCTGGCGATGGCGCGCGGCGCGGTGCGGGTGACGGGCGCCGAACTCGCCGTCGCCATCAGCGGCATCGCCGGCCCCGATGGTGGGACGCCGGACAAGCCCGTGGGCACCGTATGGTTTGCCATCGCCGGTCGGCACCGCGGCGTGCGCGCAGCCGCGGCACGCAAGGTCTTCCCAGGCGATCGCGAGGCCGTGCGCCGCCAGTCGGTGGCGTTTGCATTGCAGTTGATACTGCAACGCGCGCTCGGGCCATAATCGCCCGCTCCACAAGGAAAATAACATGTACGTGCCACAAACGTTTTCGGCCGCGCTGTTGATGACTATCATCAGCGCCGTGTGCTGGGGCTCCTGGGCGAACACCTTCAAGGGCACCCGCGGCTACCGCTTCGAACTCTTCTACTGGGATTACGCGCTCGGCATCTGCCTGATCGCCCTGGTGCTGGCATTCACGATGGGCAGCCTGCACCCGGATGGCCTGGACTTCCTGTCCAACCTGCACTCGGCGGATACGTCGAACATCTACTACGCGCTGATCGCCGGCGCGATCTTCAACGTCGCGAACGTGCTGCTGGTGGCGGGGATCGACATGGCCGGCATGGCCATCGCCTTTCCACTGGCGATCGGCATCGCCCTGGCCGTGGGCGTGGTGCTGAGCTACCTGCAGAATCCGAAGGGCAGCCCGCTGTTGCTGGGGATTGCGGTGGTCTGCGCCATCATCGCCGTGATCTGCGACGGGCGCGCGTACAAGAGTCTGCACGACAGCAAGGATGCAGCGGGCCATGCCAGCACCCGTGCCTCACGCAAGAGCATCATCGTATGCATCGTCTCCGGTTTGCTGATGGGACTGTTCGCGCCGATCATCAGTCACGCCTTGAACACCGGGCATGCCCTGAGCCCCTACAGCGGCGGTGTTTTCCTGACCCTCGGCGCGCTCGCGTGCTGCTTCGTGTTCAATGTGTACCTGATGCGCCGGCCCCTGGTGGGCGCTCCCGCGCAAGCAGCCGATTTCTTCCGCGCCGGTGCGCGCAATCATGCGCTGGGGGTGCTCGGCGGCTGCGTCTGGGGATTGGGCACGGTGTTCAATTTCGTGGCCGCGAGCCTCACTGGCATCGCGATCTCCTACGCCATCGGCCAGTCGGCACCGATGGTCGCCGCACTCTGGGGCGTGTTCGTATGGCACGAGTTCCGCGGCGCGCAGACCGCGGCGCGCGTCTACCTGGTGCTGATGTACGTGTTCTTCATCGCCGCGATCGCACTGGTCTCCTGGGCTTACGCGGTGGGAGGCTGATATGGCCGCAATCATCGTTCTGGGCAGTCTCAACATGGATATCGCCGCCTTGGGACCGCGCCTGCCGGCGCCGGGCGAGACGCTGATGGGGTCGCATTTTCATACGGCGCCGGGCGGCAAGGGCGCGAACCAGGCCTACGCGGCCGCGAAACTCGGCGGCGCGGGATCCACCGCGATGCTGGGCCGCGTCGGCGATGATGAGTTCGGACGCCAGATGCTCGCGAACCTCACGGCGGTGGGCTGCGATGTCGAAGGAGTCCGCAAGCTCGAAGGCGCGAGTGGCGTCGCCCTGATCCTGATCGCCGAGTCCGGACAGAATTCGATCCTCGTCGTGCCGGGCGCGAATGACCGCTTCACCCCGGCCGACATTGCAGCCGATGCCGGGCTGCTGCGTGGCGGACGCTACGCGCTGTTGCAGCTGGAAGTGCCACTGCCGACCACGATCGCCGCCGCCCGCAGCGCGCGCGCCGCGGGACTCGAGGTGATCCTGGATCCGGCGCCGGCTCCCGAGCATCTGCCGGCGGAGCTGCTGCAATACGTGGATCTGCTGACGCCGAATGAGACCGAAGCCTCGCTCCTGGTCAACCGCAGGGCCGCCGATGTCGGGATCGATGATGCGCGCACGATCGCCGCGGAACTGCAGTCGCGCGGCGTCCGCAACGTCATCATCAAACTCGGCGCGAAGGGTTGCCTGCTGCTCGAGGGCCACACCGCGACCCATGTACCGGCGCCGCTGGTCAAAGCCGTGGACACGACCGGCGCGGGCGATAATTTCAATGCGGCGTTCGCCGTGGCGTGCTCGGAAGGTGCGTCGCGGCTGGATGCCTGCCAGTTTGCGGTGCATGCGGCTGCCCTCTCGGTGACGCGGATGGGATGTCAGGCGAGTGTCCCCGATCGCAAGGAACTGGACGCCTATCTCCGGCAGACCTAAATTCGAACTCCTGCCTTCGTGAAGCTGGAGATTTCAATGCCCGTGCTTGTTCCGATACGCCGCGCGCTGTGGGCGTGGGTCCTGGCGTCGCTGACCCTGGCGGCGCACGCCGCCCCCCGCAAGGTGATCGTCGATCAGGACGCCTTTGGTCCGGGCGGTTCGGACATGCAGTCACTGCTGATGGCGTTGCAGGCTCCCGATGTCGAAGTGCTCGGGATCACGGTCGTGAGCGGGGATGGCTGGCGCGATGAGGAGATCCAGCACACGCTGCGGCTGCTCGAGGAAGCGAAGCGCACGGATGTGAAGGTCTATCCGGGCGAGGTCTATCCGCTGGTGAATACCCAGAAGCGCACGCTCGCCTGGGAAAAGCTCTACGGCAGGCTCGTCTTCAAGGGTGCCTGGACCGAAACCTGGCCGGCCAACGAAGGGCGCAATTCTCCCTACCACGCGGATCCCTTCCTCGTGCCGCCGCTGGCCGAAGGGGCGCCGGCGATCCATGCCGAGAACGAGTCCGCGGTCGCTTTCATGATCCGGATGGTCCACAAGTACCCCGGCGAAGTCACGATACTGGCCCTCGGCCCCTTGAGCGATGTGGCGATGGCGGCACGCCTGGACCCGCAGTTCGCCTCGCTGGTCAAGGAGCTGGTGTTCATGGGCGGCAGTTTCAATCCGAAGGCGGCCGACAATGCCTTCTCGGCCGAGTACGTGAATGCGCCGCGACTGGAGTTCAACATGCACTGGGACGCGGAGGCCGCTTCCATCGTGCTGCACGAACCCTGGCGCAGGATCACGCAGGTCCCGGTGGACCCGACGACCGCGACGTTGTTCAAGCCCGAGTACATCAAACAGGTGGGGCAGGGCAGCGCGCCCTTCGATGCATATCTCGGCAAATGGGGCCAGGTCTTTCCGATGTGGGACGAGCTCGCGGTGGCGGTCTGGCTGGATCCGACACTTGCGACGCGATCCGCGACATTGATGGAAGACGTCGACGTAAGTTTCACCGCCGGCTATGGAAATACCTTGAGCTGGGCGCCCGATGTCGCCCCGGATATGGGTGAGGACAAGGTCAATGTCGTGCTCGAAGTGAACGTGCCGAAGTTCGAGCGGCTGGCGCTCGACCTCCTCAGTCGCCCGAAGGCGGCGACGCCCTGAGGCACCGCAGCGCGATATACAGTATCGACATTTTGCCGATACTGTTCAGAGCCGAAAATCTTCGTGCAAAAAGCGGTGAACACGGACCTTATGCGTGTCCCGTGGCGCGATCGATGTGAGACAATTCGCACTTCGAAAATCACGGGACATCGCACGCATGGAAGAGAATCGCAAGAAGGCGCTTGCCGCCGCACTCGGACAGATCGAGAAGCAGTTCGGCAAGGGTTCGGTCATGCGTCTGGGCGATGCCCCGGCGATCTGGGATGTCGAAGCGGTGTCCACCGGTTCGCTCGGACTGGACATCGCACTCGGCATCGGCGGACTGCCGCGCGGCCGCGTGGTCGAAGTGTTCGGCCCGGAGTCCTCCGGTAAGACGACACTCACGCTGCAGGTCGTCGCCGAAGTGCAGCGTGCCGGCGGCACCGCGGCGTTCGTGGACGCCGAACACGCGCTCGATCCCTCCTATGCCGAGAAGCTCGGCGTCAACATCGGCGACCTGCTGGTGTCGCAGCCGGATACGGGCGAGCAGGCACTCGAGATCACCGACATGCTGGTGCGCTCCGGCGCCGTCGATCTGGTCGTCGTCGATTCGGTCGCCGCGCTGACTCCGAAGGCCGAAATCGAAGGCGAGATGGGCGAGATGCAGGTCGGTCTGCATGCCCGCCTGATGTCCCAGGCGCTGCGCAAGCTCACCGGCAACATCAAGCGTTCGAACACCATGGTGATCTTCATCAACCAGATCCGCATGAAGATCGGCGTGATGTTCGGCAGTCCGGAGACCACCACCGGCGGCAACGCGCTGAAGTTCTATGCGTCGGTGCGTCTGGATATCCGCCGCATCGGTGCCATCAAGAATGGCGAGGAAGTGGTCGGCAACATGACCCGCGTCAAGGTGGTCAAGAACAAGGTCTCCCCGCCGTTCCGCGAGGCCGAGTTCGAGATCATGTACGGCGTCGGGATCTCCCGCGAGGGCGAGATCATCGAGCTGGGCAGCCGGGAGGGCATCATCGATAAGGCCGGCGCCTGGTACAGCTACAAGGGCGAACGCATCGGCCAGGGCAAGGACAACGTCCGCACCTTCCTGCTGCAGCGTCCGGAGATTGCCAAGGAGATCGAAGAGCAGGTACGCCTGAAGCTGCTGCCGGTCAAGCAGGGCAGTCGCGCCGCCGGCGGTGAACATCAGGCCACGGCCTGACCTTTACGGGGCGCCGCGCCGGCATGAGACGCCGCCTCAAGGCGGGTTCGGCCGGCGCAACGCCTTCCCGCGATCCTGACGGTGCCCGGCTGGCAGCGGTGGCACTGCTGGCCCGGCGCGATTTCGCCTCGGGCGAGCTGGCGTCGCGGCTGCGGGACGACGGCTACCCGCCGGAGGCCGTGGCCTCCGCCATCTCGGAACTGGCGGCGGAGCGGCTCCTGGACGACGCCCGCTTTGCGACCCACTATGTGGCTTATCATGCCGAGCGCGGGCACGGACCGCGCCGGATTGCCATGGACTTGAGTACCCGGGGAGTCGCCCAAACCCTCATCGGGGAAGCCCTGGCGGCGGGCGCCGACTGGTGTGCCCGGGCGCGCGAAGTGCGCAGCCGTCGCTTTGGCCTCCCACCCCCCGTGTCCTGGGCTGAAAAGGCCAGGCAGGGGCGATTTTTGCAGTACCGGGGCTTTTCATCGGATCATATCCGGTCGGCACTGGGCCCGGATTTTGAGTCGGAAGATCCATCTTGAGTACATCGCCTCCCACCCGCGTTACGGATATCCGCAAGGCCTTCCTGGAGTTTTTCCGGGACCGCGGCCATGCCATCGTGGCCTCCAGCTCCCTGGTGCCGGGTAACGACCCCACGCTGCTGTTCACGAACGCCGGAATGGTGCAGTTCAAGGACGTGTTTCTGGGGCAGGACCGGCGCGATTATTCGCGGGCGGTCAGCAGCCAGCGCTGCGTGCGCGCCGGCGGCAAGCACAATGACCTGGAGAACGTGGGCTACACCGCCCGGCATCTGACCTTCTTCGAGATGCTGGGGAATTTCTCCTTCGGCGATTATTTCAAGCGCGACGCCATCCGCTTCGCCTGGGACTTCCTGACGGGGGTCATGCAGCTGCCCGCGGAACGGCTGTGGGTCACGGTCTACGAAACCGACGATGAGGCCGCGGACATCTGGCACAAGGAAATCGGCGTGCCGGCCTCGCGCTTCACCCGCCTGGGTGAGAAGTCGAATTTCTGGTCGATGGGCGATACCGGCCCCTGCGGCCCCTGCAGCGAGATCTTCTTCGACCACGGTCCGGATGTGCCGGGCGGGCCACCGGGGTCCCCGGATGAGGACGGGGATCGCTACGTCGAAGTCTGGAACCTGGTGTTCATGCAGTTCGACCGGACGGCGGACGGCAAGACGACGCCGCTGCCGAAGCCGTCGGTGGACACGGGCATGGGGCTGGAGCGTATTTCCGCGGTCATGCAGAAGGTCCACTCGGTGTTCGAGGTGGATCTGTTCGATACGCTGGTGCGGGCCGCCGCGAAGCTTGCGAACACCACGGATCTCACCAACGGATCGCTGCGGGTGATCGCGGATCACATCCGTTCGTGCACCTTCCTGATCGTCGACGGCGTCGCTCCGTCGAACGAGGGGCGTGGCTACGTGCTGCGCCGGATCATCCGCCGCGCGATCCGCCACGGGTACCAGCTGGGAATTCGCGAGCCGTTCTTCTACAAGCTCGTCGCGGTGCTCGAGGCCGAGATGGGCGCGGCATATCCCGAGCTCGCGCAGCGCCGCAGCCATGCGGAGCGCGTGCTGGCGCAGGAGGAGGCGCGCTTCGCCGAGACCCTGACGACCGGCATGGCCTTGCTCGATACGGCGATGCGCGAGATGTCGGGCACCGTGATCGATGGCGCGACGGTCTTCAAGCTGTACGACACCTATGGTTTTCCGGTAGACCTGACGGCAGACATCGCCCGTGAACGCAACCTGACGATCGACCAGGCAGGCTTTGAGGCCGCAATGGATGCCCAGCGCGAGCGCGCCCGGGCGGCCAGCCGCTTCGGGGTCGACCTGCGCGGCGGCGCGAAAGTCGATTCGCGCACCCGTTTCGATGGCTACGAGTCGCTCGCCGGTGAGAGCCTGGTCGTGGCATTGCTGAAGGGCGGGGCCGCGGTCGAGGAGCTGAAGGGCGGTGAGAGCGGCGAAGTGTTTCTCGAGGCAACGCCGTTCTACGCCGAGTCGGGCGGCCAGGTGGGCGATGCCGGCGAACTTGCGGGAGCCGGCATCCGCTTCGTCGTCAGTGACACCGTCAAACGCGGTACGGCCTTCGCGCACGTCGGCAAGGTCGTCGAGGGCCGCATCCGCCTGGGCGATAAGCTCGGGGCGCAGGTCGATGAGGTGCGGCGCAACGCCACGGCATTGAATCACACCGCGACGCACCTGCTGCACGCGGCCCTGCGTCAGGTGCTCGGCAACCATGTGCAGCAGAAGGGCTCGCTGGTCGCGCCCGACCGGCTACGCTTCGACTTCTCGCACTTCCAACCGGTGGCGCCCCAGGAGCTGACGACCATCGAGCGGCTGGTGAACGCGCAGATCCGCCGCAACGAACCGGCCCACACCGCCGTCATGGAATACGACCAGGCGGTAGCCTCCGGCGCCATGGCCCTGTTTGGTGAGAAGTACGACAAGGATGTGCGCGTCCTGAAGATCGGTGACTTCTCGATGGAGCTTTGCGGCGGCACGCATGTCGAGCGGGCCGGGGACATCGGACTGTTCAAGATCACCGCGGAAAGCGGCGTCGCCTCGGGCGTGCGGCGTATCGAGGCGATCACCGGTGAGAAGGCCATCGATTACATGGAGCAGCACGAAGCGCTGATCCGGGATGCCGCGGGCCAGTTGCGCAGCTCGCGCGAGGAGGTTCCGGAGAAGATCCGCGACGCGCTCGATCGCATCCGGCAGATGGAGCGCGAGATCCGTTCCCTCAAGGACAAGCTGGCGTCCGGCTCAGGCGTGGATCTGGCTGCCAATGCCGTCGATATCCGGGGCGTGAAGCTCGTGGCGGCGCAGGTCGAGGGCGCCGATTCGGGAGCCCTGCGCAATGCCGTCGATCAGTTGAAGAGCCGCCTCGGCTCAGCGGTGATCGTCCTGGCAAGCGTGGACGCGCAGTCCAAGGTGTTGCTCGTGGCCGGCGTGACGGCCGATCAGACCGCGCGGGTGAAGGCCGGCGAGCTCGTCGGCATCATTGCCGCAGGCGTCGGCGGCAAGGGCGGGGGCCGCCCTGATTTTGCCCAGGCGGGTGGCTCGAACGCAGCGGCATTGCCGCAGGCATTGGCCGGAGTCGAAGCACTCGTGCGCCAGCGACTGGGTGGCTGAACGCTGATCGCGTCGTAGGAATTTTCCCACTATCAGGCGCTTATCGATGGGCCGGCGATGCCGGGCCATTGCCCCGGCAGTCACTTCAAACGCTTTTCTCAGGTTCGCGCCGAATTCCGACGCAAGGTGCGCCAAAGGATTACAGATTCAAGGTTCCACTGATTGTTTCATGTCTGTCACGCTATAGATCCGCCCGCATGGAGGACGATACATGTTGATTCTGACGAGGCGCGTAGGTGAGACGGTCATGATCGGAGACGAAGTTACCGTCGTCGTGCTGGGTGTCAAAGGCAATCAGGTGCGCATGGGAATCAACGCACCGCGCAGCGTTGCCGTCCATCGCGAGGAGATATTCGAGCGCATCAAGCGCGAGGGCCAGGATGATTTTTCCGCGGCCGCCGATCCGAGTGGCTCGCCCGAGCGCAGCAGCCAGCTTTCGGTGTGATGCGGCGGCAAGCGCCGAAAGCCGCGTCGGCGGGCACGCCCGAGACAACAACCCCGGGTCGTGCCTCCCCGCCACCGCCGCACCGCCAGTAGGGCGCCCGATTTTTCCGAATGAGCCCTTCCCCAACTCCTTTACCAATCTCCACCTCGCCAGTATCATGGCGCGCAGTCCCGCAAGCGGGCTGCTCAAACCCGTAACTCTTTGATCGGGTGGGTAAATTCCGGCAGCGGAGAGATGGCCGAGTGGTCGAAGGCGCACCCCTGCTAAGGGTGTAAGGGTCAAAAGCCCTTCGAGGGTTCGAATCCCTCTCTCTCCGCCAGAATCAAATCAATAGCTTAGATAACCGGCGACTGCGGCGGGAGTTTCTATTGCCAGCCTACTGCCAGCAATCGGCAAATCTAGCGTACCGCTAATCGTCTCGTCGGTCGGCGGCGAGCCGCGTCGAATGTCCCAGTTGTGCCCGATGTCGTCATTGTCGAATGTCCGCTCCGCGGCGCGTGGCGCCCCCAAGCTTAGTACTGCTCAAAATAAGCTTTGTTCTCAGCGATTCTAGAATCTAATAGGCCCAGTAGCATCGCAGCCTGCAATCGTAGCGGCTCCCAAGCGGGATGCATCATGCCATTCGGGAACTTCAGCGCCGTGTCGGGGACCGCGCCTACAGCAGAAGCCAGCGCTGCGACCGCGGCTTCTTCCAGCTCGGACAGTTTTTCTTTCCCTATCACGTAACGCCCAGAAAGGATTTCGTTCTGAAGCTCCTGGGCAACGATAATGTTTCCTCCGGCGTCTTGCGGCGGCTTCGAGTCCACGGCGAGATTCCGAAGTGCCACCATGAAGTAAAAGAAAACGTGTTGGTACGTCTCCTCGGCGTCCATGGGCTGTACGGGCAGGCCGTCTTGCGGTACTGGATCCACGGCGAACTTCTCCTGAGGAGATGTGAGTGTACCTGCATCTCGATTGGGCGCTTAGCGGCCACCTATCCGAAGTCGACGAAGACCTCTTTGGCCGTACTGAGACATGGTGACAGAGCCTTCGGATACCTCCACTCGGCGTTGGGCGCAGCTCGTGGAGATTCCATAAAACCAACCAATCAGCTTAAGTTGCTGCCTGCGTGGCGCATCACCTTCTGTCACCCGTGACAAGTGAGTAGCTCGTGCTGCGGCCACCGCCGGGGTCCTTTCGCAGCCCGCCGCGCTCGACGAGATCCAGGATGTCGCGGTAGGCAGTGTCCTGCGAGGACTTGGTCAGCTTGGCCCATTTTGATGTCGTGAGCTTCCCCTCGAAGCCGTCCAGTAGTCTGTTCAGCACCTGAACCTGGCGCGCGTTTAGCGACTGCTGCGCAAAGCGTTCCCAGAAGCGCGCCTTTGTCAGCACCGAACTGAGCGTCTCCTGTGACCCATCGATCGCGCGGCGCAGGCACGAAAGGAACCACTCCTGCCACCCGGTGGCATCGAGCCCACCTTTCTGGGTGCGCTCAAGTATCCGGTAATAGTCGCTTCGCTCCCGGCGGATCTGCGCCGACATACTGTAGAAGCGCTGGGTGCTTCCTTCAGAGCGCGCGAGCGCCATGTCGGCGATTGCGCGTGCGATCCGCCCGTTGCCGTCATCGAAGGGGTGGATGGTGACGAACCAGAGGTGTGCAAGCCCCGCGATGAAGAGGGGATCAGTATCGCCCGGTGCTTCGAACCAGTTCACGAAGCGATGCATTTCTTCAGGGACGCGGGCAGCAGGCGGTGCTTCGTAGTGGACCTTCTGATGGCCTATCGGGCCCGAAACAACCTGCATTGGTCCGCCGGCGTCATTGCGCCAGTTGCCGACAGTGATTTTGTGAAGGCCGCTCCGGCCGGTCGGGAATAGTGCCGCATGCCAGCCGAACAAGCGGTCGGCAGTTAGGGGTTGCGTGTAGCCGGTTGTCGCATCGAGCATCATCTCAACGACGCCCTCGACGTCGCGGTCGGCCGTCACCAGCCCACCGACTTCCATGCCGAGGCGGCGTGCGATTGACGATCTGACTTGGTCGCTGTCGAGTTTTTCGCCTTCAATCTCACTTGAGCGGACCACATCTTCAGTCAGCGTGCTCAGTTGTGCCTCGCGGCGCAGTTCGAAGCCGAGATCTTGCATCTTGCCGAGCAGGCGGCCTTGCTCCCGAGACACCTGTCCGAGCAGCGTGGCCAAGCGCGCGCTGTCCCAGGCCAAGGCGGGCCAACGCTCTCGTTCCCATATGTACATTTAATCTCCGCAAGAAATGCGGTGATTATGGGCCTTATTCTCCGCAGCCGCAACGGCGATCCCCGCACTGAGTGCGGAGATTAGGCCATTTAATCTCCGCAGAAGGCAGCTACCCACTTCGGTATTTCGGCCACCCACTTGGTGCGGCTCGGCATCTACTGCCAGCTCTATTGCCAGCGATGGGGATTGGGCGGGACGGGAGGGGAGCAGTTTTACTCGTAGAATCAGTAACTAGCTGATTTCTATGGATTCTCCGGCGAGTCAAAAGCCCTTCGAGGGTTCGAATCCCTCTCTCCCGCCAG
>Ga0302314_10014673_pt1 | contig 13389 bp, 14 predicted proteins | sample III_Palsa_N2_3_FD_200533 | JGI IMG/M metagenome (GOLD analysis project Ga0302314, IMG submission 200533) | Peat permafrost microbial communities from Stordalen Mire near Abisko, Sweden - III_Palsa_N2_3 | ecosystem: Environmental > Terrestrial > Soil > Palsa > Peat permafrost | place: Sweden...
CAGAATGACAAATCAAAACTTAATTCATCAGTAAAGACATCCTGCGAAGGTCGCGCTCGTCGCGCGATGCCCACATCTCAAAATCGAGATATGGGGCACCCGCTTCTGGTATCAGAAGCCCATGATGTTGTAGCCGCAGTCGACGTAGATGGTTTCGCCGGTGATGCCGCTGGAGAGGTCGCTGGCGAGGAAGAGGGCGGTGCCGCCGACTTCGGCCGGGTCTACGTTGCGGTGGAGCGGGGACTTTTCGACGTGGGACTTGAGCATGTCGGAGAAGTCGCCGATGCCGCGGGCGGCGAGGGTCTTGATGGGGCCGGCGGAGATGGCGTTGACACGGACGTTCTGGCGGCCGAGGTCGGCGGCGAGGTAGCGGACGCTGGCTTCGAGCGCGGCTTTGGCGACGCCCATGACGTTGTACTTGGGCACGACTTTTTCCGCGCCGAAGTAGGTGAGGGTCATGATGGAGCCGCCTTCGGTCATGAGCGGGGCGGCACCGCGGCTGACGGCGATGAGCGAGTAGCAGCTGACGTCGTGCGCGATGCGGAAGCCTTCGCGGGTGGTCTGCAGAAAGTCGTTCTTGAGCTCTTCGGCGGGGGCGTAGGCGACGGAGTGGACGACGGTGTGGAGAGTGCCGTACTTTGCCTTGATCTTCTCGAAGACCTCAGCGATCTCGGCGTCGCTGGAGACATCGCACTGGAAGCCGGTTGCGCCGGGGAGTTCGGTGATGAGGCCGTCGGCCTCCTGCTTCATGCGCTCGTTCTGATAGCAGATGGCGAGCTGCATGCCGGCTTCAGAGAGCTTCTGCGCGATGGCCCAGGAGATGCTGCGCTTGTTGGCGAGACCGAAGATGACAGCTGCGCGGCCTTTGAGATGTTCCATATTTTTATCCGATTCCTTTCGGTGCGGGTGCAGAGCAAGGATAGCAAAGACAGGGGTTAGGGGTTAGGGATTAGGGTTTAGCCGTTGCAAATGGCAGTCCCTCAGGGGCTAAAGCCCGGCATTCTGGCGATGGTTTATGGCGCGGCTGAAGCCGCGCCCCTTCAAAGCAAAAAGCAAAGACAAAAACAGAAGCAGATTCCGGCCTGCGCCGGAATGACAAACAAAAGACAAACTAACCGCCGAGGTCGACGTGTTGGACATGGGCGATGGGCCGGCGGAGGAAACGCGAGCCGAGGCGCTGGAATTTTTCGATGGAGTCGGTGGCGAAGAAGCGGCAGTCGAGCTCTTCGTTGGAGGTTGAGGTGGACATGACGAAGCGGCCGGCGACTCGCTGCGCGGTGGCAACGGCCGAGTCAATGATGCGCATGGGGCCGTGCACGGCGAAGTGCTTCTTGAGCACGCGGGCGATGAGCGGCTGGATGAGGGGGTAGTGGGTGCAGCCGAGCAGGATGGTGCGCGGCACGATGCCGTCGGCTTTGGCATCGCCGAACGCCTGCTCGAAGTAGATGCGGAGGACCTCTTCGGTGACGGGATGGTCGGTCCAGCCCTCTTCGACGAGCGGGACAAGCAGGGGGCAGGCCTTTTCAAACGCAGCCAGTTTGCGGGTAGAGCAGGCGCGGGCGTAGGCGTGGCTCTGCACGGTGGCTTCTGTAGCGAGGACGAGCACGCCGTTGGCACGGGGATTGTTGGCGGCAGCGGCCTGTGCGGCGGCGGCGCCGGGTTCGATCACGCCGATGACGGGAATCCTGGACTCAGCTTCGAGCACATCAAGCGCGAGCGCGGAGGCGGTGTTGCAGGCGACGACGAGCATGTCTGCGCCCTGCGCTTCAAGAAAGCGGCCGGAGCCGACGGCGTAGCGGGCGATGGTCTCGCGGGATTTGGAGCCGTAAGGCAGGCGGGCGGTGTCGCCGAGGTAGATGTAGCGCGCGTGGGGAACGAGGTCGAGCAAGGCACGCATGACGGTGAGACCGCCGAAGCCGGAGTCGAAGATGCCGATGGTGGGGCGGATGCTCATTGGTTCGTAGTGTCGGTGTCCGGCTGGCTGGAGTCGGGGTCGGCGGCGCGGGTGGTGGTATCGGTGACGGGATAGATGCGGGTGAGGTCGGCGTGGCCGGCGAGGGTCTGCACCTGCTGGCCGTCGACGAGGAAGCGGACCTGCGTGATCTGCGGCAGGTTGGCGTGCAGCGTACCGAGGATGGACTGGATGGTGAGCATCTCGGGCAGGATACCGGAGGGATGGCCCTGCACGAAAGCTCCGTGAAGATTAATGACGGCGAGCAGGGGCTGGTTCTCGGATTCTTCAGCCGCGGCATCGACGGGAACGGCGGTGTCTTCGTCGCCGGCGGCGGTTTTGGGCACGTCGGCGGGAAGCAGGAAGACGTCATCGACGGATGGACCGCCGGTGAGGAGATGCGTGGACTTGGGCAGGGAGTAGCCTGCGAGAAGATTTTCGAGCAAGGCGCGGGCGCGGGCGGTCTGCTCCTGCGGGAGAGCGATCTGCTGCTCGGTGGGGGTGATGGAGCCGTCGGCGTCATTGGCGATGGCGAGGGTGATGGACTCGGCGTCGGCGGCGTAGGGCGCGGCGATGGGCGTGGCGTCACTGAGCGCGGCGAGCTGCTCGCGGCGCTTGTGGTGCAGATGGAAGAGATAGACCGCCATCAGCACGCTGGAGCCGAGGAGAATACCGAAGAGGATGCGCTGCCAGCGGGGAATCATGGCGTACCTCCGTTGGCATGGCCGCGCCAGAAGACGAGTGCGGTGGCGACGGACTCGACCACATGCTGCTGATAGTCCGCGTCGTCCACGCCGGTGGTGTTGTTATCGGGCGTGAGGAAGGGAGCGATCTCGACGGCGACGGCGGGACAGGCGAGGTTGTCGAGCGGGGCGAGTTCGGCCTGTGCGTTCACGGTGGCGACATGCGAGTTGGTGAGCGCGGTGTTCAGCTCTTTCTGAAGCGATGCGCTCTGCTGCGCGAAGGCGGCTTGCGCGGTGGCCCAGGGAAGAACGCCGTGATGCGCTACGGGCGCGAGTGTGGAGGTGTAGAGATGGACGCCGTTGCCGGTGGGTGTTGCGTGCAGCACAAGGCAGGCGATGGCGGCGGAGTGGTTGGCGATCTCGGCGCGCTGGTCGGGCGTGAGGCCGGCGGCGGGGTCACCATCGCGCGTGGCGATGACGGTGAAGTTGTGCGACTGTAATGTGGCGCGGAGGCGCGAGGCGAGCGCGAGGGTGACGTCTTTCTCGGCAAGATGGTCGTTGATGAGCGCGCCGGTCTCGGGGCCGCCGTGGGCGGGGTCAAGCAGGATGATGGTGCGCTGCTGGAGCGGCGGGAGGGTGATATGCGGGGCAGGCGCTGCGGCTGCGGGAGTGGATGGGGCTGTTCCTGCGGGAGCAGCGGGTTTTGCTGCTTGGGGTGGGACGTAGTTCGGCGTGCCTGCGGCTGGCGGCCGTTGCTGCGCGCGGACGTGCAGGCGCGCGGAGATGGCGGTGAGCAGCACAAGATTTACCGCGCAGAGTGCAAGGAGCGCGGCCCAGCGGGTGAACGCACTGGTTTTAGTCCAGCGCATAGATGGCGAGGCCGCTGAGGAGCTTGGGGTAGAAGTCAGTGGACTTCTGCGGCATCACGTCGAGCGCGAAGGCGACTTCCTTGAGCTGCTCGAGCGTGCAGGGGTTGATGAGGAAGGCGATGTCGGCGTCGTGGCGGGCGATCTGGTCGAGGGCCTCCTGCGCGTCGCGGAGGTAGCGCAGGTTCTTCTGCTCGCGGACGGACTCCTGCGAGAGGCCGAGAATCTCTTCGAGGATGAGCGAGTGCAGTTGCACCACGTCGAGCTGGCGCTGCAGCTTGGAGATGTCGGCGAGCGCGGAGTTCACTTCAGCCTTTTTGCCGGTGAGGATGTAGTTGCCTTCGCGGGTGGCGGCGATCATGGAGACGAGCTTGGGCTGGGTGGCTTCGGCGAGCGCGGCCATGAGTGTCGGTGCGTCGGAAGCCTGCAGCTTTTTGACGGTGAAGAAGCGGGTGGCGCGGCCGAGGAATTCGGAGGGGTGGAAGTTATTGAGGCCGAAGACGACGCGGTGCGTGGGCAGGATGGTGATGCCGGGCGCATCCATGTTGACGAAGGTCATCATCATGGCGGCTTCGGGGAACGCCGGCTCGGGGAGTTTGCCCTTTGCCGGAGTTGGGGGCGTCATTTCTTTTCCGAGTTCGGCGGCGCGCTCTTTGGCGTAGGCGACGCTGGTCTCGTAGCGGTGGTGGCCGTCGGCGATGATGAGCTTTTTGTCGTCCATGGAGGCGCAGAGCTTGGTGATGGTCTTCGCGTCGGTGATCTTCCAGAGGCGGTGGATGACGCCGTACTCGTCGGTGACTTCGACCTCGGGCGCGTCCTTGCTGAAGAGGAGTTTATCGGCGGCGAATTCGGGGTCGGAGTAGAGGAGATAGATCTGCTCGCAGTAGGCGCGGGTGGCCTTGAAGAGGTTCAGGCGGTCGGACTTGGGCTTGGAGAGCGTCTGCTCATGGCGGTAGATGACCTGCTCGGCATAGTCATAGAGCTGGCCGAGGGCGATGAAGCCGCGGCGCTCGCGAATCTCTTCGGAGCCGGGGATCTTGTAGGTCTGCGAGTAGGCGTAGACGGCGGGGTCGGTCTCTTCCTTCAGCACGCCCTTCTTGCGCCAGGCGGCGAGGTCGGCGGCGGCGCGGGTGTAGACGTTGTTGCTGTCGTCGTCGCCGGGTTCGGACTTGCCGAGGATGACCCGGACAAGGTTGTAGGGGCTTTTGTCGTAGTACTTCTGCTGCATGGCGGGTGAGATCTTGTCGTAGGGCTGCGTGACGACGTCTTCATTGTTGACCTGGGCGGGGTTGTAGCGAAGTGCGCGGAAGGGAAAGATGCTTGCCATGCGGTGAGGAGGTGCTCCGTACTGGATTTTTTGGCGTTGGCGCCGTGAAACGGCAGACGAACGCGCAGGCTTCATTGTAAACCCGTCAAAGCAGGGGACAGGGATCAGGGGTTAGGGATTAGAAACAGCGGATGGTTTCGGTGATGCGGATTGACGTACATTGAAGAATGCTGCATCCAAATGGATCAGCAGGTTACGGATGCAAAGAATGAACACACACTTTCGACTGGGTCTGATGGTTTGCCTGCTGCTGGCGGGCACGGCCTATGCGCGCGCGCAGGCTGCGCCGCCGGTGGTGGACCACGATCCCATTGCCGCTCCGGAAGGGGACGCGGTGCCGGCTCCGGCAGCGCAATCGGGCGCGCCGACGGGAGCGGTAGAGCGTGAGGCGGGCGGGCAGTTCATCTACCGGCAGAGCACGGAAGAGGTGGTGCTGAATGCGACGGTGGTGGACCAGAACCTGCAGCTGGTGGAGAACCTCGACAAGTCGGACTTCCAGGTCTACGAGGACGGCGTGCCGCAGACGATCCTGGGCTTCAAGCGCGAGGACATTCCGGTCTCGCTCGGCATACTGATCGACAGCTCGGGCTCGATGTACAACAAGGTGGACGCGGTGCGCACGGCGGCGCTGGACCTGATCAAGGCGTCGAACGCGTCGGACGAGACGTTTATCGTGAATTTTTCCGAAGAGGCGTACATCGACCAGGACCTGACCTCGGACGTGGGCAAGCTGCGTGATGCGCTGAACCTTTTTCATGTGGCGGGCGGGACGGCGATCTACGACACGGTGATCGCGTCGGCCGATTATCTTTCGCAGAACGCGAAGAAGCCGAAGCAGGTGCTGCTGATCATTACGGACGGAGACGATCACGACTCGACGGCGAACCTTGCATCGACGATTCGCCGGGTGCAGGACCTGGATGGGCCGGTGGTGTACTGCATCGGGCTGCTCTTCGGCTCGGACGATATGGACCGTACGTCGAAGAACCACTCGCGCAAGGTGCTGCAGGAGCTGGCGGACCAGACGGGCGGCATCGCGTTCTTCCCCAAGCGGGTGGAAGACGTGGATGCGATCACGAACCAGGTGGCGGCGGACATTCGCAGCCAGTACACGATCTCGTACCACTCGACGCGGCCGTATACGCAGGCGGGTTACCGGGCGATCGGCGTGACGGCGAAGGCGAAGGGCTATGGGCGGCTGAATGTGCGGACTCGCAGCGGATACTTCCCCAAGGTGCCGGGATCGGCGACGCCGGTGGTGAATGATCCGGGGTTGCAGGGCAAAAAGCCGCCATACTAGGCTGACGCATTCTCTCAGCGCGCGGTGAGCGGGCTCTCGGCTATTATCGGCTAGAGCATATGGCAGACCAAACGACAGGCAGTCCAGCGGCGGCGTTGCTGCAGCAGGTGCGCGCAGGCGATGTGCGCGCGCTGGCGCGTGCGGTGTCCGTAGTGGAAGAGGGCGGCGCGGCGGCGAAGGCGGTGTTAGGCGCGGCCCATGCGCTGCCGGGTGATGTGCCGGCGCTGCGCATCGGCTTTACGGGACCTCCGGGAGCGGGGAAGAGCACGCTGGTGGACGCGTATGCGCGGCTGCTGCGTGAGAAGAGCGAGACGGTGGGGATCGTGGCCGTCGATCCGACGAGCCCGTTCCATGGCGGGGCGATATTGGGCGACCGCATCCGCATGCAGGCCCATGACGGCGATACCGGAATCTACATACGCAGTGTGGCGACGCGCGGAACGCTTGGCGGACTCGCCGGGGCGACGGCGGACATCTGCACGGTGATCGAAGCGAGCGGCAAGAGCCGCATGCTGATCGAGACGGTGGGCGTGGGCCAGGACGAGGTGGAGGTGGCGCGGCTGGCCGATGTGACGGTGGTGGTGCTGGTGCCGGGCATGGGCGACGATGTGCAGAGCATCAAGGCGGGCGTGATGGAGATCGCCGACATCTTTGTGATCAACAAGAGCGACCGCGAGGGCGCGGAGCGGGTGGAGAGCGAGATATTGGCGATGCAGTCGTATGCGGCGGAGCATGGCGCATGGGTGCCACCAATTGTGCGGACGGTTGCGACAACCGGTGAGGGTGTTGCGGCGATGCATGCGGCGATTGCGCGGTTTGTGGAGCACCGCAAGCTGGCCGGCGGTGGGCGTGCGTTGCGCGCGGTGGAGAGCGTGGCGGGAACGATGCATCTGGACCATCTGGGCGTGGCGGTGAAGAGCATTGCCGCAGCGAAGAAGTTTTACGAGACGCTGGGACTGAGCATCGCGCATGAAGAGACGGTGGAGCATGAGCAGGTGAAGACGGCGATGCTGCCGCTGGGTGCCTCTACGCACCAGACGCGGATTGAGCTACTGGAGCCGACCGGGGAGGATTCGGTGATTGGGCGGTACCTGGCAAAGCGCGGCGAGGGTCTGCACCATATCGCGGTGCATGTGCCGGATGTGGATGCGGCGATGGCGGCGATGCAATCCGCTGGCGTGCGGCTGGTGAACGAGCAGGTGAAAGTTGGCGCGGGCGGGCACCGGTACTTCTTTGTGCATCCGGCGAGTACGGGCGGAGTGCTGCTGGAGATCGTCGGAGAATGAAATTTCTTCTACTGGATGCATGTGGCGCGGCGGCTACGGTGGCGCTGGCGGATTCGGCGCGGACGCCGGCGGTGTTTGCGCAGCACGCGCTGGAGGAACGTAGTGCGGCGGCGACGCTGCTGCCGGCGGTGCGTGCGCTGCTGGCTGAGGCGCAGCTTGCGTTGCGCGATCTGGATGCGATTGCAGTGGTGAATGGACCGGGATCATTTACGGGCGTGCGGATCGGCGTGAGCGCGGCGAAGGGGTTGAGCGAGGGCGCGGGTCTGCCGGTGATCGCGATATCGCGGCTGGCGGTGCTGGCGGCTTTAGGTGAAGGGAAGCGCGTGCATGCGGTGCTGGATGCGGGGCGCGGTGAGTTTTATTTAGGGACATATGAAGGAACGCGCTGCGTGCGGGAAGCGATGGTGACGCAGGTGGAGCTGCTCGCGGCAGTTGCGAATGCGCCGGGTGCGGTGTGCGCCTGCGAGGCGCGGGTGGTGGATGCGTTGCGCGCATTGTCACCGGTGATGGTGGCGGAGCCGGTTGCGGGGGATGCGTTTGCGCTGGCGGCGGCTGCGTTTGCGGCGAAGAGCTTTGCGAATGTGGCGATGCTGGACGGAAATTATCTGCGGCGCGCGGATGCGGAGATGCTGGAGAGGCAAAAGATTGCGCTAGCGGCGAAGGCTCAATGATTCGGCGTGCTGTTGCGGCGGATGCGGCCGCGCTGCTGGCGCTGGAGCGCAGTGTGGCGGAGGCTGCGCACTGGAGTGATGCGGAGTATGCGCAGATCTTGCAGGATGACGATGGGGCTGCGCTGCGGCGGTGGATCTTTGTCGTGGTAGAAGAAGAGGCGCTGCTGGGGTTCATCGTGGTGAAGCTGCTGCGGGCAGGGGACGTAATCGAGGCGGAGATCGAGAATCTTGCCGTGGCGGCTGGTGCTCGGCGGCGGGGTTTGGGTGCTGCGCTGTGCGGGGCGGCGGTTGATGGGTTGAGCGAAGCGGGAGCGCGGGTGGTGGAGCTTGAGGTGCGCGCGGGCAATGGCGCGGCGATCGGGCTGTATACCGGGCTTGGGTTCGAGCAGACGGGCGTCCGGGTGGGCTATTATGCGAATCCGAAGGAAGATGCGGTTTTGCTGCGGTTTCGCGTGCAGGACCAACAAAAATCCGCCGGATGACAATCAAACTTCGCAGCGCACTTATAATGAAAGTTCATGGTTAAAGACGGCTACTACTACGGGTTTGGACTCTTTGCGGTTGCCGGGCTGGCCTGGGTGCTGATCCACTCACGCACAGCGACGGGTGTACCTATCCTGCTGGCACTTTTCTTTTTGTGGTTCTTCCGCGATCCGGACCGCACGGTGCCTACGGGGGAGAACCTCGTGGTCTCGCCGGCAGACGGCAAGGTGACGGAGTGCGAGTGGATCGAGACGCAGCAGGGCAGCAAGCTGCGCATCAGCATCTTCCTGAGCGTCTTCGACGTGCATGTGAACCGCACGCCGATCGGCGGCACGGTGACGGGCGTGGATTACCGCAAGGGCGGGTTCATGAATGCGATGAGGCCTGAGTCAGTGATGTTCAACGAGCAGACGCTGGTGGTGGTGAACGATGGCCGCGTGGAAGTCGCATTCAAGATGATCGCGGGCCTGCTGGCGCGGCGCATTGTCTGCAATGTGCGCCAGGGAGACAAGCTGGAGCGCGGGCAGCGCATGGGGCTGATCAAGTTCGGCTCGCGCGTGGACGTGCTTTTACCCGGTGACGCGCAGTTGCTGGTGAAGAAGGGCATGCGCGTAAAGGGCGGAAGCTCTGTGCTGGCTACGCTGGCTTAGCGCGCTGGGTCTAAGGTATAAAGGCAAACGCAACGCGATTTTCTTGAGGGGCCCGGTGCATGGCGATGGCGGAAGATGAGATCCAGGGGCAGCCGGTGCGCCGCCGCAGGCGCGGCATGTACATCCTGCCGTCGGTCTTCACCTCCATCAATATCGGCTTCGGCTACTACGCGATCACGCAGAGCCTGCAGGGCTCGCTGGCGGACCCAGCGCACTTCAACCGTGCGGCTTTAGCCATCGGGCTGGCAATCCCGTTCGATGCGCTCGACGGGCGCATTGCACGCATGACACATACGACCAGCGACTTCGGTAAGGAGCTGGATTCGCTGGCGGATGTGATCACGTTTGGCGTGGCTCCGAGCATCCTGGCGTGGTCGTGGGGCTTTCGCACGCTGAACCTGCTGCCGGACAGCACGGCATACCAGCAGCTCATCGCGCTGGGAACGTTCATCAGCTTCCTCTTCCTTATCTGCGGAGCGAGCCGGCTGGCGCGCTTCAATATCAGCGTGAATCCATCGCCATCCAATCCCGGCCGGCCGGGGCGGAAATACTTCGTCGGCTGCCCGATTCCGGCTGCCGCCGGCGCGTTGGCTGCCGTGGTGCAGTTCTTCAATGGCAGCCCGATCTACCAGTGGTGGTGGGCGCTGGTGTGGATGGTGTTCGTGGGCTGCGTCGGGTTGCTGATGGTGAGCCGCTGGCGCTTCTGGAGCGGCAAGGAGATCAATCTCTCTCACCGCCATCCCTTCCAGGCGATGGTGCTGGTCGCCGTGGTTGTCGCGGTGCTGCTGCTGTATCACCGGTGGACGCTGATCCTGATCGCGCTCGGTTATCTGAGCTCCGGCCTGCTGGCGCGGCTGGCGTACCGGCCCCGGCGGGCATAGATTCCGGGCCTGCACAGCGCCCTGCAAACCCACATCTCAGATGCGAGATGTGGGGCACCCACAATTCAAGTTCAAGATGAAAGACGAGAGTTCTGCATGACGACGAATATTTACAAGGTGGCCATTGTGGGAGCATCCACGCTGGCGGGCAAAGAGTTGAGCGAGACGCTGGGTGAATCGGCGTTTGCCGCGTCGGATTTTGTGCTGCTGGATGCGGATGATGCGGTGGGCAAGCTGGAGAGCGTGGCGGATGATGTGACCTTCGTGCGCAAGCTGGAGGCGGCGTCGTTCGAGGGCGCGGACTTTGTCTTCTTTGCGGGCGATCCCGAAGAGGCGCGGACGCACTGGAAGAGCGCGCAGCAGGCGGGCGCGAGTGTGGTGGACATGACGTTTGCGCTGGAGGCGACGCCGAACGTTCCGGTGCGCGCGCCGTGGGTGGCTGAGCTTTTGGGCAATGCCGGTTCGCAGCCGGACCTGAAGACGCCGGCGGTGGTGGCGGCGCATCCGGCGGCGGTGCTGCTGGCGACGGTGCTGGCACAGTTGAATGTGCGGCACAAGGTGAAGAGTGCGTCGGCGACGGTGCTGGAGCCGGCTTCGCAGTACGGCCGCGCGGCGATGGATGAGCTGCATCAGCAGACGGTGGCGCTGCTTTCGTTCCAGCCGCTGCCGAAGGACGTCTACGACGCGCAGGCGGCCTTCAACATTACGCCGGCGATGGGTGCCGAGACGAAGGTGAAGCTGGCGGAGACGGAGCAGCGCATCCGCAGGCACTTTAGAGCGCTGGCAGGCAATGCGTTGCCGGTTCCGGCGCTGCAGTTGGCGCATGCGGCGTCGTTCCATGGCACGATCGCCTCTGTCCTGGTGGAGCTGGAGACGGCGGCGACGGAGGAGCAGGTGTCCGTGGCGCTGGATGGCGAGCATGTGGATGTGCTGCTGGACGAGAGCGATCCGCCGAGTAATTTGAGCGTAGCCGGGCAGCAGAACATCCAGGTGCGGGTACGGGTTGAGCCGGACAGTTCGACGCGGTACTGGCTCTGGATCGCGGCGGACAATCTGAAACTGGCGGCGTTGAATGCGATTGCCTGCGGGGCGGAGCTGGCGCGGCTGCGGCCGCAGGGCAAAGTTCAGTAAGGCAGGGATTAGGGGCCAGGGATTAGGGGTTAGAAACGACGCGCAGTGATGTTGGCAATCTGAACAATAGGCAGCAGGGTGCAGCGCGAAATTCACCGGGGTTTCATCGTTTTTCTCAGGGCGCCTTCAGGCAGAATGAAGTTGCTCTGAACGATTCTCCGCGGCCCCGCCTCCAACGGTCCAGCCGGGAGAAGTACCATGCTTGAGGCCGCGGCAAATATTCCGCTTGCGGCTGCGGCGCGATGGCTCACAATAAAAGTGTGAGCCGTAATCCCACGTGGACCGGCCCGGCATCCAAACGGATGAGGAGATCGCTGTGCCGCGCATTCATTTTCAGCTACAACTGGCGGAGTTGAAGGACAAGCTGCTGGCGATGGCCTCATTGGCCGAACTGGCGCTGGGCACGTCGGTGGAGGCCTACCTGCACCGCGACGAGGCGCTGAGCCGCAGCGTGGCGGAGCTGGAGCGCGAGATCAACGCCGCCGAGCGCAACGTGGACGAGATGGCCTATGAGCTGCTGGCGAAAGAGCAGCCCATGGCGATCGATCTGCGCTTCATCCTCTCGGTGATCAAGATCAATGGCGACCTGGAGCGCGTGGGCGACCAGTCCGTAAATATCTCCGAGCGCGCGCTTCTGCTGCGCGAGTATCCGAAGGTGGACCTGCCGATCGACATACGCACGATGGGCGCGCATGCGGGGAAGATGATCCGGCTTTCCATACAGGCGTTGCTGGAGGCGGACGCGAAGCTGGCGGAGTCCGTGCTGGCGATGGACGATGAGATCGACGCGATGAACTCGGCGGTGCAGCTGTCACTCATCCAAGTGATGCAAGAGCAGCCGGAGGTGGCGACGCAGGCGCTGAACGCGATCATCATCTCGCGGAACCTGGAGCGCGCGGCGGACCATGCGACGAACATCGCCGAGGACGTGATCTTCTGGGTGCGCGGCAGCGATGTGCGGCACACGATAAGCCTGGCGCACGCGGAGTAGGCCCTGCAAAACAGTTGCCTTTGATACCCTGAAGCAGAGGGAAACAAAGTGGCTTTATCTGAAATACATCCCGGTGAACATCTGCACAAGGAACTGGAAGCTCTGGATATGAGCGCAGCGGAACTGGCGCGGCAGATTAGCGTACCGGCCAACCGTATCACGCAGATTTTGAAGGGTGAGCGCGATATTACCGCCGATACGGCCATGCGGCTCGGACATTTCTTCGGTACGACGGCGCAGTTCTGGATGAATCTGCAATCGCTCTACAATCTGCGCATTGCGCAGGAACTGAACGGACGCGCCATTAAAGCGCTGCCGACGCTGAAAACCGTACATGCCTGAATTTGACGCTCCGAAGCGTACGAATTATCCTGAATAGGTGAGAATCTTGCCGCAACCCGCAGCCCAGTGTCCCGCATGTTGTTGCGAGTCCGCGCGCTGCTGCGTTTGTGCTGCCTGAGAGTCACTTTCCGATTCGTCAAGCCTCACACATCCAGACCGACAGCGCCCACGCCAGCCGTGGGCTTTTCATTTTTTGATAGCACGAAATTATTTTCAAGACAGAATTTCAAATACGAAGGAAGTTGCCGACCATGAGTACGCCCGCAGATACACCCGCAGTTGCCAAGCCCGTGAAAGAGACGAAGGCGCAGAAGTCTGAACGGCTGAAGCTGGAAAAGAACCCGTGGGAGGCGTGGCAGGACGTGCGCGACTTTGCCAAGCTCGGCATCGACAGCGTAGCGCCGGACTGGTCGCACTTCTACTTCAAGTGGTGGGGCATTTACACGCAGGGTGACGGCATTGGCGCCGTTGGCGGCGTTGGCGGCGAGGGCAAGGCGACCGAGTACTTCATGATGCGCATCGGCGTGCCCAACGGCATTGTGACGTCGCCACAGCTGCGCGTCATCGCCGACCTGATCCGCGACCATGCGCGCGGCGTGGGCGACATCACCACGCGGCAGAACATCCAGATGCACTGGCTGACGATCCAGTCGCTGCCGGTGGTAGTGGACGCACTGGAGAAGATCGGGCTGAGTCCCAAAGGCGCTTGCGGCGACGTAGTGCGCAATGTGACCGGCAATACGCTTGCCGGTGTAGACAGAGAAGAGTTGATCGACGCATCGCCGCTGGCGCTGAAGATCGCACGGACGCTTACGGCGAACCCGGAT
>Ga0302314_10014674_pt1 | contig 13389 bp, 6 predicted proteins | sample III_Palsa_N2_3_FD_200533 | JGI IMG/M metagenome (GOLD analysis project Ga0302314, IMG submission 200533) | Peat permafrost microbial communities from Stordalen Mire near Abisko, Sweden - III_Palsa_N2_3 | ecosystem: Environmental > Terrestrial > Soil > Palsa > Peat permafrost | place: Sweden...
TGAACAAGTCCTGTAAATAACAATTGGGTTCAATGGCGATGGTACTGCGGTGAAAGAGGTAGTGGGTCAGGCCCAGCAAACGGCCGTCGCTCTCGGCCACCAGCGCGTGCATGGGCTCGTAGGCGTCGAAAAAGCGGCTCCAGGTCATGTGGGTGATGTCCCGTGACAACGCGGTAGGACCGGAGCGGCCGTAAAAGGCATTGTAGCCCTCCCACAGAGTCAGCCATCGATCGAAGTCGGTTCGCGCAGCGGCACGAATTGAAATTGAATTGGGCATTGATTGGTTGCTCGTTGGTTTAATTGCCACGATTTTCAGCGGCGATCCAGCGCGCCGCCTTCTCCGCGATCATCAACGTGGGCGCGTTGGTATTGCCGCTGGTGATGGTCGGCATGATGCTCGCATCGACCACACGCAAGCCCTCGACTCCGCGCACCCGTAAGTGAGGATCCAAGACCGCCAGCGGATCATCGTCGCTTCCCATTTTTACGGTGCCGACCGGGTGGAAAATCGTACTGGCAATATCGCCCGCCGCGCTTCTGAGCTCATCGTCGGTTTGATACCGGCTTCCCGGCTTCCATTCGTGGGGCAGGTATCTAGCCAACGCAGGCTGGGCCATGATGTCACGCACCTGGCGCAGACTCTGCACCGCAACCTGTCGATCCTCTTCGGTCGCCAAATAATGGGGAGCGATGACAGGAGCTTCGTCCACGCGGTTCGATTGGATCTTTATTTCACCCCGGCTGGTTGGATTCAAGTTGCACACGCTGACCGTGAACGCGGGAAAGGAATGCAGCGGCTCGCCAAAGGCGTCGAGGCTGAGCGGCTGAACGTGGTACTCGAGATTGGCATGCTCGCGAGCGGCATCCGATCGGGTAAATGCGCCCAATTGACTCGGCGACATACTCATCGGGCCGGTTCGCTTCAACGCATATTCCAAGCCGATCATGGCCCTGCCGACCAAAGTACCGGCCAGCATATTGAGGGTCTTGACGCCGTCCACCTTGAATACCGTGCGAATCTGCAAATGATCCTGCAGATTGGCCCCGACGCCGGGGGCGTCCAAGATCACGGGAATATCGTAGGAGCGCAGAAGCGCAGCGGCTCCAATGCCGGACAACTGAAGTATCTGAGGGGAACCCACGGCGCCGGCCGACAGGATCACCTCGCCGCTCGCCTTTACCGTCAATGTTTCGCCATGGCGCCGTACCAGCGCCCCCATACAACGGGGTCGCCCCGCCGTGGTCTCGAAGGTCAGCCGCTCAATCAGGGATTCTGTCCACACCGTCAGATTTTTTCGCTGCTTTATGGGGCGCAGAAAAGCCCGTGATGCATTCCAACGCCAGCCGGACTTCTGGTTGACCTCGAAATAGCCCACTCCCGTGTTGTCGCCGGTGTTGCAATCGTCGGTACTGACGAACCCGGCCTCATTCGCGGCGGTGGCAAAGGCCTCCAGAATGTCCCAGCGTAGGCGCTGCTTCTCGATACGCCATTCGCCGCCGCGACCATGAAAATCAGAGAAGCGCCCTCGCTCGCCGCTCGCCGGATCGGCACCGTCATCCAGCCGATAATGATCCTCATGGGCCTTGAAGTCCGGCAGTGAGTTATTCCAGGACCAGGATTCCTCGCCGGTACGCGCCGCCCAGCCGTCGTAATCCCGCGCCTGACCCCGCATGTAAATCATGCCGTTGATGGACGAACAGCCGCCCAGTCCTTTGCCCCGCGGGTAGCGCAGTGAGCGCCCATTCAATCCGGCCTCCGGCTGCGTCTGGTACAGCCAGTCGGTGCGGGGATTGCCGATGCAATAGAGGTATCCGACAGGAATATGTATCCACGGGTAGTTATCTCGCTTCCCGGCCTCGATCAGCAACACACGCTTGGTGGGATCCCGGCTCAGACGATTCGCCAACAAGCAGCCGGCCGTGCCGGCGCCGACGATGATGTAATCGAAGGAATGCTGCAATTGCGCGGATCCTAACCCCGGGGTGACACACCCTACCTCGTCATGCGTGGTACCGCCACACCTTGTGGACCTAACCCGGCGTAAGGCATCCTGGTTCGATAATTGGATGTAACCGGGATAGTCGCCATGAGCCACGTCGATATACGCAACACTAGCCGGGAGCCCCTGCGCCGACTTGCCGCCTGCGCTTTGACGCTGTGTATATTGGTGGGTATTGATGCGCGGGCTGCCGGGGCAAAGCAGCCGGAAGCCACTGCCCCCATCCCCGTCAAAGTGGTGATCGTCACCATGTTCGAAAACGGCAAGATGACCGGCGACAAGCCCGGCGAAGCCCAATTCTGGGTTGAGCGCCAAAAGCTCGACCATGTCATGCAGTTTCCCCTCGGCGAGTACGAACTACGCATGAACGACGCGGGCCTTCTGCTGATTTGCACCGGGGGCGGCATTACCAACGCAACCTCCTCCATCATGGCGCTGGGATTGGATCCGCGCTTCGACCTGAGCCACGCCTATTGGCTGGTCGCCGGCATCGGCGGCGGCGACCCCTTGGACGTCTCGCTGGGCACCGCAGCCTGGGCCAAGCATGTGGTCGACGGCGATCTGTTGTACGAGATCGATGCGCGCGAGATTCCCGCCGATTGGCCCTACGGCATGCTGCCTTTAGGCGCCAAGAAACCCAACGACATGGCAAACGGCTGGACCGTGGATACCATTCACTACGCCCTCAACCCCGCGCTGGCCGATTGGGCCTACGCCCTCACCAAGGATCATCCCGTCGCGGACAGCCCCGGCATCGCCCAATTTCGGCGTCAATTCGCCGGCTATCCCAACGCCGTTCGACCGCCCTTCGTCACCATCGGCGACTCCCTATCCTCCAGCAAGTACTGGCACGGAGAGCGTATGAATCAATGGGCTAACGACTGGGTGAAGCTGCAGGCCGGCCCCGACGCCAATTTCATGATGACCAACATGGAGGATAGCGGCACCCTTACTGCCCTACGCCGTCTATCCCGCACCGACCGCGTGGATTTGCATCGCGTGATGGTGCTCCGGACGGCCAGCAACTACACCATGCCGCCCCCCGGAAAGAGCGCTGCGTGGAGTACCACCGCGGAATATCCGGAGTCAGGCGTGCCGGCTCTCGAGGCGGCCTACCAGGTGGGTAACCGCGTGGTACAGGAGCTTCTGTCGGGCTGGAGTCGCTATCGGGATACGACACCCGGCACCTGAGCCGAAGCCGGCAAGAGGCAAATCTGGTAGTGGCGGCACAGGAAGCCATAGCTCACCGGCTTGGTATCGGCTAACGCTGCCCAACCCTTTTTTTGATATTGCGTCTCGAAGGCGGCAATGCGTTTGTCGTAGGCGGCCAACAGCCGTTGTTTGGTGGCCTGATCGACAAAGGAATACTGCAGAGAATTGCGGCTCAGCTTGACGATCTCTTCCCAGGACAGATTGAACTCTTTGACGGCGACGTAAAACTCGTCGCTCATATTCGAATCCCACATGCCCCGATCATCGGTCGACAGCGCCACCGGAATACCCACCCGCAGATATTCCGGAAAAGGGTGCTGTGAGTAATCGCTCACGTACTCCAAGAGCAGATTGCTGATGAGATTGATCTCTACGAGGTAAGGGCCATTGCGCAGCAGCACCATGGTCTCAGGATCGGTGATGAGGTTCACGCCATGCCCGATGCGCTGCGCGCCGAGCAGCAGCGTGTCGCGGACGTGGAAATTGGGTTCATCCACTTCCCCGGCGTGAATGGATAGATTGATGTCCGGATACTTGTGGCGAAGCTCACGCAGCACCGGTAGAAAACGCAGTGGGTAGCCCTTGTCATTGTCCTCGCGGCCGACCATATTCACTCCGACATAGAGGTCGCGGTAACGGTCCGTGATGGCATACAAGTCCCGTAGCCGCTGCTCGGCATCGGGCGAGAACCGCAGCAAGGAGTTCTGGAAGCGAACCTCGACGCCGGTCGCCTTCGCCTGCGGCGTGCCTAAGAATTGCCGGTAGATGGCCACCACCTCATCAACGCTGTACGGCGAGCCGTCCGCTTTTCTCGCCCCCTGCGCACCTTCTTGAGTCTCCAAGTACGCGAGCCCCTCCTGCCCAAAGGCCTGCATATTGCGCAGCAAAATGTCGCAGATTAAGTACGGGTTGTGCAGCAAATCGTCGATGCGATCCCAGATAGCCTCAAAGAACTCATTGCGCCCTTCATAGGGCTGATCAAGACGCATGCTCTCGAGCCACCCGTGCTTTTCGCGCGCATCGAGGTCCTGTAGGCGCTTAAACTCGGATTTCCCGCAGGCATCGAGTTTCTCGTAGTTACTTCCCTGAAGGTTCTTGAATAGCAGCAGTTCCTTGGGGGAGCCGAACTCGTTGTTGCCATAGGGCGCGCAATTCTGGATGCGCACCCGGGTGTAGTAGATATAACCGCGTGCCTCTTGCGCGAGTGCGGCGTCCCAATACCACTCCGAGCGAACCGCACCCGTGAGGTGATTGTGCAAATCGCCGCCCTTGGGCATGGCGTACAGGAATGTATATAACTGGCTGGGTGTGGCGGTGGCTTTGACTTCCTCGAACCAGCGTTCGGCGCCATGCGCTCTCCCTATCAAGCCGACGCAACAGAGGGCGAGGCCTGCAATCAAACATTGTCGATGTACCGTGGTCATTGAGCCCTCTTGCGATGGCGCATTAAATCATGCCCGGCGGGCCTGTAGATAGTCTATCGCCCGCACCAGCTCCTGCCGCAGCTGTCCCTCGAGATCCTTCAGTTTCTCGGCTTCGCCGTGCCGCGCGGCCGCCTCCAAACGAGACGCCGCTTCGCTGGTCGCCGCGGCGCGCATATTCGCACTCGACCCCTTGAGCGCATGCGCTGCCTTACCGACGGCGACCAAATCGCCGCGGGTCAGGGCATCACGGATTTCTCGCAAAGTAGAGTCACCGGACTCGATGAAAATCTGCGCAAGGTCGTCGGTGAATTCTCGGTCACCGTCCGCGCTCGCCAAGAGATTTTGCCAATCGACGGGTTCGTCGAGCCTCTGTTCAGCGGTGCCGGATTGCCTGGCCGTTTCCGCAGCATCGGCGCAGCGCTCCGGCAACGGCACGCTGCGGGGAAGGTAACGATGCAACGTGGCTTCCAGGGCTACTCGATCCAAGGGTTTCGTCAGATAGCTGTCCATCCCTGAGTCCCGGCAGGCCTGCTCGGTACCTTTCATGGCGTCCGCCGTGAGCGCGATGATGGGAATGTGCCGTTGGGCTCCCTCGCGCAATCGAATTTGCCGTGCGGCTTCGTATCCATCCATGACGGGCATCTGACAGTCCATGAGAATGAGCGCATAGCGTCCGGTTTCCCATGCCGCAAGCGCATCCGCGCCGTTCCCCACGACATCCGCGGCGTAGCCGATTGCCTTCAGTGCGCCGCGTGCCACTCGTTGATTGACCAGGTTATCCTCGGCCAGCAGGATCAATTCGTCTTCAAATCGGCCGCGTGGACTCGGTGCGGTCACCATGGTCCGTGCCTGCTCGCGTCGATTCGAGGCATTCTTCGACAACACCTCGCCCAGGCATTCGTGCAGGTCCTGGTGAGATACCGGCTTGAAAAGATAGGCGGCGAACCCTAGCGTCGCGAAGTCTTGAGCGCCTCGCATTCCTTGAGCCGAGGTCAGCAATATCAACCGTGTCGCGGCAAATCGACGTTCTTCGACAATCAGTCTTCCGAGTTCGAACCCGTCGCAGCCCGGCATCATGTAGTCGAGCACTGCAACGTCGAAGGGATCGTCGATTTCCACGCTGTCGGACAGCGCCGCAAGCGCATCCTGCGCGCCGGCAACACAGTGACTACGCATGCCGACTTGCGTCAGCTGCAAGGTCAACACTTTACGGTTGGTCGCGTTGTCATCGACGATCAAAACCCGTCGGTTCTGCAGTTCGACGGGGCTCGGCCTAAGGACCTCGGCTCGAACGGCTGACGCGGCAAAACGCGCCGTGAACCAAAACAGGGAGCCGACGCCTTGCTCGCTCTGCAGACCCACCTCACCCCGCATGAGTTCAGCCAGCCGCCTTACGATGGATAACCCGAGACCGGTTCCACCATAGTGGCGGGTCGTCGACGCATCGACCTGTGAAAAGGGGCTGAACAGCGAGTCGATGCGGTCGGCCGGAATTCCGATTCCGGTGTCGCGCACCTCGCAACGAATGGTCGTCCCCTCCTCGGTCGAGGAGATCTGACGCACGTCAATGGACACCTCGCCCATCTCGGTGAATTTGACGGCATTCGTTCCCAGATTGAGGAGAATCTGCCGCACACGCCCCGGATCTCCCATCACGCGAACGGGGATGGTCGGGTCAACGTTGATAATCAACTCGATACCTTTCGAATGCGCGTGGACGGCAAGTAAATGCGCGACGTCGTAGACCGTACTGCGCAAATCCATATCGACCTTCTCCAAATCGAGCTTACCTGCTTCGATTTTCGAAAAATCGAGAATGTCATTGATAATGTTGAGCAAGCCCCCTGCACTATTACGGATGGTCTCGGTGTAGTCGCGCTGGGTGCGATCCAGCTGCGTATCTAGCAGCAATTCCGTCATGCCGATGACGCCATTCATCGGCGTTCGGATCTCGTGGCTCATATTGGCCAGGAACTGCGACTTCGCTTGGGCGGCCGATTCTGCCCGGTCTTTGGCCTGTGACAGTTCGAGATTCGCCAATTCCAGATCGGCCGTTCTGCGAGCGACCTCTCCGCTCAAGGTTGTCGCCAGGCGTCCCAAATGTCCCACTCGCAGCCGGTACAAGAACGCGATGCAGCCCAGTAAGGACAGAAGACAAATCAGAAAGAACCACCAGGTCTGATAGTAGAGCGGATCCAGTGTGAAGCGGATACTGGCACCGGCATCGTTCCAAACACCGTCGTTGTTGGCGGCCTTGACACGAAAGGTGTAGGAGCCCGGAGGAAGCCGGGTGTAATAGGCCGTCCTGCGATTTCCTGCGTCGACCCAGTCGCGATCCACACCCTGCAGTTGATATTGAAAGTGCAGGCGTTGCGGCACCAAGAGACTGAGCGCCGTGTAATGAAATTCCCACTGTTGACTGCCTGCCGCGACCCGCATGCCGTCGCGCAGCGTCAACTTTCTGTTGTCGACCAAGATTTGTTCGATTAACACCGGCGGCGGAATGGTATTACTGGCGATATGCGCGGGATCTATCCTGACCAACCCTTTAATGCTCGGAAACCACAGTAGTCCATCGGGCGTGCGGACACCGGGAGAGGTATTCCCGCCGCAAAATTCTGCGGTACGCAGGCCATCCGCCGATCCGTAGATCTGAACGGCGGGGTGTGTTCGCGGATCTGCGAGATAGGCGTCTATGGCGTCTCGGCTCACCGACGCTAGATCCTTGTTGGTCGTCAACCATAAGTCATGTCGGTCATCTTCCAGTATTCCGAGAATGGTCTCGCGTAACGGGCCGCCCGCGGCTGCGAGCGATATCATCCGGCCGCCGCGCCAAAGACCCAACCCATCCATGGTGCCCAGCCAGACGGTACCCTGAGCGTCCTCGTGAATGGAGGTGACCCAGTCGCTGGGTAGACCCTCCGCGGCGCCAAAGTGACGTGTGCCTGAGGCGTCAATCAGGAACAAACCTTGGCTGTCGGTCCCCACCCAAAGCTTACCGCTCGCGTCTTCATAGATCAGCTTAACGGAGGCTTTCGGCCAACCCGCCAAAAGCGACTGCATCGATTTGATCTTGCCGTCCTCGACGAGGTCGAGACCTTCGTTCGTCCCTATCCAGATGCGGCCCGTGCGGTCCTCCAGCAAGGCATAGACGTTTTGGCCCGCGAGACCCTTATCTCGGTTGTACACCTCCAAACCCTGCGCATCGGAGCGGTATGCGCCCTTACCATCCGTGCCGACCCACAATACGCCGTCGCGCGTCTCGAGCACCGAGCGCACGCGCACCGTCTCGAAACCTTTGGGCGCCGGCTTATGAGAGAAACGTCCATCGACATAACTGCTGACCCCGCCGTCCGTACCGACCCAGACGCCGCCCGCCTTGCGGGGGATGACGGTCCAGACCAAATTGCCCACCAATCCTTCCGGCTCACCGGCGGAGACGAAGCGGCCATCGCGTAGGCGCAACAGGCCGGCACCGTAACTGCCGATCCACAGGCTTCCTTCGGGGTCTTGCAGCACGGCGCGCATATCGCCGCCTTGAAACTGATTGGTGGTCAAGGCCGACCGTACGCCATCCCGCCAGCGCACCAAGCCCGCTCCGTGCGTCGCGATCCACAAGTTGCCGTCTCGATCGCGGGTCAAGTCGCGCACGACGGAACCTAATTCACCCGGCTTGGCCACAACCTCGAGTTGGCGATGGGATCGGCGGTACAGCGCCCCACCCTCGGTTCCCAGCCACAATGTCCCGTCCGCATCCTCGTGCATGGCCGACACCGTTTCAGAGATTGCGCCGAAAGAGATGGTGTCGAACCGGTCGCCCTCGAAGCTCTGCAGAGCGTTCACTTCCCCCACCCACAGCACTCCATCGGCGTCTTCGTGCAACGCTCGGATGCGGCTGTCCTCGAGCCCGTTGGACGAGTCGAAGTTCAATTGCCGACCGCCGCCGATTTCGTATAGGCCGCCCTCCGTCCCTATCCACAATCGACCGCTTTGTCCCTGCGCAATGGCCCGAACATAGGCGTGCTGAAGGCCCGGAACCCTGTCGAATCGACTGAAGCGACCGTTCTCGAAAATCGCGAGGCCCGAGCGCGTCCCAATCCACAAGCGACCTGCGCTGTCGACGAACAGCACCGAGATGATCTTGTTCGGGAGTGCCGGTTCATTCTCCGTATCGAATGTCGTGAACTTTGCGCCGTCGAAACGTGCAAGGCCTTCCTGCGTGCCAACCCACAGAAAGCCGTCCGGTGTTCGGGCGAGTGCCTGTGCGGAAGTCTGCGGCAGGCCTTCTGGAATTTGCCAGTTATCGAGAACGTATTGGCTGGGGGTCAGCGAGGGGTTTAAGGCGCGAGCAACGTTCCAACATAGGAGGAAGATCACCGTAAGCCATCTGGACACGCCGCGCGCTGCCCCTGGCGGCGGAAAAGGCGCTAAATTGACGCTGCCGCCAGACATTCTGACTTTGCCTGTCTCATTGACAATCGCTCTAGGGAAAAATGACGTACGGCGACCCCTCCTTGATGAGGGCTTCCTTTCTTATCGGCCCGTCCGCCGGTTTCTAGAGCGATAGGGGGCCCGGCAAGGCCTGCGGGGGGCTCCGTAGCGTGATTGCACTATGCTAGTGCGTTACCCCTCTGTAGGACGATCGCCACGATAAGTTTTCACCTGCCGGTGAAAAAGCCTCATGTGCCCCGCTAACTACCTAATTATTATGGATTTTATGCAAATCCCCAAAATGGGGCGCGATTTAACTTTTCACGCCATCCGTCGATAATGGTGCATGCCGTTGTAACAACGCGCCAATTTGAATCATTTGAAGTTATCGGAGATTTTTATGCTTGGACTCGTCGCCCGCTGGGGCCACAACGTATTGCTCGTCGCCATGGGCCTAGTCACCATCACCTATCTCGTGTTGGCCAGGTAGCAATCGTCAGAGGGGCCTCGCACCCACTGATCGGCGCGTTGTTAAACGCGTCGTCTTGGCCCCTCCCTTATAAAACTCTATCCTTCAAATCGCCTGCCACCCGCGTCAGGACACCGCGCCAATCGCCGATGCTCTCTTGCCGATAGAGTTTCACGCTGGGGTACCAGGGACTATCCGCACGGCTCAAGAGCCAGCGGCAGTCTGGGCTGAACGGCAATAGTATCCAGGTCGCTTTCCCAAGCGCAGCGCTTAAATGCGCCACACTGGTGTCGACGCTGATCACGAGATCCAGGCATTCGCATACCGCCGCCGTCTCCGTGAGATCCAATTCCTCGGCGAGACATGACGCTGTCGGATGCGCGTGGAATACGCGCTTTTCAGATTCAGTCAAATTCTTTTGCAAACTGTAATACCGACAATCGACGGGCAGCTGGTGCAGCAAGTCGCTCAAAGCCATGCTGCGATGGCGGTCATCGGGATTGTTCGGATCGCCGTGCCAAACCAAGCCGACGCGACGCCCGGTGACATCGCCCATGCGGGTTTTCCACCGCGCGACCTTGTCGGGATCGGCGTGCAGATATTTGCGGTAGGCGGGAATGGTCTCCAGTTCCGTTTTGAACGCCAGCGGCAAGCTCAATAACGGACAGTGATAGTCGAGCGCAGGCAAAGGCTCGCCTTCGGTCACCACACGCGACACCCCATGCAGATCGGCAAGGAGTGCAACCAAGGGCGACTGGACCTGCAAGATGACCGTGGCACCCAGCTGCGCCAACGGCGTGACATAGCGGCAAAACTGCAAGGTATCACCGAGGCCTATTTCGGCATGAACCAACAGGGTCTTCCCGACAAGAGAGCTTTCGCCGAGCCACAACGGCTGCGCGAATTCTCTGCGCTGGAGGCCGGCCGGACCGTTAGTCCTCTTCCAACGCCATTCGAAGTCCACCCATCCTCGTGCGAAATCGCCGCTGAGCAGCCGAGCTACGGCGCGACCGAAGTAGGCCTCGGCATAGTCGGACTTGAGGCCGACGGCTTTATCGAAGCTCGCCAAAGCCTCCGGGAGGCGGCATAGGGCCACGAGGGCGATGCCACGATTGGCGTGGAGCACCGCATTGTCGGGATCGATGGCGAGGGCTTGATCGATGCACATCAAGGCTTCATCCAGCCGCCCGCTTCCGAAGAGCTCCTGCGCCTCTCGCATTTTGTGCTGTAGCTGCTTCAGGTGCGGAGTCATCGCCGGCGGCCCCTCAGTGACGCTCCGATGCGCCTATATCGGACTTGTAACTGCCATAATTGACCAGTGACACCTCGCCCAGATCCCCTTCGGATTCGTCGGTCTTCCACACTGCCAACATAATGGCATTGGACCCTTGTGCATGGATGACGCCCTCCGGAATCGGAAAGCTATGCTGGGGGCCCAGGTCCGATACGTAATTGCCCATATGCCATCCGTTGACGAAGAGAATGGCACGATAGCGGCGTCCCGGCGGATCATTGATTTGGATGCCGAGAGACGTATCTTGATCCTTCGGGAGACTCAACGTGACATCCGTGCGGTACCACGTGACGCCCGGAGTTCGATTGGACGCCGGTAGACTCGCGGCAATCCATTGTGGCTCGCGGCCTTCGGAGGTCGGCCATCCCTCCCGCTCGCCATACAGCCCGCCTTCATTATAGGGGCCCCGTATCGCATCGGAGACTTCTCCCCCGCGCCGGCCTTGTATGCGCCATGACAACGCCGTGGCCGGCGCACCCACGGGCGCCGCATAGACGATGCCCCGGCCCGTCCGATTTTCACCCCGGGAGTTGTACTCTTCTTCGTGACCCATGTTGACGGTGAGGATGGACACCACATTGTCGCCGCGCTCGATCAGGGAGTCGGGAAAGCCGAATGCCCCCTCCTCACTGCGCATGACGCTGCCCAGAAAATGCCCATTGAGCCACACCGAAAACGCGCCCGCATCGCCGCCGCTTTGCACGCGAAGCCGCAGCCCGGTAAGCGCCCTACCCTCACCGCTGAAGTGCGCGCGATACCACGTGTTCCCAGTGTGGAATCCATAGTCATCCGCCAGCAGGATGGGCTTGGACAGCGGCGAGGTGATGCTGGCGGACTGGGTCAGGTCAGTCACGCGCCACGCACTATCGTCGAAAGCCTTTGCGATCTCTGGCGCGCCATTGCGACGGCGCCAGCTATCGAGCTTGGGCAAGGCCACCGGCACCGGAGACGGCAGCGCGACGCTGAAGGCACCGTCGGCCTCCGAATGCCGCCGCAATACGACACCATTCCAAGCAAGCGAGCTCACCGCCGGGGCGAATATCTCTGCGGCGGGGTCCTCGTCGCCGTCTCCCGTCAACCTCAAGGCCCCATGGTCCACAGCGGCGGTACGCAGCAAATGCGAGCCGATCATCAATACCGCACCTTGGGGAGTTTCTTGCCGCCAAATGCGCATCGTCGCGTCTCTATCCGCGATAAGCAGGAGCAGCGGCCGCTTACCTCCGGTCACCATCACCCTGGCGACACCCGAATGGAGGTAATTAAGCCTGAGCTCACCGCGTCCACGCTCAACATCCACGGCACCTTGGAGCACCCGCACATCCCGATGGCCTTCAATACTCAACGCGGTCTCGCCCGGGCTGTCAGCATTGCCGTAAAGGACCAGGATGTCGCGGCCCCCGATCGTGGCGCTGGTCATCAATTCGGACGTTGAATACTTGAGTCTCTGCGCGCCGAAGGAATAATTGGCGACCAATAACTTGCTCTCACGGCCGCCCAACGTGAGTGCCGTGCCGGGCCGCTGCGGCACCCAAATGCGTTCTCCCTCAATGGTCAATGCAATATGCACGGCCGCAGCCGCCATGGAGGTGGTGTCACCGTGGCGAACGAGATGGAACTGAGTACCGGTATCGGGATTGGCCCGCGCGACATCGATAACCCCGGGATCATCGGTCGTGGCGGATGGCGCCGGCTCGGTTTTGAGCAGCGGCGCTATACTCGCGATGAAATATCCCAGGCGCTTATCCTCATAATACTTAGGTTCGAACTGGCGCGCCTCCGTAATGGCGGCGCCATAGTCATACGAGGTATAGTTCTGCGGGATGGCCTGCCAGCCCCATGACGTACCGCCATAGAGCATGTAGAAGTTCTGTGCTGTGGCGCCCGCGCCAAGATTCTCTTTGTAGAAAACATTCGCAAAGTGATCGTTGATGAGCTCCGCGCACTTGGCATACCCAGGCCCACCCCAAGGATCGAAGGCACCGCCTTGAAATTCAGCCGTGAACAGCGGCTGACCGGGGGCGCGTATGCGTGACATGTCGGGCGCCGGCTTCCAAACGCCGGGATTCGAACAATCGAAGCCCTGCGGGTAGTAATCCCATCCGCTGACCGCGACCGCTCCTCTGCCCGTCAAGAAGGTGCCGTTGTGGTTGCCGACGAACGGCACCGAAATGCCGTCGGCTCGCGCTTTCGATTCGAGGTGCTCCATGTAGGCACGGCCTTCATCCGACGGGGAGTAGTATTCGTTCTCCACCTGGTAAGCGATCACGGTTCCACGGCCGTTCACCCATTGATGCCGGGCAATGATGCGGTCGATTTGAGTCAGCCACTCATCCGCGTAACGAAGATACTCAGGATCCGCGCTGCGATTGCGCACAACCTTCGTGGTGAGCCAGAGTGGAAAGCCGCCGCTGTCCACCTCCGCGTTGATGTAAGGACCCGGACGGGCGATCACATACACGCCGGCATCGCGAGCAGCGTCGAGCACGCGATCCATGTCGCGAACCCCCGAGAAATCGTATTCACCCTCGCGAGCGGAGTGATAGCCCCAGGAGAAATAAA
>Ga0302314_10014675_pt1 | contig 13388 bp, 11 predicted proteins | sample III_Palsa_N2_3_FD_200533 | JGI IMG/M metagenome (GOLD analysis project Ga0302314, IMG submission 200533) | Peat permafrost microbial communities from Stordalen Mire near Abisko, Sweden - III_Palsa_N2_3 | ecosystem: Environmental > Terrestrial > Soil > Palsa > Peat permafrost | place: Sweden...
CGACCGGCACCGAACAATTGCAGCGCCGGCATCATGTGCATCTTCGGATTGTCGAACGCCGGGATCGGGCTGGGCGCCATCAGGTAGCGCCGGTTCACCATCACCGGGTAGTCATAGCTGATCGCCACCTGGCCGTAGCGCGCGATATCCTCGTAAAGCTTCACGTGCATCAGCCCGTAATCGGCCAGCGCGTGCATCCGCCGCGTCTCCGCGCGGCTGGGTTCCAGCCGGGATAGCGGTTCAGGCTGCGGCACCTGGTAGACGATGATCTGGTCCTCGCGCAGGGCCTGCTCGGGGATGCGGTGGCGGGTCTGGATCACGCTCGCCGCCGCCGTGCGCGTCGTGGTCGCGACACCGGCGGTGCGGGCAAAGAACTGGCGGATGGAAACGGCGTTGGTGGTGTCGTCGGCGCCCTGGTCGATCACCTTCAGCACGTCATTCCGCCCAAGGACCGAAGCCGTCACCTGGATGCCGCCGGTGCCCCAGCCATAGGGCAGCGGCATCTCGCGCGAGCCAAACGGCACCTGCAGACCCGGCACCGCCACCGCTTTCAGAATGGCGCGGCGGATCATCCGCTTGGTCTGCTCGTCCAGATAAGCGAAGTTGTAGCCTTGCATCATTCCGCCGCCTCCGCGAGTTGCGCCACTTCAGCGCGCATTCGCCGCACGCTTTCCAGCTCGCTTTGGAAATCGACGTAGTGCGGCAGCTTCAGGTGCTCGACGAAGCCGGTCGCCTCGATATTATCGGAATGATACAGCACGAATTCGACATTTTGCGCCGGCGCGGTGACGTCCTCGCCGAGTTCCTCGGCGCGCATTGCGCGATCGACCAGCGCCATCGCCATCGCCTTGCGCTCGGTCTGGCCGAACACCAGCCCATAACCGCGGGTGAACTGCGGCGGCACGGTCTTCGAGCCCTTGAACTGGTTCACCATCTGACACTCGGTCACGGTGATCTCGCCGATATCGATAGCGAAACCAAGTTCCGGCGGTTCGAGCTCGATCGACACCTCGCCCATGCGGATCTCGCCGGCGAACGGATGCGACCCGCCATAGCCGCGCTGGGTGGAATAGCCCATCGCCAGCAGGAACCCTTCGTCGCCGCGCGCCAAGGCCTGCAAGCGCACATCACGCGCCGCCGGAAAACCCAGCGGCTCGCGCGTCAGGTCACCGGGCTCGCCATCTACCACGCCGTCCGGCTCGATTAATCCCTCATGACCGAGAATATCCGCCACGCGCGGCATCGCCGTCGCGTCAGGCTGGTCCTGCGGCGCCGGCGGCGGATTACCCCCGGCCGCCAATGCGAAATCCAACAAACGGTGCGTGTAGTCGTAGGTGGGACCGAGCACCTGGCCACCCGGCAGATCTTTGAACACCGCGGACACACGACGCCGCAGCTGCATCTTCGCAGTGTCCACCGGCAACGAATGACCAAAGCGAGGCATCGTCGTGCGATAGGCACGCAGCAGGAACGCCGCCTCGATCAGGTCGCCTTGCGCCTGCTTCACCGCCAACGCGGCAAGCTCGCGATCATACAGCGATCCCTCGCCCATCGCTCGATCAACCGAACGGCCGAGCTGTTCGCTGATCTGTGCCAACGTTACCTCGGGCACCGCCGGATCGCCGCGCCGTGCCTCTGCGAGCCACGCATGCGCGTTGGCGATCGCCTGCTCGCCGCCCTTGACCGCGACATAGGCCATGTCAGTCCGCCTCCACGATCAAGTTGCACGCTCGACAGCGACACTTCGGGGCAAGGCAGCGAGCATGGTCCCCGCACACAGCACAAGGTCCACGCCGAGCGGGAAGCCGGCGCGATTGCGTTGCCATACCGCAGCAAAATCATCGGGCAGGCCGCGCACCGAAAGCGTACTGAACGTGCGCAGGCCCGGACCGCGCAGCCGATAGCGCCTCCCATCGGTCAGGCTGGCGACCTGTAGTATCAGCGTCGCGGCAGTCTCCGGCTGTTCATGCGTGCCGGGCGCCAGGCGCGCGAGATCGGGCAGCGTCTGCGCCAGCACGAACGCGGCGCGCACCGGCGCATCCGCGAACCCGGCGCCGCAATGAAATGCGATCCAGTCATGCGCTGGTTGCATCGCCGGATCGAGCCACAACGGCGTATCATCATCCACCAGGCTCAACAGCACGGCGCCAGTGGCGGGATCGAGCGGCGCAGGCGGGATCAATCCCTCCCCCGCCCGCACCAGCGTCCCGGGCCGCGCCATGGCATCCAGCACGGCGCGAAAACAGGCCTGCGCTTGCCCCACCGGATCGGTGAAGCCGGGCAGCGTCACATCCAACGGAGGTTCGATCGTCATGCCGCCCGCATGTTCCGCATGGCGAAGAATTGCACCTTGGTGGCCGCCGCCTTGCGCGCGGTCTCGCTCCGCCCGGCCGCCTGCTCGGCCGTCAGCTTGGCAATCACACCTTCGTGCAAAGCCGCGCTGCGCGCCGGGTCCTGCAACAGCGCGTCGATCACGGCGGCCAACTCCGCCTGCCGCGCGTCGCGCCCACGGACGTAGGCATGGCCGACCTGACCATCCTCGGTCCGCACCGTGCAGCGGGTCACGGTCATCTCGCCCAGATTGAACGGCGCACCGCCGCCGCCAGCACGGCCGCGCACCATGACCAGCCCGCTCTCCGGTCCGCGCAGGCACTGATATAAGGGGGCGCCGCCATGGGCTGCCAAGCCGGCCTCCAATTCGCCCGCCGCCGCGCGGGCCAGCACCGCCATCCAGTGGCGACGTGCCTTATTCGGCGTGTCGGTAGGCGTTGTATCAGGCATTTCTGGGTCTGAATCTGTTCCGGATGTCTAGACAGGTAGACCCTCGGCGGAGTATCGTCAAGACGAACTCGCATGGATGGCCTGAGCGATGGATGACATTGTGATGAAGGCTGGGCAATGAAGGCCGGGCCATGAAGGTCGGGCAATGAAGGTTGCCGACAGCGCGGCGACGCGACCGGTGCTGAAACCGGTCCATGCCGGTGGCGCCCACGCCGTTCCAACGGCAGCATCCCAGTCCGTGCTACGCCACGACGGCATCGCGCTCTGGCGCCAGATCGCCAACCAACTGCAACAGGCGATCGCCACCGGCACGCACGCCCCCGGCGCCCGGCTGCCGACCGAGGCCGAACTCTCGCAGCAATTCCGCGTCAACCGCCACACCGTGCGCCGCGCGCTTGAAGAGTTGTCGCGCGCCGGTCTGGTACGCGTAGAACAGGGCCGCGGCTCCTTCGTGACCGAGGACGTGATCGAGTATGCCGTCGAGCCACGCACGCGATTTTCGCAATGGATCCGCAAGCACAACAAAGAGCCCTCGGGCCAGGTGCTGCAACTCAAGGAAACCGTCGCCACCGCGCAGATTGCCACCGGCCTGTCCATCCGCCCCGGCGCGCGCGTGGTGCTGCTGGAGCGCGTCGGGCTGGCCGACGATCGCCCGGTCTCGCTGACAGCGCACTACTTCCCCTCGGCCCGCTTCCGCGGCTTGCTCGCCGCATTGCGTGCGACCAGCGGCATCACCGAGGCATTGCGCTCGGTCGGCGTCTCCGACTATCTGCGCCAGACCAGCCGGGTCAGCGCCCGCCTGCCAAGCGCCGAGGAGGCCGAACTGCTACGCATGCCGCGCAACCGCCCCGTGCTGGTGTGCGAGCATGTCAACGTCGACCATTCAGGTGCAATCATCGAATTCGCCATCGGACTATATCCTACCCCGCGCGTGCAGATCGTCTTCGAACCCTGAGGCCAGACCGAATCCATGGATCAACCACACGCTGCCCCACACCACGTCGCCCCACTTCATATCGCGGGCGGTCAGGTGCTGCTGCCCTCCGACGGCGTACAGTCCATCGATCTTGCGGTTGCCGGCGGGCTCATCGACCGACTTGGCGGCCCCGCCCCCTCTACGGGTCGGCACCTCGACGCAAGCGGCCTGCTGGTACTGCCCGGCATCGTCGACATCCACGGCGACGCGTTCGAGCGTCAGGTGCAGCCGCGCCCGGGTGTGGATTTCCCCGCCGACATCGCGCTGGCCGACACCGAATCGCAACTGCTCGCCAACGGCATCACGACAGCATTCCACGGCATCACTTTGTCGTGGGAGCCGGGGCTGCGCAGCCCACCGCAATGGCGCCGGCTGCTCGACGCGCTAGATGCGCGCGACTGGACCTGCGACATGCGGGTGCACCTGCGATGGGAGGCGTACAACCTCGACGCGCTGGACATCGCGGTGGCCGACATCGCAGCCGGCCGCGTGCATCTGGTGGCGTTCAATGACCACACCCCCGCAATCCTGAAAAAGACCGCCGATCCCGTCGCGGGCGCCAAATATAGCGACCGCGCGGGCATGACGCTGGCCGATTTCCGTGCGCTGACAGAACGGATCGCGGTGCGTGCCGATGAGGTTCCCGCCGCGCTGGAACGCATCGGTGCGGCGGCGCGCGCAGCCGGGGTGGCATTGGCCAGCCACGACGACGCCTCCATCGCCACGCGCACCGAATTTCGCGCGCGTGGTGCCCGCATCTGCGAATTCCCGATGGCGGAGGAAGTGGGGGAGGACGCGCGCGCAGCCGGCGACTGGGTGGTGATGGGCTGCCCGAATGTGGTGCGCGGCGGGTCGCATCTCGGCTGGGCCTCGGCCGCGCGTTTGGCGGAAGCGGGCATCTGCTCGGTGCTGTCGTCCGATTATTTCTATCCTGCAATGTTGCGCGCCGCGCTGATCCTGGCCGGGCGCGGCGTACTGGACCTGCCGCGCGCCTGGGCCCTGATCTCAATCAATCCGGCAGCAGCCACTGGGCTTGCGGATCGCGGCCGCATCGCCGAGGGGTTGCGGGCGGATATCGTGCTGGTCGATCCGGTGCGGCAACGTGCGGTGGCGACGATCGCCGGCGGGCAGATCGCCCATCTCACGGCCGACGCGGCGGCTCGGTTGCGTTAGGTCGGGACGAGCGCGGATAGACGCGCCCATCCCACCCTGGCCCTTTGTTTGACCGCGTGACTCAGACCAACGGTGATGCCGCCTTCGGACGCTGCGCCGCCAGCCGCGCGACTTCCCCGGCTTGCCCCGGCCGCGTCGGGCTGGCAGGTAGCCACGCCGCCGCGCGAGAAACATGCCGCCAGATCGCCCTCCCCTGTTCGATTTCCCGCCGCTGTTCGATCCTGCCGCCCGGCTAGATCTTGCTGTCGTGCAGCCATTGCCGGGAATCGGCGACATGATCTGGCACCTGCCGCATCTCCGCGCGCTTGCCGCCGCGGCCGGCGCCCCGGTGACGCTGATCGCCAAGCCGCGCTCAGCGGCGGACCAGTTGCTGACCGCCGAGCCGGCGGTGCGCGACATCATCTGGCTGGACCGCAACCCCGACGGGCGGCGCGGCCGGCATGACGGGCTGCGAGGGCTGCTGCGCCTCGCCGCGGAACTGCGGGTGCGCCGGTTCGACGCGGTGGTGCTGCTGCATCATAGCGTCTCTTTGGCGGCCGTGACGCGGCTGGCCGGCATCAGGTTGCGCGCCGGCTATGGCTATGGCGCACAGCGCTGGCTGCTGAACCGAGGTCCGGTGATGGCGCGCAGCATGCTACAGCGCCATCAGTTCCAGCGGGCGACAGCATGGTTGCATGCCGCCGGTATCGCAATGACCGACGATGAGCCAATCCTGACAATCTCCGACGCGGCCCGCCAGGCCGTGGCGACACGGCTCGCCGGCGTCGCGCGGCCCTTCGTCGCAATCGGCATCGGCGCGTCCGAACCCTCGCGGCAATGGGGCGCCGCCGGCTTCGCCACGCTGATCCACGGGCTGCGCGCGATGGGCTGGCACCGGCTGGTGCTATTGGGCGGCTTGGCGGAGGTCGCGCTGGCAGCCGAGATCCGCAACCTTGCCGGAGACGACGGAATAACCGTGGCGATAGGCTGGCCGCTCAATCAGGTGGCCGCGCTGCTCGCCGAAGCGGCGTTCTATGTCGGCAACAATACCGGCGTGATGAACATGGCCGCGGCGGTCGGTATCCCGACCTGCGCGTTGTTCGGCACCACGCCGGTATTCGACCACAGCCGGCACATCATCCCGATCGCCTCGCCGCCCGACCCGGCCGCGGGCGATGACGGCATGGCACGGATCACGCCGGCCGCGGTGCTGGCGGCGATCGCCGAGGGGCCGCCGGACCTCGGCTCGCAATGAGGTACCCGCCAGTACGCTGCTACTCACCGCCCCGGCCCAGCACCGCCTCGTAGACATCCAGCGTCGCCTCCTGCATCGCGCGCACGGTGTAGTGCCGCAGCACCGACGCACGGGCCGCCGCCCCCAAGGCAAGGCGGGCGTCGGGCGACAGCGCCAGCACGCGCTCGATCGCTGCCGCCAGGGCCGCCGCATCACCGGGCGGCACGCGCAGACCAGTGACCTCGTGCTCGACCGTCTCGACGGGCCCGCCGAGGTCGGCGGCGATCACCGGACGCGCCATCGCCTGCGCCTCGATCACCACACGGCCAAACGCCTCGGCCTGCGTGGAGGCATGCACCACCACATCCGACAGCTTCAGCGCAGCCGGCATGTCGTCGCATTCGCCGACCAGGCGCAGCCGGTCGGCGACGCCCAGCGCCTGCGCCTGGCGCACCAGGGCAGCGGCGTAGCGGTGCCGCCCCTGGTCCGAGCCTACCAGCACCGCGACTATGTCACGCCCTGGCACCTCGCGCCCCGGAACGGCATGCCCCGCGTCACGCCCCACCAGGCGGGCCAACGCCTCGATCAGCACCGCGTGGCCCTTCCAGGCGGTCAGCCGCCCGGGCAGCACCACGGTGGTCGCGCCATCCGGCAGGCGCCACGCGCGGGTGAGCCGCGCCAGCCGATCGGCCGAGACGGCGTCGGGGTCGAAACGCTTCGGGTCGACGCCACGCGGGATCACCCGGATACGCGAAGCAGCCACGCCGTGCTGCGCCATGATCTGCTCGGCGATGAAGTGGCTGGCGGCGATGACAATCTCGCCCCGCGCCATCACCGAATTGTAGCGCCGCTTGAACGGCAGCGTCTCACTGTAGGTGCCGTGATGGGTGGTGACGAAATGCACCCCGGTGCGCCGGCAGGCGAGCCAGGCGGACCACGCCGGCGCGCGGGACCGTGCATGCACGATGGCGACCTGCTCCTGGCGGATCACCGCCTCCAGCCGTGCGGCATTGCGCCAGATCGCCAGCGGGTTCTTGGTGTCGAGCGGCAGGGTGATGTGGCGGCCACCGGCGTGCTCGACCTGACCAACCATGCGCCCGCCGGCCGAAGCCACCAGCGCCACGCCCTCGGCGTCGGCAATCGCCTGCGTGATCTCGACGGTGCTGCGCTCGACGCCACCGGTTTCCAACTCGGGCAGCACCTGCAGCACCACAGGCCGGCGAGATCCGGACGGCTGGGAAGCAGCCGACAAGGCCTCGGAAGGTTCGGACTCGGGCGGCCGCGCGGCGGTCATGCAGACGAGGTATGTCCGGTTGCCGTCGCCGCGCCAACCTGCCAAGCATCCCGCCCCGTCACGCCCCCGTCACGCATGGGCACCGCCGCCACCAGGAGTGCACGCATGGAACAAGCTGGGGACACCGCCGGCCGCCTCGACCGCAGCGACGGCAAGCAGCTGGCCTGGATCCGCGCGGCGGGGCAAGCACCGACCGTGGTGTTCCTGCCCGGCTATCGCAGCGACATGGCGGGCGAGAAGGCGACAATGCTGGCGGCGTTCTGCGCGGCGCACGGCCAGGCGATGCTGCGGTTCGATTATTCCGGCCACGGCGCGAGCGACGGCATCTTCGAGGACGGAACGATCGGCGCCTGGGCAGCCGACGCCCTGACGGCAATCGATGCGATGACGGAAGGTCCATTGCTTCTGGTGGGCTCGTCGATGGGCGGCTGGATCGCGCTATTGACCGCGCTGGCGCGTCCCGCACGCATCGCCGGTTTGATCGGCATCGCCGCGGCACCGGACTTCACCGAGACGCTGATGTGGGCAGCGATGACCCCGGCCGAGCGCACGACGCTACTGCGCGATGGCGTGCTGCACGCGCCGAGCCAATACGGCGAGCCCTACGTCATCACCCGCGCCCTGATCGAGGACGGGCGGAACCGCCTGGTGCTGAACGGCCCTATCGCCATCGCCTGCCCGGTGCGGCTGCTGCACGGCCAGCGCGACCCGGATGTGCCATGGGAGACGGCGCTGCGCATCGCGGAACAAATCACCGGCGAGGACGTGCGGATCACCCTGGTAAAGGACGGCGACCACCGGCTGTCACGGCCGCAGGACCTGGACCTGTTGTGCAACACGCTGGGCGACACGCTGGCTGCGTTACGCAATGCTTGCAGCGGCCAGGATAGCGCGTAGGCCCTCGCGGTAATTCGGATAAAGCCAGGTGATGCCCAGGGCGGTGCGCGTGGCGCGCGAGGATACCTTGCGGTTCTCCGCCCAGAATCTGCGCGCCATCGGGCTCATCGTGGTCAATGCGATGTCGTATGGAATGGCCGGCGGCGGCGGAATGCCCAGGAGACGTGCGGCTTCCTCGGTGACCGTTGCACTCTCGGCAGGTTCGTCGTCGACCAGGTGCAGCACGCGGCCCCCGGCCGAGCGAGGCTGATGGATCGCCGCCAACACGGCCTGGACGACGTCGTCGCGATGGATCCGGCCGAACGCGTGGCCCGGCTTGATAACGCGGCGGGCGCGTCCGGCGCGCAGCTCGTCGAACGCCGAGCGGCCGGGGCCATAGATGCCGCCCAGGCGGAACAGGTCAACCGCGCAACGATCGCCCAGGCGCGACCATTCCGCCTCCGTCTCGACACGCCGCACTGCCCGGGCTGTGTGCGGCGTCGGTACCGTTGCCTCATCGACCCAGTCGCCGCCGCGATCGCCATAGACGCCGGTCGTCGAGAGATAGCCGGCCCAGCGCAACGCCGGCGCCGATATCGGATCGGTACTATAACGTGACAGCACCGGATCCGGACCACCCTCGTTATGCGTCTCCAGCGGCGGCACGGTGCTGAGGATGTGGGTCGCCTGCGCCAGCGCCGCACGTGTCGTGGCCGCCTCGGTCGCGCGGGTGATCCCCTGCACCGATAGCCCAGCGGCCGCCGCCGAGGCCGCCACCGCCGCGCCGCAATACCCAAGACCGAACACCACAAGCCGCACCTGCATGCGATTGGGTTTGCCTGAAACCCGGGCGGCGCACTAGTGTCATCAGCATGACCGTCCGCGCCGCGACGCTCGCGTTGCTCGCTGTTCTGGCCACCGGCCCGATCGGCGCGGCGCAACCCCTCACCGCGCCACCGGCGGGTACCGATGCGACCAAGGGACTGCCGCTGCCGCCGGTGTCGCCCCGCATCGCCGAGGGGCCGGATTACGACCACTGCCTGGCCATGCTCTACGACGACCCCGACGGCGCCAGCAACTTCGCCGACACCTGGGCGAGCAGCGGCGGCGGGGACGGCGCCACGCATTGCCAGGCGCTGGCACAGATTGAGCTGGGTAACCCCGAGACCGGCGCGGAATCACTTGAAAAGCTCGCGGCCACGGCCACGGCACCCGATCTGGCCCGCGCGGCGGTGTACGGCCAAGCGGTGCAGGCGTGGCAGATGGCGAACAAGCCGGACCGCGCGTTCGAGGCCGCGACACTCGCGCTCGCCCTGTCGCCAAACGACGCCGACCTGCTGATCGACCGGGCGGTGACCGAAGGCGACATGGGCCATTATCGCGAAGCCATCGACGATCTGAATCATGCGCTGGCGATCGCGCCAAACCGCGCCGAGGCCTTCGTGCTGCGCGCCTCCGCGTGGCGGCACCTGGACAACCTGGACGTCGCCGCCAGTGACATCGAGCACGCGCTGGCGATCAACCCTGACAGCCCGGAGGCATTGCTGGAGCGCGGCATTCTACGTCAACGCACCGGCAACCCAACCGGCGCGCGCGAGGACTGGCAGCGCGCGATCAACCTCGATCCCAACAGCGAGACCGCCGATCTGGCGGAACAGGACCTGGCGCTGCTGGCAGCCGGGCCAGGGCAGTGAATTCAGTGATCAGTGGTCGCTGGTCTGATCACTGATCACCGATCACTGATCAGAAATCCAGATCGGCGTAATGCGGCGGCGGCGTTAAGCCCGGCATGCGGTCGGTCAGCAGGCTGCGGAAGCTCGGCCGTGACTTGACTTGCGCGTACCAATCATGCGCCGGCTGCGACAGGCTCCAGTCCACGTCGCCAATGAAATCCAGCGCCGACAAATGCGCGGCCGCGGCGAAATCAGCCAATGAAATCGATGCACCCGCAAGCCATTTGCGAGTCTCGGCCAGCCAACCAAGATACTGCAGGTGATGGCGCAGCCCCGCATAGCCCACGCGCAGCGCCGCCGCGTCCGGGTTGCCGCGGCCCGCCAAACGCTTCATCAACTTCTCACCCAGCAGGTTGCGCGACACCTCGTGGGCGAACTTGCCGTCGAACCAGGCGACGAGGCGGCGCACCTCGACGCGCTCGGCGAGTGTGCGGCCCAGCAGCGGCGTGTCGGGATAGGCTTCTTCCAGGTATTCGCAGATCACGTTGGAATCGGCGATGACCAGCCCGTTGTCCTCGATCAAGGTTGGCACCGTGCCGGCGGCGTTGAGCTCCAGATACTCCGCCCGGCGCTCCCATACCTTTTCCATGCGCAGCTCGACCGGCAGGCGCTTTTCGGCCAGCACGAGGCGGACTTTGCGCGAATAGGGCGACAACGGGAGATGATATAAATAACGCATCGCCCGGCGTTATGGCATCCATCGCCGCCCGCGCCAATCAGGCCAACGGCAATCGCGGCAATGAAGGTAGGTCAGGGCTCGACCCTCACCTTCCGTCACTCAAGCGCCTGCCTGCCATTCAGGCACGCAGGGCCTCCTGCTGGTCCAGCGGCACCGGCAGATGCCGGACGAACTCCTTGGGCACCACCTGCCAGAATCGCGGCAGCATGCGGTCCCAGTCGTTCAGCAGCCGCGCGGCGTGTTCGCTGGTGGTCTCGGCGACGTGGCGGACGACCAGGTCGCGCAGCACCTCGGCCCAGTGCGGATGCGCGACGCGCTGCCACAGCACAGTGTCGGGGTTGACCCGAACGGTGAACTGGTTGTCCGCATCGTAGACGAAGGCCATGCCACCGGTGAATCCGGCGCCGAAATTATCCCCGACCGGACCCAGGATCACCGTGGTACCGCCGGTCATGTATTCGCAGCCGTTCGATCCGCAGCCCTCCACCACCGCGATGGCGCCGGAATTGCGCACGGCAAAGCGCTCGCCAGCCTGACCGGCAGCGAACAGCGCGCCGGCGGTCGCACCATACAGCACGGTGTTGCCAATGATGGTGTTCTCGTTGCTGCGCAGCGTGGACGATGGCGAGGTGCGCACCACGATCGTCGCGCCCGACAGACCCTTGCCAACATAATCGTTGGCATCGCCAAGCAGTTCCAGCTTCAATCCCTGCACGGCGAAGGCACCCAACGACTGTCCGGCCGAGCCCCGCAGGCGCACCGTCAAATGGTTAGGTTGCAAGCCGAACATCCCGTAGCGGCGGGTGATCTTGGACGAGATCTTGGTGCCGATGGCGCGATGCGTATTGCGAATGGTATACTGCAACTGCATCTTCTCGCCGTGTTCGAACAGCGGGGCGGCGTCGACAATCATCTGCGCGTCCAGTGTCTCCGGCACTTCATTACGCCCCACGATCGTGCAGTAGCGCGCATGCGGGCCCGGATCGGCCTGCACCAGCAACGGATTGAGATCGAGGTCGTCTAGCATCTCCGACCCACGGCTGATCTGGTGCAGCAGGTCGGTGCGCCCGATCAAGTCTTCCAGGCGACGGAACCCCAACTCAGCCAGGATGTTGCGCACGTCCTCGGCGATGAAGGAGAACAGATTGATCACCTTCTCCGGTGACCCATCGAACTTCGCGCGCAGATTTTCGTCCTGCGTGCAAACCCCGACCGGGCAGGTGTTGGAGTGGCACTGCCGCACCATGATGCAGCCCATGGCGATCAGGCTGGCGGTGCCGATGCCGAATTCCTCGGCCCCCAGCATCGCGGCGATCACCACGTCGCGCCCGGTCTTGATGCCGCCGTCGGTGCGCAACCGAACGCGATGGCGCAGCCGGTTGAGCATCAGCACCTGATGCGTTTCCGACAGCCCCATCTCCCACGGCAGCCCGGCGTATTTGATCGAGCTTTGCGGACTGGCGCCGGTCCCGCCGGAATGCCCGGAGATCAGGATCGCATCGGCCTTCGCCTTCGCCACGCCGGCCGCGATGGTGCCGATGCCGGAGCGCGACACCAGCTTCACGCAAACACTGGCCTCGGGGTTGATCTGCTTCAGGTCGTAGATGAGCTGTGCCAGATCCTCGATCGAGTAGATGTCGTGATGCGGCGGCGGCGAAATCAGCATCACGCCGGGGGTGGAATGACGCAGCCGTCCGATCATCGCCGAGACCTTGATCCCGGGAAGCTGTCCGCCCTCGCCTGGCTTCGCGCCCTGGGCGACCTTGATCTCGATCTCGCGACAGTTGTTCAGGTACTCGGCGGTGACGCCAAAGCGGCCCGAGGCAATCTGCTTGATCGCCGAAGACGGATTATCGCCGTTCGCACGCGGCTTGTAGCGCGCCGGATCCTCGCCGCCCTCGCCGCTGTCGGAACGCGCGCCGATGCGGTTCATCGCGATCGACAATGTCTCGTGCGCCTCGGGCGACAGCGCACCGAGCGAGATGCCGGGCGCCACCAGGCGTCGGCGGATCTCGGTGATGCTGGCAACCTCGTCGACCGGGATCGGCTGGTTCAGGTCGCGGCGGAAATCCAGCAGGTCGCGCAGCGCGACGCGCGGCAGCTTGCGCACGCCTTCAGCGAAGCGGCGATAGGTCTGGTAGCTGTCGCTCGCGACCGCGCTTTGCAGTGTGTGGATCAGCGTCGGATCGAAGGCATGCGCCTCCCCGCCATTGCGCCGCAGCTTGTACGACCCGCCGATCGGCAAGGTCACGACATCGGCGTCCCAGGCGCGGGCGTGCAGTTCCAGCACCTTGCGCGCGATGCCGGTGTGGCCCAGGCCGGAGATGCGCGACTGCATGCCCGGAAAGAATTCCGCCACCAGGGCACGCGACAGGCCGATCGCCTCGAAGTTGCAGCCGCCGCGGTAAGATGAGACCACGCTGATCCCCATCTTCGACATGATCTTCAGCAGCCCCTTGTCGACCGCTTTCTTGTAGCGCTGCACACAATCTTTCAGCGTCATATCGCCGAACAGGCCGCGGCGATGGCGATCGGCAATGGAATCCTGCGCCAGGTAGGCGTTGACCGTCGTGGCGCCGACGCCGATCAGCACGGCGAAGTAATGCACGTCCAGGCACTCGGCGGAGCGCACGTTCAGGCTGGTGAAGGTGCGCAGCGACTGA
>Ga0302314_10014676_pt1 | contig 13387 bp, 10 predicted proteins | sample III_Palsa_N2_3_FD_200533 | JGI IMG/M metagenome (GOLD analysis project Ga0302314, IMG submission 200533) | Peat permafrost microbial communities from Stordalen Mire near Abisko, Sweden - III_Palsa_N2_3 | ecosystem: Environmental > Terrestrial > Soil > Palsa > Peat permafrost | place: Sweden...
GGCGGCCCGCGCGGCCGTGGCGGACCTGGTTGGCGGCAGCGCGGCGGGCGTGGTCTTCGGGCCGAGCGCCACCGAGCTCGCGTACCGGGTCTCGGCCGCCCTGTCGCGGCAGTGGACGGCCGGCGACGAGATCGTGGTCTCCCGGCTCGACCATGATTCCAACATCCGGCCCTGGATCCAGGCGGCGGCGCGGGCCGGCGTCTTCATCCGCTGGGCCGAGGCCGACCTGGCGACGGGGGAACTGCCCGCGGCGCAGTACGCGGAGCTGATCGGCCCGCGGACGCGGCTCGTGGCGGTAACCGCGGCGAGTAACGCGATAGGCACCCGGCCCGACGTCGCCGCGATCGCCGGTGCCGCGCATGCCGTGGGCGCGCTCTGCTACGTGGATGGCGTGCACGCCACGCCGCACGTGCCGGTGGACGTGACCGCGCTCGCCGCGGACTTCTACTCGACCAGCGCGTACAAGTGGTCGGGTCCGCATCTGGCCGCCGTTTTCGCCGCGCCAGAACTGCTTGAGACGGTGTGGCCGGACAAGCTCGCGCCATCGTCGAACGCGGTGCCGTCGCGGTTCGAGCGCGGCACGCTGCCGTTCGCCGACCTGGCCGGCCTGACGGCGGCCGTGGATCACCTGGCCAGTCTCGCCTCCGGCGCACTTGATCGCGGGGCACCGCGCCGAGACCGGATCCTCGCGTCGATGGCGGCGGTCGAGTCGCATGAGGCCGCGCTGTTTGCCCGGTTGCTCGACGGTCTTGCCGCGATGAGCCGGGTGACCCTCTACGGTAAGGTCGCGCGCCGCGCGCCGACGGCGTTCTTCAGCGTCGCGGGCGTGACACCGCGCGCGGTGGCGGTGCATCTAGCCGCGCGCGGTGTCAACGTGTGGGACGGCGACAACTACGCCTATGAGCTGTGCACGGCCCTGGGCCTCGAGCCCGACGGCGCGGTCCGGGCCGGCCTCGTCCACTACAACGACGCCTCCGACGTGGATCGCCTGCTCGCGGGCGTAGCGGAGCTCGTCGTCGGCTAGCCCAGGTAAGCCGTCGTCGCCGTGAGGATCCTGCTCGCGCCGCAGCCGTGCCGCCCAGGCAGGCCAATGCCATCGGAGGACTCGGCGTCCTTGGTGCAGTAGCTCGGAATGAAGTAGAAACCGTCGTTGCCGATGGTGAACGAGAAGGTGAGCGTGTTCTCGAATTCGGTGGCCGATACCCGGTGGGGCTTGCTGACGGTGGGGTGCCCGGCGTTCAGGTAAAGCCACTTCGGCGCCCCGGGGGTGCCCGTGGCCGAGAGACTGAGCCCGGAATAGGGGTAAAGGTGCTTGGCCATCTCGAACTTGAGCGCCGAGGCCGGCACGAACGTATCGATGTGATAGGTCTCGTGACACACCGGGCGGCCACACTTCTGGTACGGGCTGATGGTCTGATCGCTGGCAACGTAGACGGCCCGCGCGGCCGAGGAGGCCACCGGTGCGGTTGCCGTGCCGCTCGCGAACAGCTTGACGGCGTAGTGCGTCGCCAGGGTCGGCTTCACGGTGAATGAATACGCCGTCGTGGCCGCCTTGAGCGTGATCGACGCGACCCGCGTCCCGGCCTTCTTGTACGGGAACGGCTGGGCGTACAGGGCGGCCACCTCACCCGCGGCCCCGCCGGTGACGGTGCCCGCTAGCTTCGCGCTGCTGAGCGAGCTGATGTGGTAGACAACCAAAACATCGCCGGTCACCGGCTTGATCTCGGACGTAGCGGCGATGCTGATCGCCGCCGCCGCCGCCTGGGCGGGAGCGATGACCACCAACTGGGCGGCGATGGCCGTGCCCGCGACTACGGCGGCCACGACGGCGCCGCGCCATGCTCTGAGCATTACGATCCCTGCTTTCCGCCCGCGTCAGCGGGCCGCTTGTCAACGCGACGCCGATGAGCGATCGCCAAGAGTCGCCATATTCTTCCGCAGAAGCCAGCGAAAAGTGACAATTTTTCAATCTTCCCGCGTTCCGCTCACCGCAATACCGCAAAACGGCCCGGTCTCGGACGTAATCCCGCCACCGCGAGCCCAGCCGCCGCGGCTGCGAGCCCTATCCCGCCTCTGAGAGCGCAATCGCGCGGCTGCGAGCGCAATCGCGCGGCTGCGAGCCCTATCCCGCCCCTGCGAGCCCAACCACGCCCCTGCGAGCCCAACCGCGCGGCTGCGAGCCCAACCACGCCGGATTTATCAGCATAAACGCACCAAGATCGAACTAAAGCTGAATGTTTGACCGGTGATAGCCGGTCAAATCGTCAGCACTATCGATTTCCGGGATGGGCGACGCGCTGTGCGGCGTGCCGGGCATCATGAACATTCTTAGCCAAGCGGAATGTGCTCTTGACGCCTGGTCTTGACGTCGGGGCATAGGCTGTATGCGTGAGCGACGTGCTTGCTTGGCCATGGCAGCTGGCGACCCATCTGCTCGCGGTCTTGATGTGGGCGGATACCCCGCAGCGGACCGTTCTGCTCACCGTTGCCGCGCTCGCGGTCGCCGTCCTCGCCGCGAAGGCGGTCGGGTCCCTTGCGGCCGGTGCGAGCCTCGCCGGCGCGACGGGCGCGATCCCGGTCAGGCGACGAGTCGCCGCGCTGCGGAAGAGGTCCTGGCGAGTCGCCTTCCTGCCACAGCGCGACCCGGACGCGCGCGGTCGCAGCAGGCCAAGAGCGCCATCGGCGGCCCAAGCGGCCGCCTGATCTATCCCGCGTGTTCTTAAGCCCGCGTTAGCCCCGCGGGCTAGCGAGTCTGTGATCCCGGCCGCTTCCAGCGTCCCAATCCTCATCTTCGCTGGAAGGTCTTGCCTACCGTGTCCTCCCTGTTTGGCGTCCCCGTGGACGCTGCGTACCACCTCGTCTTCGCCCTCACCAACGTTCTGACCCCCGTGCTCGGCGGCGTGGCCGCCGTTGCCGGGATCGTCGTATTCACGGCGGCGGTCCGGCTCCTCGTCACGCCGCTGACCTTTCGCGCGCTGCGCGGGCAGGCGGCGCAGGCCGCGCTTGCGCCGCAGGTGCAGCGGCTGCGCCAGCGTCATGCTCGCCATCCGGAGCGCCTCCAGCGTGAGCTGACCGAGCTCTACAAGCGGGAAGGGACGAGCCCATTCGCCGGTTTCGCGCCGCTGCTCGTGCAGTGGCCCGTGTTCAGCGTGCTCTACCTGCTCTTTCGCTCGCCGACCGTCGCGGGCGGGCCGAACCTGCTCCTCTCGCGGACGCTGTTCGGCGCCCCACTCGGCGGCCACTGGCCGAGCGGTTCTGGACCGTTCAGCGCGCACGGCGCCGTCTTCATCGGCGTGCTCGTCCTCTTGGCGGCGGCCTGCTGGCTGGTCACGCGGGCCGTACGGCGAGTGCTGCCGCAAGCGGCACCGGGCACCGGCGCACCAGGTGTCGGAGGAGCCGGCACGGCGCTCACCGTCGTCGGCAGGATTTTGCCGTACATCACGGTGCTGATCGCCACGTTCGCGCCGCTGGCCGGGGCGATCTACCTGGTCACTTCCACGAGCTGGAGCGCGGCCGAACGTCTGGTCTTCTCGGCGAGAACCGACCGGGACGCCGCGCTTGACGGGAACGGCAAGCGCGCGCCCCGTCAGGTGGCCCGCGGCACGGTCGAAAACGGCTAGCGAACCGCCGCGTAACCGCCGTAGCCTCGGGGACCGTGGTTGCCGCAAGCGACAGCAGGTCGTTCCCGCCCGTCCGCCGCCTCGTCCCCGGCGACCTTAAGCGATGCCTCGCGCTTTCCGCCGATCGCGGCTGGTCGCCGGAGAAGGCGAAGTGGTCGCTGCTGCTCGATGCGTCCGAGCCGTTCGGCGTCGACGCGCCCGACGGCCGGGGCCTGGCCGGTGCGGTGGTGCTCACCAGGTGGGGCGCCGATCGCACGTCGGTCGGCATGATGCTGGTCGCGGCGCGGTACGGACGCCGTGGGCTCGGCCGGACCCTGATGGAGCATCTCATCGGCCAGGCGGGGGGCGCCACGGTCACGCTGTTCGCGACCGACATGGGCAGGCCGCTCTACGAGAAGCTCGGCTTCCTGCCGGTCCGCCGGAGCGTAGCGTTCGTAGGCACGTTCCGGCCGGGGCGTCACGCTGATAACAGCAAGAGGAACTTCCGCTTTCGCGCCGCCCCGGCTGCCGGGACCCTGGCTGCCGGGACCGCCGGAACCGCGCGTTTCGCCACCGAAGCCGACATGGCGGCGATCCTCGCCGTCGACGCCGCCGCGTTCGGCGCGGACCGTGGCAACATCGTCCGCCGGCTGCCGGGCTTCGCGGAGCGCGTCGCGGTGCTCGAGAACGGGACGGGCTCGGGCGCCGAGCGTATCACCGGCTACGCGACTGCCTGGCGCAATGGCCCGTCCATGACCATCATCGGCCCGGTGATCGCCCCCGATGCAGAGGCCGCCACGCGACTCATCACGCATCTGGCCGGCCAGGTGCGCGGAAACATCCGCCTAGACCTTGACCCGGACCGCCCCGAACTCCCCCGCTGGGCGCACGCGCACGGCCTTGAGCCGGTCTCGCGCACCACCGTCATGGCTCTCGACGCTCTCAGCGCTCTCGACGCTCACGGCGACCGGACGCCACGCGGTACCCCCGACTGCCTCTTCGCCCCCATCTCGGTCGCCCTGGCATAGCGCATTCCGTGTCTGACCCGGCACCCAGCCTCAGCGCTGAAGATTTAGCCGGTGGTAGCCGGTCAAATCTTCAGCGCTAGCCCTGGTCAAGGATAACGGCAAGATGAGTGAGGCGGCGAGCATCCAAACCATTCGGATAACAGCAAGAAGCGTGCGCGTCCTTGAAACGCACCCCTGAGCAGGATGAGGCTCAGCTGAACAGGATGAGGCTCAGGCGGTGACGTTGACCTGAGCGCTCGGGTAGCCGGTCGCGCCGTTCGGTGCGACGGGCTCGATCACCGAGGTCTGCGTGTACCCGGTCTTGTCGGTCGCGCGCGCCTCGATCAGGTGCGGGCCCGCGGTCGCGTCCCACTCGTAGACCCACTGGCGCCAGGTGTCGAGGTCGGGCACGGCCGCCAGGGTCGCCTCGTTCCACGCTCCGTTGTCCACCCGGACCTCGACGGCCTCGATCCCCTTGTGCTGCGCCCACGCCACCCCGGCGACTGGCACCCGGCCGACCTTCACCGAACTCCCCGAGCCCGGAACGTCGATACGTGACTCGGTCTTGATCGGCGCCTGCTGTGACCAGCCGAGCGGTACCCAGTACCCGACGGCCTTCGCGAACGTCGTCACCTCGATGTCGACGACCCATTTGCATGCCGACACGTACCCGTACAGGCCGGGCACCACCAGCCTGGCGGGGAACCCGTGCTCGGTTGGCAGCGTGGTGCCGTTCATCGCCACCGCGATGAGCGAGTCCCGTCCGGCGTCGAGCACCACGGTCAGCGGCGTCCCCGACGTGAACCCGTCGACCGACGTACACAGGAGCTGGTCCGCCCCGCGCAGCGGCCGCGCCTCGCGGATAAGCGCACCGTAGGACGCGCCCAGCCACTTGGCATTGCCTATGTAGGGTCCTTCGACCGGGTTGGACACGCAGCACAGCGTGACGTAGTCCTCGATCAGCGGTCGTTTCAGCAGCTCATCGAAGGTGATGACGATCTCGCGCTCCACCATGCCGTGGATGCGGAGCTGCCAGCTGGTCGGGTCGACCTGCGGGATGAGCAGGGCGGTGTCGACGCGGTAGAAGTCGCCATTCGGCGTGATGAACGGGGAGATGCCGGGCACCGGCAGGTTCACTCCCGCGGACAGCGCCGGCGCCGGCACAGCAGCCTTGGGGAGCCGGATCGCCGCCCGAGCCGCCGACACGTTCTTCCGCGTCGCCAGCGTGCGGCCGCCCACCTCGCCGATGGCCGCCGCCGCCACGGTCACGCCCGCCGTCGCGAGGAACGTCCGCCGGGCCGTCGACCCGCCGGGTCCGGCCTGCAGCGGCCCGGCCTGCAACGGCCCGCCGGGCCCGGCGCGCATCCCCGTCGCCGGGTTTGACGTGGGAGCATCTCCGGCCGTCACCGCGCCGGGCAGGTCGGGCGCCCGCAGCTCGTCGTCATCAGGCACGCCGATGTCGTCGGGATCGGTGAACTCCGTCTGACCGAACTCGATCCGCGGCAGCGCGCCCGGTGCCCGCGAGGCCCGCACCGCCGCGTCGGCGGCGGCCGCCCGTGCCGTCAGGACCAGCCGGTACAGCGCGAACGCCCCGGCAAGCGCCCCGCCGATCGTCGGCAGCGCGTACGCCGCCGACGCATCGTGCCTGGTGAGCGCCGCCGCCGCGCCGATGATGGCGAACAAGGCGAGCCCCGCGAACCCGGCGGAAAGCCGCCGCACCGCGAGGATGCCCACGACCATCGCGTACAGGAACACCACGACGAACACGCCGAGCAGCAGCACGGTCTTGTCGTTGGTGCCGAACGTCGAGGTCGCCCAGTCCTTCACCGCAAGCGGCGTGTGGTTGATCGCCACGGAACCAACGGCGATCACCGGCGACGCGGCCGGGATGGATATCCCGGCGAGCAGCTGTGCGATGCCCATGGCCGCCGCCGCGGCGAGCAGCCCGCACACGGCACCCATCAAGCGAGACGGTCCAACCCTAGAACTCATGCACGTGTAGTCCGTCGCTATCGGGTCCGCGTTACGCGAAGCATGGGGTTTGCATCGGCATTAGGGATACATAGGGATTACGTAGTAACGCTACCGGCCGGATTCACTCCGCGTGCGCCGGGCTGATCAGGATCTTCTGCAGACTTGTTGAAGGTTCACCGAATTTACTCCTCGTCGAAAACCCACCGGGTCGGCGATCCCGTGAAGTCGCTGTGCAGCATGGAGAACACGCGCTGTGGCCGGACGCCGATCGTCGCGTTCTTCGCGGGGTCGAGGAATTCGAGGTCGACGCCGCTGTGGTACTTGGCGTTCATCAGGTCAACCACGCGGCGCAGGATCGCAGGGTCGGTGACGAACCGAGCCGTACCTTCGATGATCACCGGGTCCGACGCGTCCTCCGTGGTCACGCAGCAGCGAGGATCGGAACGCAGGTTCTTCACCTTCCGCGAGTCGGCGGCGGACGTGAACCAGAGCGTGCTGTCGTCCCACATGCCCCAGACCGGCATCGTGTGCGGCCGCCCATCAGCCCAGACGCTGGCCACCCAGTAGTTCCGCGCGGCGGTGAGCCGTTCCGCGGCCCAGGACCAATGAAGTAGCCCTGACCCGTGCTCAGGCCCGACCACGCCGTACCCGGGCATATAGGGCCTGCTTACCCGAGGTATCCCCATGTCGAAGTGTCTACCATGCGACAAGACCCGCGCGGGCGACTAACGTTGGCCTTCGTGAAGGCATCCCCTGAGGCGCAGCTGCGGCTGCTCGAACTTGCAGACCTAGACGCCGAGCTGAACAGGCTCGGTCACCGGCGACGAACCCTCCCCGAACTCGCCGAGCTCAGCCAGCTCGATGAGCGGGCGGCGAAGGTCAGGGACGCGATCACGATCGCGGACACGAACCTCGCCGACCTGGACCGTGAGCTCGCCCGCGCGGAAAAGGACGTCGAACAGGTACGGGTCCGCATCGACAGGGACAATCAGAAGCTCGACGCCGGCAGCGTATCGAACGCCCGCGAGCTTGAGTCGCTGCAATCGGAGGTCGCCTCGCTCCGCCGTCGGCAGTCCGACCTTGAAGAGGTCGTACTCGATCTGATGGAGCGCCGCGAAGCGGCCCAGACGCTGCGGGACGGCGCGGACGGGGAGGCGGCAACGGTGGGGGCCGATGTCGCGGCGATCGCCGCGCGCCGCGACGCGGCCCTCGCCGAGATCGGCGAGCAGGAGGCCAAGGCCACCGTGGCGCGGACCGGCGTTGCGGCCGGCATACCCGCCGACCTGCTGACCCTCTACGACAAGGTGCGCGCGCAGTCCGGCGGCCTCGCGGCGGCGCCGCTCCGCCGTGGTCAGTGCCTCGGATGCCGGGTCCAGCTGTCCACCGTGGCACTCAACGAGATCCGCGCCGCAGCCCCCGACGAGGTACTTCGCTGCGAGGAGTGCCGGAGAATTCTCATCAGGACGGCCGACTCCGGTCTTTAAAGAATAAAGATTTCCATTCGGAACGGACCCGGCTTACTCACAACCGTCCCGTCGATGCCCGGACCTCGGCCGACGTCCAATAGACTTCGGCGTCGTGGACAACAGTGGTCAGATCAGCGCGCCGGGCAGCCTGGAGGCAGGCATTGCCGTCGTGCCCGAGGCGCCCAGGCTGCCTGACCAGAACCTCGCGGAGCTCGCCGCCGAGCACGGCCTGAGGCTATCCGGAGCGCGGCCGACGCTGGGTCGCTACTTGGCGACGCTGTGGCAACGGCGGCACTTCATCATTGGCTACGCCACCGCGCGGAACGTGTCCATGTACACGGACGCCAAGCTCGGCCAGATCTGGCAGGTCCTCACGCCGCTGCTCAACGCGGGCGTGTACTTCCTGATCTTCGGCGAGCTCTTCGACCAGGCACGCGGCGTGCTGCACTATCCGGCGTTTCTCGTCACGGGCGTGTTCGTGTTCGCGTTCAGCGAGCGGTCGATCGTGACCGGCTCGAACGTGATGCGCGCCAACCTCCAACTGATCCGCGCGCTGTACTTCCCGCGCGCCTCGCTGCCGCTGGCTTACGTGATCGTCGAGCTACAGCAGATGCTCGTCGGCATGGTCGTCCTCGTCGGCATCATGTTGTGGAGCGGCCAGTATCCCAGCTGGTACTGGCTGCTGCTGTTCCCGGCGGTGCTGCTGCAGACGATGTTCAACACCGGGGCCGCGCTGATCGTCGCCCGACTCGGCGGCTCCCTGGCCGACGTGTCCGAGCTGATCCCGTTCTTCCTGCGGATCAGCCGGTACTTCTGCGGCGTGATGTACCTGATCATCTCGCTGACCTACTCCCGGCCCGCCTGGGTGGGGAGGGTCCTGTCACTCAACCCGATGGCGGTCTACATCTCGCTGGTCCGGGTCGCGTTCATGGGCTCCTACCGGACGCAATCGGCCGGCAACCAACCGTACAATCAGCCGCTCTGCCAGCTGTTCCTCAGCCACGCGGGCGCGGCGATCCCCGTCGGCACACGGGTGCCGACCACGCTGATCGACCCGGGCAGCAAGCTGTCGTCCATCGTGGTCGCCAAGGGTCAGTACATACAGAACATCCCGCTGCAGGCCTACTGCCACGCGATCGTCACCAACAACGACCTCTGGATCGCCGCGGCCGCCTGGGGCGTCGTCTTCTTCCTCGTCGGCATCGTCTTCTTCTGGCAGGCCGAATCCAAGTACGGCCGCGGCTAAGTTCCGCCCCGCCGACACCCCGCCGGAGTACTCCCCGTGCGATAACAGCAAGACGCGCCCGCCCCTCGCCGCAGCCCCCCGGCCCGCACCCCGCCGCAACTCCCGTGCATGGTTAGCGCTGAAAGTCTGACCGGTGATAGGCGGTCAGACTTTCAGCGTTAACGGAAATGTGCGATTCGGTCTGTGATTGGGCCACGTTGTATATGACTATATGTGTGTGCTTGATTACACAAGGCTATCGCTGACGGATCTCCTTGACCGGCAACATGGCGTTCTCACGCGTGAGCAGGCTGTCGGTGCGGGGCTGTCTCGGCATGCGATCGCGTCGCGCGTGGATTCGGGGCGATGGCAGCGGCTTTATCCGGGGGTATTCGTCACGTTCAGCGGACCGGTCCCGCGTGCGACGATGCTGTGGGGTGCCGTGCTCCGCGCCGGGGACCAGGCTTTGCTCAGCCACCACACCGCCGCAGAACTGTGGAGGCTTTCCGATGCGCCCTCTTCGTCAATCCACGTAAGCGTTCCGCGGCAAGCCGGGCCACTGGCCGCTCCGGGACTGGTCGTGCACTACTCGGTCCGGCTTGCCGCGGCCCGGCATCCGGCACGCCTTCCGCCGCAGACCACGCTCGAGGAGACCGTCCTCGACCTGGCTGACCTCGCGGGTACGGCCGAGGACGCGGTGGCCTGGCCGATCAGGGCATGCCAGCGTCGGCTGACCACGCCGGACAAAATCGCCGGCGCGCTCAAAGAGCGCAACCGGGTCCGGTGGCGGCGCGATATCGCCGAGGCCATCACCGAGAACCGGGCTGGGGTGCAGTCGCCGCTTGAGTTGCGCTACCTCCGCAATGTTGAGCGCAAGCACGGGCTACCGCGCGGTGACCGGCAAATGCTTGCCATCAGGGGCTCGCGACGGCTGTACCTCGACGTGCGGTACTCCGACTACGGCGTCATCGTGGAACTTGACGGCGTGTCGGCTCATCCCGCCCAGACCCGGCAGCACGACGCGTGGCGCGACAACGCCAACACACTCGCCGGCAACCAGACCCTCCGATACGGCTGGGTCCCCGTCGCGTACCACGCGTGTGAGGTCACCATCGAGGTCGCGACCCTCCTGCGGCAACGCGGCTGGCGAGGTATCCTCCGCCCCTGTGGGAAGGACTGCAAAGTCGCAACGCTGAAGGTTCAGCCGGTGACAGCCGGTCAAATCTTCAGCGCAAGCAGGATCCGCAACCCTGCCCAAAGATAACAGCAAGAAGCGGATGGCGGTCGCTTCGAGGGATGGCGGTCGCTTCGAGGGGGTGTCCCGACCACTTCGAGGGGGTGTGTCTCGACTCCGGGGATGTGTGTCGCCACTCCGAAGGCGCATTTTCGCCTTAATGCTGAAGATCGCCTTAATGCTGAAGATCTGACCGGTTATAGCCGGTCAGATCTTCAGCATTAGCGCGAGCGGCGGTTCTCTCGCAGATAACAGCAAGAAGCAATCAGGATAACAGCAAGAACTGGCGTGGTCGCGGTCCGCGTGAGGATAACAGCAAGATATATCGGCGCGGCGCAAGATCTATAGACGGATAACAGCAAGAGGCGCGGAGCGGGCGGGGTACGCGGAGCGGGCGGGGTACGCGGAGCGGGCGGGGTACGCGGGGCGCGCGGGGCGCGCGGAGCAGGCGGGGTGCGCGCGGAGCAGGCGGGGTGCGCGCGGAGCAGGCGGGGTGCGCGCGGAGCAGGCGGGGTGCGCGCGGAGCAGGCGGGGTGCGCGCGGAACAGGCAGGGCGTGCGGGGCGCACGGGGCGAGTGGGGTGCGCTGGGCCAGTGGGGCGCGCGGGGCGGTGAGGTGCGTGGGGCCGGTGAGGTGCGTGGGGCGAGGTTAGGTGCGTGGGGCGAGGGCGGGTTAGGTGACGGTGAGGTGGGGGGAGGCGTCGCGGGCGTGGCGGTAGTCGCCGGAGAGGAGGCAGGCGAGGGTGGCTAGGGCCCAGACGGTGGCGCGGTCGGCATGCGGCGGGGCTAGGAGTTTCTCGGCGGCGGGGCGGCTGACTACGTCGAAGAGGCCTCCGGCGGCGCCCAGGTCGAGGGTGTAGTCGTGCAGGAACGATGCGATCGTGTCGCCGTACTGGCGGCGCCAGTCGAAGGAGGCGGGCGCCGCGCCCATCGCGACGCCCGCGGGGGGCTGAGCCTTGGGCGCGGGCGGCTTTCCTGCCAGCGGAATGTTGGTGAGCGCGGGACAGAGTTCGGCGAGGACGGCCGCAGACAGCGCTCCGCTGACCCGATCGGCTAGCGGGACGGAGCGGGCCGCGACGACGACGTGCTCGTCGAACAGCGGCTGGACCAGGCTCTCCCTGATCAGGTAGGCCTGCCGGGCCGCCGCGGACCACCGGCCCGCCCGGTTGACCAGGTAGAAGTCGTCCAGGGCGGCCAGCGGGCCACGGGCAAGCGCGGCCGTCCATGGGGTGAGGCTGGCGACGTAGCCGGCGGCGGGACCGCGGCGGAGCAGGCCGAGGTGCTTGGTGGTGAGGCGGCGAAGCAGTTCGGCGGAGCGTGCCGCGCGGCGGGCCGGGCCAAGGGCGGCGCGCAGGCCGCCGACCGCGCCTGGTCGGCCGACGGCGGTTTCCGCGTAGCCGCCGCGGAGCAGTTCGCCGCCGTGGCCGCCCGCGGTCACCACGGTGGACGCGGCCGGGTCGGGGCGCCCCACGTTCTCGAACGCGGACAGCATCCCGTCGGCGACGAGCACGGTGGCCCGGATCCTGCCGAGCACGTCGACCTGCTGGCCGGGCGCCGCGGGCGTCCTGACGGTGTGCTCGATGCCGAGGCGGCGCGCGATCTCGGCGGCCACCACGACGTCCGGGTGATCGGCGAACCCGTGGGTCCTCGCCACGACGGGGACGCCCGCCGCGACGAGCGCGGCGGCGACGAGGCGGCTGTCCTTGCCACCGGTCAGGCTGAGCTCGACGGGTCGGCCGACGTCACCCAGGTGCGCGACGGCCGCGACAAGCGCCTCGGCCACCGCCCGCGCGCCCCCGGCGCCGCCAACGAGGCCGGTCCCCGCGACATCGGCGTTGGCGTAGGAGGGACCTGTGCTGTGCCCGGCAATGCGGGCATCCTCTGGGCGGGCATCCTCTGGGCGGGCAGGCCCGGGAGAGTCAGCGGACGCGTCGTGGTCCGCGGTGCCTGGCGCGAGGCCCAGGCCTGACAGGCCGACGTTGACATTGCTAGCCGCTTGAGCGGGGGCAGAGACGGAAGCGGGAGCAGGGGCGGAACCAGAGGCGGAAGCGGGAGCAGAGGCGGAAGCGGAGACCGGGGCAGCGGCAGTGGCAGGCGCGGGCGACGGCGTGCTGAGCTGGACGCTTGGCCGGACCCTGGGCGCGTCGGCGGGGGAGAACGTGACCTGGCCGCCGACGGGGGTCGGGACGCGGGTGAGGACCCCGTGCAGCAGGTGCAGGGTGGTGGAAAACGGGAGAGCGGAGACGCCGGTGAAGGGGGTGACCGTGCCCAACGGGAACCCCGGGTTGAGCAGGGCACAGATGTGCAGCGGGTCATGGCTGTCGAGGCGGCTCGCGGTCGAGGCGGCCCAACTGGCGCGGTCGGCCACGATGACCGCGCCGGGAACCTCGGCCACGTAGACCGGATCGACTCGGGTGATCGAGGTGCGCGCGTACACCGGGGCGCGACCGCTGCCAGGCGTTGGCGTCCCCGTCCAGATCGTGCCCGCGTGCGACGCCGCTGGCACGTCATCGCCCGGGTCGCCGGGATGGCCAGAATGGCCGAGTCGGCCGGGATGGCCGACCTCGTCACGCCCCCAGTGGAGCAGCGCGGCACGGCCGTCGGGCGAGCGCCAGGCGATCACGGCGGGTCCAGGGATCGGCATGACCGCTGGATCGGCGATCCGCGCCCGGTCGGCGAGCGCCGCGCACCTGTCGGGCGTCGTGGCGCTGACCGCGAGTGTGAAGTACATCATGTCGCCTGCGGGGGGACAGACTTCCCGCATGGGGGGCTGACCTCCCGCATGGGGGGCTCCCGCCTCCTTTCCGCATGGGGGGCTCCCGCCTCCTTTCCGCATGGGGGGCTCCCGCCTCCTTTCCGCATGGGGGGCTCCCGCCTCCTTTC
>Ga0302314_10014677_pt1 | contig 13387 bp, 10 predicted proteins | sample III_Palsa_N2_3_FD_200533 | JGI IMG/M metagenome (GOLD analysis project Ga0302314, IMG submission 200533) | Peat permafrost microbial communities from Stordalen Mire near Abisko, Sweden - III_Palsa_N2_3 | ecosystem: Environmental > Terrestrial > Soil > Palsa > Peat permafrost | place: Sweden...
AAGGATTGTTTGCGATCCTGCACGATGGGGCTGATCAGCATCACGCCGCGCACCAAGGCCGGCGCATCATGTGCGGCCCATAAAGCCGATCCCGCGGCGAAGGACGTGCCCGCGACAATAGCCGGTCCCGCACCCAGATGACGGATCAGGGCGACCACATCTCGGCTGACGGCATGCGCCGAGTAATCCGGCCAAGCCGCACTGGTTTGGCCAAAGCCGCGCACGTCCATCGTCACCACACGGGCGCCGGCGGCGGTAAGAGACGGTGTCAGGTAGCGGTACTCTGCGCGCATATCGCCCATGCCCGGCACCGCTACGACAAGTCTGCCGCTGCCGGCGGTATCATCGAAGGCGATGCGGCCTTCCGGCGCCACGAGGAATTGGGTGGCCCCGGGCTTTTGCTGGGATAGGGCGGTCTGCGGCAACGCGAGCAGGCAGAGCAGGGTGAGATCGCAGCCACGCGGAAGATTGGTCACACCAAAGCTCCAAAATTAATTACAGTAGCTAAATAACTACTATCATTAGTTTTGCAAGCGCGTCGCGCGGTGTTTTAGCGGGCGGTGTCGGCGCCCGGATCGGAGCGTACCACGCGGTCACCCCCATTCATGGCGGCGAAGGCAACGGCGCGTTCGGCGGCTTTCAGCAAGGCATCGTCGCTCAGCACACCTTTGCCATTGTAGGACGATATACCTACATTAATGATTTCGCCGTCGACCTCACCCTGCTCAGTCTCCGGCGGGGCCGTGGTCCCATTGTCGGCTGCTTGTGGCGGCGCTTGCGTTGGCCCGTCGGGTCCCTCCGCGGCGGGGGCCGTGGCCGGTTTCGCAGCGGGGACGGTGGCCCGCCGGGCCGCCAGGGCGGCCTGTGCGGCACGCTGCAGGTTGCGCGCCACCGTGTCGGCGCCGGCGCCATCGGTGAATGGCAGCATGGCGGCCAGCCGGCCTTCGCCGATGCAGCCGAGCACGTCATGCGTGCGCTGCAGCCCGTCGCGCAGGCCGGCGGCGAGCTGGTTCAGGCGGCGGTCGCGCCTTTCCGGGTCCAATTCAGTCGCGTAGCCCGGCCAATCGAGCACCACGACACTGAGCCTGGTTTCAAGCCGGGCGGCGATCTGGCCCTGCAATGTCACCACGTAAGCAAAGCAGGCGCGGTGCGGCAGGCCGGTGACGCGGTCGCGGCCCATGGTTTTCTGCAAATCCACGGCCGCGGCCACCTGCTCGGCAGCGGCCGGAGGCAGCCGGTCCGCCGATGCCGGAGCTACACGGCCCAATAATCGCTTCAAAAAACTCATTATTTATTGGCCTGCGTGAGTATTGAAATCGATGCAGCCTTGGACGGGCCGTCTCAATTCAAAGGAATTTGTCCAGAGGCTCCTAAGCCGAAGATATGTAAATACAAATCAACTCTAGAGTTGAGCGAGGCGAGCCGTCCCCCCAGCCTTGCTTAACCCGTCATGGGCCCGCGAAAATGATCCAACGCCACCAGCGCGCCCTCTTGTTCAACAAACCAAAACGTCCACCCGTTACAGCTAGGTGCATTCTGCACCGCCGCGCCCACCTGGTGGATCGACCCGCGATGCGGCCCGCAGACGATCTGCCCGTCGGCGGAAACAACGGCTTCCACGGTGCGGCGCTTATCCACCAGCCGTGTGCCCGGCGCCACCAGGCCGCGTTCCACCAAACTACCGAACGCCACACGCGGTGTGTCGCGCCGGCTCGGCGTGGGGTCCATCGCAGCGGCGGGCGCCGGTTTCTGGCGCCGGATACGCGCCCAGGCGGCTTCCACATAGGCCGGATGGCGCTCGATGCCGACGAAATGACGATGCAAATGCTTGGCGACAGCGGCCGTGGTGCCGGTACCCAGGAACGGATCCAGCACCACATCGCCGGTGTTGGTGCTGGCCAGCAATATACGGTGCAGCAGCGCTTCCGGCTTTTGTGTGGGATGCAGTTTCAGGCCGTGATCGTTGCGCAGACGTTCCTCGCCGGTGCAAAGCGGGATCAGCCAGTCGCTGCGCATTTGCAGGTCGTCGTTCAGCGCCTTCATCGCCGCGTAATTGAAGCGATAGCGGCTATCCTGCTGGCGCGCGGCCCAAATCAGCGTTTCGTGCGCGTTGGTGAAGCGGCGGCCGCGGAAATTCGGCATCGGGTTCGATTTGCGCCAGATCACATCGTTCAGAATCCAGAATCCCAAATCCTGTAGAATGGCGCCGATGCGGAATATATTATGGTAGCTGCCGATCACCCACATCGTGCCGTCCTTGCGCAGCACACGCTGCGCCTCGGTCAGCCAGCCGCGCGTAAACTCGTCGTAGGCGGCAAAATCGGTGAAGCGGTCCCACTCCTCGTCCACGCCGTCCACCAGGCTGTCATCGGGGCGGCGTAACTCGCCCCGCAGCTGCAGGTTATACGGCGGGTCGGCGAAGATGCAGTGCACCGATGCCGTGGGCAGCATGCGCATCATCTCCACGCAATCGCCGCGGAGAATCTGGTCCAGTGGCAGGTCGCGGGAGATGTTCAAAGGGCTTTCAAATCGGGATGTGATAACGCGGCGGAGATTGGTCGTGCCCCCGAAACCGCGTCAATCGACCCACCCCCCACTGTGTCAAATCCGACTCAGTCCCTCCACCAACCGGCCGAGCGCGCGCTCAAGACGTTCTGGGGATTGCGCGAAGCAAAGACGCAGAAATCCTTCCCCGCCCCCACCGAAAGCACCACCGGGGGCCACCGCCACGCCGCGTTCCGTCACCAGCCTTGTGGCGAAGCCGATGCTATCCGTCAGCCCATCCACGCCCAGGAACGCGTAGAACGCACCGGGCGGCGAGGCATACCGCACACCCGGCACGCCACCCAGCGCCTCAGCCGTCAGCGCCCGGCCGGCCGCGCAATAACGCTGAAAATCGGCGGCGAACGCCGTATCGGCCAAAGCCGCCACGGCGCCCGCCTGCACGAACGGCGCCACGCCGGAGTGGGTGATTTCCACCAGTTCGGTGATGGCGTCCCGCGCCCCTTCCGGCACTACCGCCCAGCCCACGCGCCACCCCGTCATTGCCCAGGTTTTGGAAAAACTCCCAACCACCATCACCCGGTCCTGCGGCGTCGCCACATCCAACACCGAAGGCGCCCGTCCGCCCTCGTAAACCAGCCTTCCATACACCTCGTCCGCGATCAGCCACGCGCCCGCCGCCCGGCACAGTTCCAGAATCGCGGCCAGTTCCGCACGCGTGGCAGTCCAACCGGTGGGATTACTGGGCGAATTCACGAACAGCGCGCGGGCACCCACCATGCGTTCGGAAAGGCGCTCCATATCCAGGTCAAAGCCGCCCCCTTGCCGGGGCGTCAGTGGGAACTCCTCCACCTCGGCATGCCGCATGCGCGCCGCGTTGCCGGAATTCGGCCAAGCCGGTGTCACATGCACCAGCCGGTCGCCCGGCCGCATCAACGCCGCCATCACCACCGAAACCGCCGCCATGCCGCTGCCGGTCACCTGAATGCGCGCTTCATCCACGCCCAAATATCCGGCCAGACCATGCCGCAGCGCGGGCAGGCCCCGCACATCGGGATACCTTGTGTCACCGGCGGCCAACGCGGCCGAAATGGCGGTATGGGCGCTGGCGGGGCTGGGGTAGTCGCTCTCGCCGAAACATAGGAAATCCACGCCTTCGGTGGCGAACGCTACGCGCGCGACTGCTAGGATTTTGGAGCCTGGGAAGGCTGCTATGTCGTTCATACGGCAAGGCCAAGGGGCGCTGCCCCTTGGATCCCCGCTGGGGCCAGGGGCCCCAGACCCCCATCTATTCTTCCCATCACTTCAGGCAGTACCGCTACTTGTCGCGCCAATCTTTCCGCCATTTCGCCACCCTTTTCCTTGGGCCTCGGCGGCACGGGCACGCCTTCGGCCAATGCTTCCAATGCCGCCACGGCCCAATTGCACACAACACCACGGCACGACTCACCCAGCGATATCGCCACCAGGCGGCCCGCAATCCGGCGGAGCGTCGCATCCGCCACCAGCACCGCCTGCAACCTATCTCTTTGCCCGCGCCGCGGCTCCTGCATCACGCGCGCCAGCGACGCCTCCAGATTATTGCTCGAAAGTCCCGCCGCACGGCGCGCCTTGTGCACATCCACGCCCGGCGCCGCCGACAGCACCGCGGCGGCAAACGCCGCATGCGCGGTCAGCGCCGCCGTCAAATCCTTACGCACACGGTCAGGCTCCCAAACCGGCCACAGCACCACATTGGCCACCACCGCTATCAACCCACCCGCGATTGTAAAGCCCGCCCGCTCCAAAGCGATATGCACCTGGCTTTGGCCAGGCCTGATGCTTTCCACCAGGAAAATCACAGTCGGCGTATAAACGGCGATATAAACGGCGTAACTCACCTGCCGCACCGCCAGCGCCAGCGCACCCAGCACCGGCAACAGCCCCGCCACATGCACGCGCGACTGCATCATCGTGGACAGCACGCCAGCCAACAGCCCACCGAGCAAAGTACCACCTACCCGCTCAAGGCTGCGCTGCCAGGTGAGCGCGAAAAACGGCTGCATCACCAGCACCAGCGTAATGGTGAGCCAATGCGTGTATTGCCCGTGCCAGATCAGCGTGCCGGCCAATGCGGGCGTCACCACCGCGGTAATACGCGTGGCATGACGCAGGCTGGCGCTGGCCCAGGTGAGGTTGGCCTGAAAAGGCCCAATCAATCGCTGGCGGAAGGGCAGTCCCGCCTCACCCTGCGGGCCGCTGCCCGGCAAGTACTGCGCGGGATCGACGTATTTGGCCGCGACCCGCAACCGGTCCGACAACAAAGCCGCCAAAGGCTTGATGGACTCGGCAAGCCCGGGATCGGCCGTCAGTGACGCCAGGGTGCGCTCGAAACGGCCAACCCGATGCAACTGCTCGCGCTCCGTCGCGCGCGCCAGAACCGCCAGCAATGCCCGCAACCGTTTCAGCATGCCTATTGCCTGGCTGCGAGCGGCGGTGTCGCTTTGCTCCAGCACATCCGACAGCGCGATCAGCGCCACGAAAATCTGGTCGGCCGCCTCCAGCCGCAGCAGATTTTGCGCGGCCGGGCCGCTGGCGGGGCCACGCGTGTCCACCGTTTCCATTAAAACGACCCGCGCCCGCTCGATGGCGTGGCGTACACCGCCGCGGCCACCGCGGGCCTGCCCATCCCATGCCGGTACCGCCGCATCCACCTCGCATAGGCGCTGCACCATGCGCGCCAAATGAGCGAGCTCGGCCCACACATCGGCCACGGCGCGCCGCGCCGGGCCGTAGGGGTGGATGCGCCAGATCGCCAAGGTCAGCAGCAGCGCCCAAGCGCCGCCCGCCATGAAAACGCCACCGACAAGCGCCGCCTGGGCCAACCCCAGTTTTTCATCGGTTCCCAACATCAGCACAACGGCCAGCAGGTTGCCCAATGCCTGGGTAGGCTGCCCCCAAACACGCAAATACCCGCAGGCAAACAGCAACGGCGCGGCGGCGCCGATGGTGACCCACAAACCCAGCGCCCGCAGCAGCCCGAAGCCACCCAAAAAAATGCTGCCCATCAGCACAAATGCCAGCAGCAAAGGCAAACGGCGCCGCATCGGCCCCGCCGGATCGCAAATGCAAGTCAGCAGCGCCCCCAACGCCGCCAAACTCAGCACCGGCTGATGCAGCCAAACGCTGGCCAGCACCGGCACCGCCGCCGCCAGCCCAGCACGAATGCCCTCCACGATGCTAATCGCGCGCAAATCGAGCCCCGTAGCCAACCGCCCGGGATCTCCCCCCGGGATACGCGAGGTCCCCCGCCTTTTCAAAGCAATATCCCAAGCTCAAAGCCCGAAACAAAGCAGAGATACGAGCAAATAATCAAAAGTTTTTGCTTCTTTTTTCAAAAAGAAGCGCTTTTTTCTCTTGTTCTTTTTTGAAAAAAAGAACCAAAAAACTTTTGATTATTTGGGTTTCGCTAATCCGCATGGCGGCCGCTCATTTCGGCACCGGCGTCCTTGGGCAGGAGCAACGAAACGGGCCCCGCGAGCAGAGATATCGCGGCTACCGACAGGAACGCGGCCGAGAAATCCGCGGGGGTCGGCACGATATGGTTGCCGCGCACCATATGCAGCACGCCGGCGCTGATGGGGATACCCACGGTCAGCGATATTTGCTGCAACGCCGAATATAACGTGGTCGCGGCGGACATCCGGGATGCAGGTACCTCGGCATAGGCGATTGTGTTGTAGGATGTAAACTGCAACGACCTGAGGTAGCCCGTGGTCAGCAATACGCCGTAAAGCGACCAGAGCGGCCAATCGGCGCGGAACGCCGCATAGAGCGCCAAACCCAAGGCGGACAGAATGCCGTTCACCACCAGCACGAGGCGGAAGCCGAATTTTCGCAGCGTGTACTGAATGCCCGGTTTGGAAATGATAGCGCCGGCAGCCGCCGCGAAGGTAACCATGCCGCTGGAAAGCGCCCCCCGGCCGAAGCCGAGTTGCAGCAGCATGGGCAGTAGGAACGGCACTGCGCCCACGCCGACGCGAAACAGCGAGCCGGCGATGACGGAGATCGCGAAACTGGGCAGTTTCATCAGCGAGAAATCCAGCAGCGGCCGGGCCTGGGACCGTGCATGGAAGCCGTATAGCGTGCCGGCGAGCACGGATGCCGCCGCCAGTGCAACCAACGCCCAGACGGGTACGATATCGCGGCCGGCCAATTCCAGCACGGCCAGGAAGGCGGCGAAGGCGGCACCGCTCATCAGTAGCCCCAGGAAATCGAACGGGCCCGCGGCCTCGCGCTTGTCCGGCACATAGAGGCTGGCCAGCACGATACCGGCAATGCCGATCGGCACGTTGATATCGAAGATCCAATGCCAGTTGGCGTATTGCACGATGAAGCCGCCGACCGGCGGCCCGATCACCGGGCCCACCAACGCCGGCATCGTCACCCACGCCATGGCCGAAACCAGCCGGGCTTTCGGGATCGCGCGCAGCAGGATCAACCGGCCGACGGGCAGCATCATGGCCCCGCCGGCACCTTGCAGCACGCGGGCGGCAACCAGGAATGGCAGTGTTTCGGCACTGCCGCACAGAATGGAGCCCAGGGTGAAAACGGCGATCGCGGCGCGGAACACGTGGCGGGTGCCGTAGCGGTCCGCCATCCAGCCGCTGGCCGGCACGAACACGGCCACCGCGAACAGATACGCCGTTAGCGCCACGTTCATGTGCACCGGGTCCGCATGAAATGCGCGCGCCATGGAGGGCAGTGCGGTCGCGATCACCGTGCTGTCCAGGTTTTGCATGAACAGCGCGGCGGCCACGATCAGGGCGATCGACCGTTCGCGGCTTGCGAAGGCCTGCACCGGCGCGGCCACCGTGGCGGGATCCGCCAGGGGGGCCGCGTCAGCGCCGCTCATGATTTCGGTTTGTCCGCCCGGAAGCGAAGCCTGACGTAATCTGCTATCCATTCACCCGTTTCGGTGCGCAGCGCCGGAGCCAGCAGCGCCTCGACCTCTCTCAAGAGCGCCGCCCGATCCGGGGTCGGCAGATCCACCAGAAATGGGTCGGCAAAGGTGGAAAGCCATCCGGCCATGCCGGTTGGCAGAGGCGTTGGCCTGGGAATCAGCCATGCGCGCCGCACCTCGAAACCGCCGGCCCGCAGCATCTCGGCGTAACGCTCGGCGGTGGGGTACCAGCGGCGCAATTTACCGGCATCGAGCCCACGCGCCGATAGCACCGCGTTCAGCGCGGTAACGATGGCGGCGACATTACCATGCCCCCCGAACTCGCCCACGAATCGGCCGCCCGGTTTTAGGGCACGGAACACACCGGCGATCACCGCCGCGCCATCCGGCATCCAGTGCAAAGCGGCATTGCTGAACACAGCGTCGAACTCAGTATCGAAGGCCAAGCGCTGGCCATCCACGACATACGCATCCAGCCCGCGGGCCTGGGCTGCGCGCACCATGTCCGGCGCGCCGTCTACGCCCACCACCGTAGCACCGGCGGCCGCCAGCTTTTCCGTCAGCGCACCGTCGCCGCAGCCCAGATCCAGAATACGTTCGTCCGGTTGCGGGGCGAGCAGCTCCAGCACCGCGCCGCCCAGGTCGGCGACGAACCGCGCATTAACCGCGTAGCTGTCGGCCGACCAATCCTGCGGGGTCGAAAACAGGCCGCTCCCCGGTGCAGTGGCGGCGATCAAGCCGCGGCGCGTATGGCCGCGGCCTTTACGTCGTCACCCACGGCGCCAGCGAAGGTGTCGAAATTCTTCTCGAACCTGCTGACCAAATCGCGGGCCGTGCGATCGTAGGCAGCGCGGTCGGCCCAGGCCAGGCGCGGATCCAGCACCTCGTCCGGAATACCGGCGACGCCGCGCGGGATCATCAGGCCGAAGAACGGGTCGGCATGGAATTCGGCATCCTTCAGCGTGCCGTCCAGCACGGCGCGCAGTAGCGCGCGGGTGTGCTGAATGGCCATCCGCTTGCCGGTGCCGTAGCTGCCGCCGGTCCAGCCGGTGTTCACCAGCCAGCACGTGGCGCCGTGCTCCTCGATCAGTTTTTCCAGCAGCTTGCCGTACACCTCGGGCTGGCGCGGCAGGAAGGGCGCGCCGAAGCAGGTGCTGAAGGTGGCCTGCGGCTCTTTGCCCATACCCTTTTCGGTGCCGGCGACGCGCGCCGTGTAGCCGGACAGGAAGTGGTACATCGCCTGCCCTGGCGTGAGGCGCGCGATGGGCGGCAGCACGCCAAACGCGTCCGCCGTCAGCATGATCACGTTACGCGGCTGGCCGCCGCGGCCGCTGAGCTCGGCATTGGGGATGTACTCTATCGGGTAGCAGGCGCGCGTGTTCTCGGTGAACGCCGCGTCGTTTAGATCAAGACGGCCACAATGGTCGGCCACCACGTTTTCCAGCACGGTGCCGAAGCGGTGCGTGGCGTTCCAGATTTGCGGCTCCGCCTCCTGGCTGAGGTTGATCACCTTGGCGTAGCAACCGCCCTCGAAATTGAACACGCCGTCCGGGCCCCAGCCATGCTCGTCATCGCCGATCAACTTGCGGTGCGGATCGGAGCTGAGCGTGGTTTTGCCGGTGCCGGATAGGCCGAAGAACAGGGCGGTGTCCCCGTCCTCGCCGATATTGGCACTGCAATGCATGGGCAGCAGACCGCTCGCCGGCAGGGTCCAGTTCATCACCGTGAAGATCGATTTCTTGATTTCACCGGCATATTCGGTGCCGGCAATCACGATCAGCTTCTCGCCAAACGACAGCGCGATGGCGGTGCTGCTGGCGACACCATCAATGGCGGGATCGGCCTGAAATTCAGGCGCGTGCAGGATCACATAATCGGCCACGAAGCCCGGCAAGTCATGCGACGGCGGCCGGATGAACATGTTGCGGGCAAACAGCGCATGCCAGGCGCTGGTAGACACAATGCGCACGCGCACCCGGTGATTGGGGTCCGCCCCGGCATACAAATCCTGGGTGAACAGCTCGCGGCCCTGCAGATAGGCCTGCACCCGGTGCTTCAGCGTAGCAAAATGCGTGGCGCTGAGCTTCTGGTTGACCTTACCCCACCACATATCGGCCGTGGTCTCCGGCTCGTCCACCACCCATTTGTCGGCCACCGAGCGTCCGGTGTGAATGCCCGTGCGCACGATCAGCGCGCCGTCCTGCGACAATTTTGCCTCGCCGCGGCGTATGGCATGCACCGATAGCTGGGGCGCGGTGAGATTCGCATGCACCAAAAGCGGGTTCCCCACGCCGGTGCCGCCCAATGGTGCCTGTGGCACCTGTGTGGCTGTGAGACCCTGCATATCCATCCGAACGCTCCCTAGGCGGGCCTACGCAGCCGCGCCGAACTGTTTGTCAGTGGCACCGTAAACGGCACCGCTCTGCGCTTAAAGCCTTGGCAGGGCGGCAGTGGCAAGGGAAACTGGCAAGACAAGGTGTCAAGGGAACGTAAACGAACGCCTCGTTAAGGGTGCTACCCACCGCGCGTTGTAGGCTGTGGTTGCGCCAAAGGGCCGCCCCTGCCATGCCAGTTTCCTGCCGCCCCCGCCCATCAGGACCCGCGCCATGAAATACACCATCGCCCTGGTCGATGACGACCGAAACATTCTGACCAGCGTCAGCATGACGCTGGAGCAGGAGGGCTATGCGGTGCGCACCTACACGGACGGCGAAAGCGCGTTACAGGCGCTGAACGCCAAGCCGGTGGACCTGGCGGTGCTGGACATTAAGATGCCGCGCATGGACGGCATGGAACTGCTGCAGAAGCTGCGGCAGCGCAGCCAGATGCCGGTGATCTTCCTCACCAGTAAGGACGAGGAGGTGGACGAGCTGATGGGTCTACGCCTCGGCGCCGACGACTACATCACCAAGCCGTTCAGCCAGCGCCTGCTGATCGAACGCATCCGTGCCCTGCTGCGCCGCAACGACACCACCCGCACCGATGGCCCAGGTGCGGCCACCCCGGTGCTTGTGCGCGGCGACTTGGTGTTGGACGAAACCAAGCACCAGTGCAGCTGGAAGGGCCAGAACATCGACCTGACGGTGACCGAGTTCCTGCTGGTGAAGGCGCTGGCCATGCGGCCGGGCATGGTGAAAAGCCGCGACCAGCTGATCGACGGCGCCTATGGCGAGAACATTTACGTGGATGACCGCACGATCGACAGCCACATCAAGCGCGTGCGCAAGAAGTTCCGGCAGGTGGACGATACGTTCAATCAGTTCGAGACTTTGTACGGGATCGGGTATCGGTACAAGGAAAGCTAGGGGCCGATCCTTGCGTTAGATGACGGCAAGGAAGCAGTTCTTTTTTTGAAAAAAAGAACCAAAAAACTTTTACTTCTTGGGGCGCGTGTTGATCCAACGCATGCCCCAATGAGCAAAAATTTTGGCTTCTTTTTTCAAAAGAAGCGCTTTCTTTCCTGGGCCAATCCCAAAGCAATTCGGCAAAAACTTCAAAACTTCATGGAAACGCCGGCACTAACCACGTCCGCATTATTGGCGTAGGTGCCGATAATCGAACCGGCATTGGGAAACCCGTTGGAGTAGTTGACCTTGTCGCCACCAAAGCCGGGAAATTCATGCAGATACGCGAATTTGAAAGAAATCCGCCGCGTCACCGCATAGGTAAAACCACCCGAGGCGCCGATCCGATCCTCATCGGGCAAGCGCGGCCCACGCGTGGCGTCGGTATTGGCGCCCTCGTCGTACAAAACGCCCGTTTGCAGTAGCAGCTGCGGCATGAACGGCACTCGGTAATTGGCACCCACCGACCCCATCCAGGTATTGCGGAAGTTCAACGGCGTCGATTCCGGCGCGCCCGGAGAATAAATGACGATATCCTTGAGCAGCGACCAATGGGTCCATTGCACGGTGGTCAACAGCGCCAGATCAGGTGTTGCGTCGTAATACGTGCTGAGAGTGGCGTAATCCGGCAACGTGATTTGCGTTTTCACATCGGAATCGAATGAATCGAGAACGGCGGAAATGAAGCTGTTAGCGCGTACGCCTGCGGGCTGATAGACTGATTGCTGGCCTTGCAGGGACTGGCCCAGGCGAGAATGATAGTCCACGCCGACGCGGAAATCGTTCGAAAATTGGTAGAGCCCGCCGAGATGGTAGCCGGCGGCGTAACTGTCACCACGAATGTCGATCACAGGATCGCCGGCCTTAGGCAGGAAATCCGATACATTGATGGCCTGCGTAAGGCGCGCGCGGAAATAGCTGACGACGGGTCCGCCGCCGATGGACAGTTCCGGCGTCACCTGCCACGCGGCGGCAAGTGCCAGCTGGATATTGGCGACGAACGAAACAAGCGACTGATAGCGGCCGACGAAATTGCCCGGATAGACCGTGCGTAAGCCGAACGGCGCTTCAAAGGCCATGCCGAATGCGAGATCGGGTGAGTATTTCCAGACGGCCTCGCTGCCGGCCGTAACTTGCGCCGGGCCTGCGTCGCCACCTGTATAGCCGGAGACCGGCTTGCCGCCGACCAAATCCTGGCCACTGAAGCGGATGCCGGGGTCGAAATAATTAAAGCCGCTGTCGATTTCGTCATCGCCTAGCCGCACCATGCCAGCCGGATTGTTCCACGCCGTGCCCGCATCATAAGCCTTGGCCGCGCTGCCGGCGAATGCGTCCGCCATCCAATCCGGGTCACCCTCACGCAACTGAAATGCCGCAGCATGCGCGCGCGTCGCGGGCATCAGTAGCCCTATAGCCAGGGTGGCAGCGGCGACGTGGCGATAGGTCATTGATATTTCCTCCTGCGCGCCTTGCGGCGTGAAACGCCTCTCCACCGGTTTTGGTTTCGCAAGCAGAGCCGGGACAGGCGAGCTACCCCGGGGCTCCGGTCAAGATTCGCGGATTGCGTTGATGATTGCGGAAAAATCCTGGCTCGCACCACCGGCGTCGGCGAACGCCGTGTAAAGCTCCGCGGCGTGCCGGCCGAGCGCCGTCTCGGCGCCGAATTTCCGCGCGCAATCCTGCGCCAGCCGTAAATCCTTCAGCATCAGGGCGGTCGCGAACCCCGGCTGGTAATCGCGGTTCGCCGGGCTGGTGGGCACCGGGCCCGGCACCGGACAATTCGTCGTCAGCGCCCAGCATTGCCCCGACGCGGTGGATGCCACATCGAACAGCGCCTGATGCGTCAGCCCCAGCTTCTCGCCCAGCACAAACGCCTCACTGACGGCGATCATGGAAATGCCCAGGATCATGTTGTTGCAGATCTTCGCCGCCTGCCCGGCGCCCGCCGCACCGCAATGCACAATCTTGCGGCCCATCTGCGCCAGCACCGGCTGCGCCTGCGCGAACGCCTCCGCAGTCCCACCCACCATGAAGGTGAGCGTGCCGGCAGCAGCCCCGCCCGTACCGCCTGAAACCGGCGCGTCCACCACCGCCATGCCAGCCTCGGCGCATACCGTGTGCGCCGAACGGGCATCCGCCACATCAATCGTGGAACTATCCACGAACAACGCGCCCTTAGGCGCATTGGACACCAGCGTTTCGAGACATTCGAGCACCAGCCGGCCATTCGGCAGCATGGTGATAACGATTTCGGCGCCCTCCGCCGCTTCAGCCAACCCTTGCGCGATCTTGGCCCCAGCTTGGCGGGCGGCCTTGCAGGCGGCCGGAACCGGGTCGTAGCCGGTGATTGCGTGGCCGGCTTTGAGCAAATTGGTGGCCATGGGGAGGCCCATGTTGCCTAGGCCGATGAAAGCGATTTTAGCCAATTTCGTTCCCCTTTGTTTCTTGAAGGTAAGGCCAGGGGCTCTGCCCCTGGACCCCGCTAAGGACAAGTCCTTAGAACCTGTTTATTAGGTGGGGAATAAGGTGGGGGCGCCAACACGTTTCGACAACGCGCGCTCCCCCCCCGCCGTGTCCCCACCCAAGCAAAGGGGGCTAG
>Ga0302314_10014678_pt1 | contig 13385 bp, 15 predicted proteins | sample III_Palsa_N2_3_FD_200533 | JGI IMG/M metagenome (GOLD analysis project Ga0302314, IMG submission 200533) | Peat permafrost microbial communities from Stordalen Mire near Abisko, Sweden - III_Palsa_N2_3 | ecosystem: Environmental > Terrestrial > Soil > Palsa > Peat permafrost | place: Sweden...
CTGGATTAATTTCTCAGAACGCTCATCGTATTGAGAGGCTCCTTTCTTCATGGCCTTTTGCCAATCCCCATTGCCGACAACCCTCATCCACCATTCCTGCGGACTTCGCGGATTAGTAGTGGCTTGGGGAATCGCCATTCGACTTCTTCTTGCGCCCTCTGCCCCATTCGTGGTTCTTTCCGGCGCCTCGGAGGACCATGACATGAGCGGTCATAGCTACAAGGACGCTGGTGTCGACATTGAGGCCGGCGACGCGCTGGTCGAGGCGATCAAGCCTGCGGCCAAAGCCACCGACCGGCCGGGAACCATGGGCGGTCTGGGCGGCTTCGGCGCGCTGTTCGACCTCAAAGCAGCGGGCTTCAGCGACCCGGTGCTGGTATCGTCCACCGACGGCGTCGGCACCAAGCTGCTGGTTGCGATCGAAACCGGTCTGCACCGCACCGTCGGGATCGATCTGGTTGCGATGTGCGTCAACGACTTGGTGGTGGCGGGCGCCGAGCCGCTGTTCTTCCTCGATTATTTCGCCACCGGCAAACTGTCGGTGGAACATGCAGCGGACGTAGTGCGCGGTATCGCCGACGGCTGCCGGCAAGCCGGTGCTGCTTTGGTCGGCGGTGAAACCGCCGAAATGCCGGGGATGTATCGCGCCGGACACTATGATCTGGCCGGGTTCGCGGTGGGTGCTGCCGAGCGCGGCGATCTGCTGCCGCGCCACGTCACCCCCGGCGACGCGATCCTCGGGCTCCCCAGCACCGGCGTGCATTCCAACGGATTCTCGCTGGTGCGCCGGATCGTGCAGGACTCCGGGCTGGGCTGGCACGACCCGGCGCCGTTCGCACCGGGCAAAACGCTGGCGGAGGCGCTGCTCGCCCCGACCCGGATCTACGTCAAGCCGCTGCTGGCGCTGCACCGCGCCGGATTGCTGCGCGCCGCCGCCCACATCACTGGCGGCGGCCTGCCGGGCAATCTACCGCGCGTGCTGCCGCCCGACACCGCTGCGGTGCTCGATGCCACTGCGTGGGTGCCCCCGCCGGTGTTCGCCTGGCTCGCCCGCACCGGCAAGGTGCCGTCAGCGGAGATGTTACGGGTGTTCAATTGCGGCATCGGCATGGCGCTGGTGGTGAAGGACGCCGAAGCGGCGCTCGCCGTGCTCGCCAACGAGGGTGAGGACGCGTTCCCGATCGGCCGCATCGAGGCCCATCCCGGCGCGCCGCACGTCCGCGTCGAGCCGCTCGACGATCTGTTTGCATGAAGAAGCGCGTCGCAATCCTGATCTCGGGGCGCGGCAGCAACATGCGCGCGCTGATCGAAGCCGCCAGCGATCCCTCCTATCCGGCTCAGATCGTGCTGGTACTGTCGAACCGGCCGGATGCGCCAGGGTTGGAGGCCGCCCGTGCCGCCGGGATCGAGGCAATCGCGATCGACCACAAGGATTATGTCCGTGACCGCGCCGCGCACGAAGCGGCGATCCATCAGGCCTTGCTGCAGCGCGAGGTCGAGGTCGTCTGCCTCGCCGGCTACATGCGGGTGCTGACGCCATTTCTGGTGCGGGCGTGGGCGGGCCGGATGCTGAACATTCATCCCAGCCTGCTGCCGGCGTTCCCGGGATTGGATACCCACGCCCGCGCTTTGGCGGCGCGGGTGCGGGAGCACGGCTGTACCGTGCATCTGGTGACCGAGGAGATGGACGCGGGACCGATCATCGACCAGGCGCGGGTTTCGGTGTTGCCGGACGACGATGAAGAGGCGCTTGCCGCCCGGGTGCTGGAGCAAGAGCACCTACTCTACCCCAGGGCGCTTAAAGCATTGGCCGACGGGTTGACGCGGGGTTCAACCCCGAATTGACAACGTTTTTGCTTCTTTTTGTTCACAAAAAGAAGGACTTAACTTTCTTCTCTGCGGCTAACCGAGAAAGATCCCCAGCAGCGCCAGGATCACGACGATCACGATCGCGTTGTAGAGCACGAATTTGGTAAACCTGTGGAAGAACTCCGCACGGTCGGCGACGAATGTTTCTTCGGTGACGGGCGCTGGGTCGGCCATGTTTCAACCTCGGTCTTTGCTTGGAACGTTGCGGCCAGCCTAGCAAAACGCGGTGCGGAAGGGAACCGTGCTAGCGAAACCGCGCCTCGCTGAAGCGGGCGTGCAGCGCTAGCCCTTTGGGGCCGAGCTGAACCCGTTCCCCGTGCATGGTGACATCTTCCACCGCCCGCGCAGCTTCCATGAAATCGGCGACGTTCGAGGCGATCAGGTAGAGCGGCGCGGGGTTGGCGGCGTATTGGAAATGGCCGTGCGCGTAGGAGTGCCTGGTCTCCTGCCCGACCCGGTGCAGGATCGCCACCAGCGAGCCGCTGAACAGCGAACACATATGGGCGTTGCCGCCCTGCACGGTGAAGAACAGGTGCGTGCTGGCGTAGAGCCGCAGCTTCAGTTCGTTGTAATCACCCGCGCGTCCCGCCAGCAGCTCGTGGAAGTCGATCACCTCGGGATGGCGGCAGAGCACGGAGGCTTCGTCGAGCTGCTTGTCCTTCTGGTGATCGCGGGAAAAGCCCCGCGCCCGCAGCGAGCCAGCGCTGCTGGGCAAGAACACGATTTGGTATTGGCGCTTGTAGCGCTCGAACAGCTCATCGAGATGGTCGAGCGGAAAGTAATTCAGCGGGGGAAGCAGATAGGCCGAGCTGAATTTGTTGTGGATGGCGAGGATCGGCTTATCGAAGCCGAAGTCGGTGGCGTATTGGGCGCGGTAATCGGGAAACCATTCGCGCGAGGAGCGGCGCGGGAAGTGATCGTCACGGTTGGGCAGCCAGACCGGACGGCGCAGGGGCGAGACCCAGCTGCGCTTGGCGTCTTTCTCCAGGATCTGGTCGTCGGTGAGGAAATAATAGAACGACCGCATCCCGCGGTAGGTCAGGATCTGGCGTCCGACCATTTGGCCGGTCTGGTAGAGGAAATGGATGAAGGGCACGAAGCTGTTGACCTCGGCGCCGAACTCGCCGGTGCATTCCAGGATCGGCGGCAGGTCCTCGGGGACGAATTTCAGTTCCGACACGGGTTTGCTCCACGCTTACGCCAGTTTTTCAATACTTCCATCAGTCCTTGCCGTGCCTTGTGCGCGTCGCGCGCGAGCTTCACCAGATCCACGATCTCCCACGGATGCTCGGCGAGCGAGCGCAGAATGAACTTGAACCTGATCTGTCCGTGTTCGTCCAGCGCATGTTGCGCGACCGGCGGAAGCGAGCGATCGTGCGGATCGCAGATCGCGCGCAAAACCGCAAAAGGCAAATGATTTTCGCGCGCTACCTTCACCACTGCGGCGCTTTCCATGTCGACGCCGGCGGCACCGGTGACCTGAAATAGGGTCGTCTTCCGAGTGCTGCTCGCGACGACGCCGTCGACTGCGAGGATCGAGTCGCAAGTCGAGCCGCCGAAGGCTGCGACCAGGCTTGGGTCGCAGGCGAAGTCTTCCCGGCCGATCCGCACCGCCTTCGGCACCAGCACGTAGCCTGGCAGCAGCCTGGGATGCAGCCCTCCGGCGAGTCCGAAGCTGACCAGCGCGCCCACCCGCCCGAGCAGGCTGCGGGCCGCCCCTTCGTTGCCGCCGATCGCGACCGGCCCGAGGTCACGCACCAGCTTAGCCTCAGCCTCCAGCCCGACGACAAAACCCACCGGCGTCACGGGCAGAGCACCGCAGCCAAATTAATAAAAGTTTTTTGCTTCTTTTTTTCAAAAAAGAAGACTTCACTACCTTGTTCTTTTTGATGCTTTAAGAAGCAAGATGCTTCTTTTTTGAAAAAAAGAAGCAAAAAACTTTTGATAATAAGATGTTGAGCCACTCAGAAGCCCCAAGTAACGCGGGGCTGGTTGCCGCGCAAGAGATTCTGGAAGCGACTTAGAGCCAGTAAGGGGAAAAACAGTTTATAGCCGTGGTAGCGGAGGTAGAAGACGCGCGGGAATCCGACCGCGGTGTAGGGTTCTTCATCCCAAGTGCCATCGAATTTCTGCTCGGCCAGCAGATATTCAATGCCGCGCTTGGTGGCGGGATGAAAACGCTCGCCCGCCGCCATCAAACCCAATACCGCCCAGGCGGTCTGCGAGGCGGTGCTCTCGCGATACTCGCCGTGCGGCGCCGCGCCATAGCTTTCGCAATCCTCGCCCCAGCCGCCATCCTCGCGCTGACGCGCGATCAGCCACGCCACCGCGCGGCGAATCGACGGATCCTCGTGCGACAAGCCAACCACGTTGAGCGCACACAACACCGACCAGGTGCCATAAATATAGTTGGTGCCCCAGCGGCCGAACCAACTGCCGTCGGCTTCCTGCTCGCGCCGCAGATAGTTGAGCGCGCCCTGCATCACGTCACTGTGCAACGGCTCGCCGATCTGGGCAAGGAACGACACGCAGCGTGCAGTGACGTCGGCGGTCGGCGGATCGAGCAGCGCGCCGTGGTCGGCGAACGGGATGTGATTGAGGAAATCGCGGTCGTTGTTGGCGTCGAACGCGCCCCAGCCGCCGTTCTTGCTCTGCATGCCGACAATCCAGTCCCGCGCCCGCTTCACCGCCGGCTCGTAGCGCGCCTCGCCGTTGCGCGCGAGCAACATACCCACCACCGCGGTATCGTCGACGTCTGGGTAGTGGTCGTTTTCGTACTGGAACGCCCAGCCACCGATCGGCGCATCGGGGCATTCCACTGCCCAGTCGCCGCGGGTTTCGACGATCTCCTTGGAGAGCAACCAGTCGCAGGCGGCACGGATTTCGGCGGTGAACGCACCTTCGGTTTCGGCGATCGCGTGGCCGGCGAGGCCAGTATCCCAGATCGGCGACAGGCAGGGCTGGCAATAGGCTTCCTGCTCGCGCCACACCAGCAGCTTGCGTACCGCCTGCCAGGCAACGCTAAAGTTGGGATGGTCGTGGGCGAAACCCAGAGTGTCGTACATCATCACCGCATTGGCCATGGCGGGGTAGATTGCGCCCAACCCATCCTCGCCGTTCAGTCTTTCGGTGATGAAGCTAACGGCGGTGGCGATCGAACGTTCCCGCAGAGGCTTCGGGAAATGCGGCTCGACCACCCGCAGCAGACTGTCCAGCCCCTTGAAGAAATGGCCCCACCAGCTGCGGTAGGGGCCGCGGATCCAGTCCTTCACCTCTGCCGGCGGGGTACGGAACAGTTCGGCGATGTGGGTGTTGCGCGGGTTGCGGGCGCAGGGCTTGGTCGCCATCAGCACTAGCAGCGGCGCCAGCACGGTGCGCGACCAGTAGGAGATTTTCCAGATCGTGATCGGAAACCAGCGCGGCACGATCATCAGCTCGACCGGCATCACCGGCACCGCGCGCCACGGCACTTGGCCGTAGAGCGCGAGTTGCGCACGGGTGAAGACGTTGGTGCGCTCGGCGCCGCCGGCGGCCAAGATCGCCTCGCGGGCGCGGCGCATGTGCGGGGCGTCGGGATCGTCGCCGAGCATTTTCAGCGCGAAATAGGCCTTTACGCTGGCGGAAAGGTCGAACTTGCCGGCGTGGAACAGCGGCCAGCCGCCGTGATCGCCCTGGATGCGGCGCAGATAGACGCCGATTTTGCGCTCGAGTTCGGGGTCGATCAGATCGAGAAAATGTTCCAGCAGCAGATATTCGGCGGGAATGGTGGCATCGGCTTCGAGCTCGAACACGAAGTGGCCATCCGGCTTTTGCAAGCTTTTCAGCGAGGCCGCGGCGCGCGACACGGCGCTTTCGAGGGTGCTGGCATCAAGCGGCATGGAAGGTCCGGTGAGGTGTTAACAGGAAATTTGCTGCGCTGCGTCCGGACCTGATGGCACCTTCGATCGTTGCAGGCAAGCCCGTTCGGGTAAAGTCGCCCGCCAACGCCATGTTTAGGAGGCCTAAATCGGTCCCGGGACGTCTGGTTTCCTGTTCGGGGGTGGCGGCGAAAGTGGCGCGTTTTTCCTTGACGACGCGCCAGGTTGGGAGCGGTCGGGGGCCGAAGCCCAGCGCGGCGCAGACCTCGGGCCAGATCCGGGTGGCGAGAGATTCCGGGTCTTCCTCGACCAAGCGGTTGCCGGCGCTGATGGTGACCGAGACGTAGCCCTGTTTGGCGAACACCCACTCGGCGGTGCCGCCGATCAGGCCGACGAAGCCGGAGGGTGCCTCGGCGCGGTAGTGGATATTGAGGATGGCCTCGTATTGGTCGGGGACGACGAGGCCGGCGATGAGGTCGGCGGCGATGGACGCAGGCACGGCCAGGACGATCAGGTCGTGGGGTTCGATGGGGATCACGCCGTCGGGGCCAGTGAGTGCGGTGACTTTTCCGGCCTGTGTGGTGATCGCGGCGATGCGGTGGCTGAGCCGGATGTCCGCACCTTGCAGGCGGAGCCGCGCGAGGGCGGGATCGATGAAGGCGGAGGAGAGCCCGTGATGCGGCCACAGCGGAATGCAGGCGGCGCCGCCTTTGGCGAGGGTTTCGCGCACCACGGCACCAAGCAGCCGGGCGCTGCCGGCTTCGGGCATGGTGTTGAGGGCGGCGATCGCCAGCGGGTCGAGTAGCCGGCGGCGCAGTTCACCGGGTTTAAGGTGGTCGGCGACCGTGGCGGGGGAAGGGGCTCGATGCAGCGATAGCAGCGGCAGGAATTCTGCCAATGTGGCGCCGGGGACCTTGCGATCGCGCGCGAACAGCCACCAGGGGATGCGTCCAGGGTTGGGACGGACCACCCATCTTTCGCCGGTGGCGAGATCGCGGAAAGGAAATTCGGGCTTGCCCGGGCCGGTGAGCTGGTCGCGCCCGCCGACCTGATCGAGGAAGCTCATCGCCGCATGGTTGCCCGACAGCAGCAGATGGTTGCCGTTATCGACCAGGCATCCCAATGTTTTGTCGAAGTACGAACGGCAGCGGCCACCGGCTTGTGGACCGGCTTCGTAGACGCGGACGCGGTAGCCGCGATCGGCGAGCGTGAGGGCGGCGGCAACGCCGGCGAGGCCGGCGCCGATGATGTGGGCGTGGTTCATACGCCGGCCCCGCCATGACGAGCGTAGGGCGGAAGAGCCATTGCGCATTTCGCCGCGGGAGAAACGGAAGGAACGATCGTCAGCAGCAAGAGCAGAGTAAGATGTCTCTTTGCATCCCACCTCTTTAGTTTCGGAAGGGCCCCGCCGCATTTATCACAAATATTACCCAATCTTAGGTAAACGCTCGCGTAGATGGGATGCAGAAGGCATCCTACCCTAGGCTTGCCAAAGCGAGTCATCGTACACTCCAAGTTTCGTCGTAACAAGTTGCAATTTTCCAATAATTGCTTCTTACAAAACCAACTCACCATATCCACCAAACATGAACCAGAAATCATCGTGAAATCAAATTCTACTGGTTAGAACCCAGCGCAAGATCCGCTTCTGATAGTCGAAGGAACTTGGTGGAAAGCAATGTCCTTCGTCCGTCTGTTTATAAAACGATATACGACTCATATAATCATCGGCTTCAATAACGCTTCTCAAATGCCTCTTCAGCAACTTCAAACGCTGCCTAATCAATGGCAAGGCTCTGGCGTATGCCGCCTGAAGGCGATAGCTTTCAATCTCGTCGTCCAAGTCTATAGGCTGCTCAGCGTGTCGATCCTGGCTCACAGCCGACGCAGCGTCCTCGTAAAAGCCTCGATGTTCATCATCATCGATTTCCTCCTGCGTTGAACTTTTTTTCGAAAGACGACTGAGCCCACAGCTCTCATGGATAATAAAATTTCGTCCAATGCAGCCATTTTCTAGAATAGTTCTAAGTTTCTCCATTTCATCAGGGGGCCCCGATCTCTCCAAGGCAAGTTTATGAATTCGCTCAATTCTATTCCGGAGTTGATATTTTTCATTTTTTTCGTTTGCAATAGAAAATATACCTTTTGTACCGGCGTTGTGGGCAGCGATAGCCTCTTCGCACCCCGTAACAAATTCCATATTAGATTCGAATCTCTGACACAGATACACTGCGCGACCGATAATCGCTAAGTATTGCCGATCAGCACGAGCAATTCTCTTGGTCTCTAACCACATCACAATTAACTCTCATAGCAAGTCTAACTCGAGAATGCGCTGTGCGCTCCGACGAGCGCGGCATCAACGTCGACCGGCACGCGTGGGGAGGGCAACGCCTCCTAGTTCCCTACAGATGGAAATCGGGTTTGACAAATGTGTGCCATCAGCATCTTCCCGTTCGTATCTGATTCGGCGGGCGCTGCCCGCCCTACCTGCGGCGTTTCATTCCGGCTCCGCCAGGATGGACCGCACGGTTTCCAGCGTCATCAGCAGCGTCATCGGCTACAGCGGCGACTCGATAAAAGCCGCACCAACGATAGAACTGCTTCGTATCCTCGGAAAGAGCGTGAACCGGCTATACCAGGGCTATCGCATATGAGCTGCCTGGTGCCGGCTGTTGTCCAGCCGCGCGCGTTTTTTTTAAGGTGTGCAAGGTGTGCAAAATGCAGGCGAGCGGTGCGGATGGATGTCTGCATAGCATAATTTAGGAATATATGCCAGATACTTGGGTTCAGCCGACTATACCGCAATTTCGCTTCGTGCAGCAATCGTTTTCGTGCTATAGTGCCTTCGTGCAGAATGCATAGGAGACCACAATGAGCGCACCGTCACCGGCTGGGGGCAGCGTCAAGGTCATTGGGGCGAACGGGCAGATCTCGCTGGGCAAGCAGTTCGCGGGACGGCAGGTGCTGGTGGAGGAACACGAGCCCGGCGTCTGGCTGATCAGAACCGCGACCATTGTGCCGGACAATGAGCGCTGGCTGCAGCAGCCCGAAGCTGCCAGGGATCTGAACAATGCCTTGGCGTGGGCGCAAGCCCATCCGCCGGCTGACGATGACGCCGATCGTGTGCTGGCGAAACTGAACGCCCAGGATTGATCGTGCCGTCTTTGGTCCGGCTCGATCTCAACAATCCGGTGTTTCAGGAGAATCTGTTCAGCCTGCCAAAGCCCGAGCGGCACAGCGCGCCCGAAACTCTGGACAAGCTGCGGCGGATGGGTTGGGACCAATTGTATCGCGATAACGGCCTGAAGTGGGAGAAGATCGCGAGCATTGCGCCGCCGCCGGGGGTATCCGCGGTTTATTCGCTGCGCATCACGCAATCCCGCCGTGCCACCGCCTATCGGGACGGGGATTTCCTGCGGTTTCTAACCGTTGCCCCGGATCACGATGCGGCTTACGGCAGGAAGTAGACGCATCCTATTACGAATAAAAGTTTTTTGCTTCTTTTTTCCAAAAAAGAAGATTCTTGCTTCTCCGCAAAATATGAGAAATCCGGATCACTCGAAGATAATGCCCTCGTGTTTGGCTTTGCCCGCGGGTTCCACATGGATCGTCACCTTTAGATCCGCCATGTCCGCCATCAGCGCGTGCTCGATCCGGTCGCAGATGTCGTGGGCTGCCGCGACGCTCATCTGGCCAGGCACCACCAGATGGAATTCCAGAAAAGTCCAGCGTCCGGTCGCGCGGGTTTTCAGGTCATGTGCCTCGATCGCACCGTTGCCGAATTCGGTGATCAGCTGGCCGATGCGGTCGAGCACCGCGGGCACCGGCGCCGCATCCATCAGCCCGTCGGCCGAGGCGGAAATCACCTTGGTCCCCGACCACAGCACGTGCAGCGCGACCAGCCCGGCGACGATCGGATCGAGTACATGGATCCCGGTGATCACCGCGAGCGCAACCCCCACGGTCACCCCCGCCGAAGTCACCACGTCGGCGCGCAGATGCACCGCGTCGGCGGCCAGCGCGCTGGAATGATCCGCCTTCGCGGTGCGCGCCAGCACAAACGACCAACCGAGGTTGACCGCGGTCGCCACCAGATTGACCCCGAGTCCGTCCCACGCGAGCTTCAACGGCGAAGGACGCAGAACAGAACTTCCAGCTTCGTAGAGGATCGCGAGCGCCGCCAGCACGATCAGCACACCCTCAATGATGGCTGCGAATAATTCTGCCTTTTCATGGCCGTAGGGATGGTTGGAATCGGGCGGGCGCGAAGCGAAGCTGACCGCAGCGAACGCGATCACCGCCGCCGAAACATTCACCAGGCTCTCGAGCGCGTCCGACAACAGCGCGACACTGCCTGAGACCTGCCAAGCCAGCAGCTTGAGCCCGAATACCACCAGCCCGGCGAGAATGCCCCAGAGCGCTACTTTTTCTGCAATCCTCACGTCTGCCGCCTTCTCGCCGCCGGTTGTCTCGATGACGCCACAGCTTATATAGCGATGTTCGCTATAGGAGTGGTGGCATGGCTGATCTCATCCCCGTTACAGTACTTACCGGCTATCTAGGCGCCGGTAAAACCACCTTGCTCAACCGCATCCTGACCGAGCAGCACGGCAAGCGCTACGCGGTGGTGATCAACGAATTCGGCGAGCTGGGGGTCGACAACGACCTGGTGGTGGAATCCGACGAAGAAGTATTCGAGATGAACAACGGCTGCGCCTGCTGCACGGTGCGCGGGGACCTGATCCGCATCATTACGGCACTGCTGAAGCGCCGCGGCCGCTTCGACGGCATCATCGTCGAGACCACCGGCCTCGCCAACCCCGCGCCGGTGGCGCAGACCTTCTTCATTGACGAAAACCTGCGCGCCAAGACTCGGCTCGACGCGATCGTGACCGTGGTAGATGCGCTCAATCTGGGCAAGCGGCTGCAGGACAGCCCCGAAGCGAGCGCCCAGATCGCCTTTGCCGACGTGGTGGTGGTGAACAAGACCGACCTGGTGTCGGCCGACGAATTGGCCGCGGTCGAAGCCCAGGTGCGCGAGATCAACCATCTTGTTACGATTCTGCGCGCCGCGCGCGGCAACGTGCCGATCGATCAGATTCTGGGCCGTGGCGCGTTCGATCTCGAACGGGTGCTGGAATTTGCGCCGGATTTCCTCACCGACGACAGCCATCTGCACAATGTCGACATCACCAGCGTGAGTTTTTCGGTGAAGCGCCCGATCGATCCCGACCGCTTCACCAAATGGATCGGCGCACTGTTTGCCGAACGCGGCATCGACATGCTGCGGACCAAGGGGATTTTGGCCTACCCCGGCGAGAACCGGCGCTATGCGTTCCAGGCGGTGCATGAAATCGCCGACGGCGCGTTCATCGGGCCGTGGAAAGAAGGTGATCAGCGAGACAGCAAGATCGTGTTCATCGGCCGCAACCTCAACCGGCCGCAACTGCGGCGCGGGTTCGAGGCGTGCCAGGTGGATGGATGAGCCAGGATCTGCTCGCCCAGCGTGGGATATCGCACGGGCTCGAGGCTTACGTGGTAGGAGCGGCGTGGAACCGCTTCGGTACCCGCGTGGGGTTCGGGCTGGGTGACGGCTGCGTGGCGGTGGGCGGCCTGTCCGGCGACTGGCCGCGGTTCGAAACCCACGACGGCGGCCTGCTCGCGATCGCGCCTGACCTCGCGGGCGGGTTCCTTTCGGGCGGCGACGACGGCGCGCTCTGCCGCACCGGCCTTGACGGCACGATTTCGGCGATCGCGAGCTTCGGTTCGAAATGGGTCGAGCAAGTGGCGAGCTTCGGCGATGCGACGTCCGGACTCTACGCCTGCTCGGCCGGCAAAAACCTGGTCCTGTTCGACCAGGCCGGCCAGAAACTGAAGGAGTTACCGCACCCTTCCACCGTCACCGGCATCGCCTTCGACGCCAAGGGCAAGCGCGTCGCGGCATCGCATTACGGCGGTGCCTCGCTGTGGTACGCACTGGCGAAGACTGACAATCCGCGCAAACTGGAGTGGAAAGGCAGCCATACCGCCGTCACCATCCATCCCGGCGGCGACGCCGTAGTGACCTCGATGCAGGAAAACGCGCTGCACGGCTGGCGGCTCTCGGACGGCCAGCACATGCGAATGAGCGGCTACCCGGCCAAAACCGGCTCGCTAAGCTGGAGCCGCCACGGCAAATGGCTGGCCAGCAGTGGTGCCGACGCGATCGTGCTGTGGCCGTTTACCGGCGGCGGGCCGATGGGCAAACCACCACTGGAGCTGGCGCAAATTCCGGAGATCGTCTGTACCCAAGTGGCGTTCCACCCCCATCACGAGATCGTGGCGGCGGGATACGCCGACGGCACGGTGGTGATGGCGGACGTCGCGGGGGAACGCGTGCTTAGGGTAAAGGCACCGGGGAACGGGGAAGTGTCGGCGCTGGCTTGGAACCATCAAGGCACCCAATTGGCGTTCGGGACCGAGGATGGGCTTGCTGGAATCGTCGATCTGGCGACACGATAGACAGAAAGAAGTGTTCTTTTTTGAAAAAAAGAACCAAAAAACTTTTTCAACAAAGACCGGGTTATGGGCAAGATACGAACCACCGAGGAGGACTACAGCGCTTGGGCGTCGTACCTCAAATCGGTGAGGACACTGCCTGGACGAGCGGCGGTTGAACCACCCGCAACCACAACTAACCAGCCCGCGCCGGCCGTGCCAAACCTGCCGGCGCCGAAGCAGCCGCGCCGCGCGCTGGCCTACCTCGCGATCGGCGAACAACCCAGCGGCGTCGATAAATCGAGCTGGAGCCGCTTTCGCTCCGGCAAGATCCCCGTAGTGCGCAAGCTCGATCTTCACTCCAGCACGGCCGAGCAGGCCTATTACAAACTCCGCTCGTTCCTGGCTGGCGCGCACGCCGATCGGGTACGTGCGGTCGAAGTCATCACCGGCCGCGGCAGCGGTCCGGAAGGGGGAGTCTTACGACGCGAACTGCCGATCTGGCTCAATCTGCCCGACGTTCGTCCGATGATTTTGGGCGCAGCCCATCCCCACCCAGCTAATTTGGGTTCGGTAATACTGTTGTTGCGGCGACCAAGATGATTGTATTTAGTGTAGTCTTTGTTGTTAAAAGTTTTTTGCTTCTTTTTTTCAAAAAAGAAGACTTTCTTTTTGTTTCATGACCCCTTTCGGTGCCCGCCTACGCAGTCTCCGCGCCCAGCATGGTCTGACGTTGAAGGCGATGGCCGCCGAGATGCAGGTATCGAGTGCATATCTTTCGGCGCTGGAGCACGGCCGGCGCGGCAAGCCCAGCACTGGCCTGGTACATCAGGTCTGCGAGATTTTCGGTCTGATTTGGGACCAGGCCGAGGAGCTCGCCGCGCTGGCGCGGATTTCAAATCCGAAGATTACGGTGAACACCGCCGGTCTGAGCCCCGAGCAGACCGCTCTGGCCAATCGGTTGGCCCAAGAGATCAGGCGCTTGCCGCCCTCGACGGTGGCTTCGATCCACGCCATACTGGATTCGTCAGTTCCCCCGCCCAAGGCCCGGTTGCGCCGAGCCGCGGGCAAGGCGCGGCTATAGCTCGGCGGCCGGATTCCTCACCCCGCGCTTTTGCGATGGAGGCAGATCGAACGCAGGCAGAGGCCAAGTGAGCGGGTCTCCTGATCGTTCCCCGC
>Ga0302314_10014679_pt1 | contig 13385 bp, 7 predicted proteins | sample III_Palsa_N2_3_FD_200533 | JGI IMG/M metagenome (GOLD analysis project Ga0302314, IMG submission 200533) | Peat permafrost microbial communities from Stordalen Mire near Abisko, Sweden - III_Palsa_N2_3 | ecosystem: Environmental > Terrestrial > Soil > Palsa > Peat permafrost | place: Sweden...
TCTCGGAGATCATGCTGCAGCAGACCACCGTGCCGCACGCCACGCCGTATTTCCTGACCTTCACGGCGCGCTGGCCGAGCGTGACCGCCCTGGCGGGCGCCGAGGACGGCGAGGTGATGGCGGCCTGGGCGGGGCTTGGCTACTACGCCCGGGCGCGCAATCTGCTGGCCTGCGCCCGGGTCGTGGCGGATGAGCTGGGCGGCCGGTTCCCGGACGAGGAGGATGGCCTGCTGCGGCTGCCGGGCGTGGGCGCCTATACCGCCGCGGCCATCGCCGCCATCGCCTTCGGCCGCCCGGCCAATGTCGTCGACGGCAATGTCGAGCGGGTGATGGCGCGCCTGTTCGCCGTCGAGGCCCCCCTGCCCGACGCCAAGCCGGAGCTGAACCGGCGCGCGGCCGGGCTGGTGAGGCCGCATCGGCCGGGCGACTGGGCGCAGGCGCTGATGGACCTGGGGGCTACGGTGTGCCGGCCGGCCGCGCCGCTGTGCGAAGCCTGTCCGGTCGAGCGGTTCTGCGCGGGGTTCGCCGGCGGCGATCCGGGCGGCTATCCCCGCCGCAAGGCCAAGGCCGAGCGGCCGCATCGCCACGGCGTGGCCTGGCTGATGGTCGCGGGCGGCAAGGTGGCGCTGGTCCGGCGTCCGGCCAAGGGGCTGCTCGGCGGCATGCTGGGCCTGCCGACCAGCGAATGGCGCGAGACGGTCTGGCGGGCGGCCGAGGCCGCGGCCGCCGCGCCGGCGTCGGGGGCCTGGCGTCATCTGGGCGACGTCGCCCACGTCTTCACCCACTTCTCGCTCACCCTGAGCGTCTACGAAGCCCACGACCTGCGCGCGCCGGAAGGCGTGATCTGGATGCCGCGCGAGGAAGCCGTCGCCGGCACGCCGACGGTGTTCCGCAAGGCGCTGGAGATCAGCCGGCCCTCGCTTCTTTAGGCGTCCCGCCCCTGTCTTTCTTGGCGACGTTGAGGTCAAATGGCAAAAAGCGGGGGAGCGACGCCCCTTGTCCAATCTCAGCCGTGAGGTCGAACCTTGCAGCCACAATCGCCTGCCGCGGCCTTGCAGGCCCTCTGCGATCAGGGCCTGGCGCTACACCAGTCGGGCCGCCTCGAAGAGGCCAGAGGGCGCTACGACGCGGTGCTTCGCCAGGATCCGGCCCACTTCAACGCCCTCTACCTGCTCGGCACGCTGTACGCCCAGGCGGGACATTCCGAATTGGGGGCGTCGCTTCTGAACAGGGCGATCGGGGTCAACCCGAACGTCGCATCGGCGCATGGCCTGTTGAGCCTGGCGCTTATCGACCTTAAGCGCCCATTGGAGGCCCTGGAGGCGCTGGACAGGGCCATCGCCCTCGACCCGTCGTACATCGACGCCCTCTACAGCCGGGGGCTCGCGCTCAGCCAGCTGCAGCGTCGCGAAGAGGCGCTGGCCAGTTACGACGCCACGATCGCCCTGCAGCCGAACCATGTCGAGGCGCACAACAACCGCGGGATCATCCTGGGCGACCTCGCGAGAACCGACGAAGCCCTGGCGAGCTTCGATGCGGCCATCCGCCTGTGGCCCGGCTTCGCCGAAGCGCACAACAATCGCGGCGCGCTCCTGCACGCCCTGGGCCGCGACGACGCCTCGCTGGCGAGCTGCGAGCGGGCCATCGCGCTGAAGCCGGACTACGGTAGAGCCCACTACAACCGCGGCGTCGCGCTGTTCGCGCTGAACCGTCCGTGGGAAGCCGTGGCGAGCTACGACAGGGCGCTCGCCCTGACGCCGGACAATGCGAGGGTGCATGCCGATCGCGGGGCCGCGCTGATGGGATTGCAGCGCTACGAGGAGGCCCTGGCGAGCTATGGCGCGGCGGTCCGGCTCGACCCGGACGATGCACGCGCCTTCGAGGGGCGCGGTTTCGCGCTGCAGGCGTTGAAGCGTCATGAGGGGGCGCTCGCGAGCCTGGACAGGGCCATCGCCCTGCGGCCCGACTCCATGGAAGCCCACAACAACCGCGGGTCGGCGTTATACGAGCTCAACCGCCTGGACGAGGCCCTGGCCAGCTATGACGCGGCGCTGGCGTTGAGCCCCGATCATGTCGAGGTGCGCACGAACCGGGCCGCCACGCTGTTGCTCGCCGGACAATTGGAAGCCGGCTGGCGCGAGTTCGAATGGCGCAAGAAGACGTGGGGCCCGCCGTTGTGGCAATTCGATCCCGGGAGCGCCTGGCTGGGAGAGGAGAGTCTGGATGGCAAGCGACTGTTCGTTCATCACGAACAGGGGCTGGGGGACACGATCCAGTTCGCGCGATACATCGGACCGCTCACGGATCTGGGCGCCGACGTCGTCTGTTCGGTGCAGCCTGCGCTCGAGGCGTTGCTGGCGCCGTTGTCGCCCGGGGCCGAACTTCTGACGAGCGACGAGCCGCCTGCGCGTTTCGACTATCATTGCTCGTTCATGAGCCTCCCGCTCGCCTTCGGGACGACGCTGGAATCGATTCCCGTTTCCCCTAGATATCTGTATGCGGATGAAACACGCCGGCCACGGTTCGAGGCGTTGCTGACGCCGCGGGCGAAGCCGCGCATCGGCCTCGCCTGGAGCGGCAATCCCGCTCACGTTAATGGCCAGAACCGTTCGATCGCCCTGGCTCTTCTGTCGCCGATGCTCGTCGAAGGCGCCGATTGGATCTCTCTGCAGAAGGAGATCAGACCGGGCGACGCCGCCGCGCTGCGTGATCGTGGGCAGGTCCGTTTCCTGGGTGAGGCGCTGCGCGATTTCGCCGACACCGCGGCGCTGCTGGACCTGATGGATCTGGTGATCACCGTCGACACCAGCATCGCACATCTGGCCGGCGCCCTGGGCAAGCCGGTCTGGATCCTGCTGCCGTTCAGGCCGGACTGGCGATGGCTGCTGCACCGAAACGACAGCCCCTGGTACCCCAGCGCGCGCCTGTTCCGTCAACGCACCATCGGCGATTGGGCGGGTGTGATCGACGAGGTCAAGGCCGAGCTGGGGTCGCTGATCGGGTAGGCTGGAGGAGAGGCTCTACTCGCGGCCTCTTTGCTTGTACTGGGCGCGCTGGGCCTTGGTGATATTCACCCATTCACGGCGCTTGGCGGCGCGCAGGGAGGGGTCTTCCTTGCTTTCGAGGAAGGCCAGTTCGCGGCGCAGTTTCTGGAAGCTGCTCCAGCGCGCCTCGTCGAGCTCGCCCGCCTCCAGCGCCGCGCGCACCGCGCAGCCGGGCTCGTTGGAATGGCCGCAGTCGGCGAAGCGGCAGTCGGCGGCCAGGGCCTCGATGTCCTCGAAGGTGGCGGCGAGGCCCTCCTCGCTGTCCCACAGGCCCAGCTCGCGCATGCCGGGCGTGTCGAGCAGCAGGCCGCCGCCAGGCAGCAGGATCAGCTCGCGGTGGGAGGTGGTGTGGCGGCCGCGCGCGTCGGCCTCGCGGATCGCCTGGGTGGCCATGCGATCGGTCCCCAGCAGGGCGTTGGCCAGGGTCGATTTGCCGGCCCCGGAACTGCCGACCATCACCGCCGTGCGCCCGGGCGTCAGGTAGCGGGCGAGCGCGTCCAGACCCTCGCCGGTGAGTGAGGACAGGGCGTGGACCGGCGCGCCGGCGGCGAAGGCTTCGATCTGCGCGACGGCCGCGGCGATGTCCGGGCAAAGATCGGCCTTGGTCAGCAGCACGACCGGCGCGGCGCCGCTCTGCCAGGCGGCGGCGAGATAGCGTTCGAGCCGGCGCGGGTTGAGATCGGCGTTGAGCGAAGCGGTGAGGAACGCCACGTCGACGTTGGCGGCGACCACCTGCATCCCGCCGCCCGGCCCGGAGGCCTTGCGCACGAACGCCGTGCGCCGCGGCAGGACATGATGGATGGTCGCGCCGCCGGCATCGTCCAGGCTGACGGCGACCCAGTCGCCGGCGGCCGGGTAGCCGCCGGGCGGCGCCTCGCGCGCCAGCCTGCCGGAGATGCGGGCGCGCAGTTCACCTGTGGCGGTGGCCAGGCCATGGAGGCCGCGTTGCTGCAGGATGACGCGCCCCGGAACCAGTCCGGCGGCGGCGTGTGGCGCAAATGCGCGCTGGAGCGCGTCGCTCCAGCCATAGGTTTCTAACAATGGGGTATTCCTTCGATCGGCGTGGCGAAGCGCCGCCGATCGAGGCGAGGTCGCATCTAGCGGCGGGCGCGGCGGAGGGCTTTGCGGCTGAACACAGTCATCTTCGCTAACCCTCCTTCCCGTCGGGATCGACGCCCGGACTTAGCCACGCCGCGGGGCGAGCGTCAATGCGCTCACGCACACCATCCCATCCTCGCCCGCGAGGCGGGTGGCGCGGCGCTCTTCCTTGCGCCGTGACGAAAGGGGCGTCGGGCACCGCACGGGCCTTACCCGTTCAGGCCGGCGCGTGGCTGAAGAAAGACCGGAGAGGGTGGTGACGCGGCCGACGCCACCTCCCCTGTGAAGAACGGGGGAGGATGACCTTGGGCTTGAAAATATAGACTACACCAATCTGAGTTTCTGGCGCACAATCGATTTCAGGAAACGCTCGTGGAGCCGGGCGCACCGTGTCCGGCCTCCCACGATCAGGTGGAGTGCGCCACGATGCCGATCGATCCGAAGGCGATAACCGTCTTCCTCGATGTGAGCCCCTCGGGAAAGAGACGGATGGCGCACGCGGTCGCCTTCGCGGAGCGCTGGGGCGCCCATCTGGTCGGCGTCTATGTGATCTTCAAGGGCGTCACCTCGCACCCGTCGATGGCCTACGCCCGCAGCGGCAAGTCCATGGGCGGGGTGATCGCTCACGAACGGAGGGTCGAGGAGGCCTGCGCCTGCACGACCGACGAGGTGGGCGAATACTTCCGGGCGCTGTGCGCAGGCTTGAACGTCAGCTGCGACTTCCGTCCCATTCACCGCGACCGTCCGACCGAGACGGCGATCATCAACTCGCTGCACTCCGATCTGCTGGTCATCGGCCACCCGCAGCCCAACGGCCTTCCCGACGACGTGTCGGCCGAGAAGATGCTGCTCGCCAGCGGCGTGCCCCTGCTGATCATACCCAACGACTGGAAGGGCGACACCATCGGCGAGCGGGTCATGATCGGCTGGAACGCCACGCCGGAGGCGCGGCGCGCGGTCACCGACGCCATGAGCTTCCTGGTGGCGGCCACGTCGGTCAGGGCGGTCATCGTCGATCCCGCCGCCTGCAAATGGCTGGGTGAGAACGCCGGCTGCGACATCGGCGGCCACCTGAGCCGGCATGGCGCGAGCGTCGAGGTCGAACAGGTCGCCTCGCGCGGCCGCCCGATCGCGGAAGTCATTCTCGAGCGCGCCATGCAACACGACTCCGACCTCCTGGTCGTCGGAGCCCGCAACCCGGCCCATCTGCGCGAGATCCTGTTCGGCAGCGCCGCGCGAACGCTGCTGAAGAAGATGCCGGTCCCCCTGCTGATCTCCCGCTGATCGGGCGGGCGGCGCACGTCCCTTACCCGCTCGCCTCATTCTGGACGATCGACCTGAGCGCGGGTCGATTGACGATTGTGATCTTCGCGCGGTAACCTTGCGGCAAGGATGTGTTCATCCCACTTGCCGGGGTGTCCATCGTTCTAAAGCGGGCAACGGAGCCAGTCCGTTGGGCGGAACGCTCGCAAAGAGCCGCATTCTCGATCCTCCGCCTCACCGACACTTTCGGGCCAGGCGCCAGTCCTCTCTCATTTTTCGCAACCCAGGCGACTTCAGCATGAGGCTACTCAACGTCGCGGCTATCGGCATCGCCATCACCTTGGCCGCCTGCGGCAAGAAACCGCCGCCCTCAATGCCGCCGCCGACAGTCGGCTATGTGGTCCTGAAGACCGAGCCGGTGACATTGGCCACCGAATTGCCAGGCCGGGTCTCGGCGATGGAATCCTCCGACGTGCGGCCGCAGGTCAGCGGCGTCGTGCGCCGGCGCGACTTCACCGAGGGCTCGCTCGTCAAGGCCGGCCAGGTTCTCTATGAGATCGAGGATTCACCCTATCGCGCCACCTTGCTGAGCGCCCAGGGGCAGCTCGCCCAGGCGCAAGCCAATATTCGTTCCACCCAGCTCCAGGCAGACCGCTATGGCCAGCTGGTGGCCATGGACGGGGTCAGCAAGCAGGACGCGGACAACGCCCAGGCCGCGGCGGAGCAGGCCAAGGCGGCCGTGGTCGCGGGCCGCGGCGCGGTGGCCGCGGCCGAGGTCAACCTCGGCTTCACCCGCATCCGGGCGCCGATCTCGGGGCGGATCGGCCGCTCCCTGTTCACGCCGGGCGCGCTGGTGCAAGCCGGCCAGAGCGAAGCGCTGGCGACCATCCAGCGGATGGATGAGGTCTATGTCGACGTCACCCAGTCGGCGCCTGAACTGCTCGATCTGCGCGCGGCCATGCGCGGCGGCGACGTCACCCGGTCCGCACCCGACACCGCCAGGGTGCAGCTCGTCCTGCCCAACGGCGCGGTATATCCGATCCCCGGGGTCCTGCGCTTCGCCGACGTCACCGTCGATCCCACCACCGGCGCGGTGGTCGTGCGCGCGACCTTCCCCAATCCGGACGGCGTGCTGCTGCCGGGCCTGTATGTCCATGCCCGCCTGATCGAAGGCGTCGCGCAGAACGGTCTGCTGGCGCCGCAGACCGGCGTCACACGCAACGAGCGTGGCCAGGCCGTCGCCATGGTGGTCGGGCCGAACAACGTCGTGGCGCAACGGATGGTCGAGACGGGCCGGACGATCGGCGACAAGTGGCTGGTCACCGGGGGGCTCGCGCCCGGCGATAAGGTCATCGTCGACGGCCTGGTCAACCTGCATCCGGGTGCGAAGGTCCGGGCGCACCCCATGGCCGGCGGAAGCTAGAACCCGCATGTCGCGCTTTTTCATCGACCGTCCGATCTTCGCCTGGGTGATCGCCCTGGTGCTCGTGCTGGCCGGCGTGCTGGCCATCCGCGCCCTGCCGATCGCCCAGTTCCCGGCCCTGGCGCCGCCGCAGATCTCGGTCACCGCCATCTTCCCCGGCGCCGACGCCCAGACGCTGGAAAACACGACCACCCAGATCATCGAGCAGCAGATGAAGGGGCTCGATCACCTCGTCTACTTCTATTCGACCAGCGATTCCTCCGGCACGGCCACGGTCACCATGACCTTCGCCCAGGGCACCAACCCCGACACCGCCCAGGTGCAGGTGGAGAACAAGCTGCAGACGGCGACGGCGCTGCTGCCGCAGGAAGTGCAGCTGCAGGGCCTGACGGTCACCAAGTCGGCAAGGAACTTCGCCCTCATCGTCGGGCTGGAATCCACCGACGGCAGCCATGACCAGGATGACCTGGGCGACTATATCGCCTCCAAGATCCAGGAGCCCCTGGGCCGGATCACCGGCGTGGGCGACACGCAATTCTTCGGCTCGCAATACGCCATGCGGATCTGGCTCGATCCGCTGAAGATGGCCAACCTGCAGATCACTGTCGGCGACGTGGTCAGCGCGGTGACGGCGCAGAACGCCCAGGTCTCGGCCGGCCAGATCGGCGGCCTGCCGACCGTCAAGGGCCAGAGGCTGAACGTCATCGTCAATGTCCAGTCCCGCCTCACCAGTCCCGAAGAGTTCCGCCAGATCCTGCTGCGCAGCAATCCGGACGGCTCGACCGTCAAGCTCGGCGATGTCGCCCGTGTCGCGATCGGCGCGGAGACGGAGGCGTACATCTCGCGCTACAACGGCTTTCCAGCCACCGGCCTGGCCATCAAGCTGGCGCCCGGCGCCAACGCCCTGGACACCATCAAGGCGGTGAAGGCCAAGATGAGGGAGCTGTCGGCGAACTTCCCTCCCGATATGAAGATAATCTATCCGATCGATACGTCGCCCTTCATCAGCCTCTCGATCAAGGATGTCGTAATCACCCTGTTCGAGGCGATCGCCCTCGTCTTCGTGGTGATGCTGATCTTCCTGCAGAACTGGCGCGCGACGCTCATCCCCACGATCGCCGTGCCGGTCGTGCTGCTTGGCGCCTTCGCGATCCTGTTCGTGGCGGGGTTCAGCATCAATACCCTCACAATGTTCGGGATGGTGCTGGCCATCGGCCTGCTGGTCGACGACGCCATCGTCGTGGTCGAAAATGTCGAGCGCCTGATCCACACCGAAGGCCTCTCGCCGAAGGAGGCCGCCCGCAAATCGATGGATGAGATCACCGGCGCGCTCGTCGGCATCGGCTTGGTGTTGTCGGCCGTGTTCCTGCCGATGGCTTTCTTCGGCGGATCGGCAGGCGTCATCTACCGGCAATTCTCGATTACGATCGTCTCCTCGATGGCCCTTTCGGTGTTCATCGCGCTGGTCTTCACGCCGGCGCTGTGCGCCACCCTTCTCAAGCCCGCCAAGACCGACCGCGAACACGAGAAGGGCTTCGCGGGCTGGTTCAACCGCAATTTCGATCGCGGCGTCACCCGCTATGGCCGCGGCGTCGAGGGCGCCAATCGCCGCTGGGTGCGCACGCTGGTCATCTACGGCGTCATCGTTGGCGTCATGGCCCTGCTGTTCACCAGCATTCCCGGCGGTTTCCTGCCTGATGAGGACCAGGGCTTTCTGTTCACCCAGGTGAACCTGCCTGCCGGCACGACCGCCGAACAGACCGAAAAGGTGATGGCCAAGGTCCGCAAACACTACCTCGTCGACGAGAAGGCGGATGTCGCGGGCCTGTTCACCGCCGCCGGCTTCGGCTTCGTCGGCGTCGGCCAGAATACCGGCCTGGGATTCGCGACCCTGAAGGACTGGTCGCAGAGGCCCGGCAAGGACAACAGCGTCCAGGCGGTCGTGCAGCGCTTCTTCCAGCGCTTTGCGCCGTCCGTCCCGGAAGCTCAGGTTTTCGCTCTGGCGCCGCCGGCGGCGTTCGAGCTGGGCAACGCCACCGGTTTCGATTTCGAACTGAAGGACATCGCCGGGATCGGACACGACAAGCTGCTGGCCGCGCGCAACCAGCTCCTGGGCATGGCCAGCAGCGATCACCGTCTGGCGCAGGTGCGTCCCAACAGCCTGGAAGATGTTCCCCAGCTCAATCTCAATATCGACCACGCCAGGGCCGGCGCTTTCGGCCTCTCCCAGGCCGATATCAACACGACCGTCAGCGCCGCCTTCGGCGGGGCCTATATCAATCAGTTCGTCGACCGCGGCCGGGTGAAGAAGGTCTACGTGCAATCCGACGCCCCCTACCGCGTCAGTCCGGAAGACCTCGACAACCTCTATGTCCGGGGCTCCTCAGGGACCATGGCGCCGGTGTCGGCCTTCGCCACCCGCCAGTGGATCCACGGCCCGACCCGCCTCGAGCGCTACAATGGCGAGCCGGCCATGGAGATCCTGGGGTCCCCCGGCCCCGGCCAGAGCACGGGCACAGCCATAGCCATCATGGAAGCGCTGGCGAAAAAGCTCCCGCCCGGGGTCGGCTATGAATGGACGGGCCTCTCCTATGAGGAGAAGGCGTCGGGCGGACAATCGACGGCGCTGTATGGGCTTTCCCTGCTGATCGTCTTCCTTTGCCTGGCGGCCCTCTACGAGAGCTGGTCGGTGCCGATGGCGGTGCTGCTCGTCGTGCCGCTGGGGGTGGTGGGCGCAGTGCTCTCCGCCCATCTCACCGGTCTCAACAACGACATCTATTTCCAGGTGGCGCTGATCACCACCATCGGCGTCTCCGCCAAGAACGCCATCCTGATCGTCGAATTCGCCGAGGAGCGGATGAAGATGGGCATGAACGCCGCGCAGGCCGCCCTGGCGGCGGCCAAGCTGCGGTTGCGGCCGATCCTGATGACCTCGTTCGCCTTCATCTTCGGCGTATTGCCGCTGGCCGTGTCACATGGGGCCGGATCCGGCGGCCAGAACGCCATCGGCCGCGGCGTCATCGGCGGCATGCTCTCGGCCACGGTGTTCGCGATCTTCTTCGTGCCGGTGTTCTTCGTCGTGGTGAAGCGCCTGTTCCGCCAGGACCAGCCGCCCGCACAGCCGGCTCCGGCGGCGGAGGAGGCGTGAGGATGCGCCTCGCCCGGACTAGTGATGCGCGCGCGTGTTTCCTTCTCCCCTTGCGGGAGAAGGTGGCCCGGAGGGTCGGATGAGGGGTTTTCCACGCTCTATCCATGTGTCGGGACGCGCCAAATTGCCAGGCCGGCGCGACCCCTCATCCGTCGGCTTCGCCGACACCTTCTCCCACAAGGGGAGAAGGAACGTTGGAGAACGAGCGACTCTCTTTTTGGGGCTCTTCGCCGCCACCGCCCTCACGGGCTGCATCGACATGGCTCCGCGCTACCAGCGGCCGCCGCTGCCGACGCCCACCACGTTCCCGACCGGTCCCGCCTATCCGCCACCAGCCACCGACGTTCAGCCGGTGGTCGGCTGGCGGGACTTCTTCGCCGATCCACGGCTGAAGAGCGTCATCGGCCAGGCCCTGGCCAACAACCGCGACCTGCGCGCCGCCGTGGCCAACATCGCCGCCGCGCGGGCGCAATACCAGGTCCAGCGCGCCAGCCTGTTCCCGCACCTGAACGCCAGCGCCGGGGCCACCATCGGCCAGGAACCGGCCAGCGTCCTCACCGGTGTTTCGATCCCCGGCCAGGGCGAGGTCAACATCCACCAATACTCGATCGGCGCGGGTGTCAGCGCCTATGAGCTCGACCTGTTCGGCAAGCTGCGCAATCTCTCCCGCGCCGCACAGGACCAGTACTTCGCGACCCGCGAGGCCCGCGACGCCGCCCAGATCGCCCTGGTCGGCGAGGTCGCCGCCGCCTACCTGACCCTCGCCTCCGACCGCTCCCTGCTGAAGATCGCCCAGGATACGGTGACGAGCGGCGCCAGGACCGTGGACCTCACACAATCGCGCCACAGCGTCGGCGTCGACTCGGGCCTCGACGTCGCCCAGGCGCAGACCATCGTCGAGCAGGCCCATTTCGACGTGCAACGCCTCACCACCCAGGTGGCGCAGGATCGCAACGCCCTGGACCTGCTGGTGGGCGCGCCGGTCGGCGACGACCTGCTCCCCGCGGTCCTGGGCGACCCGGCGGTGGTCCTCTCGCGCCTGCCGGCCGGCATGACCTCGAGCGTGCTGCTGCGCCGCCCCGACATTCTGCAGGCGGAGGACCAGCTGAAGGCGGGCGACGCCAATATCGGCGCGGCGCGGGCCGCCTTCTTCCCCTCGATCACCCTCACCGGCTCGGGCGGCCTGATCAGCAATTCGCTCTCCACCCTGTTCCAGGGCGCCGCCGCGACCTGGAGCTTCGTGCCGGCCATCTCGCAGCCGATCTTCGACGCCGGGGTCAACAGCGGCAACCTGGCCCTGGCCAAGGCGCAGCGCGACATGGCCATCGACAACTACGAGAAGGCCGTCCAGACCGCCTTCCGCGAAGTCGCCGACGCCCTGGCCCAGCGCGGTACGATCGAGGGCGAAATCGGCGCGCAGCAGCGCCTGGTCGCCGCCGACCAGACCTCGCTGCGGCTGGCCAACGCCCGCTACGCGCACGGCGCGGACACCTTCCTCAACGTCCTGATCGCCCAGCGCGCCTACTACGCGGCCCAGCAGACCCTGGTCACCACGCAGCAGACTGAAGCCACCAACCTGGTCGCCCTGTACACGGCCCTCGGCGGCGGGCTGGACGCGACGGCAAACGGGGATTGACGCGCGCCGTCCGGCGATGATGGCGGGATCGCGACCGCGTGTGAAGCCTACCCTACCCGGTCGTAGATCAGGTTCCGAGCCAGCCAGCAGCCGACGCGCACGCGGCTCGGGGCGCCGTTTCCATCGCGCTCGAACGCCAGGGTCCAGTCGCCCGGCGGGGTGAAATCCAGAGCGCGCGGGCAGGGAATGACCCAGACGTCGAAGCCGACCGGGTCCAGCAGCTCCATGCGGCCCTGTCCGAGAAATCCCGAGAACGCGCCATACAGCGCCCCGCCCGCGTCGACGACGGTCACCTCCGCGTCGAGCTCGCGGCAGTGGTATCGACCTGCGACATCGCGCGGGCCCTCGCCGCTCAGGGGCCGCAGCCGGCTGCTCTGGTTCTCCTGCGGCCTGTCCATCCACAACCCCTCGGCCGTCGATCGCAGTTGCGGCCCCTTCGCGCCGGCGCTCCCATCGGCCCGCATCTCGATGAGTTCCGCGGAATGGCCGAAGCGTAGACGCACCTGGCCCGCGCCGGCCCACTCGACCCTGGTCGCCAGGCCGGTCTGCGGCTCGACATAGGCGCCGAGCCAAGCCGGGCAAGCATACTCCGTCGGCGCCGCCCGATCTTCGCCGAGGGCCGCCGCGAACAGCTCGGCGGCGGCGATGTGGGCGTGCGAGAGATGGTTGAACATCACCACGACCGAAACCCGATCCGACGGCGCGTACAGACGCATGCTGCGCCAACCGCGCAGGCCCCCGCCATGGCTGGTGATGTCGCGGCCCAGATCGCGGCCGCGCCCAAGGCCGAATCCATAGGTCGCCGGCGCTCCGTCCGCGAAGGCGACCGGACGGCTGAGGCGCCGGTACAGGCTGTCGGCGTCGTCCCGCGTCGCGTCGATATGCTTTTCCCAGGCGATCATGTCGTCGAGGCTGGCGCCCATGCCCGCGTCGCCGGTCCACAGGATGCGGTTCTCGGCGGCGCGGAAGCCGGCCGCCTGCGAGCCTTCGTAGCCTTCCGCGCCATCGGGCATCGCGCGGGTGTCGGCGGCCAGGAACGCCGTCTCCATGCCGACCGGATCGAAGATCCGCGTTCTCAGCAGTTCGGCGAGTCCGCGGCCGGTCCGCTCCTCGAGGATGTCGCCCAGAATGCGGAAGTTCTGGTTGCAATAGGAATAGCGCGCCCCCGGGTCGAACTGCAGCGTGCGTGTGCCCGAGATCACCCGCGCCGCCTCGGCGTCGCCGAACGGCGCCTCGGCGGGCGATCCATGCAGCATCGCCACCGCCCAGTAGTCACGCAGTCCGGACTGGTTGTGGCAGAGGTGAAGCGCGCCGGGGGAGGGTTCTTCGAGCCGGGGAAGGCGGGCGCGGACATCGCCATCGAGCACGGACGGGTCTGGAAAAGCGTCGAGGAGCAGCGAGCAGGTGAACTGCTTGGTGATCGAGCACATCCGGAACAGGGTCCTGGGCGTGAAGGCGATCCGCCGCTCGGCGTTCGCCCAGCCCCAGGCGTGACGCGCTACAACCTCGCCCTTCGACAACACCGCGACCGCGCCGCCGGGTCCGGGGTGAGTGGCGGGCAGCGTGTCGAGAACGCGATCGAGTCGTTTGATCATTGACGCCGGCATGTAATCCACTCTCCGTGTCGAGGCGCGCGGCCCGCATTCTTGAAGACTTCGGGATCGATCTTCGACCTGACTGTATCTCCCGATTCGGGCGTCGTGGCCGGGTCGAGATTCCTCGGTTCTGGAAGCCCGGGACGACAAGGCGTCATCGTCCGGTCGTCGAGGACCC
>Ga0302314_10014682_pt1 | contig 13384 bp, 13 predicted proteins | sample III_Palsa_N2_3_FD_200533 | JGI IMG/M metagenome (GOLD analysis project Ga0302314, IMG submission 200533) | Peat permafrost microbial communities from Stordalen Mire near Abisko, Sweden - III_Palsa_N2_3 | ecosystem: Environmental > Terrestrial > Soil > Palsa > Peat permafrost | place: Sweden...
GCCGCGTCCAGGCGCCGCTGCAGATCGAGCGAGAACAGGACGACCTCCAGCTTCGACTCGCCGTAGGCCCGCATCGGGCGGTACGGGCGGCTGCGCCAGTCGAGGTCGGCCAGGTCGAGCCGGGCCCGCCGGTGCAGCTGGCTGGTGACGCTGACGACCCGGCCGGTGACGTGCTTCAGCAGCAGGTTGGAGAGCGCGAACGGACCGAGGTAGTTCGTCGCGGTCTGGAGGTCGAAGCCGTCGGCCGTGCGCTGAGCCGGGATGTCCATCACGCCGGCGTTGTTGACCAGCACATCAAGCGGGCCGTCCCAGTCGTCGGCGAACGCCCGGACCGAGCTCAGGTCGGACACGTCGAGCCGCCGGACCTCGATCAGCCCGGGCATCCCCCGGATCGCGTCCCGCGCCTTCGCCTCGTTCCTGACGGCGACGACGACCCGGGCGCCCGCCCGGGCCAGCTCGCGGGCCGAGATGAGCCCGATGCCGGTCCCGGCCCCGGTGATGACGACCGTGCGCCCGGTCATCGGCGGCAGGTCGGCGGCAGTCCAGTGCGGCATAGCGGCCCAGCTCCTTCGATCAGAGTCGTTGCTCGTTCGTCCTGGAACGAAGGATGCGGGACCCGGGCCGGCCGCGGGAAGGGCGCGCTTATCCACGGACAAGTGATCCATGGCTAACCTCGGCCACAAGATCGATCATGGGGAACGAGGAGTGGTTCTCACCAGGGAGGTTCCATTGCCCGCCGCCGGTGATAAGGCAGCACTTGGCGAGTTCCTGCGCGCCCGCCGGGAAGCGCTCCGGCCCGAGGACCTGGGCCTGTACCGGGGACCGCGCCGCCGGGCCGGCGGGCTGCGCCGGGAGGAGGTCGCCGAGCTGTGCGGGGTGTCCGCGGACTACATCGGCCGCCTCGAGCGCGGCGGCGGTCCCTGGCCGTCGAACGGCGTGCTCCTGGCCCTGGCCCGCGGGCTCCGGCTGACCCGGCACGGGCCGGACTCGCTGACCGGGCAGGTCGTCCGGGCCCTGCTGGGCGAGAGCCCGGAGTTCGCCGGCGTCTGGGCGAAGGCGGAGATCGGCCTGCGGCCCGGCAGCGAGAAGCACCTCGACCACCCCGAGGTCGGCCGGCTCGACGTCTACTGCCAGACCCTTGTCGATACCGGGTCAGGGCAGGCGCTGCTCGTCTACACCGCCACGCCGGGCAGCGAGAGCGACGAGAGGCTGGCGCTTCTCGGCGTGATCGGCGCCTACGCCCCGCCGGCCGCGGCGCGGTTACCGGCGGTCCAGGGCCTGGTCCAGGTTGACCGCCGCGCTGATCAGGGCCAGGTGGGTGAAGGCCTGCGGGAAGTTGCCGAGCGCCTCGCCCGAGTGCCCGATCTGCTCGGCGAACAGGCCCAGGTGGTTGCTGTAGGTGAGCATCTTCTCGAAGACCCCCCGGGCCTCGTGGGCGCGCCCGGCCCGGGTGAGGGCCTCGACGTACCAGAAGGAGCAGAGGCTGAAGGTGCCCTCGCCGTCGGCGATGCCGTCGTGGCCGGTGATGGCGTAGCGGTTGACCAGGCTGTCGGAGACCAGTTCGCCGCTGATCGTGTCCAGGGTCGACAGGAAGCGCGGGTCCGTCGGCCCGGCGAACTTGACCAGCGGCATGACCAGCAGCGACGCGTCGAGCAGCTGGCTGCCTGGGTACATGACGTAGGTCTTCAGGCCGGGATCCCAGCACTGCTCCTGGACGAAGCGGTACGCCTGGGCCGACAGCTTCCGCCAGCGCTCGACCGGGGCCGGCAGCCCGCGGTCGCGGGCCAGGGAGGCCGCCCGCTCGAAGGCCACCCAGGTCATCAGGGCCGAGTAGGTGAACCGCTGCCGGGGGCCGCGGATCTCCCAGATGCCCTTGTCGGGCTCGGCCCAGTGGTCGCTCAGCCAGTCGAGGCGCTTGGACAGGGCGGTCCACAGGTCGTAGGAGATCGGCACCTCCTTGTTGTAGAGGTACACCGAGTCCATGATCTCGCCGTAGACGTCGAGCTGCAGCTGGCCCGCGGCACCGTTGCCGATCCGGACCGGGCGCGCGCCGTTGTAGCCGGCCAGGTGGTCGAGGGTCTCCTCGGGGATGTGATCGCTGCCGTCGATGGTGTACATGATCGAGATGTCGTGTTCGGCTGAGGCAGTCTCGCATCGCTTCCGCAGCCAGTCCATGAAGCTCGCCGCCTCCTCGAGGAAGCCGAGCCGCATGAGGCTGTAGACCGTGAACGAGGCGTCGCGCAGCCAGGCGTAGCGGTAGTCCCAGTTCCTGGTGCCGCCGGGTTCCTCCGGGAGCGACGTGGTCGGCGCCGCGATCAGGGCGCCGGTGGGGTGGTAGACGAGGAGCTTGAGCGTGAGGGCGGAGCGCTCGACCATCTCCCGCCAGCGGCCGGTGTACCGGGACTGGCCGAGCCAGCTCCGCCAGAATTCCTGGGTCCGGGTGAACAGCTCGCGGGTCTCGCCCGCCGTGATCGGGCGGGGGTCGCCGTTCCACTCCAGGTGGAAGTCGGCGCACTCGCCCTCCTCCAGGGTGAACGTGGCCGCGACCCCGCATTCCTCGGCCTTGAGGCTGACGTTGGTCCGCAGCACGGCCCGGCCGAGCGGCGAGGTGAAGACCGCGCCGACGCCCTCGATGATCCCCACTTCGTGGCCCAGCCGGCCGTAGTCGAACGCCGGATGGCAGGCGACCTCGAACCGGGCCCGGCCGCGGACCGCCCGGGCCTGCCGGACCAGCACGTCGCGGGCCCGGCCGGCCGGCCGTGTCTCCGGGACCATGAAGTCGATGACCTCGCCCACCGCGTCCTTGCCCTGGAACCGGGTGAGCAGGATGTTGGTGTCGGCCAGGTAGCGCTGCTTCGGCTTGGCGTAGCTGGTCCTGGCGTTCAGGGAGAAGTAGCCGCCCTTTTCCTTGTCGAGCAGCGCGCCGAACAGGCTCGGGGCGTCGAAACGGCCCGGGCAGAACCAGTCGACCGTGCCGTCGGTGCCGATGAGCGCCACGGTTCGCAGGTCGCCCACGATGCCGTGCTCCTCGATCGGGAGGTAGCCGTTCGGCGACCCGATCCGGCCAGCCCCGTCCCCTGTGTGAAAGCGCTCCATGCCTCCTGATGTTTCCTGCGTGACAGAAGTTCACGCTTCACATCCTTGGGACGATTGTGAAGACCTGAACTTTTGCCTGATCAGCGGGCCGCGCCGTACCGCAGGCCGTCGATGAGCAGGGCGATCATCCGGCTGGCGCGCGCGGTGTCGCTGGTCCCCAGCGGGGGGATGCAGAGCTTCGCGACCGCGCCAAGCAGGTCGAGCGGATCGACACCGTCGCGGATGGCGCCGGCCGCGACGGCCGAGTCGAGCAGGGCCTGGAGGACCGGGCCGAGCCGCCGCTGGAAGTACTCGGGCAGGGCCTTGAAGGCCGGGTCCCCGAAGTGCAGCGCGGCGGCGAGACCGCGCTTCGTCGCGATGAACCTCATCGCGTAGTGCTCGATCCACAGTTCGAGCGCCTCGTCGGGGTCGTGCGCCGCGGCGAGCTTCGGCCCCTCGGCCGCGCAGGCGTCCACCTCGCGGCGGAACACCGCGGTGATCAGGTCCGACCGCAGCGGGAAGTGCCGGTACAGGGTGGCGGTGCCCACGCCTGCCCGGGCCGCGATGGCCCGCACGCTCACGTCGACGCCCTGGTCGGCGAACTCTTCCTCGGCCGCCGCGAGCAGCGCGTCGATGTTCCGCTGCGCGTCAGCCCGGGGCATCCGTCAGCTCCTTGCTTAAGCGGGACAGTGTTCCGTATATTGATCCGGCGTACCGGGACAATGTCCCGCTTCCTACTGTACGGCACCCACAGGCACCGGAAGGAGATCGGCGATGCGCTACCGCACCCTCGGCCGTACGGGCATCCAGGTCAGCCCGTACGCGCTCGGCGCCATGATGTTCGGTGCCTTCGGCAACCCCGATCACGACGACTCGGTCCGCGTCATCCGCCGGGCACTGGACGCCGGCATCAACCTGATCGACACGGCCGACGTGTACTCGGCCGGCGAGTCCGAGGAGATCGTCGGGAAGGCGATCGCGGGCCGCCGGGACGACGTCGTGCTGGCCACGAAGTTCGCCAACCCCATGGGCGAGGACCCCAACCGGCGGGGAGCGTCACGCCGGTGGATCATCACCGCGGTCGAGCGGTCGCTGCGGCGGCTGGGGACCGACTACATCGACCTGTACCAGTACCACCGGCCCGACACCGAGACCGACATGGAGGAGACGCTGTCCGCGCTCTCCGACCTCGTCCGCGGCGGCAAGGTCCGCACGATCGGCACCTCGAAGCTCCCGGCCGCCGACATCGTCGAGGCCCAGTGGATCGCCGAGCGCCGCGGCCTCGAGCGCTTCCGCTGCGAGCAGCCGCCGTACTCGATCCTGGACCGGGGCATCGAGCGCGACGTCCTCCCGGTCGCCGACCAGTCCGGCCTGCCGCTGACCCACCTGGCGATGGCGTTCGCGATCGCGCACCCGGGCGTGACCGCCGCCATCCTCGGCCCGCGCACCATGGAGCAGCTCGACGACCTGCTGGCCGGCGCCGAGGTCGTGCTCACCGACGAGATCCTCGACCGCGTCGACGAGATCGTCCCGCCCGGCGGCGACATCGGCCGGCTCGACATGGCCTACAACCCGCCCGCCGTCACCCGGCCGGCCCTGCGGCGGCGCCCGGTCGCCGAGCGGACCGCCGCGTAGCCCGGCCGGGTCAGTGCTGTGGGCCGGTCAGTGCCGCGGGCCGGTCAGCGCCGGCCGAGGATCCGGCGGATCACGAGCCGGTCGGTTTCGGTGAGGCCGCCCCAGATGCCGAACTCGATGTCGTTGCGCAGCGCCCAGTCCAGGCACGGCTTCCGCACCGGGCAGCCCAGGCAGAGCCGCTTGGCCTCGGCGATCTGGTCGAGCGCCGGCCCGGCCGGGGCGACCGGGAAGAAAAGCTCGGGATCGACCCGCCGGCACGCCGCCCGTTCGCGCCAGGTCCCGCGCCGGGCCTTGGCCGGGCTCGCCACTGCTTGCGTCATGTTCCAGATCTCCTTAAGCGCCCTCGTTTGTGCCCATCCTCCCGCCCGGCCGCCCCTCACCGAATCAGTCAACTGACTAGTCCCACAGGCGTACGCGGGCACCTGGTACTCCCAGAGGCGTACGGAGAGACCGGACGACTTCTCAGCGAGGTTGCGCCCAGCCGGGCGGGTTTTGCTCGTGAGTCGTTCACGGCATGTGCGTGCCTGGCGTTTTGCCGCTGATGAAGCCCTGCCAGAATGCCTCGTCATCAGGGTGCGTCTGGCCGTGCGCGCCTTGCCTGGCGATGAGCTGCTTGTCCGTGGAGCCCAGCGCGTCGAACAGCTCGAACTGCCCGTCCCGGGGAAAGATCTCGTCATCCCACTGCACGTGGCAGAGTGCGGGCGCGGAGACGGCGCGCGCGGCCGCGACGATGAGACCGGGGGCGCGGAGCCCGGGATGGAGCGGCTCGCGCTGGCGGGTGCCGAACTTGCCGAAGACTACGCACTGAAGGCGCGGTCCGAGCGCGGCCGCGGCCGGCAGCCCGAACCGGGCGCCCATCGACATCCCGAAGACGCTGACCCGCGCGGCGTCCGCGAGCCCTTGGCTGGCGAGCGCGGACACGGCGTCCAGCCAGTCCGCGGTCATCCGTCCCGTGAACTTCTCGATGCCCTCGTCCACGATGAGCTGCTGGTAGACACGCGGCGGCATCGGTGCCGGCCCGCGGTCGCCGTGGCCGGGCCCGTCGATCGCGATGACGGCAAGCCCCGCCAGGGCGAGGGAGCGCCCCATCCGCAGGTGGCGCTCGCTGCGCTTATGGCCGCTGCCTCCGTGAAAGAGCAGCACCGTCGCCTGCGGCACCCTGTCTTCCGGCGACCACAGCACTCCGGGGACGGCCCCCTGAAGGCGGTGCAGCAGGAAGGACCGCTCAGTGCAGCCTCGGCCGCCTTCTTTCCCCAGCCACTCGACCTGGTCGGCCGGATCTGGCATCTGATCTCCCGGCATGGGGCATTCTTATCCAATCGGACGCTGACATATTCGATAGTATCGAATATGTCAGCGATCTGCTGGCGTCAGGGCGATGGCGACGCTGGCTCTCTCTTCTCTCTTTACGTGAGCACCGGCAAGAGGAGCTCGGCGCCGCTAGGCTCGCCGTTCATGCGGGGCTCAGACGCGGAGGCGCCACCGGCGGACTTCGACGCCCAGGAACGGAGCAGGTGGGCGGGACAAGCCGGGGACTACCGCAAGAGCTACGCGCTGGTATGCGCGGGCGCGGTGCCGTACCTGGCTGACCCTGTGAGCATCCGGCCAGGTTCCCTGGTCCTTGACGTCGGCACCGGGACGGGGACGGTGGCCGCGGCGGCCGTTGCGCAGGGGGCGAAGGTCACCGCGGTGGACGCGGATCCTGGCATGGTCGCGACGGCGGCTGCCCTGGTGCCCGAAGCCGAATTCCATGTCGCGGGCCTGCCGGCGCTTCCGTTCGGAGACCAGCGGTTCGACGTGGTTCTCGCGAACTTCGTCATCAACCATGTCGGCCAGCCCCGCGCGGCGCTCGCCGAACTGCGCCGGGTGACCGTTCTCGGAGGCCGCGTCGCGGTCACCGCCTGGCCCCAGCCGCCCTCGCCCGCGATAGCGCTCCTGACCCGCGCGATCCGTGACTGTGGTGCGGACCGGCCCGCGCACCGGCTCGAGCCATCCGAGGAATTTCCCCGGACCAAGGCCGGCCTTCGCGGTCTCCTTGCCGACGCCGGATTTCGGGATCCGGAATGCCAGCTGATCGACTGGCGGCTAACGGTCGAGCCCCGCGAATGGTGGGGTGTCGCTTCCGGGGCTTCCTGGATGCGGGAGTTCAGGGCGAGCCAGGAACCCGCGCTGCTCAGCAAGGTCAGGGACAGGTTTGACGAGCTCAGTTCTGACTACCGCGGCGAAGACGGACGGCTCTGCCTCCCGGTCGCGGCACTGCTCGCACAGGGTAAGGCGTAAGCCCTGAGGTCGCGCAGGAACGGGCTGCGGTTGACGAGCAGCAGGTGGCAGAGAGCTGATTCCCAGTGGGCTGGGTAACGATGCGGTGTCGCCTTACATTGCCACTAGTTAACATCCTTGCATTGCCGCTAGGTAAGGGCCAGGGTGGTCACATGCCCCGGCGGACGTCACCCGACCGGGAGAACGGCGGCCGGAGGTGCCGGCGGTGGGCAGGCTCGCGTGGTCCCAAGCCCGGTTCCGGGCCCGCCGCGCGCTGGCGCTGCTGGCCGGGATGCTGGTGGCGACCACGGCGTTCACCGTCCTGACAGCCGCGGCCCGGGCCGCGCAGGTCCGCACTATCGGCACGGTGAACGCGCACTTCCAGCCCTCCTACGACATCCTGGTCCGCCCTGCGGGGGCGCGGAGCAGCCTGGAGGAGGCCACCGGAACCGTCCAGCCGGGGTTTCTTTCCGGCATCTACGGCGGGATCTCCATGGCCCAGTGGCACTAGATCGAGCAGGTCTCCGGCGTGCGGGTGGCCGCGCCGATCGCCATGGTGGGCTACTACCTGGTGGACGCGGACTTCCACCACGACCTGGGCGAGCGCGAACGGCGCCACCCGGATCGTGCAGCCGCCCACGTACGTCTACGTCACCCCGGACCGGGTCCACCAGACTCCCATCGGCGACGTGACCACCGAGACCTGCCCGATGGCTCGACGGCGACCCCGTGCCCGGGCAGCGCGCCAGCGTCCAGCCCGTTCGCCTACTCCCAGCAGGCCGAGGAGTGGTGCTTCTCCAAGGTCAACGGACTCGGCTCGACGAACACGCTCGTCTCACCGGACCTGAACGGGCATACCGGCTTCGGTGTCCCCTGGGAGTTCCCGATGCTGATCGCCGCGGTCGACCCGGCGGCCGAGGCCAAGCTTGACGGCCTCAACCACGCGGTGACCTCGGGAGGGTACAGCGGACGTCAGGCGCCGTACAGGTCGGCCCGGCGGTCGGCGAGGTAGGTCGCGGCTGACCCGGCGGGGAGGTCCGCGACGATCAGCTCCTCGTCTCGCGCGCCGGCCTGGGCGAGCACCTCGCCGCCCGGGCCGCAGATCACGCTGCGCCCGTTGTACTCGAACAGGTCGTCGGCCCCGCAGTAGTTCGCATAGACGACGCCGCAGCCGTTCTCGCAGGCCCGCGCGCGCACGAGGATCTCCTGGACCTCCTCGTAGCCCGCCATGTTCGCGGTCGGCACCAGCACGGCCCGGGCCCCGTCGACCGCGAGGCGCCGGACGGCTTCCGGGAACTCGACGTCGTAGCAGATCAGCAGCCCGGCCCGGGAGCCGCCGAACTCGAACGCGGCCGGCGGCCCGGGGCTCGGGGTGAACAGGGACCGGTCCACCTCGCCGAACAGGTGCACCTTGCGGTGCCGGCCCCGGGTGACCCCATCGGGGCCGATCAGCGTGGCCGCGTTGTAGGTGCCGCCGCCCGGGGCGCGCTCGGGGTGCCCGTAGGCGATCGCCAGGCGGTGCCGGACCGCGATCCGCGCGACCGCGGCCTCGGTCGGGCCGCCGGCGTCCTCGGCGAGGCGGGAAACGTCGCCGGGAGTCAGCCCGTAGCCGGACGTGAACATCTCCGGGGTCACCAGCACCTCGGCTCGCCGCGCGGCCGCCGCCGCGCAGGCCTCGTCGAGCCGGCGCAGGTTTCCCGCGACGTCGAGCGGACCTGGCCGGCACTGCCACGCGGCGACCCGTGTCGTGGTGCTCATCCGGTCATTCTCCCAGATCGACGGGGCCCAGCCGGGCGAACGCGTCGCCCGGACCCGGGTTCTCCGGATGGCTGGTCCCGCCGAAGTGCGTCATGATGCCCCAGACCGCGTTGAGCGCCGTCTGGACGGCGCCTTCGGCCCACGCCGGGGTGAAGGAAACGTCGTCGCCCGCGATGAAGATGCCGCGCTCGGCGGGCGGCAGCTCGCCCTGCATGAAGTGCCCGTACATACGATGGTTATAGCGGTAGTGCCCGGGCAGCGCCCCCTTGAACGCGCCGAGGAAGTTCGGGTCGTCCTCCCACGAGATCGTCACCGGGTCGCCCACGATGTGGCTCGCGATGTCCACGTCCGGGTAGATCATGCCGAGGGCGTCGAGCGAGAGCTTGACCCGCTGGTCGACGCTGTAGGGCAGCATCTTCAGCGCGTCCGACATCCATGAGTAGGTCAGGCAGATGACCGCCGGCTGGTCCGGGCCGTTGTCGAACAGGTACGTCCCGCGGGTGAGCCGGTCGGTGAGGGTCACGCCCATCAGCGGGCGGCCGGTGTCGGGGTCGGTCTCGTTCCAGAACGGCCGGTCGACCATCACGAACGTCTTGGACGCCTGCATGTAGCGGGTGCGGTCGAACGCCATCCACAGGTCCTGCGAGAAGAGGCTCTCATCGCAGCTGATCTGGGTGGTCAGCAGCCAGCTCTGGCAGGTGGCCAGCACCGCGTCGTGGGTCCGGCTGGTGCCCCAGCGGTCGCGTACCCGGAACAGGCCGCCGGCGTGCCGGCGGATGGCCGCGACGCTCGGACGGGGGACGCCGCCGTGCAGGCTCGCGAGCGTAGTGCCCGCGGGCCAGGGGCTGCGGTCGCTGACCGGTAGCGTCCACAGCCCGCGGGGCAGTCGCTCCACGCCGCCGATGATCAGCTGCTGGTCGGTGTCGCAGTTGGTGAGTACGACGCGGAGGATCTCGAGCATCGAGTTCGGGAAGTCGGAGTCCCAGCCGCCGGTCCCGAAGCCGACTAGCCCGAACATCTCGCGGTAGAGGAACGGCAGCTTGGAGAACGCCTGGGAGGACGCGATGAAGTCGTAGAAGGTCCGGCCGTCCCACAGCGGGACCAGGTCGTTCCACAGCCGCTTCAGCGTGTCGACGTCGCGTGCCCGGATCGCGTTCTGCAGGTCCGAGAAGCCGATCTCGTCCAGGGCCTCGTTCCAGGCCCCCGCGACCTCGGACAGCTTCGGCGGCAGCTCGTCGAGGGTGCGGCCGTGGAAGGTCTGCCCCGCGATGTCGATGACGGTGGTGCCGGCCGCTTCGGTAAGCGGGTTCGGGAACGGCGCGCTCTCGAGGCCGAGCCGGCTCGCGTAGTGGAAGAACGACGTGCCTGAGACCGGGAACCGCATCCCGCCCAGCTCGGCGATGATCCCGTCGGCGCCCTCGAACTGGTGCGAGCGCAAGCGCCCGCCGATCCGCGCGGACTCGTAGACGACCGGCCGCAGCCCGAGCTCCATGAGCTCGTAGGCGGCCACCATCCCGGCCAGCCCCGCGCCCACGACGGCGACCGTGGCCCCGTGCGCGGATTCCGGGACGGTGGCGAGGCCCGCGGGATGGCGCAGCCAGTCGTCGTAGGCGAAGGGAAAGTCGGGGCCGAAGATGGTAACCGGGCCAGGCAGCGACTCACTCATGCGCCAATGCTACGGGCGGACGAGCCAGTACCGGTGAAGGATTTACGTGACAAGTGACACTTTTCTGAATAAATACGTCTAACTTGTCCAAATTTTAACGATAATTTCCTCCAATCGCCGCGCTGGGCGACGAAAAGCCGGAGATGAGCTCGTCGGCCGGATCATCTGGCTGGGGGCCGACGGCCCGCGGGATGCCCTCAGCCCGGCCTAACGCGGCGGGCGCCCGTCACCGGGCGGCCTGCTCCTCCCCGCGGACGAAGCTGCTGTGCACCGGCCGGACCTCGACGCCGCCGCCCTCCCGCACGACCGGGTTGGTGCCGGCGATCGCCAGGGCGGCGTCGAGGTCGGGTGCGTCGATCACGTAGAAGCCGGCGACGATCTCCTTGGAGTCAACGAACGGGCCGTCGGTGACGCCACCGCCGCGGATCGACGTCGCCATGTCCCGCGGCGTCAGGGCGTAGGCCATGACCATCGAGCCGCCGTCGATCAGCTCGTCCGAGTGCTGGTCGCAGCTCTCGGTGTCCTCGGGCGTGGCGTCCGGGTCGTGAGCCGAGTCGTTGGCGTAGATCAAGATCGCGTACTGGGCCATGTCAGGCCTCCCTCTTCTCCGGTCCGTGCGCCCGGATGTTCCCGCCCGGCCGCTGGTTACGCACCTAGGACGGAGACGGCGGCGCGAAATCGACAACCCGAAGACAGAAGATTGCCTCGCGTCCGGCCCTGCGCGCTCTTTGCCTAGCGCCCGGACATTTTCGGCTTCGCTTAACCGGTTTATTTTGTCCGGGCGCTATGTAATGTCGCGAGTGCGAGCAGGCGTCTGTTTCGATGCCCTGCGCGAACTACCAGGATGGAAACATGACAGGTGAGGAATCGCCGGCCGCCAAGGCCGTTGCCCGCCCGGCTCAGGCGCCCGATCTGCGGGCGTCGCACGCGGACCGCGATCAGGTCGCGGAGATCCTGCGGGTGGCCGCGGGCGACGGCCGGCTGACCGCGGACGAGCTCGACGAGCGTATCGAGGCCGCGCTGTCGGCCCGCACCGTCAGTGACCTCGCCACGCTGACCGCGGACCTCCCCGCCGCCGCCCCGGGCCAGCTGAGCGCCGAGCCCAAGGAGCTCATCCGGATTGACCAGCGCTTCGGCGACGTCACCCGCGTGGGCCGCTGGGTGGTCCCGAAGCGGATCGAGATCAAGCTGACCGCGGGCAACGTGAAGCTCGACTTCACCGACGCGATGATCACCCAGGGCATCCTGCACATCGACGTCGACCTGGGGCTCGGCGGCGACCTGCTCCTGATCACCAAGCCGGGCGTCGTGGTGGTGACCGACGACCTGACGGTGCGCATGGGCGACATCAAGGTCCGCCACCGCGACGACCCGGGCACGCCGGTCATCTTGCGGGTGGAGGTGGCCGGCCGGGTCCGCGGCGGCGACATCGTGGCCCGGCTGCCGCGCCGGACGTTCAGGCAGTGGGTGCGTCGGGAGAATTCCCGCTGAGCCGACCCGAGGCCTGCGGAACGCGAGCGCTCACGTCCGTTTATTTACCGGTTCGCTGCCTCTTGTCCCTACCAGCGGTACTAAGTACCATAACCGAGATACTTAGTCCCGTTTGTGGGTGCGAAGAGGCAAGGATCCCTGATGAACATCGTGGTCTGCGTTAAGCAGGTGCCTGACACCGAGGTGGAGCGGAAGCTGACCGCGGGGGACAGCACGCTGGACCGGGTCTCGGTTGACGGGGTCATCAACTACCTGGATGAGTTCGCGATCGAGGAAGCCCTCACGATCGCCGAGGCCCACGAGGGCGAGGTCACCATCTTGACGATGGGCCCGGCCAAGGCGTCGGAGTCGATCCGCAAGGCCCTGTCGATGGGCGCCCACAAGGCCGTCCACGTGATCGACGACGGGCTGGCCGGCTCGGACGCGCTGGCGACGTCGCTGGCCCTGGCCGCGGCGCTCAAGGTGGTCGGGTTCGACCTGGCCGTCTTCGGTTCCGAGGCGACGGACGCGCGGACTGGCGTGGTCCCGGCGATGGTCGCCGAGCGGCTCGGGGTGCCCCAGCTGACCCTGGCCGGCAAGGTGGACGTCTCCGGCTCCGAGGTCACCATCCGGCGGGTCTCGGACGAAGGCTACGCCGTGGTCACCGCGTCGCTCCCGGCGGTCGTGTCGGTGGTGGAGAAGATCAACGAGCCCCGGTACCCGACGTTCAAGGGGATCATGGCGGCCAAGAAGAAGCCGGTGCGGACGCTGACCCTCGCCGACCTGTCGATCGACGCCGGCGCGGTCGGCCTGGCCGGCGCGGCCTCGTGGGTCGAGGACTTCGCGGCCCGCCCGCCGCGGGCGGCCGGGGTGGTCGTGAAGGACGAGGGCGACGGCGGCGGCAAGGTCGCCGGGTTCCTGTCCGACCGCAAGTTCATCTGAGAGGCGCGGGTTCCCATGGCTGAGGTACTGGTTCTCGCCGAGCACACCGACTCGGGCGAGGTCAAGAAGGTCACCCTCGAGCTGCTGACCGCGGCGGGCAGGCTCGGGTCGCCGTCGGTGGTCTGGACCGGGCCCGACGTCGGCGCCGGCCTGGGCCGGCTGGCCGAGTACGGCGCGGAGAAGGTCTACACGTGCGACTCACCGGACCTGTCCGGGTACGTCGTCGCCCCGGTGGCCGAGCTGCTGGCCCTGCTGGTCGAGTCGGCCGGGCCGGCCGCGGTGCTGATCGCCAGCACCGGCGAGGGCAAGGAGATCGCCGGGCGCCTCGCGGTCAAGACCGGGTCCGGCGTGCTGACCGACGTGACCGGGGTGACCGCGGGCGACAACGGCGGGCTGGTGGCCGAGCAGCCGAACTTCGGCGGCGCGATCACGGTCCGCTCGACCGTCCGGACGGGCACGCCGGTCATCACGATCCGGCCGAACGCCATCACCGCCGAGCCGTCGCCCGCGCCCGCCGCCGCCGTCGAGCCGGTGGAGTTCGCGGCCTCGGACGCGGCCAGGGGCGCGCGGGTCACCGGG
>Ga0302314_10014686_pt1 | contig 13380 bp, 9 predicted proteins | sample III_Palsa_N2_3_FD_200533 | JGI IMG/M metagenome (GOLD analysis project Ga0302314, IMG submission 200533) | Peat permafrost microbial communities from Stordalen Mire near Abisko, Sweden - III_Palsa_N2_3 | ecosystem: Environmental > Terrestrial > Soil > Palsa > Peat permafrost | place: Sweden...
GCTGGGCGCGGGACAGGGTCTTCGGTTCGGCAACCTCATCGGTGATGACCTTGAAGCTGACCAGCTGGGCCGCGCCGAAGGAATGGGTGATGGCCACATCGGCGGCGTCCTGTCCCCGGGCGATGACGATGCGGCCGATACGCGGGGTGTTGTGGCGGGCGTCGAAGGTGTGCCAGGCGCCGCCCAGATAGACCTCGAACCAGGCGCTGAAGTCCATCGGCGCATCCACGGGCGCGATGCCGATGTCGCCGAGATAGCCGGTGCAGTAACGCGCCGGGATGTTCATGCAGCGACACAGGGTGATGGCCAGGTGGGCGTAGTCGCGGCAGACGCCCAGGCCTTCTTCGTGAGCCTCAAACGCGGTCTTGGTGGGGCGGGCGTGCTGATAGCCGAACGAAATCTGGTTGTGGGCGTAGTCGACGATCGCCTGCGCCCGCTCCCACCCCGGATTGGTCCAGCCGAACAGTCGCCAGGCCAGGTCGCTCATGCGGTCGGTCTCGCAATACCGGCTGCCGCGCAGATGGATCAGCACCGCGTCCGGCAGGTCGCCCACCGGCGCCTGGCCGGCCCACGGCGCGGCGGGATCCGGCAGGCCGTCGTCATGAACGGTGAAGTCGCTGGTGAGCGTCACCCGCCCGGCCGGGACCACGGTGCGGCCGCACAGATTGCCATACTGATCGAGGAATTGCCGCTCGATCGGCTCGCCGTTGACCATCAGGTCGTCGGGGGTTTCCAGGTCGTCACGCCGCGAGGGGTGAACGCTGAGCAGGGTCAGCATCGGCGTGGGCGCCGGGCAGTTGTAGACGATCTCGAAACCGGCGCGGATAAGCATGGCCCGACACTCCTTGGATAAAGTTGGTCGGGTAACGTCCGTGGCGCTTGAATTGTTTCCCGCGCGGTGGGCCTCAGTTCGCGGCAGGCGCGGGCGGTGTCGGGTCGGTACTCGCCGGCGCCGGCGCTGGGGCGGGCTCTGGCGGCGCCGAAGGTGTCGGCGTGGCTGAAGGGACCGGGGGCGCCGATAAAACCGGCGGCGTCGTAGAAACTGGAGCCGCTGACGGAGCCGGGGTCGGCATCGTCGGGGCCGGCGCGGCGCCGTCGTCGAAGTCGGGAAGCGCGGGCACCGTCGTCGCGGTGTCGTCGATCTTGCTTTGCTGGCTCTGCAGATAAAGCGAACGCAGAGTCGCATAAGGGTCGGTGGCGTCGCCCAGCACGGCCGTGAGTTCGCTATCCGCGCGGGCCCGGGTGTCCAGGCCATCCACCACGCCCTTGGCCAGGAGAAAGGTCGGCGCTTGCCGGAAAAGCGGGCCGTTCAACGGGTCGAAGAAGGTGTTGACGGCGCCGCCGATCCCGTCGCGCACCGTGGTCGGACCGAGGAAGGGGATGAACAGATAGGGGCCGGACTTCACCCCCCAGCGGCCGAGGGTCAGTTCGAAGCCGTTGACGTGGCGAGGCAGGCCCCCCGGCGTCGCCAAGTCGAAAAAGCCGAACAGGCCAAAGGTGGAGTTGGTGGCGAACCTGAGAGTGGCCGTGCCGGCCATCTTGAATCGGCCCTGGATGATGTCATTGGCCGCCGTGCGGGGCTCGCCCAGATTGTCCAGCATGTGCCGGACCCCGTCACGCAGCGGGGCGGGGAAGATTTTCGTGTAGGCGATGGCCGCCGGACGGATCAGATGTCTGTCGAAAAACTCAAAGATGGCAAAGCTGGCGCGATTGACCTTTTCGGCTGGGTCGATCCTCGACGCGCTGTCAGCCGCCTGTGCAGCCCCGCTCGAAGCGGATAGCGTCGCCACGACGGCGACGATCAGTAACCGCCCGTTGCCCACACGAACCTCCAAATCCCTCCGTAAGCGTCCAAGATCGGAGGACAAACAGGTCGCGGGATCGCTATTGATCTGGCAATACGGTCCCCAACTGTCAAGATGAGGACACTCGCATGGTCGATAGTCCGGCCCCCGTTTCCCCATCCGCGCGAGCGCGCGGCCGATCGAGCTGGTTGGGTTCGGTCGCGGCGCGCCTGGTGGCGTTCAGCACTGATTTTCCAATCCTCGCGATCACGGCTGCGACCATCCTGGGCGCCGTGTCGATCTGGTTCGTCGTCAATCACTTCGCGATGAGCACGGACACCAACCAGCTGCTGTCCAGCACCCTGGTCTGGCGCCAGCAGCAGGCGGCCTTCGACAAGTCGTTTCCGCAACCCGGCCAGATCCTGGTGGTGATCGACGGAAAGACGCCGGAGCTGGCGGAAGAAGCCGCGACCGCCCTTACCGACCGCCTCACCAAGGAAGGACCGCTGTTCACCTCGGTCGTACGTCCGGATGGCGGTCCGTTCTGGCGGCAGAACGGGATGCTGTTCCTGTCGGCCGCCGCGGTGAAGGCGAATATGGCCAAGCTGATCGGCGCCCAGCCCTTCCTGGGGCCGCTGGCGTCCGATCCCAGCCTGCGCGGCCTGATGAGCACCCTGTCGACCTTCTCCACGGGTCTGGCCGCCGGCCAGGCGTCGGTGCAGGACCTGCAGGAGCCGGCGTCCCGTCTCGCCGACGCCCTGGACAAGATCGAAGCCGGCCAACCCGCGTTCTTTTCCTGGCAATCGCTGGTCACGACCGGAACCCCCGATCCGCATCAGCTTCGCAAACTGATCCTGGTCGATCCCCGCCTGGATTTCGGCAAGCTGGAGCCGGGCTCCGACGCGTCAAAGAATATTCGCAATGAGGCCAAGGCGCTGGGTCTGAACGACCCGAACGGCGGCGTGCGGGTGCGGCTGACCGGCCCGGTGCCGCTGGAGGACGAGGAAATCGCCACCTTGGCTGATCGCTTCCAGCTGATCGCCGCCATCGCCCTGATCGCCATCATCACCATGCTGTGGCTGGCCGTCCGCTCGGTGAGGGTCATTGTCTCCATTCTGCTGACGACCCTGGTTGGCCTTGCCGCCGCGGCGGCTTTCGGGCTGCTGATCTTCCACCGGTTCAATCTAATCTCGGTCGCCTTCATTCCCCTGTTCGTCGGGTTGGGCATCGACTTCGGCATTCAGTTCAGCGTCCGTTTCCGCTCCGAACAATTGGCCGGCGCCGACACGCGCACGGCCCTGAAGGCGACAGGCGTCGGGATGGGTCGGTCCCTGACCCTGGCGGCGGCGGCGATCGCCTCCGGCTTCCTGGCGTTTGGCCCCACCGACTATATCGGCGTCTCCCAGCTCGGCGTGATCGCCGGCCTGGGTCTGATCTTCGCGCTGCTGCTTTGCCTTACCCTATTGCCGGCGCTCCTGCGCCTCGCGCCGCCGCAACCGCCGCGCAAGGCCGACACGCCGATCCCGCTGCAGGCGCTGGACGGCTTCATGCTCAGCCATCGCCGCATTGTGGTCGGCACGGGGGTGCTCGCCGCGATCGGCTCGGCGGCCCTGCTGCCCATGCTGCACTTCGACTTCAACCCGATCCATCTGCGCAGCCCCAAGGTGGAGTCGGTGTCGACCCTGCTCGACCTGATGAAGGACCCCGACGAGTCGCCCAATACCCTTGAGGCGCTGGCGCCAAACCTGGCCGCGGCCCAACCGATCGCCGCTCGGTTCGGCGCGCTGCCGCAGGTCTATGGCGTCCGGACGCTGCAGAGCTTCATTCCCGACGATCAGCCGGAGAAGCTCGCGGCGATCAGCGACGCCTCGACCCTGCTGGATCTGACCCTCAACCCGATCGCGGTCGACCCGCCGCCCACCGACGCGGAGACCCAGACCAGCCTCGCCACGGCCAGCGCCCAGCTGTCCACGGCCGCGGGGAACAACACAACGCCGGCCGCCAACGACATACGCCGGCTGGCGGTGGACCTCGACCGCCTCGCCAAGGGATCGCCGGCCCTGCGCCAGCGGGCGACGGACGCGCTGATCCCCGGCCTGAACACCCTGCTCGATCAGATTCGCGATTCGTTGCAGGCCCAGCCGGTGACGCTGGACAGCCTGCCACAGGACCTGAAGCGGCAGTGGATGACCGCTGACGGACGGGCCCGGATATCGGTGATCCCCAAGGGCGATTCCAACAACAATGCGGTGCTGGCCAAGTTCACTGACGCGGTGCGCACGGTCGACCCCAACGTGGTCGGCACGCCGATCGCGGTTCAGGAAAGCGGCAAGACCATCGTCGCCGCCTTTATCGAGGCCGGTGTGCTGTCCTTCATCGCCATCACCATCCTGCTGTTCATCGTGCTGCGGCGCGTGCGGGACGTGGCGATCACCATGGCGCCTATCGTCCTGACCGGGCTTTTGACCATGGCCAGTTGCGTGCTGCTCGGCCAGCCGCTGAACTTCGCCAACATCATCGCCCTGCCGCTGCTGTTCGGCATCGGCGTGGCCTTCCACATCTATTTCGTGATGGCTTGGCGCTCGGGCGGCGAGCATCTGCTTGAGTCCAGCCTGACACGGGCGGTCTTTTTCAGCGCCCTGACCACGGCGACCGGGTTCGGCTCGCTCTGGGCCTCCAGCCACCCCGGCACGGCCAGCATGGGCAAGCTGTTGATGATCTCGCTGGTCTGGACCCTGGTCTCGGCCCTGCTGTTCCAGCCGGCCCTGATGGGGCCGCCGCCGAAGGATGCCGCAAGCTCAAGCTAGGGCGCGCGGCCTCCTACCGCTCATCCTGCCTTCGCGCGGATGAGCGGTAGCAAATCCTACTTCAGCAGCTTGTCCGTCTGCGCGTCCATGTGCGCCACCAGGGCGCTGGCGCCCCCGCTGGCCAGGGTGGCGGCGAAGTCGGAGCGGCGGGTGGTGAGCTGGCTGATAGTGCCCTGGAAATAGACGTCGATGATCTTCCAGGCGCCGCCGTCGTTGCGCATCCGATAGTCGATCACCACCGGCGCGCCATTGCCGACGATGAGCTGGCTCTTGACGATCTTGTCGGGGCCGCGGGTCTCGACGTTCGGGTCGACCACGAACTTCTCGCCGCTGTAGCCGCTGAAATTATGAGCGTAGCTGGCGGCGGTATAGCGGCCGAAGGCGGCGATCAGGTTGGCGTGGTCGGCGTCGCTCATGGTCGCCCAGGTCGATCCGACCGCGAACTTGGTCATCGCCGGAATGTTGAAAGCCCGCTCGATCTCTGGAGTCAGCTTGCGCGCGCGACCGCGAACGCCGAGCTGGTCACCCTGTTTCATCGCGCCGAGCAGGGCGTTGTCGAAGCCGTCGACCTGGCCGGCTGCGGGATCGGTGTCCGCACGCGCCTGCGGGGCGCTGAAGGCCAGAACCGCCAGGGCCGCCGCACAGGCGCCCGCGCGAAAACTCAACATCATGGGCTAGGTCCCTCCTGTCGGCGTCAGCTTAGCAGCGCGCGGCGAGTTTGGTCACGCCTGTTGCGCGGAAATGTGGCGGTGAGCCTGGGTGGCGCCATGGTCGTCCTGGACGATGACCTCCGCCTCGTCGCCTAGCCTCAGCTGCATGCGGCCAAGCAGGATCGCGACGCGGATCGCCTCCCGCTTGCTCTGAAAGTGCCGAAAACCAACCTGATTGTGCCGCACATCCCAGGCGCCTCGTCTCGGCGCCACTTCGAACACTTTTTGCATCGCTCTTCTCCTGATCCCTAAGGCGTAACGCCGATCTGGCCGAAGGGATCATGGCTAAGGTTGTTGCGACATTGGCGCGGTGATGGCGCTTCGCGGAACCAGCCCGCGCCCCACCTGTTTGGCCTCCACAAGGACGGCGCCGACCATGGCGTGCGTTCGAACCGGAGCTCACCCAATGATCAGCCGATATCTGCTTGCCGGCGCCGCGGCCCTGGCCGTCGCCGCCACGGCGCAAGCCCAGCCCATGCCGCCGCCCGCGCCTCCCATGCCCATGGCCCCCGGCATGCCAATGCCCATGCACGATGGCATGACCATGGACTTCGTCACCAAGGCGGCCCAGTCGGACGAGTTCGAACGCCGTGAGGGGCGCCTTGCCGAGCGAAAAGCTTCGAACCCGGCGGTTCGCCATTTCGGGGCCCACATGGTTATGGCGCACACCCAGACCACGCGCGACTTGAAGATGGCGATTCACGCCGCGGGCATGGCGGCGCCGCCCCCGCCCATGCTGACCGACGACCAGATGCATATGATGGGCGATCTCGCGCACAAGCAGGGCGCCGATTTCGACCGCGCCTATATGGATCAGCAGATCCAGGCCCACCAGGACGCCTTGCAGGTGATGCAGAACTATGGCGCGAACGGCCACCCCGGGCCGATCAAGGACGCGGCCAACAAGACCGCGCCCCTGGTTCAGCAGCACCTGGACATGGCCAAACATATCCGCGCCCAGCTCAGCTGATCCGCTAGACCTCGGCGACGTCCCCCGGCGCGGGGCCTGACGCGTCGGGTGGGAAATGCGCCGCCAGCGCGTCCCCGCACAGACGCACCGCCTCGATCAGGCCAGCGGCGACGTCGCCGGTCCTGATCTTGGCCAGGGCGGCGGCGACCGCGCCGTTCCAGGCGGCGTCGCCGACCTTGGCGTGGATGTCCTCATCGCCGATCACCTCGACCCGCCGCTCGGCCAGGGAGGCGAAGATCAGCACCCCGGTGCGGCCGTCGGTCTGGTGCAGGCGATGGGCGAACTGCTCCACCGCCTTGGCGTGGACATGGGCCTGCTTGACCGAGCCTGGCGTCAGCAGGCGCCTGATGCCGGGGATCGAGACGATCGCCAGGCTCGCCACGAACAGAATGAGCTGTGCCAGGGCGTAGCCGATCAGGGCGGCTAGCACCGCGCTGTTCAGCGCGCCGGCGTGGGCGGCGACCCAGCCGCCTTCGGTGAGGCCGCTGACGGCGCGGACGATCTCGCCGGGGCGAAAGCCGGCGATCAGGGCCAGCGGTGGCGCGAGCAGGGCGACGATGGCCGCCCAGGCCAAGGGCACTTCGCGATAGGCGCCGCTCTCGGTGGCGACGACGCAGAAGATCTCGCCGCTGGTGCGCTGTTCCGCCTGGGCGATGGCGTCATGGATGCGGTCGTGGTCAACCTTGGAATACATCACCAGCCCCCCGAGGCGCCGCCGCCTCCAAACGATCCGCCGCCGCCGCTGAAGCCGCCTCCGCCGAACCCACCGCCGCCTCCGCCGCCATAATCGCCGCCGCGATATCCGCCCCCGCCCATGAAGAGGAAGGGAAGGGCCCAAAGCCCGCCGGCGCCGCCGCGTCCGCCGCCCATGAACATCCTGGCCAGGAAGAAGACCCCAAGGATGATCAGGAAGATCGGTATACGGAAGGGCGCCGAGGCTGGCCGCTGTTCGGCCGCCTGGACATTGGCCTTGGCGGTGGCCGGGTCCAGCCCCAGTTGCTGGATGATGGCGTCGGTCCCGGCTTCCACCCCGCCGTTGATGTCGCCGGCGTGGAACTTGGGCAGAACCTGGGTTTGCAGGATGACGCTGGACAGGCCATCGGTCAGGACCGGCTCAAGGCCGTAGCCGACCTCGATCCGCACCTTGTGTTCGGACGGGGCGACGATGAACAGGGCGCCGGTGTTCTTCCCCTTCTGGCCGATGCCCCAGGCGCGGCCGAGCTGGTAGCCGTAATCCTCTATCTCCATGCCCTGCAGGTCGGGCAGGGTGACCACGACCACCTGATCGCCGGTTTTCTGCTCCAGGGCGGCCAGCTTGTTGGTCAGGTCGGCCTGAGTTTGCGGCGTCAGGACGTGGGCGTCATCCACCACCCGCTGACCGTTGAGCGGCGGAAAGGTGGGGGCGGCAAGGGTGTGGAAGGCCGTGAGAAGGGTGAGGGCGGCGACAGCCAAGGCCGCCGCCCACCGTCCCCTCAACCCGACCGGCGCGGCGAGGGGCATGGTTTTGCTCATGACCCGGTCGGGGGCGCGAAGCTGACCTTTGGCGCGGTCTGGGCTTCCGACGTGGCCTGGAAGGGCTGCATCGGCTTTTCATTCTTGTAGACGGAGTCCGCCCAAAGCACGCCGGGGAAGGTGTGCAGTTCGGTATTGTAGTCCCGGACGGCGTCATTGTAGTCGCGCCGGGCGACGGTGATGCGGTTTTCCGTCCCCTCCAGCTGCGACTGCAGCTCCAGAAAGTTGGTGTTGGACTTCAGGTCCGGATAGTTTTCGGTGATCGACAGCAGGTGGCCGAGCACGCCGGAGAGCTGGTTCTGCGCCTGCTCATACTGCTGGAACTTGGCCGGATCGCTGACGGTCGAGGCGTCCACCGACACATGGGTGGCGTTGGCTCGCGCCTGGGTCACCTGCACCAGAACCGCCTTTTCCTGGTTGGCCTCGCCCTGCACGGTGGCGACCAGGTTGGGGATCAGGTCGGAACGGCGCTGATAGTCGTTCTGCACGTCGGCCCACTTGGCCTTGGCGAATTCTTCCTTGGTGGGAATATTGTTCACGCCACAGCCGGCCAGTGCGATCGGCAGGGCCAGGATCAGCATCGCGGCCCGCGTCCGCGAGATCCAAGACTTCACTTCAGCCTCCCAGGCTTTCGTCACGATCAGGCGTGACGCTGCTGAATCTAGGCTCTATCCCGGCACGGCGGTAGGACCTTAAACTTAATTAATCCTTGGGCAGGTCTTTCAAGGTCCAGCCGCCGCCCAATGCCTCGATCAGACTGATCTGGGTGGATATCCGTTGAACCTGCAGGGTCAGCAGCGTCTGGCGGGCGGTAAGGGCCGTCGCCTGGGCGGTGACCACGCTGGTGTAGTCCACGGTGCCGGCCTTGTATTCGTTCAGCAGGATCGTCACGGCCTGGTCCGCGTCGTCCGAGGCGGCCTGTTTGTAGGGCTGTTCTTTCTGCAGCACGCGGTCGGCGGCCAGTTCATCCTCCACCTGCTGGAAGGCGGTCAGCACGGTCTGGCGATACTCAGCGACACTCTGGAGGTAGGCGTACTTGGCCTGACGGACCCGGGCGCTGGTGGCGCCGGCGTCGAACACCAATTGGGTGGCGTTGGCGCCGTAAGACCAGGCCGCGTTCGAGGCCCTGAACAGGGTGCTCAGCGCCGCGCTGGTGAAGCCGTACGAGCCGGACAGGGTGATGTCCGGGTAATAGCCGGCGACCTGCACGCCGATCAGGGCGTTTTCGGCCTTGGCGTTGCGCTCGGCCGCGGCGATGTCGGGACGGCGCTGCAGCAGCTGCGACGGCAACACCTCCGGTGTGGTCGGCACCGACGCCTTCCAGTCCTTGATCGGTGCGACGGTGAGGTCGGACGGCGCCTCGCCCGCCAGGACGGCGATGGCGTGTTCGCTTTGGGCGCGGTTGGTCTGCAGATCGACTTCGCTCGCTTCGGCGGTCTCCAGCTGACTCTTCGCCTGCAGCACGTCGGAGCGGGCGGCGACGCCGGAGTTATACTTGTTCTGGGTGATGGTCAGGGACCTCTGATAGGCCGTGACTGTGTCCTCCAGCAGGCCTATTTCGGCGTCGTCCAGGCGAAGCTGGAAGTAGTCGGCGGCCAGTTCGCTCTGCAGCGTCAGCTTGGCGTCGGCAAGGTCGGCGGCGGACGCCTGAGCGCTGGCCTTGGCGTTTTCGATCTCCCGGCGCACCCGGCCCCAAAGGTCAGGCGCCCAGCTGGCGCCGAGGGCGACCTGATAGGTATGGGTTACGACCTGGCCTGATCTGGAGCCCTGGGACGTGGTCGCGCCTCCGCCCGCGGTCGTCGTGTTTGTCGGAACCGTCGTGGTGATGTTCTGCCCGGCCTCGGTGGCGCCGGAGGTCAGGTCCAAGGTTGGGAACAAGGCCGCGCGCTGCTGAGCCACCAGAGCCCGGGCTTCATTGTAGGCGGCAAGATCGCCGATCACCGTCTGGTTGGAGACGGCGACCTTTTGCTCCAGACCGTTGAGGGTCTCGTCGTTGAAAATCGACCACCAAGCGCCGCGGTCGACCCCATCCTGAGGCGCCGCTGGCTGCCAGCCCGCGACTTCCTTGAACTGTGGCGGCGTTTCCACCGGCGGCCGCTTGTAGTTGGGGCCCACCATGCAGCCGGCCAGGGCGCTGGCGCCGAGGAGCGTCACGGTAAGGGTCAGGCGAGAGGGCCGGGGGTACATCAAACAGATCTCCTAGACGGGTTCCGGCTCGAGCGGGGTCGCGCCGTTGGCCGGATTTGAGCCGAGCAGATGGCTCAGGTGACTCTCGTCGCCGTGGCGGCGGCGCAGCCGATCGAGGTAGAGGTAGACCACTGGAGTGGTCAGCAGCGTCAGCATCTGACTGACCACCAGCCCACCGATGATGGTGATGCCCAGCGGTCGTCGCAGCTCCGAACCCTCGCCGCTGGCGATCACCAGGGGCAGGGCGCCGAGGATGGCGGCGAAGGTGGTCATCATGATCGGCCTGAAGCGCAGCATACAGGCCTGGTAGATCGCGTCGCGGGCGGTCAGGCCCTGGGCTCGCTGTCCGTCGATGGCGAAGTCGATGATCATGATCGCGTTCTTCTTGACGATGCCGATCAGCAAAAGGACGCCCAGAAAAGAGATCAGGCTGAACTCGGTGTTGAACAGGATCAGCGCCATCGAGGCGCCAACCCCGGCCGACGGCAGCGTAGACAGCACGGTGAGTGGGTGGATGTAGCTTTCATAAAGCACGCCGAGCACGATGTAGATGGCCAAAAGCGCGACCAGGATCAGGATCGGCTCTGAACTCAAGGACTGGGTGAACTGCTTGGCGGTGCCCTGGAAGCTGCCGACGACGGTGGCCGGCATCTGGATGGTCGCCTGCGCCTGATTCATGATCGTCACCGCGTCGCTGAGCGATGCGCCCGGCTGCAGGTTGAAGGAGATGGTGGTGGCCACGCTGCCGTCCTGGTGGCTGACCTGGATCGGCGCGGTGGATGGCGCGTATTTGGCGAAGGCCGTCAGAGGCACCATGCCTTCCGCCTCTTCGCTGACGGCGACGCCATTGGCGGCGTTGCGGCTGTCGGGCGCGGCCGGGCCCGTCACGCCGATTGCCGCGCCGCCGGCGACCGAGGCGCCCCCTGGCGTCGCGGCGAAGCTGGTGGCGGCGGCGGCGAGGGGATTGGTCGCGGCCAGGGCCGAGGTGGTCGCGCTTGTCGCCACCGTCGTGCTCCCGGTCGCGGCGCTCGCGGTTGCGGTTGCGGCGGCAGAGGCCTGCGCGGTGGCCGCGGCGGTCGCGGTCGCGGCGGCGGTCACCGCGGTCGAGGGCTGGTTTGTGGAAATATAGACCCCGCCCAGGTCGTAGGGACCCGCGCTGTAGGCGGGCGCGACCTCCATGATCACATGGTACTGGTTCAGCTCCTTGTAGATCACCGAGACCTGACGCTGGCCGAAGGCGTCATAGAGGTTGTTGTCCACGTCGATGGCGCTCAGCCCGAAGCGGGCGGCGGTGTCGCGGTCGATGGTCAGGTAGCTTTCCAGGCCGTGGTCCTGCTCGCCGTTGAAGTTCACGTCCGGCAGCTGGTCCGGGTGTTTCTTCAGTTCGTTGTAGAGCTTGGTGGCCCAGGTCTTGAGCACGATCGGATCGTCGGCGGTGAGGGTGTATTGGTACTGGGCGTAGCCGGTGCGCCCGCCCGCCTGCACGGCCTGGGGCGATTGCAGGAAGAGGGTCGCGCCGGCGACGGCGAACATCTTGCGCCGCAGCCGGGTGATGACGTCGTCGTCGCTCTCCTTGTGCTCACGCTGCTCGATCGGCTTGAGATTGACGATCACCGCCCCGCCCGCGGCCCGGCCGCCGGTGAAGCCGGTGACGTGGTCCACGTCCGGGTCCTTGTGAATAATGTCCACGAACTGCCGCAACCGCATCTGGGTCGGCCGGAACGAGGCGTCCTGGTCCGTCTGCATGAAGCCCTGCAGGGCGCCGCCGCTCTGTTGCGGGAAGAAGCCCTTGGGCACGACGACGTAGAGGTAGACGTTCAGGATCACGGTCACGAGCAGGATGGTCATGATCACCGGCCCGGAATCCAGCGCCCAGATCAGGCTGCGCTGGTAGACCCGCTGCATCCAGTCGAACGACTTCTCGGACCAGCGGGCGAACAGGCCGGCCTCCTGAAGCGGCTTCGGCCTACTCACCAGCCAGGCGCACAGCATCGGCGTGGTGGTCAGGGAGATTATCAGCGACACGACGATGGCGGTGGAGACCGTCAGGGCGAATTCGTGGAACAGCCGGCCCGGAATGCCGCCCATCAGCAACACTGGCGTAAAGACCGCGATCAAAGAGGCGCTGATCGACAGGACGGTGAAGCCCACCTCCTTGGCGCCCGCCAGAGCCGCCTCGAACCGGGGCATGCCCTGCTCGACGTGGCGGGTGATGTTCTCCAGCACCACGATGGCGTCGTCGACCACGAAGCCGGTGGAGATGGTCAGGGCCATCAGCGAAAGGTTGTCGAGGCTGAAGCCCAGCAGCAGCATGACGCCCAGCGTGCCGAGCAGCGACACCACCACAGCCACCGCCGGGACGATGGTCGCGGACATGCTGCGCAGGAAGACGGCGACCACGGCCACCACCAGCAGGGTGGCGATCAGCAGGGTCTTCTCCACCTCGGTGAGCGCGGCGCGGATGGCCGTGGTGCGGTCCACCGCCAGGTCCATCTTGATGTCTCGGGGGAGCGCTTCCTGCAGTTCCGGCAGGGTCTGTTTGATGGCGTCGACGGTGGCGATGATGTTGGCGCCGGGCTGGCTGATCACCTGCACGATCACCGCCGCCCTACTGTCGAACAGACCGAGGTTATGCACATCCTCCTGGCCGTCGATCACCGCGGCGATATCGCCCAGACGCACGGCCGCGCCGTTGCGGTAGGCGATCACCAGCGGCCGGTAGTCGTCGGCGGTGATGCCGGAATCGTTGGTGTAGATCTGCAGCTTCTGGGCGTTGTCTTCGACCACGCCGATCGGCAGGTGGGCGTTGGCCGAGGTGATGGCCGCGCGCACATCTTCCAGACCGATGCCGTCCTGATAGAGGGCCCTGGGATTCAGCTCGACCCGCACCGCCGGCAGCGAGGCGCCCATGGGGTCGACCTCGCCGACGCCGGCGATCTGCGACAGGCGCTGGACGACGATGTTGGACGCCGAGTCATAGATCTGCGGCGCGGTCTTGGTCTCCGACGTCAGCGCCAACACCACGATGGGCGCGGCGGCGGGGTTGATCTTGCGATAGACCGGCAGGGTTTTCAGCGTCGTCGGCAGGTCCACCGTGGAGGCCTCGATCGCCGCCTGCACGTCGCGGGCGGCGCCGTCGATATTGCGGCTCAGATCGAACTGCAGGGCCACGCCGGTGGTGCCCACACGGCTCTGCGAGGTCATCTCGGTCACCCCGGCGATGTGCGCCAGGTGTCGCTCCAGGGGCCCGGCCACGCTGGTGGCCATGGTCTCGGGACTGGCGCCGGGCAGGTTGGCCTGGACCTGGATGGTCGGGATGTCGATGGGCGGCAGGTTGGCCACGGGCAGCAGGAAGAAGGCGCCGACCCCCGCCATCGCCACGCCGATGGTGAGCAGCAAGGTGCCGATCG